>Ga0315285_10002391_pt1 | contig 19603 bp, 20 predicted proteins | sample YL17G09_36_MG_FD_203698 | JGI IMG/M metagenome (GOLD analysis project Ga0315285, IMG submission 203698) | Sediment microbial communities from Yellowstone Lake, YNP, Wyoming, USA - YL17G09_36 | ecosystem: Environmental > Aquatic > Freshwater > Lake > Sediment | place: USA: Wyoming | collected...
CCTAAGGCGCAAATCACTAAAACTGGGACCAAAAATTTCTTCGGATCCATATAAACACTATCTTTTAATTAAGTTGTAAATTCTTATAAACTCATTGATGAACCTATCCCAAGTGAATTTTTTGGCAAGGTTTCTGTTTTCTTTGCCAATTCTCATTGCTAAGGATGGGTTATTGAAATATTTTTGAATGGCTTTAACCAGTTCTGCAACATTTTTTTGCTTAACTAAAATTCCTTTTTGCCCTATACCTATAGTTGAAACTATAGAACAGCCGGAAGCCATCGCCTCTAGTAAAGTTAAACCAAATCCCTCTGCTAGAGAAGGCAAACAATAAACAAGAGCTTGATTGTAGAGTTTAATTAACCTCTCTCCTCTCAAAGGTCCAGTGAAAACAACGTTTTTTGGAGAGTTTTTTTTCAATTTAGATAGATGATCCCCACCGCCAACTATCACAAATTTTATATTTGGCAATCGCTTGCCCGCTTCGATTAAATATTCTACTCCTTTCACTCTGCACATTTCTTTGTTCATGGAAAAGTTTCCAACGAATAAAACAAATGGTTCCTTTCTAACGTTTTTCATCTGGAATTTCCTGTAATCAACGCCTGGATTGATTAAATGAGTTCTTTTTTTCTCAACACCTATTTTCAAACCAAGCTTCATAGAGGATTTGTTCTGAAAGATAACTGCATCGTAGCTTCTGATTAAAAATTTTTTTTCCATGAATTCAAAAAGAGATCCTGCAGAAATACCTCTAACGTCTTTCCAGTATGGACCGAGGATGTGATGAACGTAACAACAAATTGGTTTGTTAAGCATCTTTGCAGCAATCCAAGAAGGAAAACAAGTGTTTCCACTGCTTGTTTGGATGATGTCGATGTCTTTAGCATGTTTGACTATTTGCGACAAAGCCAAATTCATGCCATATCTGTTTATTGGTATTCTTATCGTCTCTATCCCATTATGCTTTTTAATTCTTGGGTTTCCACTTGTCAGAACTTTTATAGAATGCCCTTTTCTAGAAAGCATCTTAGCAATTCTCATCATTAAAAATTCTCCACCACCCGCATACTCTGGGGGAAAAATTTCGTGCGTAATCAGAATTTTCATAATATCAATTTCGGTGTAATCGTTTTTATGTTAATTGCATATAAATATTTTATATATCAAACTTAGAAGAGTGATTTGTTGCCTGAAAAAGAGATGGTAATTGAACTGAAAAATTTGGAAATAATTGTATTAATCGGTTTTCTTTGCTTGGCGTTTTATCTAGAGACGCAGTTGACAATGAGCAGTCCGATTGCATTTGGAGATGAAGGATTCCATACTAGGATGGCTCAGTGGATTGCTCAAAAAACTGAAATACCGACATGGGTTCCTTTTGAAGGAGACAATACATATAAAGACGGATTTTCTAGACCGTTCTTGTGGAATGCTTTAGAAGCTAGCTTTTTCTACATTTTTGGATTCAACGACGCGATAGTAAAAATTCTGACGCCTTTCATAGGTTCGATAGTTCTTGGTCTGGCCGTATTCACGGTTGTAAAGAGATTATACAATGAAAAGGCCGCATTCGTTGCTTCAATACTTGTTGTGGCCTTACCTTCTATGATTACTTATTCCGTTTTATTTTATGTCGAAGTTTTGTTTGCTCTGTATTTCTTTTTGGCCATAAGTTGTTTAATTTTTGCCACGCAGACGGAGAATAGAAAATATTGGATTATGGCTGGGATATTTACTGCGCTTGCCATATTGACAAAGAGAACTGGTTATTTTCTCATTCCAATATTTGGTCTAACTTTTCTCTACGAATTGTGGAAACATAAAAACTTTTTGAAAATTGCGAAAAAATATTTGGTTTTTCTTTTACCGTTGATTTTGATAACTGGAGCATTCTTTATCAGAAACCTGGTTTATTACAAAATACCATCATGTGAAGTAATATTTTTCTCGATTTTTAAGAACAATCAATGCACTGTCGACACAGCAAAAAAATCAGTTTATAGTTTTGAAGGAAGGACAGAACAAGAGGGGACAGAATCTAGCGTTTATGGAATGGGGCTAATGAACTACCTGAACTTTGCTTACGGTTTTAGTTATGGAAGTGTATATCTTCTGATCTTTGGCTTTTTGGGAGGATTGTTTGTAGTATTGACAAAAAGGGATATTTTGAGTTTTATAATAATTTTTTCGTTGATGAATTTACTGCTTCTATTTCTGTATACCACAAATAGGGCTGAAGATACGGCCAGATACGCTTTACCTTGGGCTCCATTTATAACTATGATTGCCGGAGTTTATTTCTCAGATATATATGACTTGATGAAAAAATACATAAAAATTTTTGCTGTTATGATTTTTATTTTCATATTTATATTGAGCTTCATAGAAGTTCAGACAAAGTTAGTTGCGCTGAAACCGGTGAAGGCTTTCTCCACATATTTCTTTGATGCATGTGATTGGGTGAAACAACATTCTGATAAAGTACCTGAGAATTCCATAATGTCAACAGTTTGGACTCATCGTGCGGCTTACAATTGCCAGAGGAATGTGGTCGGAGGAAATCCTGACTTTGTTGTGAGTGGAAATGTCAGCCTTGCTCTATCCACTCTAAAAGAACACGGAATAACACATTTGTTTGTCCAAAAATTCAGTATAAGCAACCAGAATTTATCTGAGAAGTATCCCGTTCAATATATACAGATGCTTGAGAATAATCCAACAGTTTTCGAAAAAATATTCGAGAATGGTGAACCAGATTTAAGTAAATGCCTAACAACTGGTTGCGATGGAACAATAATATACAAAGTTAACTACACGACCTAAAATTAAACATTCTTTGAAATAATTTTTTTAACAAAAGAAAATGCTTTTCTTAAATTTTTGGGGGAACGGGATTCGAAAAAAGTTATAATCTCTATATCATCTCTTGTGTAAAATCTTAATGGCATTAAAATTAGCAGATAAATAATTCCAGTAGTTCCAACTAAGACTACTTTTAGATAGAATGCGACTGGAATTAAATCAACGAGATAAGATAATAAAATGAAAACTAAATTGGCTATAATAATTTTAACCACCAACAAATGATTGAAAACTGTTTTAATAGATTTTTTGATGAAGTAATAACACAAAAAGGACAGAATTGATACTGAAATTAAGTAAGATGTTGCCAAGCCAATAGAAGAATAGAAGTAAGTCAGCAGGACTGAAAGAAGTAAAAATAATGATGTGGAAAGAAGAAGAATGTTTCTGTAAATTTTTGTTTTACCAATTGCGTACAGGCTTGTTAAGTATATGGTTCCTAAACCAAATACAAACGAAGCCGTTGCAATAATAGGAAATAACTGAGTTGCTGGTAAGAATTCTGATCTGGAATATAATAAAATAAGTGGCTTGGAAAATAAAATTAAAAAACTTGTCAATGGTAATCCTATCAGCAAAGCGTATTTAAGTACAAAGTTTATCAGATTAGATTGTTTGTGCTTAAAATTTTTAGTTGCATTCAGTTGAGAGATTATAGGAAATAGGGCTGCTGATAAAATTGATGGAATAAGAAGGATTTGGGATGCCAATGTCATGGCGACTCCATATTTTCCAGTGGTGCCCAAGTCTTTCATGACCGTTAAAATCACATAATGCCCGCTCGAAAGTATTACCAAAGCAAATGTACTTATAAAAGCTGGCAGTGAATAACTAAAAATAATCTGTTTCTTGTCAATGCTATTATTCCCCTTCTCGAAGAATTTTCTATCCAACCTAAATAAAAGGGTTACTAAAAAACCTAGCATCAAAGCAACTATTGGACCAAAGTAACTGAAACCCAAGTAAAGAAAGAGTATGGTTGTGAGTAATTTCACAAGATTTCCGTACAGGCCTGTTTTGAAAATTTTTTTAAAATTTTGAAACCCATAGATGATAAAACCGAAGAAACCGCAAAAAGTAAGGAGCACTGTGGCTATAATCATCATCATGAAAACATTGTTGTTAAGTTTCAGCACAGACGAAAGTTCGTTCGAGAACAGTACCAAAGTTAAAGAAACTACAAAAAGGATTGAAATAATAAATTTAAAATAAAATCTTATTAAACTGGAAACTTTTTTAAATTGTTTTTTGGCTAGATATTCCGGAATTAATTTGACTATGGATGTGTTCGAACCGAAAATTGCTATGTTGTACAAAAGAACGGCTGTGTTGATAAAAGTATAGATAATACCAACTTGCTCCGGATTTAGATTCTTGTTTACAAAAAACCAGAATAAAAGAGCGATAGAACCAACAGCAAACCAATCCAAGAATAAATAAAAACTATTTGAAACTAATTTCGATGTGAATTTCATCTCATCAGCTTAAATTTTTATTACTTTCAGATTTATTAATAATCAAAGTATGAATTGAATATAGAGATTGGTAATAATGAATTGGAAAGGAAAAAATGTGTTGGTTACGGGAGCGGATGGTTTCATAGCCAGCTGGATAGCAAAAGAATTGGTCGATAAACAGGCACATGTCATAACTATTGTGAGAGACATCAAAAAACCTAGAATTTCTCTAGATCTTCTTGAAATAAGAAACAAGATGACTATAGTCCAAGGAGATATAACAGACTATCCAATTGTACAAAGAGTTTTGAACGAATATTCGGTTGATACTTGTTTTCATCTCGCGGCACAGGCGATAGTTGGTGTTGCAAACGCATCGCCCGTTTCTACATTTGATGCGAACATAAAAGGCACCTGGACCATACTTGAAGCCGTCAGAAACAGTAAAGGTGTAGAAAGGATAGTGGTTGCGTCTTCTGACAAAGCTTATGGTGATCAGAAAAAATTGCCTTATACAGAAGATATGCCTCTTCTTGGAATGAACCCTTACGATGCTTCCAAAGTCTGCACGGATGTGCTCAGCAGAAGTTTTGCAAAAACTTATGGCTTGTCAATAGCTGTGACAAGATGTGCTAATGTTTATGGTGGCGCTGATTTACACATGAACAGAATTATACCTGGAACCGTATGCTCTGTTCTGAAAGGTGAAACACCGATCATAAGAAGCGATGGAACACCTGAAAGAGATTACGTATACATAAAAGATGTGGTAAGCGCTTATTTGATTTTAGCTGAGAATCTGGACAGAAAAGAAGTCAGAGGACAAGCGTTCAATTTCGGAACTGGCAAACCAATCAGTGTTTTGGAACTATTCAATAAAATAATCAAAGCGTGTGGCAAAAATGTGAAGCCGAAGATATTGAATGAGGCGAAAAATGAGATTCAATCACAATACCTATCGGCTGAGAAGGCGGAGAAAGTTTTGGGCTGGACGGCGAAGTTTGGTTTGGACGAGAGTTTGAAAGAAACAGTCCGATGGTATAAGGAATATTTGAAGCTGTGATTAATCAGAATGAAGTATTAAGTATTTTTTTCAGTTCACCGCTCTTCCACATTTCGTTCAGTTCATTCACATCTTGGATCGTGTTCATGGTTTTCCAGAAACCATCGTGTTTGAACGCTTGAACTTGGCCTTCCGCGGCAAGTAATTCGAAGGCATCAGTCTCGTCTCCGCCTGGTTTTATGAAGCCAAATATTCGTTTACTCAAAACTATGAAACCACCACTTATCCAATGATTCAGCTTAGGTTTCTCTCTAAATCGCACTATTTCATTGTTTTCATTGATGTCAACTATACCGAAATTCGATATAAGCGGGACGGTTGTAATTGTAACTATCTTGCCATTGCGCTCATGCATTTCTATAACTTTGTTTATGTCTATGTCCGATAGGTCGTCTCCATATGCAAGAATAAAATTATCGCCTTTTATTTTGTCTTTTGCCATCCTTAGCCTGTCACCTTTTGTGGTGTCGATACCTGTATCCAAGAATTCTATTTTCCAATCGGATTCTATATTCGCCGGATTAGTAAAATATTCTTTTACCATATCTCCTCTGAAGCCAATAAGAATCAGGAAATCCTTGTGTCCTCTCTGAGCATACAAATTAATAACATGCCAAAGGACTGGTTTGTTTCCAATTGTTATCAAAGGTTTTGGTAAATCCTCTGTGTACGGAAACATCCTGGTTCCTTTTCCACCACAGAGTATAACTACTTGCATAAATTTGTATAACCTACTAAACAATTTAAAGGTTCTTAAAAAAGTTTAAATATATTCAACTCAAAATGTGAAACTATGAAAGTTTCTGTGATTGTTCCTTTCAGAAAAAAAGTTCCGATTGTCGAGAAATGCATAGAATCTTTGAAAAAACAGGATTTCAAGAATGTAGAAATTATTGCCGTGAGCAACATAGACAAGTTTGAAGGCAAAGGTGTTCTCTCTTTTGTAGATACAAGATGTAAAGGTGTCGGTGATAAAAGGAATTTGGGAGTGAAAAAGGCGAGTGGTGAGATACTCTTTTTTTTGGATTCTGATTGCATTGTCAAAAAAAATGCGATCTCGAAACTTGTTGAGATTTTCAATAAATATGGCGCAGATGCTGTTTCTGGGAAGCCTCTGACACCAAAAGATTCAAATCTATTGGGTCTGGTGACTGGCTTGGAATATGAATATAGATTTGATCAGATGGGCGAGAATTATGTCGATGTGGCAGCTACGACATGTCTGGGAGTAAGAAAAGATGCTTTTAAAAAGATTGGCGGCTTCAAAGATTACACTACTGGTGAGGCTACTGGCGAGGATTGGGATTTTGCGGCCAGACTAAGAAAAGCGGGCTTTAGAATTTTCCACACGAACAAAGTTGAAGTTTTTCATATGCATACATCAGAATCATTGTGGACTTGGTTCAAAAGAAGAATCGATCACTCTAAATATAGGATAACGCATTACAGGAAATACAAAATGGCTGCTGATCAATATATGACATGGGGCGCGTTGTTGTCAACAACTTTATTGTTGAACATACCAGCTACAATAAAAATTTATAGAAAAACTGGGAATACAAAAGTGTTCCTATTGCCTTTTTATTCATTCATAAGAAACGTGGCTTGGCTAATCGGTGTGATAACTGGTCTATTCCATTAATGCTTTTTTTCTACTATTACTTTGAACAAAAATCTGGAAAATGTTTTACTTGATTTGAGTATCCTCTTGGCCTCAGTCCAACTTGTCATCATGCGAACAAAAATTTTCAAGAAATATTTCGGTCTTAGATAAAATTCTATCTTACCTTGATTGGCCAATCTAACAATCTCTTCATTTGACAGTTCAGGAGTGGAAATTACACAGTCGTGCCAACCTTCTGGTGTAGACCATTTGGAAAAATCCTGAGTTGTCATATATCCGTTTTTAGTTGCCCATTCATATGCTTCAGTTCCAGGGTAAACTATCAATGGAAAGAATTGTATATCGTCAGGATCTAACTTCTTTGCGAATTCTATTGTTTTTCTAACTGTTTCTTTGGTTTCGCCAGGAAGGCCAATAATAAAACATCCGTGAACCAGCAAACCTGCTTTTTTTGCATTCTTAGCAAACTGGATGGATTGTTCAATAGTTATACCTTTATGTGCATTGTTTAAAATCTCCTGCACACCACTCTCATATCCAGGTATGATTAAACGACAACCGGCTTGTTTCATCAATTTCATGGTTTCCAAATCTAAACTGACTCTAACATTAGCGTACCATTTGATTTTTTTGTTAATTCCTTTTTCTATAAGAAGTTGACAAATCTTCTGCATTCTTTTTATATCTGCAGTTAGTGTGTCGTCTTCGATACCAATCTCTTTAACTTCATGAAAATTTTCAGCCACATACTGAAATTCTTCAACTACATTCTCAGGGCTTCTCAGCCTGTAAAATCTACCAAGAAATATTTGAGGCCAGTTACAGAAAAAGCATCTGAACGGGCATCCTCGACCTGTCATTATCATGACCATCGGATAATTGGCAGAGGCATAGAAGTAGTTTTTGATGTTGAGATGTTTTTTGTAAACTGAGGCAACAAATGGCAACTCATCGAGATTTTCAATAGGAAGCCTGTCTGGATTTTTTATTATTTTATCTCCATGCCTGAAAGTTAAACCAAGGACAGATTTCAAATCTTTTTTATCTTTCAGAGTCTTAGCCAAATCTCTCAATGTGTAATCGTATTCCTTTCTGGCAATGGCATCAATCTTTTTACTTAACTTCAAAGTTTCATCAGGCATAGCAGACACATGAGTTCCTACTAAAATCACAAAACTGTTAGTTGCGTCTTTAATTTTCTCCGCAACTTTAACATCGTTCAATATGCTTGGTGTCGATGTATCACAAACTACCATATCTGGCCCAAATTCTTTCGCAATCTCAACAACATCATCTTCATTCAATCCTCTGGCAGGCGCATCTAGCAAATTAACATCAAATCCTTCTTTGTCCAAAACACCAGTTGCATACGACAACCAGATGGGATAATAAATCGTTCCACCTTTTGTCACGGCCGGAGATCTAGAGTTACGTGAAAAATTAGGTAAAAATGGCGGATTGAGCATCAGTATTTTCATTTATATCATCTCTGATTGTTTGGATAAAAATGTTTCAATTTCTTCACATATTTTATTTTCTGTTCTTGGTTTTTTAATTTCTTTCACTTTTAATATAGCGCCCTTTAACTTTTTAATATCATACACGGCAATAATTTTTTTCTTTTTTTCCAGTTTTTTAACAAGATCCAATTGGTGATCATTCACGTGCTCGTCAAATTTTTTTAGTCTTGGAACTGCAACCACAGGTTTGCCATTACTTAAACCGTTCAAGATATTACCAGCTCCACCATGACATATGATTATTCTAGATTCTCTATAAAACTTGAACAACTTTTTGAAAGTTTCAAATCTAAACCATTCTATATTTTTCGGCTCATAAGAAGAATGACCTATCTGTGCAACTACTTTCTCTTTTATTTCTCCTTTTCCAACCAACCTGTCAATTTCTTCCAGCAATCTGTTGAAACTTTGAGTGTGAGTTCCTACATTTACAAAAATCATATAACGGCACCTCTGAAAATTGCTCTTTCGCCATATTGCTCCAACATCTCTTTCCATTGAACAAAAAACATGTCTGATATCGGATAAACGAGTCTTCCAGACAAAGATGGCTCTTCTATTCTACAAAAACTTTCTAAAAATATTATTTGGGATCCCAAAAAAAGTTTTGCGACATAACAAGTAACTACACCGACACCTGCTCCTGTCGAAATCACAACATCTGGGTTTTCTTTTAATAAAACGGAAAGTGTTTGGAAAACAGATTTTAAAAGTTTTATGATATTTCTTTTGGGGTCTTCAACAAAATATACTTTTTCTTGTTTTGCTATTTCAGCCGTGTCCTCTCTTTTGAAAGTTATGAAAAATCGTGGATACTTCGAATAACATTTTTTTAAAAACAAAAGCTCTGTAAGATGACCGCCTGCTGAACATGTAAGACATATTTTAATTTTTTTCTTTTTTATGGCCATCACCAATACTTCAAGTATTAATTTTAAAATGTAAATTAATCTATATAATGCAAAAAATCCTTGATTGTTGCACTTTTTTGGCAAAAAAATAGGATGGAAATATTTATGGCAAAATTAGTATTGACACCAACAGGAAGTGGGAAAGAAGGGCATCCTTTGCTTGCACTTGCATACATAGGTTCTTATTTAAGAAAGTATCTGAAATTTAACAACATAAAAATTGTGGAGAAAGAACTGGATATAGTTAAAGCTATTTTGAAAGAAAAACCAGATGTAGTCGGTATTTCAAGTGTCACTCTGTTCTTTAGCCAAGCGATTAAAATTGCCAATGAAATAAAATCACAAACGGATATACCAGTAATTGTCGGCGGATCGCATATCACAGCAATACCGTACACGTTGGGCAAAAATTTTGATGTGGCTGTGTTGGGCGAGGGCGAACAGATAATTCTAGAGCTGATGCGAACATACCTCGATTACCATGAATTTAATCCAAAAAATCTGAAGAAAATAAAAGGGATAGCATTCCATGAAAATGGAAAAGTTAAAATAAATGAAAGACAAAAGTTGATTGAACCTTTAGATAAAATCCCATACCCAGCACGTGACTTGTATAAAATGGAAGAAGTTTATTTAATTCCTAGAGTAACTTTTTCCACTGCTAAGATTAGCAGAAGTGCGCACATGCTGACATCGAGAGGTTGTCCGTATAAATGTACATTTTGCGCTTCCGCATGCTTTTGGCAAAAAATAAGATTTCATTCACCTGAGTATGTAGTTGGAGAAATAAAGCATCTGATAAAAACTTACAACGTCTATGAAATTAATATTTTTGACGATCTTTTTATTGCAGACAAACAGAGGTTCAAAAAAATTGTCGAGATGCTGGAATTGGAAGGAATAACTGAAAAATGCAATTTCAGAATTCACGGGAGAGCGAACCTCATAGATAAAGAGACATGTGAATTACTCAAAAGAATGAAAGTTAAAAATATAGGAATTGGATTCGAATCTGCCTCTCCAAAAGTTCTGAAATATCTGAAAAAAGGTACGACGACAGTTGAACAAAATAGAAATACTGTGAAACTTCTAAATCAGTACAATATTCCGATACAAGGACTTTTCATGATTGGATCACCCCACGAAACAAAAGAAGATATGATGAAAACCCTGGAGTTTATTAGAAATAATAAAATTGAAACATTGGATATTGGTCTAACAACACCTTACCCAGGAACAGAGCTGTGGGACTACGCGAAAGGGAGGGGTTTAGTTAGTGATGATATGGATTGGGACAATTTTTTTGTTCAACCAGTGGATAGGGGGGGAGGCAACATTCATCTGGATGAAGAAATTTCAAAGGAAGAGTTGATGAAAATGTTTAAACTTTTCAGTAAAGAACAGGAAATGAGAAACATCCCACTGCGAAATTTCAAATTAAGAGACATGTTTTCGTTGGGTTTAGTCAAATTGGCAATTAAGAGGCCAAGGCAAACGATGAGAGTAGCTTCTAATTTTATAAAAAGGAAGATCTCCAAAACAGAGAGCAATTAAGCGGTTGAAATAGATGAAGATGAAATATCTTTGGAATCAGTTTTTAGGTGATTACAATTACTTCCATAGAAAGACGAAAGTAAGCAACAGACCTGAAGTTTTCATAATAGAATTGACAAACTATTGTAACCTGAGATGTACGATGTGTCCAAGAAGATTCATGAAAAGGCATGTGGGTTTTATGGATTTTGAATTGTTCAAAAATATCATAGATCAGGTTAAAGACTATAATGACTATGTGTGGTTGGCAGAATTTGGAGAATCGCTTTTTCACCCTAAGTTCGAAACGTTCATAAAGTATTGTGCTGACAATGGTGTCAAAACTTATCTGTCGACCAACTCCACTGCTCTGAACGAAAAAAATTCGCTCAAAATATTGAATTCCGGTTTAGACAAGATATACCTCTGCCTAGACGGCACGACAAAAGAAACTTATGAAAAACTTAGGATTAATGGGCAGTTCGAAAAAACAAAAAACAACATTTTTAATTTCTTAAAACTGAAGAAAAAGCTCCACAGATCAAAGCCTTATTCAGTTGTTCAAATAATCAAAATGGACGAGACGGAAAAGGAAATAGAAGATTTCAAGAAGCAGTGGGATGGTTTAGCAGATGAGGTGTGGGCAAGAGAGTTCTGCACTTGGGCAGATCAAATAAAAGATATAAAAAAAATGTCAAGAGAGGAGAATAAATATTTTCCATTCAGAAAAAAAAGGTATCCTTGCAGTTTGCTCTGGAGGAAAATTGTTGTCAGTTGGAATGGTGATGTTGTTCCATGCTGCCTAGACTTCGATGGAAAAATTGTGCTTGGGAATGCAAAAAGAGAAAATCTTGAAGATATTTGGAACTCTAAAAAGATGGTTGAATTGAGAAAAAAACAGATTGATGGAGATTATAACAATCCTCTTTGCAAAAAATGTATAGAGTGGCCTGGCGATGAAAAAGATGCTTTTTATCCTTTTTCAATGAAATTATTTAAAAAGGCTAAGAGGATCTTGGTAAGATGAACATTTTGGACAAAATCAAAATGCTGAGGAATATAGCTAGCACTTATGAGAATTGGGCTCAAATAATTCTTGGAAGATACGGTCTGCTCGGCAAAGGTTTTATTGTTTGCAATCTAAAAAACGGACTTAAAATAAAGATGAGGAAAAAAAGCATGGATTATGCTGCTATGAGCGAAGTGTTTTTGAGAAGAGATTATGATAAATTTTTTGAAGTAAAAAAAGATGATATTGTAATAGATGTGGGGGCTCAAATTGGCGCTTTTTCTGTCTTGGCAGGAAATAAAGATGCCAAAGTATATAGTTTTGAACCAGAAAAAAACAATTTCGAACTATTGAATGAAAATGTAAAAGCGAATTTGTTTACTAAAAAAATAAAATGCTTTAATTTTGCCATTGATGCAAAAAAAGGAACAGGATACTTGAACATAAGTAAGAATTTAGGTGGCCATAGTTTTTTCAATGAAGTGGCAACAATTGGCTCAAATCAAAAAATAGATCTTGAAAAACAAAAAATTGAAAAAATAACTCTTAAAGACATTTTCGATATAAACAAATTGAATAGGTGTGATTTTTTGAAAATGGACTGTGAAGGAGCCGAATACGATGTAATTTTCAACACGTCGAAAAAGATTTTGGAAAAAATTGAAAAAATTTCGATGGAATACCATGTACTTGATGAAAATAATGAAATTAAGATGAAGGAATTTTTAGAGAAAAACGGTTTTAAAGTTACAATGACTAAACAGTCAGATATAGGAACTGGAATGATTTACGCAGTGAGGTAATTTAAATCCTTTCATGAATGTTTTCTCATCAATTTTTTGATCTGTGCCTCTGCAGCTCTGAAAACTTCTTCTGTCTTTATTGAATGCAAGCAAGGTGGTTTACCATTAATGGGTTTGCACTCTTGGAAAAAGAGTTGATTGCATGGACTGCATGAAAAATTTTTGTAAATTGTCGTATGCCCCTCACCGAGGGGACCATATTTAACTGGGGTTTGTGGCCCAAAGATTGCTACGACTGGAACGCCGAGAGATACTGCCATATGCATCGGTCCACTGTCATTACATATAAAAAGATCGCATTGTTCGATCAACGCCAAAAACTCATTCAGAGATTTATTTTTCACTACTACCACTTGATCAGATTCTTTTTCTAAATCATCAAAAAATAGAAAGTTTAAATCATATTTTTTCATCAGCATTTCCATGACAGCCACAAACCTTTCTTTGGGCCATTCCCGTTGCTCAAAGGCCGCACTTGGATGAATACCAACCAAAATTTTATTTTTTGATATGTTATGTTCTTTCAGAAAGTTTTTAGCCCATTTTTTCTGTTCAGGAGAAGTGAAGATGCTTGGTTTAGTTATTTTACACTTCACACCCAGCGCCCTTACCACATCTAGGTAATATTCTATCTCATGCCTTACTCTTCTTTTGGGACCTAAAAATTTTACTTTTTTATTGAGGCAAAATCCACTCCCATTCAAATCAAAACCAACTGTATATTTGGGAGAAGATAAGAACGCGAGCAAATTTGAAGGAAGCGAAAAGTAAAGATTCACTATCAAATCAAAGTTTTCTTTTTTTAATCTCCTATATTCCAATGGACAAAATAATTTTTTAAAATGGTAGTACTTGCTCACTATAACTTTATCAAGTTTAGGATTGTTTTTAAAAATTGGCTCATTGATTGGGGTCACCATAACTGCAATGAAAGCAGATGGGTAAGCTTTTCTTAAAGCATCGATCACCGGAGTGATTAAAATTGAATCTCCAATCTTAATGATTTGATTGTACAAGACAAGAATTTTCTTTGGTTTCAGATTGAAATCTCTGTCGAAAAACGGTGAAAAGGGTCTGCAGAAAATGTACACTACACGAGAAAAAACAATCAGCAAATATTTCATTAATTCATAGACTTGTGACATATCAATCTAACTAAAAATATCTTTATATTCTTCTATCGTATCTTTAGAGAATTTTAAAACGCCTTCTATAGTTTTTTTATGTTTGAACATTTCTGCAATGACATAAAACGGCACAGTTGCGATTGGCGCGCCAGTTTCTGCAACTTCTCTGAGTTGTCTTGAATTACGTATACTTGCAGCTATTATTTGTGATTTCAAGTTTTGCGCTCTGAAAATATTCATTATTTTCCAGATCAAGTCCACTCCGCTCACTATACCATCATCATCAAACTTTATTCCTGCTCTGTCGAATCCATCCGCAAGGAAGTAATCGCTTTTCTTGTAACTTATTCCCAATTGATCACGTATGTAATCATCTATTCTTCCGACAAAAGGGCTGATGTAAGAAGCTTTTTGGGCCAGCAGCGCTTGTTCAGGTTTCATAATCAAAGTTGCGTTTGTTTTTATGCCTATTTTCTCTAGTTCTATTATCGCTCTAATCCCATCAAAGTTAACATCAATCGGCCCACAAACAGTTGAGACTGGGACTTTTATCACGACGTTGTTTTCGACGTGATTGAACTTTTTCCATAAGATTTTTGCTTCTTTCACCATTTTTTGGAAATCTAAACTGATAACTTCCAAGCTTACAGGATTTCCTCTTCCAACTGTTCTACAAATTTGTTTGATATATTTTTCCATGTCAATATCTTTGCCGTTCCTTCTAAGTTCATCAACTGCTTCTTTGATTAGTGTTGGGTTTGTGGTACAACCACTGCACCCCATTTCTTTTGCAGCTTTGATCTCTTCTATTTTTGCACTGTCTATAAACAATCTCATTCATCCACCATCAAATTTTTTATCACATTAACTATATGGGCACTATCTAAACCATATTCCTTCATTAATTGAATCGGCTCACCTGATTGACCAAATTGGTCAGCAACTCCCATCCTTTTCATTTTGGTTTTGATTGAATTTTCTGCCAACACTTCTGCGATAGCACTTCCAAGTCCTCCGATTATATTATGATCTTCTAAAGTGATTACAAGCTTAACTTCTTTTGAAATTTTTATCACAGTTTTCTCATCCAATGGTTTAATTGTGTGAATATTGATTAGCGCTGTTGAAATCCCATCTTTTTTCAAAGCTTCCACAGCCTTGAGCCCTTCCGGAACCATTATGCCGGTCGCAAATATGGCGACATCGCTTCCTTCGTTAAGTAGTACAGCTTTTCCGAATTCAAATTCATAATCCTCATTTAAAATTGTTGGAGTGTTTATTCGTGTCAGTCTCATGTAAACTGGACCTTTTACTTTTGATATAGCTTCAACAGCCTTTTTTGTTTCCACAGAATCGCACGGAACCACAATTTTCATGTTCGGTATGGATCTCATCATAGCTATGTCTTCAATGGCCTGATGCGAAACACCATCTTCTCCTATGGTTATGCCTGCATGAGTAGAAACTATTTTGACATCAAGGTTGGAAACTGCGATGGTGTTTCTTATCTGATCAAAACATCTGCCTGGACAAAATGTAGCATAAGCAGAAACGAAAGGTATTTTCCCGCATAATGCAAGGCCTGCCGCTATTCCGACAAGATTCTGTTCAGCTATACCTACACTGAAAAATCTATCTGGATATGCCTTAGCAAACTTGTCTGTTTTAGTTGAAACCGATACGTCCGCGTCAAGAACAACTATGTTTTTATTTTTTCCACCTAGATCTAACAGTGCTTTCCCATATGCCTCTCGAGTGGATTCAATTTTCATATCAACCTAACTCTTCGAGAGCTTTTTTCAAATAAGTTTCATCCGGGATTTTTGCATGGTATTCTGGATTCCATTCCATGAAAGAAACACCTTTTCCTTTTGAAGTATGCGCAATTATTACAATTGGTTTGTTTCTAACTTTTTCCATTTTATCCAACGTCTCTATAATTTCATTCATGCCAAAACCATCTATTTCAAAAACATGCCAACCGAATGAAGACCATTTGGCGTTTATTGGTTCGATTGACAAAACTTTTTCTGTTGGGCCGCTTTGCTGTAAACCATTTCTATCAACAATTGCTGTCAAATTATCTAATCTGTAATGAGATGCTGACATGGCTGCTTCCCAGATCTGCCCCTCTTGAATTTCGCCATCTCCCAGCAGAACATAAGTTCGATAATTTTTTTTATCCAATTTTCCAGCTAAAGCCATTCCAACTCCGACAGACAATCCTTGACCCAAAGAACCTGCTGGAACTTCGACCCCTGGAGTTTTCAGTTCCGGGTGACCTTGTAGTCTGCTCCCAAACTTCCTAAGTGTTTTTAACTCATCTATGGGGAAATATCCTGCCTCAGCCAAAGCTGCATAAAGCAATGGCGCGGCATGGCCCTTTGAAAGAATGAATCTGTCTCTATCTTCCCAACTAGGATTTTTTGGATCAAATTTCATTTTGTAAAAATACAAAGCAGTAACTATGTCAGCTGCCGATAAACAACCACCTGGATGGCCTGATTGAGCTTCGACTATTGATAAAAGAATGTGGCGCCTGATAACTTTTGCTTTTGCTTTAAGTTTTTCGATCAGACCTAATTCGTCCACTTTTATACACCTTTAGAATTTTTTTGATTATCTTCGTTGTACTCGTCGGGATTTTAGGATCGATTATCTCTATTCTGCCTCCATAAGATTTGACTATATGGGTTTCTGGCAATTCGTCTTTTTTGTAGCCCGGCCCTTTGACATGTATGTCTGGCTTGAGTATGTTTATCACTTTATTCGGCCGGAGTTCGGAAAAGATGATGACATAATCAACACATTCTAAAGCAGCGATGATCTCAGCCCTTTCATTTTGTGGCATCAGTGGTCTTCCCCCGCCTTTTAATTTTCTCACGCTACTATCGCTATTCAATCCTACAATCAGAACATCTCCAAGCGCTTTTGCTTTCTGAAGAGACTTCACATGGCCTATGTGGAGAATATCAAAACAACCATTTGTCCAGACGACAATTTTTTTATTTTCTTTCAATTGAGCAATTATTTCTTTAAGTTCATTCACTGATTTTATTTTATCTTTCATATTCTTCATTAGAGGATTGTGATTTAAACGTTTTTAATTTTTCTAACATCTCATCGTTTGTGACAACTGCTGTACCTACCTTTCTTACTTTTATAGCGCCTGCTAGGTTCGATATTTGAGCAGCTTCTAAACAAGGCGCTCCACTGAAAAAAGCTAATCCAAGCGCAGCAGTAGTTGTATCTCCAACCCCTGTTCTATCAGCGATTTCGCTGGATAGAGAAGGTAAGTTGTTTATATTTCCACTTCTTTCAAAAATTACAATTCCTTTTTTTCCTCTAGTCATAACAATATTTTCACAGTTTAGTTGGTTAGCAATTCTCTGGCAAATGTTCCTTATACTGGTTTCATTTATCACAGTTATTCCAGTCATCAAACTTGATTCATTCTCGTTTGGTTTGAAAATCGTGACATCCAGATAATCGAAAAACTTCCTTAAACCTGGATCGACTAATGCTGGTTTGTTGCTCTCTTTCGAAATATTAATGACAGTTTCTATCAATTTTTCTGTCATCAGACCTTTGTCATGATCAGCAATGATTATCCCATCAATTTTGTCTATGATATTTCTCAAAAAATCTGTTATTTCATCGACAACCTTGCCTTCCGCCTCTTTCTCCCATCCTTTATGTATTCTCAACAATTGCTGGTTGTCTGACAAAACTCTTATCGTGGTTGTTGTCGGCTTATTGATGTCTGTGAATATTCCGCTGACGTCCACTCCTTTATTTTTCATTTCATTAACAAGCCATCTTCCATTTTCATCATTTCCAACTAGCCCTACACTTGTAACTTTTCCGCCTAATGCCACAAGGTTGTTTGCTACGTTTGCTGCGCAGCCGAGTTTAAACATATCGGATACTCCCGAAAGGAGTGGGACGGGAGCCTCTGGCGAGATTCCAGAAACTTTTCCATAGATATAATGATCGATAGCCATGTCACCTAAAAGAAGAACTTTTATTTTTCCAAAATCTTTTACTACTTTTTCAAGGTTTTCCATATTTTTATCTGCTATGTTAATAGATTTAAATTAAATTCCAGTTCCTTTTTACTGACGACAGACGTACTCGCTTTTCCAACTTTTATAGCACCGGCCAAATTGGCCAGTTTTGCCGCGGCAGGATAAGAAGCGCCTGCGGCCAAGCATGCTGCGAGTGCGGCTAAAACACTATCGCCAGCGCCCGTGACATCAACAACATTTTTAGCTAGACTATCTACATGGAATGGTTTGTCGTTTTTTTGGAATAATGTCATTCCTTTTTCTGCTTCTGTTACTAGCAATGCTTCTAATGAAAGTTTTTTTAATAATTTATTCGCAGCTAACTTCAAGTCTTCATTGTTTCTTATTCCCATAGCCGCGAATTTTTTCAGTGCAAATACGTTTGGTTTCATCAGGCTTGCCCTTTTGTAGAGAAGAAAATTGTCCTTAGGGTCAACAACAATCTTTTTGGAATATTTATGGGCGGTTTTTATTGTCGATTGAGAGAGATTAGGTGTGATAAATCCTTTTGAATAATCTGAAATGACTAACGCATTGCAACTTGGTATGAGCCGATTAAGAGTTTCAATCGTCTTTTTTTCCGCATCTTTGGATATCAGATCTCTGCTCTCATTATCTACTCTGAGAATGTATTTACCGGCTGTGAATATTCTTGTCTTAAGTGTTGTTGGGTGGGTATCAATCTCTTCAACTTCAAGTTTTATTTTTCTATCTTCTGCCAAATCTTTCAATTTATTCCCCGCTTCGTCTTTACCTAACATGCCAACCAAAAATACTTTACATCCTAACTCTGCGAGGTTGTTCGCTACGTTTGCCGCACCGCCGAGAATATAAGATTCTGATTCTGCATCGACAATAGGAACCTTTGCTTCGGGCGCCATTCTTCGTGTAAAACCAAAAATATATTTATCTAACATAACATCTCCTATTACAACTATCTTTTTTCCAGCGATTCTGTCCAATATTTTCTTGAAATATTTTTTATCCATATTCTTCCTCTGTTATGTGTTTAATTGCTTCATTCAAATCTTTTGCGACATGATCCGGCTTTATATCAAAATGTCCATCAAGACCTCCTTTTCCCGTCTTCACGAGAATAGTTTTGCACCCTGCGTTTTCACCCATCTTGACATCATCTGTCTTATCGCCAATTACATAACATTCTTTTAAATCAAGATTGAACTCTCTTGCCGCATCTTCCAGCATTCCAATCTTCGGTTTTCTGCATTTGCACTCAATTCTGTATTTACCTTTTCCTTCCGTGGAATGGTGAGGACAAAAATAATATGCATCTATTCTTCCTCCATTTTTTCTAATTTCTTCTATCATAAACTTCATCACTTTGTGAAAAATCTCTTCTGTATAGTAACCTCGTCCTATCCCCGACTGACTTGCAATTATGATGATTTTAAAATAGGTTTTAGAAAGTTTTGAAATTGCATCAATCGAACCCTTTATGAATTTCAAATCTTCTGTCCTGTATAGATAATCAGTATCTTCACAGATTACTCCATCTCTATCAAGAAAAACTGCCCTGTCCACCAAACAGTTCTACCTCAACTAGCTTACACATGATGTGTCCTATCATTATATGTGATTCTTGAATTCTTGCCGAGTTATCTGA
>Ga0315285_10002395_pt1 | contig 19571 bp, 18 predicted proteins | sample YL17G09_36_MG_FD_203698 | JGI IMG/M metagenome (GOLD analysis project Ga0315285, IMG submission 203698) | Sediment microbial communities from Yellowstone Lake, YNP, Wyoming, USA - YL17G09_36 | ecosystem: Environmental > Aquatic > Freshwater > Lake > Sediment | place: USA: Wyoming | collected...
AATGCCGTAATCGTGAACAGGATGCAAAGGAATATTGCGATGATGACCAGGAAGATCAGAATAAACCGCTCGGTTCGTGACATATGAGAAGGGAATCAGTTCAGAACCAAGAGAGGATTCGCGGGGATGGGTGTGAGGAAATATACGGTCACCCACTCCCCCCACTGCTGCCAATCGTCGTCACTGTAACCAAGGTCAATCCAGTATTTACCAGGGATACCCACAAGACTATTATCTTCAACTGTTGCATGACCATAACCCGGGATGTAAACCCGCTCGCCTTGCATATAGACATACCAACGATAGACAACAGCCACGACACCCTTCTGCACCGGTTTCCCGCTGGCTGTGCTGGGATAACAGCGACCAGGTGCAGAGCGACAGGGTGAATAAGAGGTTGCATACATTTTCACTGTACGCCAGTATTCGATAGAAGCGCCGCCGATATTGATTGTTCTGACAACAATCCTGGTACCGTATCCGACCAGACGTTTTTTCGGTGGCCGGACGGTGCTTTCGCTCTCAGTTTGCCGGGATACTTCTTTCCCATCTTCGTAGCGGATTCGGAGGCGGCTTACCGACAAGCCGTACTCACCTGCCTGCAATACATCCTGACGATCCAACTCCAAGTCAGCACTTGCCTGAAATTCTGTTTCATACGGCAGGGTTTTCTGGACCAGCAGAACGGATTCATTGACACGGATGATACGGATCCGACCATCAGCCGGAAGCGGAGCAGATTCGGCTGGAAGACTATAATCAAGTCCCTGGAGGGGAAGGCCAACATCAGATAAAACCTGACCGACCGTAATGGCTGAAGAATTTGCTTGCAGAACCAAGCCATCGACAGAAATGGAAAGGCTGGTGGCGGGTTTGTAGATGACCTCCAGCGGACCTGTGAGTGGAGTCTCCACAGGGGGATCGAGGCGATCGCTTATGGAAAATTGAAGACCAGTCTCATGCAACGCCTGACCGATGGTCTGAGCCGTGGTCTGGATGATACGGTTTTGTCCGTTTTCGGTCAGGGTAAGAGGAACGGCGCGTCGAATCTGGAGGCTGTAGGTTTTCGCCATCGGGAGCGACTGGCCAGAATCTATAACTGTACCCTGGTAGAGGACCTGATCAGTGGATGAGAGAGACAGTCCAGCAGAAGCGATAAATGAGGCTGGAATGCGTTCTTTTGAGGTCAGAGTAAGAACCTGACCCCCATCGAGGATGGTGACAGCAACGGGAGGACTTGCCTGCCCACAGAAAGTGAGAAGGAGAGTGAACGAGACCAAGATAAGCATTAAGAAAAAAAGTCTCACTTTGATAATACCTACAAAGTACTCGAAGGAGCACACGGAAAAGAAACACTCATTGATCGAACGTCATCCTCCACAAGCACACACCTCAAACCCTCTGGCTTTCTCAAAGGCTTCGCGACCTTCGCGCATAGCAAAGTATATCAAGCCGAGAGCCCCAAGACTATCCATAAAACCGAAACCGGTCAACTCGTAGATAAAGCTAGAGGCAAGCAGGACAATAGACAAATAAATACAAACAAGGGTGCAGTTGGCATCAGCCAGGATCGGTTCAGAACCGAGCAGATGACCGACTTTACGCTTAGCGGTGACCAAAGCCCACATGACAGCTATAGAGATGAGAGCGATAATCACGCCTGGGAGAGTAGTTTCAGGTTTATGCCCGGTGACAAGATTCAGGATAGCAGTGAAGAGCAAGCCAGCAGATAACAGATAGAAACTCGTGCCAGTGATACGCAATGCTGTTTTCTCAAAATTACTTTTTATAGTATCCGGGTTACTTCGAATACGCAGAACCATGGCAATGATACCGAGGCCGGAGATGACCTCGATGAAGCTATCCACACCAAAACCAAAGAGGGTGAGAGCATCGTCAGAGACGCCGAAAAGAATAGATATGATCCCTTCCAACAAATTATAGAAAACAGTAAAGATCTCCACCCAGAGGGCATAGGTATAGAGGTACTGCAATGATATTTTGGAAGTGGTGGAGGTCATAAAGAGATTTTACCCTATTGTTCCGGCAGGTGGAGAATCCCATCCGAGGAGGTGATCAAACAGCGGATTTATAAGGAGCCTGGTCGAATGCATTGTAATTGGGAAAGTGGGAGAGTTTTTAATGTACAATGAGAATATGCAGAGAGTGGAAATCATCACCAGTCATGTCAATCCCCTAATCAAACAAACCCGGACTCTCCGGACACGTAAAATGCGGGAAAAGGCCGGCATGTTTTTTGTTGAGGGCATCCATCACGTTGGTGAGATGGTGGAGGCGGGTTGGCAGATCGAGATCTTATTTTATGCACCAGATCTTCTGACAAGCGATTTTGCAAAAACATTGGTCACCAGGATCAGCGAGAAAGGTATTCGCTGCCAATGTGTTGCTGCAGATGTGTTCAAGACAATTGCCGAAAAGGAGAATCCCCAGGGAATCATGGCGGTTGTACATCAGAAGCAATGGCGAATGGAAGATATATCTTTAATTAACTTCCAGCAGGGAGTTGCAGTGGTCTCTCCACAAGATCCTGGCAATGTGGGAACCATCCTGCGTACAATGGACGCAACCGGTGGAGATGCGATGTTCATATTGGAACCCTTTGCGGGGGAAGGGGGCAATGTTGATCCGTATCATCCTTCAGCAGTACGGGCGAGCATGGGGAGCATTTTCTGGAAACCAATCATCCAGACATCATTCGTTGGATTTGTCTCATGGGCTCGGAAAAATCAATATCAATTAATCGGCACATCAGCGCATGCGAAACTTGATTATCGAGAAACAAGGTTGCATGACAGACCATGGATCTTGGTACTTGGCAGTGAGCGAAAGGGGTTAACAACGGAACAAATGGATGCATGCGATCTGATGGTCTCGCTGCCTATGCGCGGACGGGGAAGCTCATTAAATCTAGCAGTGGCAGCAGGAGTGCTCTTATATACGTTTGGGGAATGAAAGAATAAGTCATTATTGAAACAGCAAAGGGGCGCAACACGTGCACAATCCATGCGCATTGCGCCCCCATGGGAAATTGATGTAAAGCGAGATCTACTTAGAGTTCGTCTTCTTCTTCGTCAATCCAAAGATCATCTTCGTCTTCGTCAAATTCAGTCTCATTCCATTCTTCCAACTTATCTTCATCATCCCAGCCTGCCTCAGAGGCGGCTTCTTCGGATGGTTTATATGTTGCGCAGCCGGTATCAGGGTCAAATTCCACGGCAGCGGCGCTGCAATATCCATCGTCCAGAAAAACACAATCCATGTAGCGGCAGCGGATACGAGGCATAACTCCTCCAGATAATTATGATTCAGGTTGATGACGTGCCAACCGGACAATCGAAAGTGTGAAGATCAGTGTGACAGCAATTGCTGAAACCACGCAGTATGGACACCAAGCGCGGATCACAGCAGCTTCAAGGTAGCTCAAGTAAGCAGAATAAAGGGTGCCGATCAGGCTAAACCCAAAAACCAGCATAGTACCGTTATCTTTGAAGAACCTATGGCGGGTTTCTAATAAAAGTATTCCAGCAATTGCCAGGTAAGCAAGCAATCCCAACAGCGCAATCGGGAAACCACGGATCTCTGAATAACGGCTGGAGTTGACAGTTGAACAGTTACCGATGCCGCCGATGCAATAGGCTTCGGTATGGGTAATTTTTATCCAGGTGAGGTAAGCAGAATCTATCATGCCAACCAGTGCGATAATAAGTGAGATTGAAGCGAGTTTTTTCATGGAGTTGTTCTTTGGTCAATATTAGATATTACGCGTACAAACGACAAGCAACTACCTCCTCACCAGTAGCGAGCGATTTTACCCCATGGGGGATAATAAGTAAAGTGTTTGCCTAAGCCTATGAAAGAATATTGCCAGACAGCGCTGAACAGTCAAGAGGGGGAGGACAAAGGGAGCGGAAATGTCCGCAAACAATACTTGCACAACCGTCCAGGTCAGCGGCAGCGTGCATCATAAAACTGGTTTGAAATCGAACGGAATTCATTCCAGGATATGGCGTTCGTTTATCCAAGTCATCCCATTCTTCTTATTCGGGTTGAAGGCGGCGACATTATACTAATAAAACAGGACCTGGACAATTTAAAAAGACAATCCATGGTTTCATCGCAATAATGGGGTTATGTCACGAGAAGCATAGGCAGGATTAATAATATTCATTGATGAGATTCTTCTCTCACCTGCCTACACCGCAGGTACAGGTCGCTTCCTGACATAAACCGCCACCCTGTTCGGGCTGAGAGCCCGCCGGGGTGAGACAGCCTTTGGCTGCGTGCCTTCTTGCCTTCGTGCCTTCGGCACAAGTGCAGGCAGGACAGGCAGGGTGACACACCCTTTTTGCAGTGGACTTATAAAGTCAATCGATGTAAGGTAAGAGGAATGCCTGTAGTTTATTCCGAGATAATGTACGCTGACTTTGCTAAAAGGATAAAGGAGAGAAGGACCACCAATTTTAGCCGGGGTTAATGCGAAGCGCTTCCATGACATTCGATAAGTTCTCGATACGGGCCAATATCCGGCTAAGTTGAGCCAGGTCGCGAACCTCGACGATCAACTTCATATCAGCCAGACTTTGATTCACACGAATATCAGCGTTAACGATATTGACACCCTCATTGTTTAATAATGTGGATATATCCCCCATCAAGCCTTGACGGTCGTAAGCCTTGATACGGACAGGTATCGGGTATGTCCGTACATGTTCGCCCCAATCCACACGAACCAGGCGTTCACGGTCCTTTATTCGCAAAATATTCGGACAATCCTGGCGATGGATGGTAGCACCGCGACCACGAGTAACATACCCGATAATCTGATCTCCCGGAGTCGGATTGCAGCATTTTGCAGTTGTCGTCAAAATACCTTTTAAACCAAAAACATTCACAGAATCGGTGTAAACCGATTCGCCAACCGGCATAGTGGCAGTCAGGAGATCAGCACTCTCTTCGGTTTCGGACAGGCGCTTGACAACCTTGCTAAGCGAAATGTCACCGGTGCCCAAGCCAGCAAAAAGTTCATCTGGAGAGCGGAAACCCATATCGTGAGCAAATTTCTCGAAGTTAATCTCTTTGATCCCGAGACGAACCAGTTCGCGTTCCAACATCTCACGACCCTGAGTGAGATTTTGCTGATAATTCTGTTTCTTAAACCAAAGACGGATCTTGGAGCGGGCGCGCTGGGTCTTAACCAGCCCGAGGTTGGTGTTCAGCCAATCCCGGCTTGGACCTCCGCGCTTGGTGGTAAGGATCTCGACCTGATCACCGGTCTTCAACGTGTAATCAAGTGGAACGAGTTTTCCATTGACACGCGCTCCACGGCAGTGATGTCCGATATCCGTATGGATATGGTAGGCAAAGTCGATCGGTGTGGAGCTGGAGGGAAGATCGATGATATCACCACGGGGAGTGAAAACATATACGCGATCCCGGAAAACATCCGACTGCATGCTCTCAACAAATTCCTGAGCGTCATCCACATCCTGACGCCATTCCATCATTTTCCGCAACCAGTTGATGCGCTGTTCATAGAGGGCATCATGGGGTGCGTCACTCTCTTTATAGCGCCAATGAGCGGCGATCCCCAGTTCAGCATTTTCGTGCATATCCCCAGTGCGGATCTGGACTTCGAGCGGCTTGCCGTCATCGTAAATCACTGCAGTATGCAACGATTGATAGAAGTTATCCTTGGGAGCGGCGATATAATCATCAAATTCACCGGGGAGGGGTCGCCAGCGGGTATGGATCAGACCAAGGGTAGCGTAACATGCCGGTATATCTGGTACTATCAAACGAACCCCGCGAACGTCACGCACCATCTCGAACGGTTTTCCCTTTTCGACCATCTTCTTGTATATAGAATAAATATGTTTCGGTCGACCAGTTATCTCCACCTGGATTCCAGCCTGGCTGAGCATCGTGCGCAATTTTTCCTCTATGGATGCAATCTGGGCTTCACGGTCCGGACGACGCTCGGCGAGTTGTTCAGCAATCTCTTTATATTTATCAGGGTCCACATAACGGAAAGCCAGGTCTTCCAGTTCCCATTTAATCTGCCAAATTCCAAGACGATTAGCGAGAGGGGCGAAAATATCAAGGGTTTGCTGGGCAATACGCTTGCGCTTGCCTTCTGGTATGTGTCCGAGTGTGCGCATGTTGTGCACACGGTCGGCCAATTTAATCAGGACGACACGTACATCATCGCCCATTGCCAGGAAGGTTTTACGCAAAGTTTCTGAGACCAGGTCCTGCTTGCGACCAAATGATGGCGCATCATCAAACTCGTCGATATCTTGTTGGCCAACAGAGATTTTACCAGGGAGAATACCCCGAACCCCATCAGTGACCTGGTCGTTTCGAGAAACGCGAGGCAAATTGGTTAATTTGGTCACCCCGTCCACCAGGCTGGCAATGACCTCGCCGAAATCACGGTGTATATCATCGATCGTGACGCTGGTGTCTTCCACTGTATCATGCAACAATCCAGCTGCCACGACGTCCGGAGGCACCTGGAGCTCAACGAGAATCGCCGCAACTGCCAAACAATGATTTATGTAGGGCTCACCAGAAGCACGTTTCTGACCCCGGTGGGCTTCTTCAGCCAAACGGTAAGCACGTTGAACCAGCTCCCGGTCGGCAAGGCTATAGTTTTCCGGGAGCTGTTCCAATAGTTTCTTAATAGGGACAGGGGCGGCAGCCGTTTTCATTCATTCTTATTTTAGTCCAATCGGCTGGAATCTGAAAGAAAGGGACATAGGAATCCCTTGTTGAAAAAAACGGACTATCGATAATACAGGTTTAGAATCTTGAAAATGATCTTTACGGTATAGATAAACCGTGGTTTGAGGGTAATGGGGGAGGGTCGCTATTTGGTGAACCTGGATCAACCTGCGTAGTGTAGAATTTCGTCAATAAAACAAGCACTCTGGTAGTCTAGTCGAATATTCTCGAGGTACGTTTATTCCATTTTTCCGACATTGGAAAGACAAAAGAATATGGTACCCTGGGACCAAAATCCATAATCCATCCGGAGTTTGCTGTCTCCAGAGCCATTGGATGGCTCTTTCATCCAGCCCCCTCCAATTATTGAAGCGGGAAAGCAATTCCATTGATGAGAACCATCGATCCAATTCGCCACTACTTAAGTTACGGTTATAAGAGGACAGGATCACGCTCAGATAACAGATACCTCCTTCTTTATCCCATAACCATTCCAGCAGTGCTTTTTCTAGATCTTGAGAAATTAAATCCGGACGTGCACTCAATAGTGCCAACTGATATTTACCACCAATAACAAGATAACTATTTTGAACGGAGGCTTTCATCAGATCGTGATGAGCCTGTACTTCCATATCTACATCATACCTACCGGAAGTGAAAGTTCTTTGAGCGATTGTCAGCCACAAATCCCATACATCATCGAGGACAGGATCATCAGGCACAAGCAACGAAAAAGCAGCAGAAGTGAATAAACGGACACCGGTTGCTCAGCGGTCGTTCTTTTCAGGCCGATCAGGGAAATCAGCAATGTTACCCTTGAGAAGTCTTACAAGATAGGCTGCGGTTATGGCAAGAATCGGATGATCCAGGTCCAATCCCAGCGCCAAACCCCTCTAAACCCCATACTCTGTCGTAAATATTTTCTGGACCGATCTGCTATTCCTTGAATGGAATTTACCCCAACTGCCATCACCCAAATGTTCACGCGCGAGTCATTGAACCCAACGACTGTTTGACAAGTCTTTACGAGCCTGGATAACTTCCGAACTATCCAATGGTTGATAGAGAACATTATGTAGCAGATACAAGCGTACAACTTGTTCAGGAGCTTTATCTAGTACCCACCCAGCTATTTGGCGAACAGCATCCAAGTTTTCAGTCATCGCACCCACTTTATGTTGATTCCAGGCATGTTACCATATTGTTTATAACAGATGTGACAGGAGTACGTGACAGGGAATTTGGGGGGGGGATTACCCATTATTTATCCCTTCCCTACTTGACACAATATATATCATCCCCGAAAATATTAATTAAATTCCTATCTTCAGCAATGATATTCGAAAGTTGCATCGAAAAATCAACAACATGAAAGGACATGCTAACTGCACAGGATGAATTGTCAGATTATATGAAGCAACCAGCAGGTTCATCAATACTCGAAACCTGGACCACCCCAGGAATCCAAGCCTTAGAACTCCAAGCAGAGAATGGTAAGGCAGGGATTAAAGAAATATTCGACATACTTTTTCATTTATCGGTCCATAAACGATGCCTCAGATTAATAATGTAATCCGGATGCTCGAAGCGCGCAAGGTCCCTTTCAAGGTTTACGAACTGCCCGCCGAAAAAATTAGCGCGCTAGAAACAGCACGGCTATTGAAAATGCCGCCTGAGATGGTATTCAAGACCATTGTCATCACACGTGAAAAGCCCAAGAAACCGATCCTGGCGGTCATTCCCGGTCCCAATGAAGTGGACTTAAAAGCACTGGCACAGTTCTTAGGTGAGAAGAAAGTCCACCTGCCGAGCGAACGGGAAGCCGAGCAGTTGACAGGTCTACAGGCAGGGGGTATCTCACCACTGGCGCTGCTTAACAAGGGTTTTATGGTGATACTGGATGCGTCGGCGCTGGCTGATGCTGAGATCCACATTTCGGGTGGACAACGCGGGTTGACAATCCGATTACCGGTCGAAGCTCTGGTGGGATTTACCAGGGCGCGGATCACCATCATCTCCAAATGATGGGGAGTAAATAAAAACTTATTAAAACCGATCAATCGACTGTCATGTATAATTGGGCTTAATAAAACCGAGCAGATGAAAAAATGTCGTGGGAGAACACCAATCAGGAGTCAGCAATGAACGCAAAAGCAGATAACAGGGAACCCATAATCATTTGCAAAGACGTACAAAAATGGTACGGCCACTTCCATGCATTAAAAGGGATCAGTATGGAAGTGCAAAAAGGGGAGGTGATCGTCATCTTTGGGCCTTCGGGGTCGGGGAAGTCCACTTTCATTCGGACGCTAAACCGGCTGGAGGAGCACCAGTCTGGGCAGATCATTGTGGATGGGATAGAGCTGACTCGTGATGTGCGCAATGTCGAGAGAGTGCGCATGGAGACGGGCATGGTCTTCCAGCAGTTCAACCTGTTCCCACACCTGAGTGTGATCCAGAACATCACCCTGGCTCCCATCCAAGTTCGGAAATGGACCAAAGAGAAAGCCGAGCAGGTGGCGATGGAATTGTTAGAACGGGTAGGTATCCCGGAACAGGCAAAGAAATATCCGGGTCAGCTATCCGGGGGACAACAGCAACGGGTAGCCATTGCCCGTGCCCTGGCGATGCAACCCAAGATCATGCTCTTCGACGAACCGACATCAGCCCTGGATCCAGAAATGATCAAAGAAGTGCTGGATGCGATGGTTGCACTGGCAAAAAGTGGTTTGACCTTACTGGTCGTGACGCATGAAATGGGCTTTGCAAAAGCTGTTTGTGACAGGATGTATTTCTTCGATGAAGGCCTGATAGTAGAAAGCGGCACACCGGATGACATTTTTAAGAATCCGCGAGAAGATCGGACCAAGTTATTTTTATCGCAGATCCTGTCACATTAAGCTACGATTTAAAATATCCAGGTATTAACCACAAAGTACACGACTGAACACGAAGGAATTATAAAAAGCAAGATTCTTTTCGGTATTTCGGAAAGGGTGAGCAATATAAAGACGACGTCGGGTGTAAACCGACGCCGTCTTTTATTATGTTTCAGGATTGGATCCTAACTATCGAAATCGTCAACCTGCTTGCCGTTCACCAAGACGGTGTAATGACCAGGTGGGTAACTGCCCAAGTGTACGTTCACTTCAAAAGCTGCCAGGACCTCGATGCAAACCTTACCCGCATCACTAACAGAGTAAGCTTCTACGTGGATACGGTTCTCCGCGTCGGGTTGGTTGACAAGGACACGTAACTCATTACATGGTGTCGGCAGAGAACCTTTCAGGATAAGAGCTATCTGCGGGGGATAGCTTTCCATGATCAATAATTGGACTGAGTCGATAAATACAGCACCGCGCAGCAAACTGACGTCGCCAGGTTTTGGTGCGTAAGGATCGCCATTGGAAGGGGACACGGACGGATCGGATGAACTGACCGAGTCATCCGGGGAGGTTGCCGGTCCCTGATCATTAATGGGTGGAACCGAAGAAAGCGCTGGTGCGCATGCGGTTAGGAGAGCGGCAATCAGGATCAGTTTTATAAGATGAGACATGGGTTCCTCCGTTTGTTTTCTGGAGGTTAGACGTCTGGGGACGAGGGAAAGTTCCTGTTATCCCCCAAACAGCAGGCAAGTCTTTTCTTAATCATGGGATAGAACGACTAAAGTCGTCACCTAAATTAATGATCGATCAAAGTTATCACAATAAAACCAGAGTGCGGCTTCAATCCGCAGCCAAAATATTAACCCAAGGGATACAAAGGAACACGAAAACAACCTTCAAAAACCTAGCGCTCTTCGCGACCTGCGCAGTAATCCCGAGATATCCGTGGATAGCGCAAATGTTGAGCGGTAATACTTTAGAGCAATCAAAGGTATAACACCGAAGCGACAGAACGGTAAAAGTCGTTGCTACAAATCCAGGGATCAATTAAAGGTATAAATACAAGTAAACAGAACGACTAAAGTCGTTACTACAAAAAGAATGAGGAATTTTGTGTCACTGCATGATGGGGGTCAGCGGATGGGGGAGGAAAGGAAGAGAGGTATTGTTCAACCTTTAATGACAATGATGGGACGCAGACGGGCAACCTTACGAGCGATGCCTACAGCACAGACAGTCTCAACGACGGCATCCACATCCTTGTAAGCCTGGGGAGCTTCCTCAGCCAAACCGGACATAGAGCCAGCGCGAATACGAATACCACCATCTTCCAACTGTCGACGCAGGTTATCCCCCTGTACCTCACGCTTGGCTTGGGAGCGTGACATGACCCGACCCGCACCATGGCAGGTAGACCCAAAGGAGCGAGCCATACTGGTCTGCGTACCGACCAGGACCCAAGAAGCAGTACCCATACTACCAGGGACAAGCACTGGTTGACCGATAACCTGGTATTCGGGTGGAAGACCGGGTGTACCAGGACCAAAGGCACGGGTAGCGCCCTTGCGATGAACACAAACCTTCATTTGCTTACCCTCCACATCATGCAGCTCAACTTTGCCCATGTTATGAGCGAGGTCATAAACCTGGTGCAATTCCCAACCTTTCAGCCTGCCGGAAAATACCTCTTCGAAAACGCGACGGGCAGAAAAAGCGAGCAACTGGCGGTTAGTAAAGGCAAAATTGGCAGCAGCGCGCATGGCGGCGAGATAGGAAGCGCCTTCGGGTGAGTCCATAGGGGCACAGACCAACTCGCGGTCTGGAAGCTGGATGCCGTAGCGCCGAACCACACTCTGGAACTCCTGTACGTAATCTGTGCAGACCTGATGACCAAGTCCTCTAGAACCACAATGGATCTGGACCACCAAGCAGTCCTGACGCAATCCCATGATAGAAGCGGCGCCTGGATCGAAAATCTCAGCCACAACATCAATTTCAATAAAGTGATTGCCGGCGCCAAGCGAGCCGAGCTGGGTACGACCGCGGATCCTAGCACGCTCACTCAACTTTTCGGGTTTAGCCCCCACGATGGAACCGCTCTCCTCAGTACGGGCGAGATCGGCTTCGGTGGCGTAACCGTTCTTGAGGGCCCAACGAGAACCATCACGCAAGACCTTATCCAAATCAGGCAGGCTCAGCTTAAGCATGCCGTCAGTGCCGACACCACTGGGGCAAGATTGGTTCATGCGTGTAGCCAGAATGTCAAGATAAGATTCTGCTGCCTGGAGATCGACAAAGGATGCCAAGAGGCGGACGCCGCAGTTGATATCATAACCAATAGCGCCAGGGGATATCACACCCTGGGGGAAGCGGGTGGCAGCCACTCCACCGATAGGGAAGCCGTATCCCTGGTGCATGTCGGGCATAACAATCACCGAGCCGACAATCCCGGGGAGAGTGGAGGCGTTGACAGCCTGTTCAAGAGATCTATCCCCCATGACCTGCTCGAGCAATTCCTGAGTGGCGAAAAGGCGGACGGGGCAGCGCATGCCCTGGCGGAAGGAGCGGGGAATCTCCCACTCGTGAGGGGAGATGCGTTTCATATCCTGGAGGCGAATCATGAGAACCTCAAACCATCGACAGTGAAATATTGAGACCAATCATTTAAACGTCAAACACAATTTCAACCTGCAAACCAGAGGGAATGCGCTGGATCTGAAGATTGTGAAACGTCACGGCTTTGATATTCTTTGTGATGCTGACAAGAAATGCACCCTGGAGATCAGCGTGCAGGTGATTATTCATAATAGTCAGGTCAATTTTGTCAAATGCCATGTTATTATGTTCAGCAAGATAGACTAATTCAGTCAAAAATGCGACCAAGAGACTTTCTGAGTCTTCACTCTCGATATCCAGGGTTTGACACTGAATCGATTTATCAGAGAGGTGGACTCCAGAAAGCACGTTCAAGCCACGGGCTGCTTCCACGAATAAACCAGGCAGGTCATCCGCCCAGATACGCAAAGCCAAGTCGGCAGTGTGGGGGAGTTCCTCGAAACCCATTTTTTCACTCAAGACCTTTCACAGAAGCGCACCGGTTCAAAGAGGTGCGGTGCTTTCACATAAATGCCATGACCTGTGACGGCTATCGTCCCATCAGGCAGGCAAATCTGGCCGCGGGCGAATATCTTGTGGGCAGAACGGCGGGTAAGGCGGGCGGTCAATGTGAGCTGCTGACCAAGCGGCAAGGGACGGTGATAATCGAGCTGCAGATTAACCACAGCGACATTGTAACCTGACAACCAAACAGCGGCACCCATGGCTTCGTCCAAGATGGCAGCGGAGGCACCACCATGGGCATATCCGGGAGGTCCCTGCTGGGCTTCGCCCAAGCAGAAATCGGAAGTAACTATGCCTTTCCCGTCTGCGTACCAGGTAAGGCCAATGCCGTGCGGGTTTTCAGAACCGCAGACAAAACAGGTGCCGTGCCCGGGGAGTTTTTTCATAACCAATGCCTTCAAGGGAATTGTACCTTTTTTTAAGAGGATAGGAGAATCTTACCGAGGACAAGGGAGAAAATTGTGGGAAGCGAGGAGAGGTGAGGTAAGAACCTTCTTCCAGCACTTCAAATCAACCTATAATTATAATGAACACGGTTTAATACCTTCGGAATCCCAAAATGAACGGTGTGTGGTCAATCTGGGAATTTCCACTATACAATGAGGAAAATTATCAAGTTCGTAATAAGAAAACAGTCGAAATATGAAAATCCAGGCAATATATGATGGTCTTTATAATCTCGTAAGGATTATCCGAAACATAAACTAGATGTGTATAATATATGCATACAAGCGGATATTTAGGGTTCCATTCATTATTATGGTAAGAGAAGTCAAATTTTATTGGTGGGTAAATGGGAATAAAGGATCTTTATTAATTTCAAACCATCTTTTTTGTCCAATTATGGAGAGATCAAAGAAAGGAGTGACCATCCTATGAAACACAAATTTATAATCGGCTTGTTATTCATGGCAGTCCTGACTTTGTTAATCACTTCAATAACTCTGGCAGAGCAGAAAGGTGAAAACGTTAATGCAGATAAAGCACCTGTCTGCAACCTATTGAGGCGAGGATACACAGGATCTGGCAGTGCCCCTACGTTATTACCAGCAAATTCAGTTTGATGTAAAACCGGGAGATATAAAGTTGATGAGATCATCACGGTAACAGCTTATCCAGCGAATGGCTGGCTTGTGGGCAGCTGGAGCGGGACAACCAGCAACGCGAGCACGAATCTGAACAATACTGTGAAAATGCCTGCCGCAAGTAGCAAGGTCACAGTAAATTATGTTGCAGCATGCTATTTACTAACGCTGACACACACAGGGAATGGTCTCAACCCAGTGGCAAACCCAACAGGCTCCACCGGCTGTTCGAGCGGGAAATTCCACTTTGGTGAAAACATCACCCTGACAGCCAGCCCATCGACAAACTGGATCGTGGGGAATTGGAGCGGAACGAATAACAATGCCAGCAAGTCAACGACCAATACATTAACGATGCCAAATAGCGATCATGTCGTAGGGGTGAATTATGTCGAAAAATGCCATACATTAACACTGACACACGCGGGTAACGGGACGAATCCTGGAGCAAATCCTCTTTCATCAAGCGGTTGTGGAGCTAGACAATACATAACGGGGGAACTCATTGCGCTGACGGCTGTCCCGGACAGTAATTGGAGCGTCGGCAATTGGAGCGGGTCGGATGATGACCTCAACAAAACAACTTCCAACCAAGTGACGATGCCATCCAGGGATCATACTGTTGGGGTAAATTATGTTGAGAATATGACAAGTTGCTATTTTCTGGCGCTTATTCATGTCGGTAATGGCAGCGATCCAGTACCAGCACCTTTAAAATCGACGACATGCTCAGCAAATTATTATTATGCAGCGGGGGAAGCAATCAACTTCACTGCCAGCCCCGCGGTTGGCTGGAGCGTGAAGAGTTGGAATGGGACGAGCAACGATAGCAGCACGTCGACGACCAACTCCGCAACCATGCCGGCAAGCACCCATATTGTCAGGGTCAACTATGTTTCCGCGATAGTTACAAATAATTTTCGCTCCCAGGGTGCGAATGATGGTTTCGTGCGCGAGTCCAGTGAAACGAGCAAAATAGGTGGATACTATAACACCAATAATACAGTTTTCAATATAGGCGATGACGCAATGAACCGGCAATTTAAAGCTGTCCTATCATTCGATACCTCGAGCCTACCGGATAACGCGGTAATCACCTCAGTGACAGTAAAAATCATGAAACAAAATACGGTCGGTACTAATCCCTTCACTACCCATAAGCCACTACTGATCGTAATCCGAAAACCCTACTTCGGAAAGGCAGTAACACTTGCTGCACATGACTTCCAAGCACTTGCCAACAAGGGAGCAGGTCCGTTCGTCAATAAAAACGTCGCCGGCTGGTATAGTGCCAATCTTAGGAATACTGCCTACCCATTTATCAACACAACGGGAACAACACAGCTCCGCTTACGATTTTACCTAGACGATGACAATGACCACGTAGCTTACTATTTGAGGTTCTATAGCGGCAACTATTCATATGCTTCATACCGACCTTTGTTAATAGTAAAATATTACCTGCCATGGAAAATCCATAAGTTTAAACATTGGAAAATCCAAACGTGCCAGGCAAGGTAAGAAGCCTGGCACGATAGGTTTAAACTAAAGAATAATTATTTTATTGCAATTGTGATATTGACATACGGGTAAAGTAAAGACGATAGGCAGATGTCTCAGACAACAAACCTTTGAGGGCGGTTAAGAGCTCACGCTGGAGGATCGGATTGGCTGACTGGGAACCAGGTGACAGAAGGAGATCGTCAGCATTGACCTCGAGAGTAATGTGACCAGCGGCGGCAAGCCACTCCAAACCATGGCGGACTGTCACTTCGCGGTGGGCGGTGGCAGAAGCCAACTCTGATAGAGGGACGTGACCTTTACGCTGATTGATGGTGAATTTAACCAGTCCCGCCAGATGGTGGAGAAAAGACTCAGGCAGGTCAGCGGAGGGGGAAACAGCGAACACGTAAATCGTGCACGGCTTGACCGTATCGAGGGCGAAGCGGAAAAGATCGGGGGAGGCAGGTGTAGTCCAAATGGCGAGTTTATCGGTTTCATGCAGGTGATTCCTATCCAAACCACAGAGTTCGATCCTGTCATCAGCCTCTGCCCAAATCAATATACCAGGGTCGTCTGCTTTCAGCGTTTCGAGGGTTTCGAATGGATTTGGTGACTGGCGATAATCGATAATCTCAAACCTGCGATACTCAACTTCTACAGGTGGTTTAGCAGTAATACGGTAATCGACGAATTCGAGTTGAACCCTACTATCGCCACGAAAATCAGTGGTACGCAGGTGGAAGGCAAGATCAAAGACCGCACTAGTATCAGGAAGTTCTTCCGGATTACCATTCCACCAGAAGACCTGACTGGTGTAACCATCTTTGTCCGCGATCGTGAGCTTGAGGTGGTCGCTTTTCCAACCGAGAGCAGAAGAGTTCACCATAGTTAAGCTGCGTATAGCCAAAATAAGAGGTGGATTACCCGGTCCAAAGGGTGCCAATTTTTCCAAAGCGACAGCCAAATCAAGAGATACATCCGGAAGGGAGAGCCAGGCGTCAAGATCGAGGCTGGGTTCTCGCAGGTGAGCCTCAAGGGACATCTGATCGATTGTAACAACCAAGCGGCGGGTGAACGCAGGTATTTCAGCTGCATCCATGGAGAGACCAGCAGCCATGGGATGACCACCGAAACCAAGCAGTAAATCCTTCTGTGCGGCAATGCCAGCGATAATATTCAGACCTTCGACCGAACGAGCCGAGCCACGGGCGGCTTCACCCTGAGGGGTGGAGAAAATAATAACCGGACGGTGGTAGCGCTCGACCAGACGACTGGCAGCGATACCAATCACGCCAGCAGGCCAGGAGGGGTGTGACAAGACAATCACGGGGCCTGTCAAAAGTGATGGGTCAGAACGCAATTTTTCCTCAGCCGCACGATAGACCTGGCTGGTAAGGAGCTGGCGTTGAGAGTTAAAGCCTTCCAATTGTACTGATAGGAGGCGGGCGCGAGTCTGATCATTAGTAGTGAGCAACTCAACAACCGGATTGGCGTCGGACAAGCGCCCAATAGCATTGAGACGAGGAGCGAGAGAGAAACCGATATGCTCTTCGGTCAGATTGGCAGGCTTGATATCAGCCATTTCCATAATGATTTTTAAACCAAGACGTTCTGCGCGACGGAGGACAGACAGACCACGCTGGAGCAGGTAACGCGTCTCGCCGGTGAGCAGGGCGAGATCTGCAACGATACCCAAAGCGACAAGATCGAGATGTTTTTCGCACTCGCCAACACGTCCGAAGCGTGCGTAAAGTTCTTCCGCAAGTTTATAGGCGATGCTAACACCCGGAAGGCTAGCGAGGGGATGCGCGGGGGGCAGGAGTTTAGGGTTCGTGACAGCAACAGCCTGCGGAAGGTCGGGCGGCAGGTCATGGTGATCGGTGATGACAAAGTCCACACCACGGGAGCGGGCGTATGCGACGGCTTCCTGGGCGTTGACACCTGTGTCGCAGGTGAGGATGAGCCGGGCACCCTGATCGATGATCGGTGCGAGACGAGGGATGTTGACGCCATGTGACTCGTCAACTCGCACGGGGATATGGTAAGTGACGTCTGCACCCAGGTCACGCAGTGTGGCGATAAGGATTGTCGTGGCGGTCTGACCGTCGACGTCGAAGTCACCCCAAACACAGATCGACTCACTTGACCGGATGGCGTCTGCAACACGGTCAGCGGCAGTTGTCAAGCCGGGGAGTTCAGCGGGCGGGGCAGGGATGTATTGCGCTGGATCGAGGAATGGGCGAGCAGATTCGAGCGTGGTCAGGCCGCGGCGGACGAGAGCCTGTGCGGCGAGTGCCTCCAGACCGAGAGGCTGGTAGGATGTGGGGACTACTACGGGTGTTGGGTCGAGCCAAAGGGTCATTTGAATATCGGTTAATTATTAGCTCGCCTCACGCAGTTATCTGCGAAATTTCAAAGTATCACTTTTTTATCGACACCGATGTAGTAGAGAAGTCGGAAGTTATCATGGGATTGCCACGCCACCAGCAGCAGATCGCAATGACAGTTGATCTAAAGTGGTGCGAAGCGGGCAGTGAAATGACGGAGCAACCTGGGGGCATAGGTATATTTGTAACCGCGTAGGTCATCCTTGCGGGCTTTGATGCGAGAGACAGTTTCAGCTACATAATCGAGATGTGCCTGGGTATAGACTCGGCGTGGGATAGCCAGACGGACCAATTCGAGCCTAGGATGGATCATCCTGCCAGTTTCAGGATCAGGGTGGGCAAACATAACCGAACCAATTTCACAACCACGGATGCCACCTTCGAGATAGAGCTCCATGGTCAATGCATGCCCTGGGAATTCACTTTGAGGGATATGCGGAAGGAGTTTCCCGGCGTCAATATAAACAGCATGTCCACCCGGAGGTTCGACAATCGGAATGCCAGCCTCCTTGATTCTGCCAGCCAAGTACGCAGTTTGATTGAGACGATATGCCAGGTATGCCTCATCCAGACCTTCGCGTAAGCCAACAGCCATGGCATCCAAATCACGTCCAGCAAGACCGCCATAGGTGATAAAACCCTCCCGCAAGATAAGTTCATTACTGACCTGGGCGAACAAATCACCATCGTTCATACAAAGCAGACCACCGATATTAACAATGGCATCCTTTTTTGCGCTGAACGTCATGCCATCCGCGAGGGCGAACATCTCACGGGCAATATCCAGTGGGCTCTTGGCAGCATAACCAGGCTCACGCAGTTTAATAAAGTAGGCGTTCTCAGCGTAGCGGGCTGCATCAATAAATAATGGGATCTTATAGGTGTGGTACGTCTCAGACACCGCACGAAGGTTTTCGAGCGATACCGGCTGACCACCACCAGCATTATTGGTGATCGTCATCATACCAAAGGGAATATTTTCAGGCCTGACTTTTTCGATAAAGGCTTTGAGCTTTGCAATATCCATGTTGCCTTTGAAGGGATGGAGATTCACAGGGTCAAAAGCCTCATCAATGACCAAGTTTGCCGGTCGACCGCCACGCGCCAGGATATTACCCTCAGTAGTATCGAAGTGCATATTGGAGGGAACATAATTACCCGGTTTTACCAGCACAGCACTCAAGATATTTTCTGCAGCCCGACCCTGATGGACAGGTACAAAATGACGGAAGCCAAAAATGTCTTTTACAACTTCTGCCAAGCGTATATAGGAGCGTGCGCCGGCGTATGATTCATCACCGAGCATCAGCGCGGACCATTGTTCCTGACTCATAGCCCCAGTACCGGAATCGGTCAATAAATCAATAAAAATATCCTCGGCCCGGAGGGCAAAGACGTTATTACCGGCATTTTGCAAAGCGAGACGGCGTGCGTCGGGGCTGATCAGGCGGATAGGTTCAATCATTTTAATGCGAAAGCATTCCGGGGGGTAATGGGTCATTATTTCTCCATGCAGGCTGGATAATGGTTTTGTTAATTTTCAGAAGTATACCCTTTAATTGTGTAGGGACGCTTTTATTCGAGCAAGATGTCGGTCCTTTTAATAAGCTCCATAAGGGTGACCTTGAAAGAATTCGTTGAATTAGATCGTAGAGTCCCCATGGATCTCAGGAAACAGGAACTTGGTCAACTGTTGAAAGAATTCGTTGAATTAGATCGTAGAGTCCCCTGCAAAAACGACTGGATAAAATCTATCCAAATTGCACCCTCCTCGAAAAGTGGTTTCTTTAATATAATCAGGGCAACTCACAATGCGAGGCCTGCCCATGTTCAAGAAAAACCATCGC
>Ga0315285_10002397_pt1 | contig 19565 bp, 14 predicted proteins | sample YL17G09_36_MG_FD_203698 | JGI IMG/M metagenome (GOLD analysis project Ga0315285, IMG submission 203698) | Sediment microbial communities from Yellowstone Lake, YNP, Wyoming, USA - YL17G09_36 | ecosystem: Environmental > Aquatic > Freshwater > Lake > Sediment | place: USA: Wyoming | collected...
GCTCAGAGGCCTTAGCGAGCCGATTAAGCAGCCGGACGCTTGAGCGTGCAAGCACGAGGAAGTCGATCGGGACTCTGATGTCTAGTGTCCCTTGCTTAGTTGCAAGCGATACGGAATGAGAAGTACCGAGCCGCCGGAAAGCGAGGAGGTGACTCCGTCTGAGATGGTCCAGCAGGTCAGTTTTGGGGCAGAACATAGCTAGTAGTGCGAGATTTGACCTCTAATCTTAACGTTTTGAAAAGAAACGGCTCATGTTCTAATGGTTTTGTCTGTCCGTCCAGCATCTGGCTGTTTTATTGCCGGCAATTCTGCAGATCAGTGATATCTACGATGAAGGTTAGACTATTCTGTGCTGGCAAAGTCTAGCCAGGAATCCCGTAATTAATTTGCCAAACGCTGGTCACACAGGCATGAACACAGCCTTACTGGCTAGGTACCGTTGAGCGCTAGGCACAGACTATCGGCATTTGATCACTACCGGGCCCGTCACAATACTCACCGTTCCTGACACTTCTGACAGTTCTGGCGGCAGATGGGGAGAGAGATTGGGAAGGAACTTTCTACTAACATAACCCATCCAGTTAGTTTCCCAGAGTAGACTCGGAGCATCTGTGTCGGTCATCGGTGCAGAGACAAGGGTATTTATAGTCTGCAGACGGAATGAATCATTTGCCTTTTTTTGATAAAACAAAGGGGGGGTGACAAATTGGCGATATCTGTGGCATTCTGGAAGCTCAGTCAAAGCATAGCGCCGGAGAACCTCGCAAAGGTTGCAGCGAAACTCATGGAGAAAGGATTGTATCCACCAGAAGGAGTGGAAATACTTGGTTGGTACATCTGTCCAGGGGGCAAGGGCGTTACAATAACAGAATCGAAGACTATCGATCCTGCAGTCGCATTCAAGAGTTGGCTAGTGTGGGTGCAGGAGATGACGGGGTTCTTCGAGAGCTACGAGATCCTACCGGCGGTCAGCGCAGTTGAGGCTGTCCAGATGGTTCTCGCGAAGCCGAAGAAGTGACGAGCTCCGCAAACCCTTTCTTCTTCTTTTTATTGAAATCAGAAAAAGAATGGAAGAGGTTTGGTCTATCCCTCGAGTCTCCTTTCAACAGCGCTTTTCCGATCTAGGAAATTTCCCGTTTTATGCAGCGAGTCGAGGGTAACCAAATCTCCTTGGACCCACTCCACCACTTCTGACGGTTCTGACGGCAGATGGGGAGGGATAAAAGTCAAGAAGAAAGAAAAGAAGTTCACGCAGTATACAAACGCGTACTTGGCACTCCGACATCGTATCCCACGAAAGGTCTTTCTATGACATGCCTGCAATAGGTACCCGAATCAAATGACTCAAGGCAATGACCGATCATCGGAGATAGTTGTTGCGGGCGATGTGGCCATAGATATGCTTCAGTGGACACCCCATCAGAAGAAGGAGAAAGAAGTGATCCAGAACTGGCTTCTCGATCCAGGATTCAGAATTATCTCGAGGCCGGGTGCAACTCTGCTGCTAGCAAGAATGGTGGAGTCTGCCATCGGGACCCAGGTGTTGTCTCCTAGGATCGATAATCTCTCCGCCGTATCACCGGAGGAGGTGCTCCACTCTCTTGCGAGGCTGGGCGAATTTCCTCAATCCAATCTGCCAAAGGACCGGAGGAACACGGTCTACAGGGTCGAAAGATTCGACGGCTTTTCCGGACCAAGCACAGGGAGGTTGAATCCGATTCCCTTGGCCGATGATGACAAAAAAGCAAGAATCATTGTACTCGACGATGCTGGAAATGGATTCAGAGACTGCGAGGAATGCTGGCCCAGGGCCATTAAGGAAGGAAGACACGCCCCAACAATTGTCCTAAAAATGAATCGGCCACTGGGCGAGGGAGAACTCTGGAAGACTCTGATCGACAGACATAGCGAGAGGCTAGTCACCATAGTCAATGCCAGCAGCCTCAGGGCATCTGGGTTGAACATCTCCAAGAGACTATCATGGGAGAAGACCGCCCAGGACTTCGCATGGCAGCTGGAGCACAATGCTCTGCTGCAGAATCTGATGAGGTCCAGGCACTTTATTGTACTCTTTGGCATTGAAGGAGCCATACACTGCACGCTGGAAGAACAGCAGCTCAATACGATCCTCTACTATGATCCTCTGGCGATGGAGGACGACTACAAGGACGATCGGTTGGGAATGATGCAGGGACGCACCTGTGCCTTCGCGGCAGCCATCGCGGCCAGGCTCTATCGGGATGACAAGGCCTCGATTGGAGACGGTGTGAGGGACGGCCTCAAGAGCTCTAGACGTCTCTTCCTGCACGGATTTGGAAGGCCGCCATCTGAACCGACATATCCAGTAGAGAAGATATTCCAGGCTCAAGATTCAGATCCGATGATCACCGATGTATTGATGCCTCACAACGAAGAGATGGAAAACAACGGCAAAAGACCCTGGACAATCCTAGCTCAAGTGGCCGGGGAAGAGCTGGAAAAAGTCGCATACAGAATTGCCATCGAGGGGTCGGTGCCCCCTATAATTAGGGCACCGGTTGCTAGGTTTGGCGCTCTTATGACTGTTGACCGGGTGGAGATAGAAAGCTATCGGAGTATCACGAACCTCCTGGATGAATACCTCTCCAAGGACGAGGTCACAGTCCCCCTCTCCATTGCTGTCTTCGGTCAACCTGGATCTGGCAAGACCTATGGTGTCACGCAGATCTCCAAAAGCTTGCAGCCTGAGAAGATTGAGAAGCTGGAGTTCGATGTGGCCCAGTTCCATTCCCCCGATGATCTGACCAACGCCTTTCATAAAGTGCAGTCAACGGCGCTTCGGGGTAAGATTCCTCTCGTCTTCTTTGACGAATTCGACTGCTTCCATGGCCAGAAGATGGGATGGCTCAAGTACTTCCTGGCGCCAATGGAAGATGGGGTATTCAAGGACGGAGAGACTTTCCACCCGATCGGGAAGTCCATCTTTGTGTTTGCTGGGGGAACTAGCCACAAATTCGAGGAATTCTATTGCGACTACGCAGGGAAGAAAACCATCAGCTATGAGGAGATGAACATCATGAAGCAAGCCTCGAGTTATTTCACCGATGCGAAGGGTCCTGACTTCGTGAGCAGGCTTAGGGGCTACGTGAACATCACGGGGATCAATCCCACGAGCGAAGGTGACAGACTCTATCTCATCCGACGAGCCATGATCCTCCGCTCAATCATGATGGTCAAGTGTCCCCAGATCTTCGATGAGCTGGGGAACGCACATATCGACCCGGGTGTCCTTAGGGCACTTATCAAGGTGAACGACTACAAGCACGGGGTGCGTTCGATGGAGGCCGTCCTAGAGATGAGCCTTCTTTCGGAAAGATGCGAATTCGAGCCAGCCGCACTGCCACCTCGGGACCAGTTGAATTTGCACGTGGATGCCGATCACTTCCTCAGATTAGTGTTAGAGGACGTTTGACCGACCTGGCATCTCGTGAAACACAGCACTCTGACAGTTCTGATGGCAAACGGGGGGACTCTAGGGTATCCTCATAGAGTCACTTCAGCCCCTATCTTCGTCTTCTTAGTCTGGCCACCTGTGCTTTCCAGAACTCGATCGATTTCGTCTAGAGCCACATTGTTCAAAACGTGGGAAGCGGCCCAGTCAAACATGAAATTCAGATAGATCAAGATGCGACAAAGGTCCAGAGTAATTCCTCTTATCATTCTAAGATCTGCGAAGCTGTACTCCATGCTATTTTATAGCACGTGCACAATAGGGGCTTTTGGTTTGAATTGGAATCAGAAGAATAATGTCCAAATAGGAAAGAGTGGGGGTGTGGCCCCCTCGGGTCACTCGAGGTTCAGCGAACGAAGTCCACGCCGTCCCCCGCGCTCGCTGTCGCCCCGAGCTTCTGCGTTTGGACGCCCAGCCTGGCTCCCACGTCCATCGACATGGAGTCGAACATGAACTTCGACTTGGCTCCGGTAAAGATCACCAGGACCTGGATCAGCCCTTCGTTCTCTGGCTCAATCGAGCAACCCCAAATGATCCTTGCCCTGGGATCGATGCTCTTACCCACGTACTCTGCGGCCCGTTGCGCCTCGTCGACGGTCATGTCCGGACCGCCAACGACCCGCACCAGCGCGCCCTTTGAGGCCTTCACGTCGATGTCGCCGAGCAGCGGCGAGGTGATCGCCTCTTTGACCGCTTCCTTAACGGGATCGTCGGTGCTCTCCTTGCTCGCCTCTCCCATGCCCACGAAGGCCACTCCTCCTTCATTCATGAGGGTAAGGATGTCCGCATAGTCCAGGTTGACGAGGCCTGGCTTGGTGATGATCTCAGTCAGACCTTTGATCGTCTGCATCAGTACTTCGTCCGCCACCTTGAACGCCGCCTCGATTGGCAGGTTCGGGACAAGGTCCAGTAGCTTGTCGTTCGGGACGACGATTGTAGTATCGGTGACGCGTGTCAGCCTCTCCAGGCCGTCGAGGGCGTTCTCCATCCTCACCGTTCCCTCGGCTTTGAATGGTAATGTGACGACTCCGATGGTCAAAGCGCGGCACTGCTCCTTTGCTATTCCAGCCACATAGTGAGCCGACCCCGTCCCCGTCCCTCCTCCCATGCCAGCGGTGACAAAAACGATGTTCGCGCCGTTGAGGAAGTTGCGGATATCCATCCCGTTCTCCATGGCAGCCCGTTCCCCGACCTCGGGGATCGCTCCCGCTCCCAGGCCACGGGTGGTCGCTCTTCCTATCAGGATCTTCTTTGGTGCCCGTATCGTCAGCAGGTGCTTGGCATCTGTGTTGATTCCGCACAGCTGCGCCCCGCTGATTCCCGCGTCGACGCAGCGGTTGATGGTGTTGCATCCGCCGCCACCGCAACCGATGATCTTGATGCTGACATCGAGCTGCTGGGCAATCTTTCTTATATATTCATCAGCGGAGGAATCTTCTTGAGTTGCCTTCACTTGCGCCTGCGTTTGCGTCTTCTTTTTCTGCTCCACGCTCGTCAGAACGCTCTTCACTAATGAGTTTGGCATAGTGCATCCCTGTATGACATTTGTCTGACGATAGATATATATGTTCCGCTCCTGGGTGAAAGTGACCAGGAATGACTCTCCATTTCGCCTCTGAGCGTTCTGGCAGCAGATATTTAGACGGGGTTCACTAGACGGTCAATAGCAAGACAACAAATGAGCGTCAAACAGTCGAGAGAGGTTCCACGAGATATTGACCCCGAACCCTTAAGTATCATCAGTTGTGCTCCATACTCGGGAAAATGAGACCACGCTCCTCAGGATTCGATTACACCCCTGTAATTGCACTCCTTGTGATAGCAATCCCGATCATTGTTCTGGCTGCATATTCTATCACAAATGCCCCCCCGCCCCTCCAGAATCAAATCACCATTCAACCCAACGGTCCCAACAGATTCATGTTCAGACCCAGTTCCCTTACTGTCCACGTAGGCGAGGAAGTCACGTGGGTGAATCACGTTGAATTCCCCGTTGCAGTGATTTCGGATAACGCCACAGATCCTTTCGACAGCGGGAGCATTGGTGTCGGAATGAGCTACGAGCATACATTCAACAACGTGGGGATATTCCAATATCATAGCTCCATTCCAAACTTGACCGGTACAATCATAGTCGTATCTTGAAGAGCGACATGGGAGACATCTGAAATCGGTCGGAAGTACCGACACTTCCGACAGTTCTGGCGGCAGATGGGGAGAGGAAGAAGAGGAGAGAAGTCTGACTTCTGCATCCTCACACTGTCCCTCGGCAAGAATCGAGGAATGGAGCACAATCTCACTGAGCAGGGACGCCTGACCAACCAAACTATGCCTAGTACTCGCCGCCGCCCATTCCGCCTAGCCCCTCGCCCCCAGGCATGCCGCCCCTGCCTGGAGGTCCGCCCTTGTCCCCACCTTTGGCAGCCACCACATCGTCGATTCTCAGTATCATTATTGCCGCATCCGTGGCGGAGCTGATCGCCTGCTTTCCAACGCGCAGCGGCTCCAGCACATTCTCTTTCCGCATGTTGACAACCTTGCCAGTGAAGACGTTGATGCCAGCATACTTGTTACCGGCCTTATGCGCCTTCCTCAGGTCAATAAGGACGTCAATCGGATCGAGGCCCGCGTTCTCCGCCAAGGCAATCGGTACGACCTCCAATGCACTCGCGTACGCGTCAATCGCCATCTGCTCCCTTCCACTGACAGAAGCTGCGAAGTCCTTCAAACCCATGGCAAGCTCCATCGATGTCGCGCCGCCGCCCGCTGTCATCTTCCCATCCTCGATGGCCACTCTCACGACGTTCAGCGCATCATCTAGAGATCTCTCAATCTCATCCACAACGTGCTCAGTGCCTCCTCTGATCAGAATCGAAACAGCCTTTGGATTCTTGCATCCGGTCACGAAGGTCATCTGATCATCCTGCATCTTCTTCACCTCTACCAGAGCTGCCTCGCCTAGGTCCCTCTTCTCAAGTTCGCTCAGCTTGTTGACAATGTTGGCATTGGTCGCCTTTGAGAGCTTCTCCATGTCGGATTCCTTCAGTCTGCGAGCAGCAAAGATTCTCTCCTTCGCGAGATAGTGTTGGGCCAAGTCGTCTATGCCTTTCTGACAGAAGACGACGTTTGCGCCGACAGATTTTATCCGCTCGACCATCTGCTTCAGTATTCTCTCTTCCTCATCCAGGAAGGCTTGCATCTGCTCTGGGTTTGTTATTTGGATCTTCGCTTCAACCTCTGTCTTCTTTATCTCGAGGGCTGAGTTCACGAGCGCGATCTTCGCGTTCTCAATCTTCTTCGGCATGGCCGAATGGACGGGCTCCTTGTCCACTATTATCCCTCTGATCATTTCGGTGTCTTCCATCGAGCCGCCCTGCTTCTTGACTATTTGTATGTTATCCAGGTCAGCCTTGAGATTGCCGTCCCTTTCTTCAGTGATGGTCCGTATGGCCTCCACCGCAAGCTTGGCCATATGCTCCCTTGAGCCCGAGATCGACTTGCTCATCATCGCGGTCATGGCGATGTTTCTTAGCGTTTCAACATCATCCGCATCGACAGTGATGCCTAGAGAATCAAGTATCTCAACAGCCCTTTCAGAGGCCATTCTATAACCCTTCGCAATGATGGTTGGATGAACTTTCGAGTCGATGAGGTCCAACGCATTCTTAAGGAACTCCCCTGCGAGAATTGCGGCGGTCGTGGTGCCGTCTCCGACCTCTTCGTCTTGTGTCTTTGCGACCTCTACCACCATCTTTGCCGCTGGATGCTGTACATCAATCTCTTTCAAGATCGTCACGCCGTCGTTCGTAATCACGACGTCCCCCATCGAATCGACGAGCATCTTGTCCATGCCCTTCGGTCCAAGGGTACTTCTAACGGCATCAGCGATCGCTCTTGCCGCCATAATGTTGTCGTATTGTGCGTCCTTTCCTCTTTCCCTCTTCGTCCCCTGTTTCAGTATCAGTATAGGTGTTGTTCCCATTCCCATCTGCTATTCCTCCTTGTCTTGCACGGCTGTCATAATAAGCCAATATAGAACATGGGTCTGTACTTCCCTATTAACCCATCGCTCAGACCTAATCCAAGTGCCGATCCGCGAGACGGAATCACGTAGCTCGAACCAGAGACACTCGGCCAAGTCACTTGGTTCAAGAAGCGTTTTCAGAGCGCCTCCCTAAGCTGTCAGAGCGGACCTTCTGGAAGTCGCCTTGTATGGCGGACGCAAAGGACATAGTTGCTCCTTTATTGAAATCAGAAAAAGAATTTCTTGAAATCTCAACTGTTCGTCATGCCATCAGATCTTCTAGACCGGGATCATAAAATTCGTGCTTCCGCAATGGGGGCAATGCGTAACTAGGCTCTCCACGGTAGCTCTACAGTTGGCACATTGTTTCTTGAAGTGGCCCCCGCAATTCGGACAGACTGCGTATTTGAGGAGTATTCTTGCTCCGCATCGGGGGCAAGGTAACTTACCATCGCTCATCAAGAAAAACAGTGAGATGAGAGTACTTACCCCTTTCGCATCTTTTTCCCAAGATAATAATTCCGATTATAGAGGGGAATCAGTTTCATCTTATGAATCGTCTATTGAAATCAGAAAAAGAATGTCTGGATATGCACGAGTTCGAATCCGCCTGGAATCGAGCCGGCCGACTTCAAGAACGGAGGAGGCCCGAGACTTTGAATCAGGTTGAGCGAGTGGCCCTCTATGCTCGAGTGTCTCGGTCACACACGGTTTATGTTTCCAGCCTCATCATAGACGAAGAACGCAGGATTCATGAGTTCCTTGTCGCGGAACTGAGATCTCAACACCATGATGTGATCGCGAGCCTGTCCGGGCACCACTATGCCAAGGTAGTGGCGCTTCTTGAGGATGTCCGTGTATCTCTCAGCCTTCGCTTCGATGAGAAACGTCGAAGCGTTCTCGACGAACTCGAAACCCTTTATCTCTCCGCCCTCTCTCAGTGTGATAACAACATACTCCGCTCCAAGTGTCTCGTCGGTCTCAATCTTCTCTTTTGCGAAGACTTCAGGATGCTCCCTGGCTATCTCTTCCTTCCGCTTCTGCGCAATCTTGCAGAGATTAGTCAGCTCGCACTCTCTCTTCCCCATGTGTCTTCGATTATCGCGGGAGATAATGAAGTAATCGGACCGGAGGCGATCGCGTGAAGGTCGGCATCTACGCTCGAGTATCGACTTCAGAGGAGGTCGATCGTCAAAACCCCGAGGTCCAGGCGAGTTCGGGAGAGGAGAGAAAACCATGAGTCGAAAGGAAATCCTTTTGACTCGCCTGTTTTTGGATGGTTTGCTTATGAAGAAACCACCCCCTTCCTTCTGACGCATAGCTAGCCGAAGTGTCTTCTCTCGGATTCCAAAAGAATGCAATATCCGAAAGATTATGGTTTGAAATAACTATGGTGATTCCGTGGCGACTGAATTGGTGAGTAATGCCAAGCATAGAGATATCTCAATGCTATACCCGTATCCACAATACTGGCCCCATGTCATGAAGCGCTCAAGCGTAATAGGGGGAGCTGATGCGGCTAGAGGCCATATTTCCGAGTGTCTCTTGCCAAGCTCCTAAGCCTTCAAGCCTGCCCGCAAGCCCTAAGGCTTCGCAGGAGCTTCATCAAGGAGCCCGACAGCGAGGGTGTTCCTATTCCGAAATACAAGATAGAAAACGTAGTGGCTTCCACTTCTTTTGGCATTGAGCTTGACCTCCCGGCCATCGCCATCTCATTGGATGGGTCGGAGTACGATCCGGAACAGTTCCCCGGCCTGGTCTACCGCTTGAAACAGCCGAAGACCGCCACCCTTCTGTTCCGCAGCGGCAAGGCCGTGTGCACCGGCGCCAAAAGCCTGGACCAGGTCAAGCTGGCCATTGAGAAGGTCATCAAACATATCGAGAAAGCGGGCGTCCACATCAAGGACGAGCCCAAGATCACGGTGCAGAACATCGTCGCCACTTCTGACCTGGGGCAGAAAATCAATCTCAACGCCGTCGCCATTTCGCTTGGCCTCGAGAAGGTGGAGTACGAGCCGGAGCAGTTCCCCGGTCTCGTGTATCACTCGGACGTGCCGAAGGTAGTGCTCTTGCTCTTCGGGTCCGGCAAGGTGGTCTGCACCGGGGCGCGAAAGCCGCAGGACGTGGAGGACGCGGTCGACAAGATTACGATTGAATTGCGTGCTGCAGGTCTAATATGACCAGGCCCCATTGAAGCGACCAGAAAAAGGGTCAATTCATATTAGTTTGGATTTTCTCTTTGGTTTTGTTTGACTGGGTGCGGATGGGGAGTTTTATATCAAACCGATCGTCTGCATGGAGACGGCTCTTCCGCGGAATGTGCCTGTGAGCGCATAACACCCGCGGGGGGCCATCTCCCCCCCTGCCCTCGCAGACACGCATCGGGCGCCAAGAAAGTGGAAGAGGCCCGCGCGTCGCTGCGCGCGGGCGTTGGGGGACGGGCGAAGGCTAGATCGGGAGACGCGCCGTCAAACCAGCGCGTTTTACACACCCGATTTCGGTGTAGAAAACCTATTTTCAAACCATCCAGAACTTAATTATTTACCGAATTCTAATAAAAAAGAAAAAGATAAGAAGTTTGATTCTATCTTTCTATCATTCCTCGATGGCGAGTTGCCCGATTTAGGGCATTTTCGTCCTCTATCCAGTCAGAATCGTGGACTGTAATCCCGTTCGGTCCACCATTCTCTAAATCGATAACACTGACACTTCTGACGGTTCTGACGGCAGATGGGGAGCGCGGATAGAGAAAAAGAAAAGGGGTTTGATGCATTCTCTCAGAATCCCAAAATGCAAATTAGAATCTGGCCAGTAAACCCGATTCGTGCCCGACCGGGCCCACATAATCCAACACTTCCGACAGCTCTGACAGCAGATGGGGATTACAGATCAGAAGAAAAAAGGGTTTCATGAGCTGGTCCCACTATATCACGCCCGAATTGAATTCTGATTTTGACTATCTGGCTAGAGTGATGCTCGGTCTCGAGCTGAGGGAGGTGTTGGACGTCGTCAGAGATGATATACCCTACCCTGACATCATCAAGCTGAGCCTCTTGGATGCGGCATAACTCTGTAGGATTGCCGAGAATCGATACAGAATCACAATTCCTTGCGCAGTCTGCGGGAAGCCTATTGTCGTCGATCCTAACGGACCTCCCCATCAGGATATATTGGAACGATTTAAACAGAACCCATGGAACCACGGTGCTTGCAAGAAGGTCTGATTCTAATGTCCTATATCGATTTGGTTTCATTATTTGAGGACTACGACTCACATTAAATCTCATCTCGGGAACCAGGTCTGTCTTGGGTATCTCGCAATGTGTAATGAAAGACGCTGAATCAGTTTAGAGCTTAAGCCTGAACTTTGCCCCCAGGGCAATTTACTATGCAGATCATCTTCTGAACAGCAATCATAGGGACCAATTCACTACTGGACTCATTGAGGAATCTTTTTTAATCAAATTAACCGTATCCTCTCTTGGCAAAGTGTAAATATAGCCCCTCACTCGGTTTCCATTTTTGCGAGTAAACTCTTACCGAGATCTGAAACGGGGGCATAGTGGGAAACGTGTGGGACGAAGTAGCCAGACCTGCGAAGTACTGGAGTATAAGGAGCTGCCAGGGCAAGCCCGAGAGACGGGAGAACTTCATATGCCTCCCAGTGCCTGATGAAGTTGACATATTGCTGGACCTGAGACCTATCGGGTAGTGACCTCCCTTACACATCCGGGAAAACGGTAATATAAGGTTGTTCTCATAACATTTCGTTCCCATTCATACATTAGAGAAACCAATACAGTGCCACGGAAAGGCTGGATCGTCATGGCTACAGAGAGCGACAGAACGGGAAGGATTGGAGTCTATCTTTGCTCCGAGAATGGGGAGATTGGAAACAGAATCGACCTCGAAGAAGTGGCAGATTCAATGCGGCGGTTCGATGACGTGGTCGAGGTCGGGATCCATACAGAGCTCAGTTCGAAGGACGGGATTGACTACCTCATCAACAGATACCAAGAAGTGAAATTCGATCGCATCCTCATCGGTGGAGCGATACCGAACATCCAGGGGGTGGTGCTCAGAAACGCTCTCGCCGCGGCAGGGATGAACAAGTACCTTTTCGAGATGGTGAACCTCAGAGAGCAGTGCGCATGGGTGCATCCAGACAAGAAAGAAGCGACGGGGAATGCGAAATCACTCATGTTGGGGGGTCTGGCCAGGATCAGGAGACTCAGGCCCCTGGAGGACATTACGGTGCCAATCGGAGACGCCGCCCTGGTAATCGGTGGGGGAGTCGCGGGCATGGCCGTCGGCTTGGAGATCGCAAATGCTGGACACAAGGTCTACATAGTCGAGAAGGAGGAGAAGCTGGGCGGCAGGACATTCAGCCTGGGGATCACCTTTCCGACGCACAACTGTGGCATCTGCTGCATGCAATACTGCAAGGAGTGCGTCTTCACACCGAAGATCGAGGACGTCCTAAGGAATCCCCACATCGAGGTTCTTCTGGGCGCAGAGATCAAGGATATCACTGGGGGATTCGGGAACAGACATGTCAAGATCATCCAAGACGGAAACGAGAGGGAGCTGGACGTCGGGATCATCGTCGTTGCCACAGGATCAAAGACTTTCGATCCGAGGAAGATCCCCGCTTACGCATACGGACTGAGCAAGGACATCGTGACCTCGATGGAGCTCATCGATATCATGCGGAACGCCGATGTCACCGGCGTACGGAGACCATCCGACGGGTCAAGACCCAAAGTGGTCAATTTCGTTCTGTGCGTGGGATCCAGGGACGTGACCAAGGGCAATCCGCACTGCTCCCTCGTCTGCTGTACATATGCGATCGGCATCGCGAAAGAAGTGAAGAGGCTCCATCCAGATACGGAAGTCTACATTCACTACATCGATCTCCGCGGGCCTTACAGAGGCTTCGAGGAGTTCTACGCGGAGGCGAGGGAGATGGGAGTCAAGTTCGTTCGGGGAAGAGTGGCGGAAATAGTCCCCGAGGACGGGAAGCTTGTCGTCCGGGCCGAAGACACGGATGCAGGCGTGATGCTGAACATCGAGAGCGATCTCGTGGTGCTGGCAGTTGGACAGGAACCGAGCGACGGTGCGGACAAGATAACGAGAATGTTGCATATCCAAACGGACGTGGACAAGTTCATGAAGGACGTGAACCCGATGCTCCCGACCGAGAGCCGCAGGGGCATATACATCGCTGGCTGCGCTCAGGGCCCGAAGGGGATCAGATACTCGATCGATGATGCGAAGACCGTCGCCCAGGACATCGTCGCCGTTATGGACTCGGGGAAGATCAGCATAGAACGAGTGACGGCGACGGTGGACGAGGACAGGTGCAGAGCATGCGGTCGCTGCATGGAGGTTTGCACATTCAAAGCGATAGAGCTCGTGGACAAGGAAGGCGGGAAGGTTGCGAGGGTCGACGAGCTGCTATGCGAAGGCTGTGGTGTCTGCGCGGGGACATGCTGCAACAAGGCTATGGAGATCAGCGGCTACCGCATTGACCAACTGGTCCCGATGATCCGCTCCCTGACCGAGGAGGTGGAGTGAATGGAGTCGCGGGCAAAGGGAGCATTCGAGCCTACTATCCTTGTCTTTACCTGCACCTGGTGCGGGTATCCCTCCGCCACACTGGCCGGAGTTCACCACCTCCAGTATCCGTCCGGAGTGAAGATCATCAGGACCATGTGCACCGGCAGGATCGACCCGGCGTTCATGATGAAGGCCTTCGAATACGGCGCTGACGGAGTGGCAGTAGTCGGCTGCAAGATCGATGACTGCCACTACGTGGAAGGCAACAAGCACGCCGAGAAAAGAATCGAGGCTGTGAGGAAGCTGCTCCGCTACACTGGTCTGGGCGAGAGCAGGCTGAGAAACGAGTGGCTGTCGGCCTCGGAGAAGGGCAAGTTCGTGAATCTGGTCAGTTCGCTTTCGAAGGATCTGAAGGCGATGGGACCTTCTCCGATCCCGAAGGCAAGTGAGGTCGAGAATCTCGAGTTCAACAAGAAGGCGATCGACCAGATAATCTCGGACACCGGTGCGCATGACTGCGTCGAGTGCGGGAAGTGCACATCCGTTTGTCCAGTCTCCAAATTCGATACCCAGTTCGCTCCGAGGATCATCGTTTTGAAGGCATTGGAGGGCGTTGCGGAGGGATTGAGCAAGGACAGGGACATATGGTCCTGCATCACCTGCGAGATATGCAACAAAATGTGCCCATACAAGGTCGACTACTCCGGCTTCATACAGGGGATGAGGTCCGAGGCATTACTCCTCGGAAACGAGCCAGAGTGCTCTCAGGGCGGCCTGCTGCAGTCGATGATGAGGGTGATGGCCTCTGTGGAGCCGGGGAAGCAGGACCGTCGTGGGTGGATACCGGACGAGGTGAGAACGAAGCAGAAGGGCGACGTGTTGTACTTCGTCGGCTGCGCTCCGCATTTGGACGCGGTGTTCTATGACAGGAACCTGGACCTGACTGGGACGGCCGTTGCGGCCTTGAAGATCCTGAACCACGCGGGCATAGAGCCGGTTGTCTCTAACGACGAGGTCTGCTGCGGGCACGACCTGAACTGGGCCGGCGACAACGAGAGCTTCGAGAAGCTGATCAAGAAGAACCTGGCGATAATCAAGGAGACGGGGGCGAAGAAGGTCGTCTTCTCCTGCCCCGAGTGCTATCGGACGTTCAACATGGACTACCAGGACGTGATGGGGGACCTGGACTTCGAGATGATGCATTTGACGGAGTATCTAGCGGACCTGATCGACGAGGGGAAGCTGGAGCTGAAGGGAAAGGGCGATGGGACGGAGAGCGTCACCTATCATGACCCTTGCAGGCTCGGGAGACATCTGGGAGTATATGATGCGCCGAGGGATATCCTACGCGCCGTCGGGGTCGATATCAAGGAGATGGCCAACTCAAGGGACAAGGCACTGTGCTGCGGCGTGTCCGCCTGGGTCACTTGCGGGAAGCCGGCGAAGAGAATGCAGCTCGACAGGATCGCGGAAGCGAAGAGGACAGGGGCGGGGAGGCTGCTGACGATGTGCCCGAAGTGCAGGATACATCTCGACTGTGCGGTCTCCAAGGAAATAGACATTGACCGGTCCCTGGTGGACATACCGATGGAGGATTACGTCGTCTACCTCAGCAGGCAGTTGGGGCTCTGAACTGCACGGAATGGGAGATCAGAACTCGACTCGTCCGCATTTCAAGGAATGACGCCCTTTGATACATCCTCTTTAGTCATCTTGATGCAACTCGATTCACAATGCCCCCCATTGCTTCAACGAAATACGTTTTCTCGACATTGCAGTAATCGCACGGAACCTCGCGGGGTCTCGTCCATTTCGCTGTCTTCGTCCAATCAATACCGAATTTGAATGACTCGGTTTCATGGTAGATACATCTCTCACAGCATGGGTATCGTCCGCCCTCAACTGGTTCCTTGACTGCCATTTTTAGCCCCTGACTCCCCCTAGTTTTGCTAGAACAGCGAACACCAGCAGAGCGACGACCCACATCGTCGTCTTGCGACCTTCGCTGTTCATGTTGGTCTCTTCACTGTTTCTCCAACCAAGGAATACTTGGCGAGTAGTTCTTCCAGACGTTTCTCGAACTCCTCCGGTGCCAGCCGGGACTCCCAATCGCCACCATCGACCCAGTAAAGGAGTTGCTCGGTCGTCGAGCCCCACTCATTCTCAGACACCACAACAGAGTGACCAGCCTCTTTGAAGGCTATCACGGTGTAATAGGAGAACCAGAAGGTCACTGCCCCAATGCGGACACCACGAGCTCCTCGATGCTCTCTATCTGACCAGATGGCCCCGCCGTCGTAGATGCCATAGTTGAATGCCTCGACACATCGCTTTCCGCCCTCAACTGGTTCCTTGACTGCCATTTTTAGCCCCTGACTCCCCCTAGTTTTGCTAGAACAGCGAACACCAGCAGAGCGACGACCCACATCGTCGTCTTGACCAGGAATACAGCACGAGCTATCCGGTATCTGAGGTGAGGCGACACATTACCCGACCGCCCTCGCTTCTGAAGTTCCACCACTCTTTTCCAGTTCTTTGACCGGGTATAGTGATAGCGGGTCCGATAATTCCGGTCCCATCGTTCCAGATTATCTTCCACCACTGTCATCTTTACCCCACCTGGTAGGATTCTATGCTACCCAAAGGTATAGGGTAATCATAAGTATTTTAAACTCGCCATGATTTGTTGGTAAAATGGAGCGCATGCTGAAATTATCTGTCAGTCTGCCATATGACTTGGTGATTTTTCTTGATGAGACGGTGAAGGAACGCACCTTCGCTTCGAGATCGCATGGTATCGTGGTTGCACTTGAGCGCCTTCGAAAAGCGAAAAAGAAGGAAACAAAGAAACCTTAACCGACGATTTTCCATTCTTGGCTAAGTATTCCCATATAATTGGATACAAACGATAAGAACAACTTCAGCAAGAAGGGTCAAGGCCCTCTTGATCGTGGAGGATGGCCCCGCTTCCTGATTGTGATCTCCACTCCCCCCTCGCCGAGCGACGCCTATAAGATCTAGAATTGAGCGTTAGACCTGGTCTGACATACTGGATAATGAGGTCTAGTGGGTCTAGTTTTTAGATACTAGAGCTGTTCTTAAGATAGCCATATAGTAGTCTCTCTCTCAACTCTAGTGAAAAGTCAAGGATCTAGAGAATTCCCTTTCACAGGCGCTCATCAAACGATATAAACGATTCTGAATGATATTCAGTTGAAATATCGTTCGAGAACACCAGAGTCTTGATTTAGGGACCTGTGAACGATATTAACGATATTTCTTCAATAAAAAAGGAAAGGAAAAAAGAGAATAGGGAAAAGGGTTTGATGCAATCCTATCTCTCATATTGCCCTTCAACGGCGCCTTTCCGATTTAGGAAATTTCCCTTTCCATCCAGATTATCCAGGGTAACCAAATCTCCTTGGGCCCACTCCTACCTTCTGGCGCAGTGAGAAACATATCTTGTCTCTAACAAGGATTATTAGAGAAATCGATTTAGACCAGACGTGGATCTCTAACAACTCTAGAATCAGATAACTAGACTTATCATCATGCTATCCAGAACCCGAATACCCACTTAAGTCTAATAAAAAGAAGAAAAGTAAGAGGTTTGGTATCTATTTCTCAAGAAGTCCTCGAGGGTGAGTTGCCCGATTTCGGGCAATTTTGACTTCAAGCCAGTCAGAATTGCGGTCCGAGATCCCCGCTCGGTCCACCATTTCCGACGCCTCGGACGGTTCTGGTGGCAGATGGGGAGAAGAGTCGTGCAAAGGAGCGTATTTACATTCTTCCAAACGATGGATTGGGATAAGATGGAGAAGAAAACCAAGATAATCATTGCGGGTGCAGCATTGATCGTCGCTATCGTCATTCTCGCCCTTGTCCTCTGTCATCAATGGAAAATGGGATCATGGGACTATTAGGCCACCTACGAAGAGATCATCTATGAAGACCGACACCAAGATCTTGCTGGTTCTGTTCATCCTGCTGGTTATTTTGATTGTTGCAGGCATTATTTTCCATTGGATGGCAATGGCTACTACAAACTGAGAAAAAGAAAGGAAGAGGTTTGTTCCAGCAAACAACCACTTGCACGATACCTCGCCATTGACTTGTTTTCCTGCCCTACTGGCTAGTCATTTGTTCAAATCCGGGCAGACCCACCATCAAACACATCCAGTGACCCCATTTCTGATTTCAATCCTGAGGTTGGAAAACCACAGTCAATCGTGTCGTGAGAGGCTGCAGAATCAGCGAATTCCTAGCCTAGGGATGAACTGCAGATACGCTCTCCTGAGCTGCTCCTCGTCGATGTGGTAATAGATATCGATGGCTTCCTTCCGTACGTCCCCACGAAGCTCCTGGATCATCTCCCGCGGCATGCCATTCCTTCTCAGGTACGTGGTGAACCAGTGCCTGAGGCAGTGAGGGGTCAAGTGATCCTCCAGCCTGTCGGAGGCGGGGTTGTGTAGCCCGACGCGCGTCGCATGGCGCGTCACCAGCTGGTATACTCCGTTCCGATTCAGCCGCCCGCCCGACTCGGTTATGAACAGCGCCGGGACGCCCTTCGTGGCATAGCGCACTCGAATGGCCAGCCAGTCTTGCAGCGCCCTGGCACACTCCTCGTCGAAGAACACCGTACGGTTGGATCGTTTGGGCTTCGGCTTAAGGACGAGTTTCAGACTGAGCAGCTCGATGTCATCCAAGTCGATGGTGACCAGCTCCTCACGTCGGATGCCGGTCTTCGCCAGTAGCAGGACGACAGCCTTGTCCCTGGGCGACAGGATCGAGTCGACCAGCATCTTCAGCTGCTCGACGGTGATCATCTTCCGGGTGTGGGCGTCGCCATAGCCGTCGCTCTTGTAGCGGCGCAGGTAGCGTTTGCGGACGGAAAGGGCCAGATTGGATTCGATGATGCGCTCGTACACAAGGTACTCGAATAGGGAGGAGATGGTCGACAGGTGGTTCTCGATGGTCGACTGGCTCAGCTTCCGCCCTTCGCGCAGGAGGCGGACATAGTCCCTGATGTGATCTCGATCGATCCGCTTCACATCGTCGATCCCGAGATCATTGAGGTGCTGCCTGAAGCTGCGCAGCGCCGACCCATACGACAAAACCGTGTAATGGGTCATGTCCCTGAGGCGGCAGTCCTCAAGGAACTCTGTGATGAACCCTGGCAGGTCTCCTTCTGACTGCGGCAGGAATACTCTTGCGCTTTGCTCCACCTTTCCACCTCCATTCGAACATTGTGCTTTCGACCAGGCCGACGGCTCTTAGGAAGCCTATGCTGGCACGCAACTGCGCCAGGCCTTTTGGATCATCCAGGGAAATACCGACCATGTCAGGGACCTCATCGACCGGCAGCACGCGGCGTTTGATGAAGTGCTCGATAAGCGTTCCAGTCAGCTCAGTGTCGACCGACGTCGGCACGGTCCTGCTCAGTTGCTGGCGGTAGTCAGCAATCGTCCCCTGCGCCTGCTTTAACGTGGTCTCCGCAGAATCCAGCCTTTCTTTGACCGCCTTGATCTCCTCCCGCGCTGCCCGCAGATCCCGCTCCAGCTCCTCCTTCGACGTCAGGCCAGCTGGATTGTCGCGAATTGCATCATCCACGACCTCTGTGACAAAACGAGAGAGGGAAGTGCCGTAGCGATCCGCTTCTTTCTTCCATCTGGCTACCATGTCTTCAGTCGGGAGATAGATGTAGACCGCACGCCTCTTTAGCGTCTTCATTTTGCCCTGATTCGGCCGGCCTCGACCCATCGCCATGGAGTATATGAAATACGACTGGCCTTAAATAACTTACTAGCATAAAATGTGCGGGAGGAGGGATTTGAACCCTCGGACCCCTTCGGGACAGAATATCTCACAAGGCCGTTCTAGAAAGGCTCAGTCTTAAGTCCTGCGCTTTTGGCCAAGCTTAGCTACCCCCGCATGGGTGCTGGATGACGATTGATAGAAGACTATATCATGCTTTTGAAGGAGAAGATGTCTCCACAATACACCCATCACTACAAAGGCCTCTCCGTCATCCTCAGTTTGGCACCCAACTTGTTGATCATGAGTTCATCCAGAGTTGGATGACCGATCTCGCAAAGCTCGTATGTGACCCGGATAATCGGTTTGCTAGTCCTTATCACTCGTTTCAAATCGACAGGCGTTCCGGACACCACTACATCGCAATCAGATCTGTTAATCGTCTCCTCGAGCTCTGCAATCTGCTCCTTTCCGTATCCCATTGCTGGCAGCAGTCTCCCGATGTGCTTGTATTCATTGAATATCGCTGCAATCGACCCGACAGCAAAAGGTCGAGGGTCGACGATTTCGGCCGCCCCATTGTCCTCGGCGGCTATCATTCCTGCACCATATGTCATTCCGCCATGTGTGACCGTCGGACCGTCCTCAACGACAAGCACCCTTTTTCCCCTTATCTCCTCGGGTTTGTCCACAATGATTGGAGAGGCCGCCTCGATGATCACGGCATCGGGATTGATC
>Ga0315285_10002399_pt1 | contig 19557 bp, 22 predicted proteins | sample YL17G09_36_MG_FD_203698 | JGI IMG/M metagenome (GOLD analysis project Ga0315285, IMG submission 203698) | Sediment microbial communities from Yellowstone Lake, YNP, Wyoming, USA - YL17G09_36 | ecosystem: Environmental > Aquatic > Freshwater > Lake > Sediment | place: USA: Wyoming | collected...
CGCAGGTGTGGGCGTCAACCCCACGCGCACGGGGCTGCTGGACGTGCTGTGGGCGATGGGGGGCGAGGTCGAGGTGGACGGCGAACGTGAGCAGGGCTGTGGGGCAGGCTTTCCAGCCTGCCGAAACGAACCTGTGGCCGACGTGACGGTTCGGGCGTCGCCGCTGCGGGGCGTGGGAATCAGCGGAGACACCGTGGTGCGCACGATCGACGAGTTTCCCGTCCTGGCGGTCGCGGCAACGCAGGCGCACGGCACGACCCTCGTGCGCGAGGCGGCCGAGTTGCGCGTCAAGGAGAGTGACCGCATCGCGGCGCTCGTGGCCGCACTGCGGGCGCTGGGCGCGCGCATCGAGCCGTTGCCCGACGGGTTTATCGTCGAGGGCCCGACGCCGCTGCACGGCGGGACCGTAGATAGCCACGGCGACCACCGGCTGGCAATGGCGCTGGCCGTGGCCGGCCTGGTCGCAGAAGACGCCGTCGTGATCGAGCGTGCGGAATGTATTGTCGACTCCTTTCCTGAGTTCACCGACCTGATGCGCGACCTGGGCGCAACCGTTACGTCAGATCGTTTGGACACGGATTTCACGGATGCACACGGATAAAAAAATCCGTGTAATCCGTGTTTATCCGTGTCCAATAAATTGGATTGCGACAGGAGGCCGCATTATGATGGACGGGTCCACACAACTGGTTGGGCTGATCGGGTGGCCGGTGGAGCACAGCCTCTCGCCGGCGATGCACAACGCGGCCTTCGACGCGCTGGGGCTGAACTGGCGCTACGTCCCACTGCCGGTCCCGCCGGGGCAGGTCGAAGCGGCCGTAAAGGGGCTGGCGGCGCTGGGCTTCCGCGGCGCGAACGTGACGGTACCCCACAAAGAGACGATGATGTCTGTGCTCAGCGCCATCGCTCCCCGCGGGATCGTTCCTGGTACACGGATGCTCGGCGCGGTCAACACACTCGTCATCGGACGGCGTGCGGACGGGACGCCGATCATCGGCGGTTTCAACACTGACGACCAAGGCTTCGTCGGCGCGCTGCGCCAGGGCGGGTTTGAACCGGAGGACGGGGGAAACGCCATCGTCGTGGGCGCGGGCGGTGCAGCGCGGGCGGTCGTCTGCGGCCTCCTGTGGTCGGGCAGCGGGCACATTGCGGCGCTCAACCGCACGCCCGAACAGGCCCAGGCGCTCGTTGCAGACCTGGGTAAACTCTCCTGCGCTACGGACAGCGAGAGCGGGGAAAGCAGGTTGCACGCGTTGCCGCTCACGCCGGAGACGCTCGTCGAATCGGCCCGCCATGCGGTGCTGCTGGTCAACGCCACCCCGGTTGGGGTGTGGCCCCACGTAGAAGGCTCGATCTGGCCCGACGGCGTACCGGTGCCGGCCGGCCTGACCGTGTTCGACCTGGTCTACCGCCCGCTCGAGACGCGCCTTCTGCAGCAGGCCCGCCAGTCGAGCGCGCGCACGATTGACGGGCTGGGGATGCTCGTGCGGCAGGGGGCGCTGGCGTTCGACCTGTGGACGAACCAGGGCTTCGACGTGACCGAGATTGCCGCACTGATGCGCGCGGCGTGCGAACGAATCCTGAAGGAGTAACGATGTTACGATTCCTGACCGCCGGCGAGTCCCACGGGCCCTGCCTGACCGCCATCGTGGAGGGACTGCCAGCAGGTCTTGTAGTGGACGTGGAAGCGATCAACCGCAACCTGGCCCGCCGCCAGCGCGGCTACGGCCGCAGCGGACGGATGGAGATCGAGCAAGACCGGGCCGAGATTCTGGGTGGCGTCATCGCAGGCCGGACGACGGGTGCGCCGGTGGCACTCTCCATCGAGAACCGGGACTGGGCTAACTGGCGCGACCGGTGGGCGGCGGGCGACCTGCCCAAACTCACGGTGCCCCGGCCCGGCCACGCCGACTACGCGGGGATGGTCAAGTATGGGCTGGACGACGTGCGGCCGGTGCTGGAACGGGCCAGCGCGCGCGAGACGGCCGCGCGGGTGGCGGTGGGCGCGCTGGCCAGGCAGTTGCTCGCCGCGTTTGGCGTCGCCGTCGGCAGTTACGTCGTCGAGATCGGCGGCGTCGTGGCGACGATACCCGACCTTGCGCCGAAGGAAGTGTGGGCGCTGGCCGAATCGAGTGACGTGCGCTGCCCTGACGAGGAGGCGGCCGGGCGAATGCGGGCCGCGATTGACGAAGCGCGTGAGGCCGGCGACTCGCTGGGCGGCGTCTTCGTCGTCGTCGCCACGGGCGTGCCAGTGGGGCTGGGCAGCCACGTGCACTGGGACCGGCGGCTCGACGCGCGGCTGGCGGCGGCGGCCATGTCTATTCCCGCCGTCAAGGGCATCGAGATCGGCCCGGCGTTCGAGAACGCGCGGCGGCGCGGTACCCAGGCACAACAGGAGTTTGGGGAAATCAGCAGATCGCAAATCGCAAATCGCAAATCGGCAAATCGGCAGATCGCAAATCGCAAATCGCAAATCGGCAAATCAGCAAATCGGCAAATCGCAAATCAGCAAATCGGCAAATCGGCAAATCTCCAATCGCAGGCGGGGGAGCGCGGTCCTCTGTCTTCAGTTATCGGCTTGTAAGTCGCACGTTGAACCGGGCGGGGGGGATCGAGGGGGGGATGAGCAACGGGCAGCCGGTCGTGGTGCGGGCGGCGATGAAGCCGCTCCCAACCACGCGCATTCCACTGCGGTCGGTGGACCTGGCGACAGGTGAGCAGGCCACTGCCCAATACCAGCGCTCCGACGTGTGTGCGGTGCCGGCGGCGGCGGTCGTCGGGGAGGCGATGGTCGCCTGGGTGCTGGCCGAGGCGCTGGTCGAGAAGTTGGGGGGGGATAGCGTGGAGGAGATGGCGGGACAATGAACAATGAACAATGAGTCAATGAACAATGGCGAAGGGTGAACAGCGAATGGCGAATGGCGAATGGCGAATATCGTGGTGACGGGGTTTATGGGGACGGGCAAGACGGCCGTTGGGCAGGAGGTTGCGCGGCGGTTGGGGCGGCCGTTCGTGGACATGGATGCGGAGAGCGAGGCGCGGGCAGGTAAGCCCATCGCGCAGATTTTCGCCGAGGACGGGGAAGTTGCGTTCCGGCAGATGGAAGCCACGCTGTGCCAGGAACTGAGCGCACAGCGCGGGCTCGTGATCGCCACCGGCGGTGGGACGCTGGTTGACACTGCCAACCGGGAGCTGATGGCGCGAAGCGGGACGGTCGTGTGCCTGACCTGCGAGGTGGACGAGATCCTGCGGCGGTTGCGCCCCTGCTGTGGCCGGTCTCCTGACCGAGCCACCAGGCCGCTGCTCGACGTGGCCGACCCGCGCGCCGAAATCGAGCGGCTGCTGGAGGCGCGCCGCCAGGCGTACGCGGCCATCCCCTGGCAGATTGATACGACGCACCTCCCGGTCGAAGAGGTCGTCGCGCAGGTGATCGCGATCACGGATACCATTGCGCTCCCCGTCCGTTACCCCGGCGGCGAGTGTCCCATTTACGTCGGCAACGGGCTGCTGGCGCACCTCGGCGGCCTGCTACGTGCGGTGGGTGTACCGGAGGGAGGGCGCATCGCGGTCGTGTCCAACCCCGTCGTCGCGCCGCTCTACGGCGCACAGGTCGAGGCCGCCCTGCGGGCGGCAGGACTTCGACCTTTCGCCTGTTCGATCCCCGACGGAGAAAAGCACAAGACGCTCGCCACGGTCGCCACACTCTACGACCAGTTGCTCGCCGGTGGGTTGGACCGCGGCGGGACGATGCTGGCGCTCGGGGGCGGCGTGACCGGCGACGTAGCGGGCTTTGCGGCCGCAACCTTCATGCGGGGCGTCCGCTTCGTCCAGGTGCCCACGACGCTCCTGGCGATGGTGGACGCCAGCGTGGGCGGCAAGACGGGTGTGGACCTGCCGCAGGGCAAGAATCTGGTCGGCGCGTTCAAACAGCCGGCGCTGGTGGCAATTGACCCCGCCGTCCTGGCGACGCTGCCGGACGAGGAGCTGCGCTCCGGCATGGCCGAGGTGATCAAGCACGGCGTCATCGGGGATGTGGAATTGTTCGCGGAACTGGAGAGGGCAAATTGCAAATTGCAAATCGGCAAATCGGCAAATCGGCAAATCAGGCAAATCAGCAAATCGCAAATCAGCAAATCTCCATTCGCCATTCGCCATTCGCCATTCGCCATTCGCACATTGCGCGAGCACTGCGGGTCAAGGTCGCAGTTGTCGAGGACGATCCCTTTGAGCGAGGGGGCCGCGCGGTGCTCAACCTGGGCCACACGGTGGGGCACGCGCTGGAGCGCCTGAGCGATTTTGGCTTGCGCCACGGTGAAGCGGTGGGGATTGGGATGGCCGCGGCGGCGCGGATCGCGGTCGAGTTGGGCCGGGCTGCTCCGGCGCTGGCTGAACGTATTGAAGGAGCGCTTACGGCGTGGGGATTGCCGGTGCACTGCCCTCCTTTCGACGTCGACGCGATCTGGGACGCGCTGGCGCACGACAAGAAGCGCCGGGGGCAATCTTTGCGCTGGGTGCTCCCCCGCACCATCGGCGAGGTGGAGATCGTCGAGGACGTCCCGCCCCACGTCGTGAGAGCGGTTCTGTATAACATAGGTGCGAGGTACGAGAAATGACCCATCGCCAATCGCCAATCGCCAATCGCCAATCGCAAATTCTCGTCCTCCACGGCCCTAACCTGAACCTGCTCGGACGGCGGGAGCCCGCAATCTACGGCCGCGTGACGCTGGACGAGATCAACGCGGCGCTCCGGGCGGCAGCAGCCGAGCGCGGCGCCGAATTGCGCATCGTGCAGTCCAACCACGAGGGCGCGCTCATTGGCGTACTGCACGAGGCAGCGGAATGGGCCGACGGCGTGCTGATCAACGCCGGCGCCTACGCGCATACGAGCGTCGCGCTGCGCGATGCACTCGCCGGCGTGGGGCTGCCGGCGGTCGAAGTGCACCTCTCGAACGTCTACGCGCGCGAGCCGTTCCGCCACACGTCGCTCATCGCGCCGGTCTGTGTGGGGCAGATCAGCGGCTTTGGCTGGCGCAGTTACCTGCCGGGGTTGACGGCGCTGCTGGACTACCTGGCCGACCGTGTTTCTCGCTCGCAGCCCCCGTCTCGGGGGCGCTTCCCCCGCCTGGCGGACCGTGCGAGCGCGGAGGTTACGGAGCCGCCAGTTCCGCCATCATCTGCGAAGTGACCCCGTCTCGGGGGCGCCTCCCCCGCCTGGCAGATCGTGCAGGTGAGAAAGTCACGGAGCCGCCAGTTCCGCCATCATCTGCGAAGTGAACCAGGAGCCGTTCGCCGTCAGGCGCAGGTAGCCCGAGTGGGGGTCCTCTTCAACCAGGGCCGACTCTTGCCAGCGGCGGAACAGCGTTTGCGTGCGCTCCCGGCCCAATACGTCGGTAAACAGGCCGGGGGAGAGGCACCCCGAAAGGAGCGCGATCTCCAACGGCTGCAGGCGGTTCTCCAGCGCGTTCCGCCGCAGCCCGCCCTGCAGCCCGGGGAAAGTCTCGCTCGCGCGCTGGGAATATGCCTTGTACTCCGGGTGGCGGTAATGGTAGTCGCCGAAGACGCCGTCGGCGACCGTGCCCAGCGCCAGGCAATCCTCCCCCCGTTCGGGGAAGGTGAAATAGAGGTTCGTGTCGCGCTCGCGCGCAAAGTGGTTGAACAGCGTCTTCCGGTATCCCAGAAAGGCCAGCAGGCGCGAGGCCGCCTGGAGCAGGAAATAGTTGGGCAGGTGTCCCCGGCCGACTAGCCCGTGCCGCTCCGCAAACTTGCGGTTGCGCGAGGACAACTGTAACTCGTAGAGCGAGAAGCCATCCACCCCGGCCGCCTCCAGCGCCTGTACGTCGCCCAACAGGCCGTCCAGCGTCTGCCCGGGCAGGCCCAGGATGAGGTCCACGCTAACGATCCAGCCGAGGTGCACCGCGCGGGCGATCTTGTTCAGCACGACGGCGGCCGCCTCGCGCCGGTTGATGGCCTGCCGCACGGGATCCTGGAGGCTTTGCACGCCGACGTGGAGCCGGGTGAAGCCCAGGCCCCCCAGCGCAGCGAACATCTCGTCGGTGAGTTCGGACGAGGTGGATTCGAGCGCCCATTCGGTCTGCGGGCCGGTGTGGAAATGTGCGCGCAGGTCGCGCACCAGGCGGCCGAACGGCTCGACGCCCAGGAACGTGGGCGTGCCCCCGCCCAAGTGCACCGTGGACACGGGGCGGTGGGACAGCATGCCCAGTTGGCTCCACAGGCGTACCTCGTGGGCCAGGAGGGCCAGGTATCCCTCGACGTGGCGGTCCCGGTATTGCCTCAGCGGGAATGAATAGCAGTCGCAGAAGCCGCACCGGCTGGCACAGAAAGGGACGTGGACGTAGATGCAGAACGGCCTGTGCTGACTCATGCGGCTCACGTCCTGGCACAGCGTTGCCCAGGCCTGCTCGCCGGACTCGGTAAAGCCGCGCCTGGCCCACACCGGCAGGGGCAAACGGCGCTCGTCAATCCGGTAGGGGGGCCGGAGCGCCTGCCACTCCTGCCGGATGGCCGCGACGTCAATCTCCGCCGGAGCCGGGCGGAAGAACTGATCGAAGTATGGCTGTTCCATGGACGGTTCCTCTGGCCGCGCCGGCCTTCACGCGGGCTGACCACAGACGTTCGGCGGCTTCCCGTATGATGGCGTAGGCCAGCGCTTTCTGTGCCAGGCAGCGGAAGCCTGGTTCCGCTGCGCCGTGGTCGGGGCGGGTGTTGCCCTCCAGCGGGCAGTAGTCAGGGCATGCCCGGACGCAATGGTAGCGGTTGAAGCAATCGGTACACCCGGCCGGCAGCGCATCCAGGCGCTGGCACAACTCGCGCACGCGGGGCTGGTCTATCTCGAAGCGCCCGCTCTCGCGGTTCAGCGCGCCGATCACGGCTCCCTTTTCCTCGGCCTGGGCGGCCGTCGTGACCTTGAAACAGGCGGTGGCCACCCCGCCCGGCACCAGGTTGAGCGTGTCCCGGAACACGTGGCAGTAGGGGCCGTGGAGCGCGTCGGGGCGGCTGCCCGAAGTTGCCAGGAGAATCCCGTGTTCCCCGGCCGCCTGGCGGGCCTTCAGAAAGTGGGTGACGAACTCGCCGGCCTGGTGGGCACCCAATCCGGCTTCGGCGCTCGTCCTCCCGCCCAGGTAGACCGGCTCGAAGTGGATCTCCTCCGGTGAAAACTGCTGGCAGATATAGTCCGCAATCTCGGCCTGGCGGGATAGCGTCGCGCGGGTGATCGTCGTCCGCACGTGAAACCGGCCGCCCTCCTCGCGCAAGATGCGGCCGGTGCGCTCCACGACGTGCGCCGTCGTCCCGCCGTCCCGGCCTGGCCGCTGGCGGTTCTGGATCTCTGCCGGCCCGTCGCACGACAGCCCGATCAGGTCGAAATGGCGTGCCAGCCAGGCCGCTTTTTTCTCAGACATCACGCCGTTGGTGGCCACGTAGCGAAAGAGTTCGACGTCGTGCGCGGAGGCAGCCCTGTCGAGCAGCGCCAGCGCCCGTTCCACCCGCTCCTGGTGGAGCGTGGGCTCGCCGCCGCCATGGAACACGCCGTAGAGCGGGCGGCCCTTCTGCCGGCAGTGCACCGCGACCACCTCCGCAGCCACGGCGATGGTCTCCGGCTCCAACCGGGGCGCCGGGCCGGGCAACGGATCCGTATGGCAATAGACACAACCCAGGTTGCATTCGTTGTTCATGTACAAGGTCAGACACTCTGGGCGGAAGGGTTCCTCCTGCCAGCGCCGGGCTTCCGCGAGCGCCAGATCGGCCTGACGCCACAACTGGGGTCCCCATGCCACTCCCTGGCCCTGATCTGAGGGTGACCCGAACAAGTTCGGGACTCCGGATTCCTCGACTTGTATGGTGGTCTCGAACCAATCCGCGTCGGGTAGCCCAACCACACACACGTAGCCAGGCGCGTAAAACGTGGCGTACTCAGCGCTGTCCCAGCGAAAGATGGGCCGCCCGCCAGCGCGCACCTGCCTGAACGCCTCAGCCTCCTCAAGCAACGGAAAACCATCAGACACAAAAGATCGTCCTACCCGAGCCTCTACGCGCCCCTACGAGTTCCCACGAGTTCCCACGAGCTATGTGTCAGACTCTGGGGCATCCCTGGGCACGCAGACCATCGGCCCGACCAGCGAGAGGAACAGGTCCCGGGCATGGGCAAACGCGGCCGCTTCATCCCAGCCCATCTCCTGCGCCAGGCGGCGGCCGATCTCGCCCAGGGTATGTTGCCCGTCGAACATGTTGAAGGCGACCAGGTTCTCCTGCTCCGCCGGAAAGAGTTTCAGCACGGCCTTCGTCGTCTTGTTTCGGCCCCAGACGTGGCCCTGGTCTACGAATGTCTCGTATTCCGGGGTCAGGATGGGCCTCACGCGGGCCAGTTGTTCATCGGGCAGGCTGCCCAGTTCAGACAACCGGCCGCCCTGCCCGCCCTTGAGCGAGCCCTGGATGATGATGGCCTCTTGAAATAGCGCCCGGAAGAACGTGCGCCGGTTGCAGACGAAAGATAGATCACTGCGAGGGTGCGCCATGCTCTGCTCTCCTCGCTTTTTCATGTATCCCTCGGATGGAGCCACCAGGCTTCTGGCCTGCGTCTCGCGGGAAGTCTCGGAGGGGCAGGCCGGGAGCGAATCAGCGGCTCAATAGGAACACCTATGGATGGGCGCGAATACGAAAGTATCTAACGGGTTGGTGGCACTGGAGTCGGCCAGAAACTGTCCTTGGTTACATCGCCCCACTGATTTCGGGCTATGTAATTGTTGTACCAGATACGCATTATCTGACAAGCCCGGATACAGAGTTGTTCACCCGTTACATCCAAGTGGCAAGCGGTGATATTCACAAGTGCGGTCACGTGTTCTTCTGCATCTTCCGGCAAATATGCCCATCGTTCCGCGGCACATACCTGAATGCCGTTAATGTTCTCAATCGCTATTCCCTGAACGTACTTGCTCCACAGCCAGAGACAATTGTCCTGCCCTATTACTGGGCTTTCATGATAGGTGAAGAAAACTCCGCGCTGCTTTTCATACTGTCCAGTATATTCGCGCAATTTTTCGACGCCACTCTCTTGGCACCAGATTCTTTTGGCCTCCACTGGTGGGCTATGGCCCTCAAGTTCGCTGCAGATAAGGCGATTTACGTTACCGATTAAATATACTGCATCCAAGAGTCTGGGATCAGGTGTGAATGGTTCAGTTGGAGCTGATGTGGGTGTAAACGTATTGGTTGGCGTCAGAGTCTGGGTGGGTGTCGAAGATGTCCTCCAACTCCCATCCCGAAGACATCTTGCGCATGCGCCAGAGCTCAGGGCGATGTCGGGCTTACGTCCTTCTGGCGATTCACTCGTTGAAACTCTCTCAAACGTTGTAGCAGCACGGGATCTTCCGCCTCTACCCATGCCCGAGGACAGGTTTCGTAGAAGGCGGTGAACCGGCTCACACACCGGGCGGCCCAATCGCGCAGCGATGCAGGCGGGAACTCACCGGTAAAGGTGTACAGGCCACCGAGGTGCTCGCAGCGCGGGAAGGGGGCTGGCTCACCGGCCATACGGTTCTGCTCGGCCAGCGGAAACCCGCATACCATACCCCGCTCCTCCAGAAACTCCATCGCCGCGACGAGCGTGTCCTTTTCCGGCATGATCAGCGCCGCCGGCTGGCGCAGCGCATAAGGCCGGCTGGCGACCGGCTCTTCCTGGTAGGGCAGGCGGGCGAAGCCGGGCATCCCCGGTGGAAACCGTACCGGCGACAGCCAGAAGGCCGGGTTGGTGATGGCGGGACCGCGCCGGGGGGCGGGATGGCACAGGCAGACGTGCGAGCCCTCGAAGCGGCGGTCCATATCGTCCAGCCAGCCCTCGCAATCTTCCTCGATGAAGAGATCGTGGTCAATGAACCACACGCCCTGGCGGTCGCCCAGCAGTTCGCGGGCCACCGTCTCCCGCACGCGCCAGTCCTCGGCTCCCCGGCCCGGCGGGTAGGGCAGTTCCTCGACCGGAAGCGGCAAATAACTCCGGAAACGCTCCTTCTGCGCCTCCGGCTTGCCGGTCTGGACGACGTAGAGGTAGCGCTTGCGGGTGTGTCTGGCCAGGCGATGCAGGCAGGCCAGCCCCAGGCAGTTCGACCACCAGGAAATGACGACCAGATCGCTTCTCACGTTCACTCCCTTACAGTTTCTCGAACGCGATCCACCTTCCCCGGTTGTTGAGCGCCAACGGGGTGGTGCGGGCGAGCCGGACGAACTGGTGGTCGGGATACCGCTGGCGCATTTCGTCCAGCGAATCTGGATGGAAGAAGTGGACCTCTTCGCCCTGATAGGCGCAGTAACACTCGTAAACCTGGTCGGCCACCAGCCGCTCGTAGGGCGCCTGCACCAGTGGGGCCAGGCTTCGCTGCCGGCCGCGCAGTTGCCGGAGCTTGCTCTGCATGGAACAGTCGTTGACCGACAGCGGCAGGTGCTCCTGCCGCACCCTCGCCATCACGGCCAGCGTCAGCGCACGGCTATGCGAGTTGATCTCGCTGCGATGGCCGTCGGCGGTGACAATCGGCTGCCGCGCGCCAGGCATGGAGGCCGAGTTGGTGCCCGGTTCGTAGATCAGTTCGTGCAGGTTGAGGAACCGCACGCTGGCTGCGCTCCGGTCCGCCAGGCACGCCAGGAGTTTGGTCGCGTGCTCCGGGATGGCGGGAATCTCGACCGTCACGTTCGGGATGAACCGGGCAGCCGCCGCTATGTTCTTCATGACCGTCGGATGGTCGTAGCCGGTCGCGGCGGCGTTGAAGCGCATCTCGTCCACGCCCAGGTCTCCCAGTTGCCGCAGCGCCTCCTCGCCGGCCAGCAGACCGTTGGTGTAGGCCCAGTAGTATTTGCCCGGGTAGCGGCTCTTGAACCAGGCAGCCCACTCGAGCAGTTTCGGTGTGTCCGTGAACGGCTCACCGCCGGAGAAACTGACGCCGGTGACGTGCGTCCTGGCATAGTTCCCGGCGATCTGCGCGGGCGTCGCGCCGAAGACCGAACCGGCGTATTCCCTGGGGATGGCGTGCGGGCTGTAGCAGAACTCGCAGTTCAGGTTACACCGCATCGTCGTGAAGATGCAATCCCACGTCCCATCCTTGTAGGTCCGGCAGCCGGGGGAGAGTCCGCCGAGGTAGACGATCTCCCCGTCCGCCTCGACGTGGACGCCTTCGATTTCTTGCCTGAGCCTGGACACGTGCTCACTCCAGGCCTGCTGGAGCGCTGGGAGGGTAGAGGGCTCCGGCCGGAACCGGCTGACCTCGTCGTAGATTGTACGCAGGCGCGCGGGCATTCCCTCGATTGAGACTGATGACATAGCGCGGCCTCCTGCCGCAGTCAAATCTATTGGACACGGATTCACACGGATTGCACGGATTTTATGTCTTCTTCTCAGAATGTACGCAGCAGTTGTACCTCCTGTGGGTGGGCTCCCTGCCCCTGCCAGACGCCGTCCCCGGCGGAGATGTACCACAACAGGATGCGGGCCGTGATCTCCCGGTTCATATAGCAACGGGGATTGGCCCCCGGGCGAGCGCCCGCCTGGGCGTAGAAAGAACGGGTGTAGCAATCGCCGGCGCAGTGCCAGTAGCAGAAACACTCCTGGCACGTGGCACGTTTTTTCTCCAGGTACGTCAAAATCGCCTCCCGTGCCTGGGTGTCCACGACGACCTGATCGCCGACGACACGGCCCACGGTGGACATCCCCACCAGTGGATGCGTCTCGTCAGTCACCTCGTAGCAGGCCACCAGGTTCCCGGCCGCATTGACGACGAGCGCGCCATAAGGGGCCGTGCAGAACGTCGAAGCCAGCAGCCATGGACGGGCGCCCGAGTAGGTCAGTTGGCGGCCGGCCTAGCGGGCGATCTCGAAGGCCTCCATGAAGGCTTCTATGAAGGCTGCGCTTTCCTCCTGCGTCGGTCCCTGGTGCTCACCGCGGCGGGTGTTGAAGGCCGGCTCGACCTGCATCCCCTGGCACCCGGTCTCCTGGCAAATGAAATGCACGTCTTGTGGCAGCCGTTCGGGCCAGGGCGCCGTGGCCGTCATGCGGATGCCGTAGGAGATGCCGGCCTTGTCCAGCGCCCGGATAGTGCGCATGGCGGCCTGGAACGACCCCCGGCCGGAGGCAGACGGCCGCTGGCGATCCTGCGTCTCCTGCCGCCCATCGAAGGAGATGCTGAGGCCGTCTACGTTGTGGAGGATCCACTCCCGCTGGCGGGCAGTCCACACGCCGTTGGTGACCATCGAGGTACGGCACGGCAGGTCCTTGCCTCGCGCGTAAGCGGTGGCCTCCTGCACGGTTTCCCAGGCCTGCACGGGTTCGCCGCCGCCGTGGAAAGTCAGTTCGAAGTATGGTTGGCCCAATTCCACGGCGTTGTGGTAAGCGCAGTCAATCGCCGCACGGGCCAACTCGAGCGACAGGTCCTGTACAGGGCCTTCCCCGCCGCTGGCATAACAGTACGTGCAACGCAGGTTACACCGGTTGGTCAGCAACAGCACGGCGGTGGTCGGACGGTACGCATGATCCGGCAGCGGGAGGGGCGGCGGATCCGGCTGCAGAAAGCCGATCGTGCGCAGGAAAGCCAGCGCGTCCTCCGGCCCACTGGCATCGGAGGGGGATTCCTGGCGCACCAGGTTCAAAGCCAAGTCAGCCATGGCCCGGTTCCCCACGAAGGCCAATTGCAGCCGTGGCCGGTAGAGGATGAACTTGTCCTTTACTGGGATAGAGAATATTTCCATCAGGTTTCCTATGTGACCGCAGCCCTTGTGCGCGTGACTTACCACTCAGCACGGATACCAGTAGTGAGTACCTTGACTGTCGCAGCTACAATGGCCGACGCAAGTGCACGCTGGCGGTGCGGTCACGCAGTTGCACACGCAGGTCCATCCAGGTGGTATGGGAGATCCGCAGGGCATGGTGCGCGTCTCACCACCAGGGCCTGTAACGTTGATCCCTGTCTGGCCTGGTCGAACCGTGCCCCGCACGCCGGGCAGCTCAGGCAACTGGATGTTGACCGTGAGGGTCATCATTGGGGTGCCATTGCCGGCCTGCAGACGCCACCGCCCCGTATACTTCCCCGGTTCCGTCGGTGCCACCATGTTGGCGCTGATGTCAATCGTGTCGCCCGGCGCGACGTTGCCGACCGCGACCGGGCTGGTGGCGCCCATCTGTGTGCCACCGGCGAAGACGAGTTGCGTCTCCTCACCCCAGGATATACTGCCGCTGTTCTTCACGCGCCAGGTCTTGGTGAACGTTTGGCCCGGGCTCATGACCGTGCCATCCGGGATCGTCACGTCCGCCACGAACTGGGCCATCGGGACGGGAGGCGTGGGCGTGGCGGTCGGCGTGGGCGTTTTGGTGGGGGTCGGGGTCCTGGTCGGCGTGGGGGTCTTGGTTGGCGTGGGCGTGTCCGTCGGCAGGGCGGTGGGGGTGTCGGTAGGGCCTGGCGGCGTGTCGGTGGCTGCTGGCGGCGCTTCCGTCGGCGTGCCTGCCTGCTGTGGCCCTTGACAACCGACGGTCGCTCCGGCAACGACGGCGGCCACGGCCCCGCCGGTCGCGACCAGGAAATCCCGCCGGCTGAACCGCCAGCCGTTCAGGTCCTTTTTCACGGCGAACACCTGGGGCTCTTCCTCGGTCGCCTCCTCCTGTGTGGCTTCTACTACTTTCTGGGTTTCCTCTGTCATCGCTTACCTCCTGAACCTGATGATGGGCTGTTGATTGCTATTACCCTGTTCTCTCGCGCTAGTCCGCCATCATCAGCCTCCTTTCCTGACAATGGCCTGCTCATAATAGTCTCGACAGATCGAGCAGGAATGGCAGTTCTTGTCGCAGTGCAGCAACGACTCGAATAATTCATCCGGCACGTCCATGGCGTCCAGCACCGAAGCCGGCCCGCCGCCGATGTCCCTGGGTAAGATCGCCTCTCGCTTGACGTAGGCGTTCAGCACGGTCATGTACCTGGCACGGTCGCGCAGCGTGACCCGGCCGGCCAGTTTCAGGCTATCGTAGAGCCCCTCGTAGTAGCCCAGGTGGCGGGGCAGGATCCAGGCCCCGGTCAGCCGGAGCCACGGATATTTCTCCAGCGTCTGCTGGCACAGGGAATGGGGGGTAGGAATCCCCATAGCCCATCTCGTAGAAATGTTGTGTCCGATACGGGCAGCCAGGGAGACACGCCTCATTCACGATCAGGCAGATTCCGCCAGAGAAGGTGTTCCGCAGCCGCCTCAGGCCATCCAAATCTCGCACCAGCGAGGTGTCCGGCGCAATGGCGTCCACGTAATCCCGCACCACCAGCACCTGCGCTGGCCGGGCGATCCTCATCAGGACCGACGCGGTGATCCTAAAGTCCGGGCATTCCTCCCGAATGTATCTGGCCAGCGTCGGATGGGTGACCGTCGTGCTTTTCACGCCGAACTCCTCGTGCAGCCGCTTCAGAGCGGAAAGCACGCTGGGCGCTATTTCCTCAACGGGCCGCGACAGGACGATGGGATTGAGCAATACCGACTTGGACAGGGGAGCATGGCGCAGGAACGTCTCCAGGTGGCAATCGGGCTGTTTGCCGCGGCCGGAAGCGAGGACTCCCCCAGGCATGGGAAAGTAGACTTCCTTGACGTGCGCGCCGAACCGATCGGCGATCTCTTCCCAAAAGGAGGGGTCCTGGTCTACGTATGGGATGACCCAGGTGCTCACGGCCTCATCTCCTGAGGAGGAACGACCAGCCCCGTCAACAACTGGGCGGGCGCGTGGCGAAAGCGCCGCATGGTGGCGGCCAGGCACCCCCCAGGGCACTCGCCGGCCTGTTTGAAATGGCAGGTGGAACACTCCCGAAAGACGCCCGCCTGGCGGTAGGGCCGGGTGCGCGTCTCGAAGGCACTGCGCAGTGCGGGTGCGTCCACTTCCGGCGTCAAGGGCAGGCTGCCCAATCTGGACAGGGGATAGCAATGGATCACCTGTCCGTCAATGCCCACGTCCAGGATGGGGTTGCACCTCCATCCCACGTCAGCCCCCAATGCCTTGAGCATATTCAGGCCATCGTCAGAGAACATGCAGCGCACGAAACCGCAGTCGAACTCTACCTTCACATTGGCCTCGGCCGCGGCGCGAGCAAAGCGCACGATCTTTTCTCCGATCGCCACGTATTGATGGGGGCGGACGTAAGCATTGTCCCCGGAGAGGCAGGGCTGTGCCAGGCCCAGCCGAGGCACCCTTGCACCCGCTATCAGCGATAAGGGAGAGCAGAAAGCCGGGCCGGAAGTCTGCCCGGTAGACGTTGAAGCCAAGCAGCGCTCGTTCCCCCAGGCGACGAATGGTAGCGCGCTGGCGCTCAAACGTCGCTTCTCCGGCCTCGGCCGGTTCGTTGACGTTCACGAGCACCTGGCATTCCGTGGCTGGCAGTGCCTCCAGGCAGGCCAGTGACTCCTGGGGCATCAGGCCATTGGTAAAGATCACGATCTTCTTGTTTCTCGCCCTGGCCCGCTCGACCAACTCCGAAAAGTGCGGATGCAGCGTGGGCTCCCCTCCCAGGAAACGGGCCTGATCCATGCCGGAGCGGTCCAGGAAGTCCAGTCTGGCGTCGAGATCGCCCGGCTCCAGGAAACGGCGGTTGGATCCAGAACCGCCCAGATGGTCGCCCGTGAAACAGTAGGGGCAGTGCTGGTTACACACCGCGCTGATCGTCAGGTTCGCCATCGTCGACGTCTCCAGAGACCTGCACCACGTGGGCGTCCTGCCACTGGCGCAGCATACCCACAAACGTCCGCCCGGCCTCGGCCATAGAAGACGAGAGGATCAGCGAGAGCATCGAGACCATTCTCCGGCACGTGTATCCCATTGCCAGCAGATCCCATACCGCTGCCTCGACACTACGGAGAGTCCAGGACTGTCCGGTCTGCTGGTCCACCACCAGCGTCTGATCGGCGTCCCGCACCCAGGTGATGGATGGCGGGCAACGGTAGCTCAGTCGTCCGTTCACAGTCCTTCTTCCAGATCGAGCAGCAGGTCCGAGGCCCGGCACACCGACCCGGCGACCGCTGCACGGTCCCGCAGCCACTCGTGAGCCAGGTCGTCCTGGCCCATGGCCTTGAGCACGTTCCACAGCGCGATGGTGCGGGTCTGGACACACAGCCGGTCGTATTCGCCCGGCGTGCCAGCCGGCGTGTGGTTGACGTGACAGCCTCCAGCACAATGCCACTTACAGAAACAGCGGGCACACAGCGGCTTGTTGTGGACGTTCAGGCTCCTGGCCGAAGCCACGGCCTCGGCCCACAGTTGAACGTGGCCGCCTTCCACGCGCCCCAGGCGCAGGTCCAGGCCTTTGGCTTCCCAATCTCGCTCGAGCAGATAGCAAGCGCTGAGCGTGCCGTCCGGGGAGACGATCGCCACGTTCTGGCCCACCGGGCAGAAACTCACCCGCCTGGCGTGAATGTCGGCAGCCGCATAGACCGGCTCCGCGCCGTGCGATTCCAGGATCCCGGCCGCCTGGATAAAGTTGTACGCAAAGTCCCACGCATCCGGCGGTTCAAGTTGGATTGTTCCGGATGCAGCCGAGGGTTGCAGGGGCTCGAAACAGACGCCCCTGGGACGGAGGTTCTCGCAGAACCAGGCTGCCATCTCGGGCAACCGGCCTACGGTCTGGTTCGTCACGCAGGCGCGCAAGAACAGGTCGGCCGGGCCTGCGGACAGCATCCTGGCGTTGCGCTCGACCGTCTCGAAACTGCCTCGCCCATCCTTGTAGGGCCGGTGTCGGTCGTGGATGTCGGCCGGGCCATCCAGCGACAGCACGATCGTGTCGAGGTTGTCGGCCGCCCAGCGGCAGCGCGCTTCACTGAACGCCCCGTTGGTCGCCACCTCGAAGCGGAGGGTACAGCCGACCTCCTCAGCCCGCATCCTGGCCAGGTGGACGGTGAGGTCCAGCACTTCCTCTGCACAGAAAGGCTCGCCGCCAAAGTAATGGATCTCGGCGTGCTGCATCCCGGCCTTACTCACCACGTCCATGTACCAGTTGACGGCATCGCGGGCCAGTTCTGGCGCCATCACGTGCTGGGATTCAGGGGCCGTCAGGAATCCACAGTACCGGCAGGCCAGATTGCATCCCCGCGTGGGCAAGATGCCCAGGAACGGCGGGACAAAGTCACCCTGTTTGGGCAAAGGCGTTGGCTCAGCGTCGCCGTCGAGGGCACGGGCAATCTCGTCCAGCCGTCCTTCAGGCACGGGCCTCCCGGAAAGGAGCCTATCTCGCAGGCGCTGTGCGGCTGTCAGGTTCACCAGCGCAGCCAGGTGGTGCAGAGGGGCGTACAGCAGGAACCGGTCTGATATGGGGACCGCAAAAACGTTACGGTCTGGATGTGGACCCAGTGCGCACATGAGCAATCGGTTCGGGAAGTGGGCCTCGCACAGACGTTGAGCGTTGTGCAATATCTTCAGTAATGAGTGCCAGTATATCATGACTCTGCTCGGAAGTCAACAATTTAAGTTGTTGTATTCCCTCCCACCAGCGGTATCATCCTTGCCCGTGACGTGGAAAGCGGCTATAATGACGTTGACTGAGGCGAAGGATATGAAGCCACCTGCGACCATGTTACGCCTGCCCCACGGCCAGTTGCGCTTGCCGGCGTTTTTGCCCGACGCGACGTTGGGCTTCGTCCGGGCGGTGGACTCGACCGACCTGCTCGGCTGCGAGGTTCAGGCGCTCGTCATGAACACGTTCCACCTGATGCAGCACCCCGGCTCTTCGACTATCCGGGCGTTGGGCGGGCTGCACAGGATGTGCGGCTGGCCGCGGCCGATCGTGACCGACTCGGGCGGGTTCCAGGCCTATTCGCTGATCCACCAGAACTCCAAATATGGCCAACTGACCGACAGGGGCATCAGTTTCAGACCGGAGGGGGCTGGCCGCAAGTTCAACCTATCACCGGAGAAAACGGTGCAACTCCAACTGGGCTACGGGGCTGACGTGATCTTTTGCCTGGACGACTGCACGCACGTGGACGAGCCGCTCGAGACCCAGCGCGTGTCGGTCGAGCGAACGGTAGATTGGGCGCGGCGAGGCAAGGCCGAGTTTCAGCGCCTCGTAGAGCAGAAGGATATTCCGCCGGAACAGCGGCCGTTGCTGTTTGCAGTGATCCAGGGCGGGGGCTCGCGCGAGTTGCGCCGGCGTTGCGCCGGCGAACTGTTGGAGATCGGCTTCGACGGGTTTGGCTACGGCGGGTGGCCGCTGGACCGCGAGGGTAACTTGCTGCTCGACATCATTGCCTACACCCGGGAACTGGTGCCGGCCGGGTTCCCCATGCAGGGCCTGGGCATCGGCCATCCGGCCAGCATCGTCCAGTGTGCCCGGCTAGGGTACCTGCTGTTCGATAGCGCCATGCCGACCCGCGATGCGCGGCACGGCCGGCTCTACGCCTTCGACGTAGACCCGTCCTCCTCGGAGTTGACGGGCGAATGGTTCTCGTACGTCTACGTCCAGGACAAGAAGCACATCAAGGCAGCCCAACCGATCTCGCAGTTCTGCGACTGTTTGTGCTGCACCCGGTATTCGTTGGGGTATTTGTGCCACCTGTATGAAGTGAACGATAGTCTGTACCAGCGGCTGGCGACGATCCACAACCTCCGGTTTATGGCCCAGTTGATGGCCTGCCTGGGTTCACGTTGAAACCTGCAGGGTGATCGCTCGCTCCCTCCCCCTGACAGGGGGAGGGTTGGGGTGAGGGTGAGTCTCGACCGCAGCGTGGTCCACCCTCCCCCTGCCCCTCCCTGTGAGGGAGGGGAGTGTGCTCCCTCCCCCTACCAGGGGGAGGGCTGGGGTGAGGGTGGGAAGTCCGTATCCCAGACAGATGAGCAATATAGAAAATCCGCTCGATCAGTTAGTGGGCGCTGTACTGAAAAGCCCCCAATATCGAAACGTCTGCGAGGACCTGATCCGCCAGATTGGCCGGCGCGAACTGGCCGTCCGCCGTAACACCAATGCGGCGATCAAGGCTACGAAGAACAAGTTGCACCAGGTCAGCAGCGCCTATCTCGCAACCAGGATAGACTATGCGCGGGGGTTGGAGGCGCTCAGGCAGGCGCAGGCATCCGGGGATAGCGAGGGGTTGCGCCAGGTGTGCAGGCAGATGATGAGCCTGCACGCTTCCACCCAAGAGCGCCTCGCGATCCTGGATGAATTCTACGCCACGACGCTGGCCGGATTAGGGCCGATCCGGAGCGTGCTCGACGTGGCCTGTGGGCTCAACCCGCTGGCCATCCCCTGGATGCCGCTGGATGAGCACGTAACCTACTATGCTTATGACATCTACCTGGACATGGTCGCGTTTATCCGGGAATTTCTGGCGCTGATCGGCGTGCGGGGACGGGCCGAGGCGTGCGACGTCACCCAATGGCAGGCTGGAAAGCCTGCCCCACCTCCGCCCAGGCAGCAGGCAGACGTATGGCAGGCTGGAAAGCCTGCCCCACCTCCGCCCAGGCAGCAGGCAGACGTATGGCAGGCTGGAAAGCCTGCCCCACCTCCGCCCAGGCAGCAGGCAGACGTATGGCAGGCTGGAAAGCCTGCCCCA
>Ga0315285_10002401_pt1 | contig 19544 bp, 17 predicted proteins | sample YL17G09_36_MG_FD_203698 | JGI IMG/M metagenome (GOLD analysis project Ga0315285, IMG submission 203698) | Sediment microbial communities from Yellowstone Lake, YNP, Wyoming, USA - YL17G09_36 | ecosystem: Environmental > Aquatic > Freshwater > Lake > Sediment | place: USA: Wyoming | collected...
GTTGAGCGAAAACAACGCTCCGCGTGCCTCAGGCGCCAGTTCCGTCACCAGTGGTAGGAGTGAAACTATCCCAAACTCGAAGCACAGCATCATGAGCATCACGCTCGCCAGCGCGGCCGCCAGCCCGTGCCTGGACAGCCACGGCAAGGCGACCAGGCTGGCTGCCAGCCCGCAGATGCCGGCCAACACGCTGCGCCGTTTGCCCAGCCGGTCAGTGATTACAGTCGTCCCGAATTCGGCTGCGGCTTCGGCCACGCCGACGACGGCCGACGCCAGTCCCAACGTGCTGAGGCTCAGCCCAAACGCCGTCTCCAACCACGCGCCGTACACGATGAATGGAATCTCGATCGCCAGCGTAAACAGCAGGCTCGTCAGCAAGAGTACCACGACAGAACGGCGACGCAGCAGGCTCCGCCACGTGGCAATCGTCGCCGCCACGAGCGACTCGCCGTGCTGGCTGGCGGCCGGCCGGGAAGCCGGCGGCAGGCCCGCGCGCGTGAGCCACGCGCCCAGCAGCCCCAACGCGATCAGCGCGGCCCACGGCGCGCGCCAGCCGAGGTGTTCGATCAGGAAACCCGAGGCCGGGACGCCGAGCAACCACGCGCTCGACCACGAGAGTTCGACGATGCCGACGGCCCGTCCACGTTTGTGGTATGGCACCTCGTCGCCCACGTACGCGTGCACGGCCGGGTCATACAGAACCTTGGCCAGGCCGTACAGCGTAAAGGCGACGATGGCCGCCGTGAGTGTCCCCACGCCTGCCAGCAGCAGGCTGGCCAGCGTGAACACCACCAGCGCCGCTTCCATCGCGCGGCGGCGACCATACCGGTCCGCCAGCGGGCCAAGCAGGGGCGCGCCCGCCCCCGCGGCCAGCCGCAGCGCGACGAGCCGGCTGGCCACAGGCAGTGAAATTCCCAGCCCGCGCGCGATGGACGGCAGGAACGGATAGATAATGCGGGACGGTACGTTGACCGTCATGCGGGCCAGGAAGACGATCGGCAGCCAGGCCCCCAAAAGGCGCCTAGCGGGCGCTTTTGCTGTGTTCTCGGCAGGCTTGTCTGTGTCAGCAACCGCCGCCGGATCCACGCGACCATGATGTGTCATCGGCGATTCAACCCTCGTCATTCTGAGCGCAGCGAAGAATCTCGCTCCCCCCAAGCGGAGACTCCTCGCCCCGCGCGGGGTGACGTGTCCCCCCGTCATTCTGAGCGCAGCGAAGAATCCCGCTCCGCCTCTAGCCCGCGGTTATCCAAGTTGTGCGTGTTTCCTGGCATGCAGCGCCAGCACCTCCTCCTGCACTTTGGCCAGGTACCTGCCCCGCAGTGGGAACCAGATCAGGATGATCGCGCCCAGGATCATCGCCGCGCCCGGGATCAGCCCGACGAGGACCCGGATGCCAAAGAGCGCGCTGGCAGGCTGGTCGAGCATGATCTGCCCGCCGTGGGCCTCGCGCGACACAAATTGCGTAGCCTCCAGGATGAACGGGATGAGCGCCAGCGCCACCGACTGCGCCGGCTTGGTCAACAGCGCGTTGACGCCGAAGAACGCGCCCTCGCGCCGCACGCCGGAGCGCAGTTCGTCCTCGTCGGCCACCTGCGCAAAGAGCACGTTGCTCAGCGTCTGCGGCCCCGAGAGGCCAAAGCCGGCCAACGCCAGGCAAGGCAAGATCAGCGGCTTTGGCACGACGGCGACGAGCATCAGAGCGATGCCGGCAATCACCAGGAGCAGTTGTTGCGCCCCCACGACGCCCAGCCGCTGGCGGAGCAGGCTGGTTGTCGGCACGCCGATGAGCAGCGGGACAAACACGCACACCAGCGGGACCATCGCGCCCATCTGGAGCACATAGTCGGCCAGGTAAAATAGTACGCCCATGAGCAGCGCTTGCATCAGGATGGACATAAAGTTCTCGGCCACCAGGATCAGGAACGAGCGGCTCGTGAACGTGTACTTGAGCGCCTGGCTCAGTTTGAGCGGCTTGTCGGCCACGTAGAACTCGGGCCGCTCCTTGACCTTGAGCGTCGTGATGACGATCAGCAGCGCACCGACCACGCCGACGACGATCATCGCGACCTGCAACGGCACGAAAGAGGGCGACGTGCCCATTTTGGGCCGGAACATTTCGGGGATGAGGAACCCCAGGATCGTGCCGAGCAGCCCCAGGAGCGAGGACGAGATCTGCAGCCCGTTGCGCTCGGCATCCGACTCGCTCACCTCCGGCAGCAGCGCCGAATAGGCCAGCCCGATGATCGTGTACGCGGTGTCGTACAGCAGCATCGTCACGAGCATCCACCAGAACAGCGCCTGCTTGCCCGCCTGGACCGGCGCGAACCACACCAGGATGAACGTCAGTGCCAGGAAGGGGGCCGTGTAGCGCATGTACGGGATGCGCCGCCCACGTTTGGAGCGCGTGCTGTCGGTGATGTAGCCGAACAGCGGGTCGTTGAGCGCGTTCCACACGGCGTAGATCAACGACGCCGTGCCGATCCACCGCGCCTCCAGCCCCAGGTAGTCCTGGTAGAAGATGGGCAGAAGCGCGGCGTAGATGCCGGAGATCAGCGAGGACCCCAGTGCGGCAATGCCCCAGATGAACTTGTACCCCAGGCTCAGCCGGACCGGTGCTGGCCTGGCGACTCCTTGTGTGTTTTGTGCCATGTTGTTTCCCTCCTTAACTGGGTTGTAGTATTGCTGTGGTCAGAGCATTGGAGTCCCCAACTTGTTGGGGGTACAGCCCGCAAGCCTGAACAAGTTCAGAACTCAAGTCCACTTACGTGGCTAGCCAGCGAGCCACCCGCCGCGCCGGGCTATCCACCGGCTCCCCGCCAGCCCGCGCATCGATCACCGCCGCCATACGCTCCAGTTCTGCCTGCGCGGCGTCGCGGTCCAGTTGTGCAGGTGCAGCGCCAAACAGCCGCTCGAAGTTGGCGTGGTAGATCTTCTCCAGCACGTCACGCGGCAGGCCAATGCCGTGGAACCCGCTGGCGTCCATCCCCAGCCGGTGTCCCAGCTCTTCCGGCGCAACGAACGGTGTGCCTCTCTCCAGAAACTCGCGCACGATCCAGGTCCGCCCAAGCGCGTCGGCCCGGTCCAGCCCCTGCGCTGGATCGCGCTGGACGCTGCCCGCACCGATGTCCGTGCCGTACACCAGCCGGTCCTGATACTGGATGAAAAAGTCGCGCGCCGCGTCCGGGTTGCGGGCAAAGTTGAGGTACATCTCCACTCCCGGCGTCAGGTCGAGGCAGACGCTGGGGTGGGCGTCGAAGAACTCGCCCGCCCGCACCAGGTCGGCCGAGAGGAAATAAAAGTGCGCGAAGGCGACCCGCAGGCCAGGATGCCGCTCCAGCACGCGCTCCACCTCGGCGTACAGCTCCTCTTTGAGAATATAGGTGCCGTCTCCGTAGAACCAGCCCTGCGCGCGCGCCCAGTCGGGGCAGCGCCTGGCATCCCAGAACTCCTCGGGGTCTGCGACGTGAAACACGACCGGGAAGCCCTGCTCCTCGAGCGCGGCCCACATGCCGGCGTACTCGGGACCGTCGAAGTGCAGGCCCACCAGTTTGCGCACGGCGGGCTTCCCCTCGACCATCTTGAGCCCGTCGAATCCAATCGCTTTGAGCGTGGCGACCTGGCTCGCCAGGCTCTCGGGTGCCTGGGCCGGGTCGGCCCACATCTGCGTGTAGTCGAGCGCGCCGCTGACGTAGACGCGCCGCGGGTGATGTGCCTTGAAGTGGATCAACGCCGGGTTCTGGTTGATGGCCTGCAAGTCGGGGACGGCGACCAGGTTGGCACGGGCCACGCGCATGGTCTCCATCACGGCGAGGAGGTCATCCATCAGATCCGGATGGGGAAAATGAATGTGACCATCCACGACGGGTACGTCCGCCAAGTGCGAAAAGTTCATAGAGCGCTCCTTTTCTCCAGATTGATGCTACGGCCTGAGACGCTATCAGCGCACGCCGGCCTGCCGGGCCACCAGCCCGCCGACGAGCGCAGGGAGCAGGCTCACCGCCGTCAGCAGCACCCACACGCCCAGCGTGACCAGCACCGCCTTGCGCCGGGGCAGGCGGGTGACCACGGTCACGCCGATCACCAGCAGGATCAGGTTCCAGATCAGAAACAGGTCCACTCTAGAGAGCAGGGCCACGAGAACTGTCTGGCCCGGGCTGGGCGGGGCCACGACCATTTCCCGGATGGGGCGGTTTTCCAGCACCAGCCCTGAAAGCCCCGGGTTGGCGATGGTCTGGCCGCTGGCCAGGATGTACACGGTCTGGAGCAGGCCACGCACCACGTAGGGGAGCCACGCCCACACCACCATGCGGAACATCTGGCCAAAGGTGCTGCGGCCGCCGAGCGCCATGCCCCCCAGGTAGAGCACCCCGGCCCACGCCAGCCAGCCCACGATCTGCCCAAACACGCCGCCGACGGCGGGGAAGACGACGGTAATCAGTGGCGAGGCGGCGATGGACATGGCCTGCTCCATCTGCGCCTCGTCGCCGGCGGACGCCTCGCTGGCGAACTGCTCCTGGGCGGCCTGTACCGCCTCGCGCGCCTGGCGGGCGGTGATCGGGCCAGCGACGACGACGGGCAGGACGATGAAAAGGACGGCCAACAGCGCTGGCAACCACCAGACTTTTCCCCCACGTTCGCGCAGCGTCTCCAGCGTAGCGCGGGGCCGCACGATCATCCCCCACACCAGGCGGAGCAGCCCCCAGCGTCCCGACAGTGCTGCTTTCTCCTCGGACATTGCTCTCTCCTCCCCCCAATGATGGCTCGTTCAGAGACCGGTCATAGTATACTAAAACACGCGGATTATACCCAGATTTCAGGTGCACTGCAAACGGGAGGGCAAATCGCAAATCGCAAATCAGCAAATCAGCAAATCAGCAAATCACGAATGACGATAAGCGATAAGCGATAGGCGATAGGCGATTGACAGAAACCACGACCTCCGTTACACTGGGGCAGAATGTCAGAACAGGTGCTCAATTCTCCAATCCCCCACGTCGCCCGCTCCGCCCTGCTCGTCGCGCTCCTCTTCGCCGCCGACAAACTGCTCGGGCTGGTGCGCGACGCCGCCATCGGCCGCGCCTTCGGTGCCTCCGCCGCACTCGACGCCTACTACGCCGCCTTTGAACTCCCCGACGGCCTCTTCACCGTCGTCGCCGGGAGCGCGCTGGCCACTGCGCTCATCCCGGTCCTCTCCGCCCGCATCGCTCGCGGCGAGCGCGAAGAAGTCTGGCGGCTGGTCTCGGCGGTGATCAACCTGGCGCTCCTGGCCGTGGCGGTGGTGAGCGTGGTGGCGGCTATCTTCGCCCCCCACATCATCCGCGCCGTCGCGCCGGGCTTTGACGCCGAGCGGACGGCGCTGGCGGCCCGCCTGATGCGGCTGGTGCTGCTCCAGACACTCATCTCGAGTACCAGCGGCATCGTGATGAGCGTATTGCAGGCCCACCAGCATTTCCTCCTCCCCGCCGCCGCTCCCCTCTGTTATACGCTGGGTCGCATCGCCGGAGCGTTGCTCCTGGCCCCCCGCTGGTCCATCTTCGGACTGGCGTGGGGTGGGCTGGCGGGCACCGTGGGCCACTTGCTGATCCAGGTGCCGGGGTTGGTGCGCTACCGCGTCCGCTGGTGGCCCACCTTGCGCCATCCCGACCTGCGGGCCGTGCTGGCGCTGATGGGGCCGCGCGCGCTGGGACTGGGTGCCACCTACCTGAACTTTGTCCTGCCCACCTTCCTGGGCTCGCGGCTCGCGGCCGGCGCGATCTCCGCCTACGAGTACGGCTGGCGACTGATGCAGTTCCCCGAGACGATCGTCGGCACGGCATTGGGGCTGGTCGTCTTCCCCACGCTGGCCGAACGGGCCAACGCGGGCGACCTGGAAGGATTGCGCCGTACAGCCTCGTGGGCGCTGCGGCTCGTGCTGGTGCTCGCCGTGCCGGCGGCGGTGGGCCTGGCCGTGCTTGGCCGCCCGCTGACGGCGCTGTTTTTCCAGCGCGGCGCGTTCGACGTGTCTGCCACCGGGCGGGTCGCCTGGGCGCTCCAATTCTTCGTGCTGGGGCTGGTGGCCCACAGTGCGCTGGAGGTGGTCAGCCGGCTGTTCTACGCCCGGCGGGACATGTGGACGCCGTTCTGGGCGGCGGTTGGGGGACTTGCGCTCAATGCGGGGCTGGGCTGGCTGCTGTTACCGCTCCTGGCCCACGGCTCCATGGCCCTCTCGAACTCGCTGGGGGCGACCTTGCAGGTGGGGTTTTTGCTGCTGGTAGCGCAGCGACGGCTGGGCGGGCTTGGCGGACGGGTGCTGGGCGCGTCGCTGGCGCGGACAGCGGTCGCGTCGGCGCTGATGGGCGCAGCGGTGCTTGGCTTCCGCGCACTGCTACCTGAGGCTGGGCTGCTCGTGACCGGCGTGGGGGGCCTGGCAGTGGGGGCTGTGACCTACGTGCTGGCGGCACTGCTCGTGGGCAGCCAGGAGCTACGTGAGTTGCCGAGGCTACTATTCTGGCGGAGTAGATGACTGAGGGCCTTTTTCTGGCTCATCTCCACCCATTATTGTGACCTTTGTGCGCACCAGTGTTGCCAATTGCCGTACATCCTCTAATGAGGCAACAACCTCAGTGCGGGTCAAGACAGAAGTCAGGCCAATCGGGTATCGGCCCTCGGTATAGTATTCAGTGATACGCTGACAGGCGGCCAGAAATGGTACGAACTCCTCATCACGGGCTGACGCTTCCTCAAGCAATGCCTCAAGGTCGTGAATGCGCTCAAATGACCAGTCGGTAGAGAGCAGGTATCCCTTGAGATACTTCTCCGCCGCTTGCTGGACGAGGAAGGCCGTAATCCCCAGCGGACCATTGTGCGCGAGCAATAGTTCCGCTGCACGGATATCGTCTTCGGCCTTGCCAAACCACTCGAATGGGACGAGCGAGTCAGGAACGGGCATATAATACCTCACCACGAGCGATGATCTCATGGTAAAAGGGATCGCCCATTTCGAGCCGCTGGGCCAACTCTTGTGGGGTGATCACCAATGGGGAGAAAGGCAGGCCGCGATGTGGTATGTACGCAATCTGCCGCACGGCCACGCGCCGGTCAATGGGCCGCTCGTCGGTCTCTTTGACGATCAACATATCCACGTCGCTCCCGGCATTGGGCTTCCCGTGCGCATAAGAGCCAAACAGGATGACTTTCTCTGGCCGGTACTGCTCGACGATGCGCTTCACGATCTGTTCAATCGTCTGTTGCACTGCGCTATGGCGTGCCATTTTGAGCCTCCGTTCAAAGAATAGCATGAGCGGGGCACTATGTCAAATCAGGTCTTCAACTGTAACAGCGTCTGCAGATCGCGCATGTGCATCAACTGGTGGCCGTAGATGCCGTTGATGAACACCTCGAGCGTGACCTCGCCCAGCGCCGGATGGCGCCCCGTCCGCTCCAGATCGGCCTCGTCCAACCCTGTCACCCACGCGATCGTGGTCTCCCGGGCCACTGCCAGGTCCGTAAGCAACGTCTGCGGCGCTATACCCGCCAGCCGGGCCTGCTCATCGGCGTTGTAGGCGTTGTAATCAAAGTCCTCCGGCGCGCCGGGTCCGCCCGCCGCAACGTTCTGCATGATGCGCAACAACCCCTCCTCGGCCGACAGAAAGTGCGCCAGCAAATCGCGCACCGTCCAGGTCGGTGGCTCTGTGTAGAGTACTTTCCTCCATTGCTCGTCATTCAGGCCACTGAAGATCTCCGCTGTCTTGCGGATCCCCTTGCGCAACCGTGCTACCAGTTCGTCTATGCGTTCGCCCATCTTACCCCCTTATCACGCAATATGATGGCGTAGTAGTATCCTTCTTCAATCCACGCCAGGTCAAAGTCGCCCCATGTGATGCATTGAGGAGCCTGATCGAAAGCCGGATCGTTGACGTAAATGCACTCGTCGTCCATTCCGGCGACAACCACAGCGTGGAAGGTCGCTTCGGACCAGTATGGTAATTCGGCTGTGTCGAGAAAGACGATACAGGGTCGTCCCTGAGCAATCTGTAATTCCAGTTCGTCCAACGAACCTGTCTTGTAGGTAACGGAGACATCTAACTGCGTCAACCTTAGAATGTTCGATGAAGGGGCACCAATTGCCTTGACATCAAGAAGACTGAGGAGGCGCTGGTACGGGCAGGGGCATCCAATATAATCCAAAACCATGGCCACGCATGCGGCCAGGCAGTCAGCGTTCTGGACTTGTTTCCGATGGGAGACTGGCAGCGAGTGCTTCAGCATTGTGAGTGATCTCTTCGACGAGAGTGGGGGTAACAGATAGTTCACCGGTCTCAGCATCTACGTCTATTGTACCAACTGTCCCAACCGGGCCGTATCGGGGGAATGTGAGAAACACCGGCACGCGCCAGACTGTTGGCTCACCTCTCACCAGTTCCGGTGTACCACCTCCCATCAGGTAACTGATCTCGCTGCACACGAAAACGTTGACCTTACGCCGTGCAACTACTGCCGGGATGCGGACACGCGGGGGCAGGATATGTAGGCTGACCCGCTGATGCTCGGTCAGGTCAAGCCGTTCCAATGGATACAGAGCACCTTCGGTGTACACGGCATCAACGGTCTTTGGCACCAGACTGGCCGGGAATGTAACCTTGGACATACTCCACCTCCACTGCTATTATACTGCCCCCATCCCAGAACGACAACCCTTTGAGTACAAGTGCAGCTGTCTACTTGGCGCAATCTGGTGCTGGAATCTGGAGGTGGTGATCGACCACCTGCCCGTCTCCCGAGACCACCTTGCCAGTGCCGACCATTGCTCCCCCCGTGGTGTGCAATACAAAGGTGTGGCCTGTACAAATCGGGCCGGCCAACTTCTCTTCATTCCAGTAGTACGTGTAGACCCCATTGCCACCCCGTCCCTGGATGTAGACGGACTTGTACCATATTCCATCGGAACAACTTTCTGTACCAGCGAGATCCCACAGGTCTATTTCCAGGGGCAAATAAGGAGGTGTGGCTGTAGGGCAAGGCGGTGTAGGGCCAGATGGTGTAGGGCCAGGGGTAACGGCAGGTGTAGGCAGAGGGGGAGACGATATGACGGGAAGCGATGCATAATCCCCCGTCCACTCGAAGCGTGGAGCGTAAACGAAGCCTTCCACACCTCGGCTGTTACGGACGTAGAACCATTGTCCGTAAGCAGAACGTCCCAGTACTGGGACTTGCTCCCCAGCACTGATTCCACCTAGCACTTGCGAGTTAGCATCTGGTGCAGCGAAGATACTGGCGCCTTGGAGAGCTTTTGCCATACCGGGTGGAGGGAGTACTGGCGTGGGTGAACAGGTCGGAGTTGGAGTAGACGTAGGTGAAGGGGTTGGAGTTGGGGTAGATGTAGGTGAAGAGGTTGGGGTCGGAGTGGGTGTAACTGATGGCGTCATGGTCATCAGTACAGGCGGTGGAGTCCAGGTTGGCGTAGCTATTTGAATCGGTGTAGGTGTGTCTGTAGCTTCCGGCTCTAGTTGAACAACTTGGGACAGCTCACCCTGGGTCAGATTTATGTACTGCAAATTCTGTCGATATCCGGCAGCCTCGACAATGAGTGTTGCAGCCTGTCCCATGCAGGAAGCATCAACAGAAATCATGGCACAACCATTCTTATCGGTGACACCGTATAGAGGTGCTTTCCCTCCAATAACTATTCTGACCTCTGCGTTCTGTACAGCCTTACTCGTACCCTTTGCTTGCACCAATACTGTATAAAAAAAACTAGGAGTTGGAGCTGGCGTTGGAGTTGGCTTACAGCCTGAACTAACAATAATAGTTAACAGGATTATGAGCGCAATAGGTCCAGTCGACCATAGTGTCTGAAGCCGTTTTGTCATTATTTCTCCCCTTGGCGTAGACCGAAATCAAGGTTTTTGATCGTGATGACAAGTTGGACGATTAGAGTTCAAGAATGCTCATTGTCTAAGGTGTGGGGTCCAGTTGGACTACCTGGGACAAATCATCCCTGGTCAGGTTTATGTATTGCGTATACTTTTCATATCTAGTGGCTTCGACAATGAGCCGTGCGGGTTGCCCCAGGTAAGAAGCATCAACACGAATCATGGCGAAGCCATTCGCATCGGTGATGCTGCTGACCGGTGCCTTCCCTCCCCCTCCGTCTATTGTGATCGCCGCGTATGGTATTTCTTCACCCGTATCCCTTGCCTGCACTTGTACTGCATAATAAAAGGTGCCCTCCTCCGGCGCAGGGGTGGATTCTCCTCGCCAGACAACTGGGATGAATGCGGCTAATAAGACCAACATCACGATGACCACAATCCCCAGTTTTGATGGTCGGCGTTGTATCCAAACTTCCGCAATGAGCACAACCACCGCCATGAGTAGAACTACTGTGACCCGCGGAGGTGTGAAAACATTCCCAAGTACAACCTGCTGAATCCAGGCGGCGATTAGGTTTCCTAACACACCCGCCAGTAACCCCAGCCCACCTCTTAGAATAAGCCGCGGCCAGTCGGTGGTAGATTGTGTCTGTTTGGGCGGGACATTCCGAGACGGGCGTGAGGCTTTTCTGGGCCTTTCCGGACTGCTGACCCGTGCGGCGCCTGGGCTCACCGGTAACAAATCCCTGGCAACCTTGATGCCGTCTGGCGTGATCTCAACCTCGCCGCCGGAACCATCTTCGAGGATCTGATACCTAACCCATCCTTTCTCTCTTAAGGAGAGAAGTTGGTACTGGATCTTCTCCTGATCGCCTGGGGAAGCGCCAATGGCGCTGTACAACTCGCCCAGTGTCATTTGCGGCGCGCCAGGGCGAGACCTGGCGCGCTCGTAGAGAGCGCTGAGAATGGCACTTTCGAGACTTGTATCCATATAGAATCACTCCACTGCAAGTTTGAGTTGCCCCACTTGGGTTTCGAGCAGCGTCACTGAACTGTCACTCTCAATGTGTATCCCTGGCCACCCGCGTGCCAAGTCGTGTAAGCCACACTAACCCCACCTCTGCCTTCTCAGTCAGGTCATAGTCCAGCCAACCTTTCTCCTTCAATCCCAGGAGACATTGAATAATATCCGCGCGCTTCTCCCCTAACGTTTCGACCATCTCGTTGAGGCTCACTTTGGGGTCGCCGGGATGCTCCTGGAAATAACCATAAATGAATTGCAAAATCCGGGCGTCGAGACTTTCAGTTCCTTGAGAAGGTTTAGAGTGTGAGTCTTGGGGAATACCACACAATTCGCTGAAAGGTACACCCCCTGCAGATAACGCAAGCCCATTGAGTTGATCAATGATCTCAGAACGCTCAGCCTTGCGTGTGTCAGTATCGCCATACCTCCGGGACTGCGCGATGTTCTCCTTCAGTCGCTGCTGATACACGAGCGCCTGAGAGTAACGGGGGTCTCGCCGCCCCAACCGCTCCAGCAATTGGCGCAGCCCGGCTTCATAAGAAGAAAAAACGTCGTCAGACCCGCCAACGTTTCCCGCCTTGGCCTGTGGTGCTCCAGCGGAGGAATGTCCTTCCAGGGCCGCTTTGCGTCTCATCGTGCGCCTCCCTCCAGACTGTCCTTGATTGCGTGCTGTTGACATTCGGACGATGGATAGTGGTGCCTTGTGATGGCAATAGCAAAAGACATTGAATAGTGTAACCTATTCTGGCGACTTTGTCAAGTTCCAAACGCTGCCCACCTTGACAACTTACCAAAAGTGTGGTATCTTGCCCCCCGTTGTCACAGCATCCGGCTGCACCGCCCCACATGTACGGAGAGGGCAGGGGGCGACCCGGCCGGAGCCAGACGTATCTTAGCAAGGAGGAACGAAAAAGCATGGCTAATGGTCGTATGCTGGGAACCGTTCAGTGGTTCAGCCGCGTGAAGGGATACGGTTTCATCCGCCCCGACAGTCAAGAGGAAGACGTCTTCGTCCATTACTCTGCTGTCCGCGGCGAGGGCTATCGGAACTTGAATGAAGGTCAGCGGGTAGAATTCACCATCGAAGATACCCCCAAGGGACCTCAGGCTGTGGACGTCATCGGCCTTGAAGCCGAGCCCGCAGCCGAGTCCGCAGCCGAGTCCGCAGCCGAGTCCGCAGCCGAGTCCGCGGAAGCATATATCTAATCACACGTTTGCAGGAAGCCTCTCCAGCCCCGGTAGCACATGCCACCGGGGCTTTTTTCTTGGAGGGCACTTCAGTTTCTGGAAAGTACTCCAGCGCCGCCTGTTTCACGGCGGCGCTGGAGGTTGACTTTTGGACTGTTTGGCGGTATCCTAATGTCAGCAGATTAGAAGGAGGCGGCGTATGGGCGAAGAACAACAAGAACCGGCGTGGCTGGTGAGGCTGCGCAGACAACCACCCCAGCCAGAGGCAGAGCAGCCGCCCGTGGTGGAAGGCCGGCCGGCCCCGGCGGACCAGGCCGGTACGGCCGAAGACCAACAGGGCCCTGCGTGGCTGGCGGACCTGCGTGAGCAACAGCAGCAGGAACCGCCGCGTGCAGCCGAAGACCTGCGCATTCCGTTGGGCCAGGCGGATATGGTCGAAGGCCTGCGGGAACAGATGATCCAGACGCAGGGAACGCTCGAGTACGAGGAGAAACCTCCGTTGACTCGCATCTTCTCGAGCCTGAAGCCGGCGCAGCGACTGATCCTGACCATATTGCTGTTCCTCGACGTCGCGTTGTGCGGTTGCATGGCGCTGGTGATGGCCGGGCGCGTGATGTTGCCATTTTAGCGTAGCATGAAAAGCGAACAGATGTCAACTGTGCGGAGCGCCAAGCCCCGCCAGACGGCGCAGGTACGCTTCCCTGACGGGCGGACCTTCGAGGCCCCGGTGGGGACACCGGTAGAACAGTACGTCAAGGCCGCGCTGGGCAACGGCCAGGTGCCCGTCGTTGCAGCGCTGGTCGACGGCGAACTGCACGAACTGACGTACCCGCTGCGCTCCGATGCCCGCGTGGATCCCGTGTTTCTCTCCGATTCCGACGGCGTGCGCATCTATCGACGCTCCCTTTCCTTCTTGCTGGTGACCGTCGTGCGCGAACTGTTTCCCCAGGTCCAGATTCACGTGGACTACACGCTCCCCTTCGGTGGCTTCTTCTGCCAGGTGCGCGGGCGGGAACCGTTCAGTGCGGAGGAACTCGCGCAGATCGAAGTCCGTATGCGTGAAATCGTTGCTCAGGACGCCCTGATCGCGCGGGAGCCTATGCCGCTCGACGAGGCCATCGCGATATTCCACGCCCGCGGCGAGGTGGAAAAGGTCCAACTGCTGGTGCGCCGCCATAAGCATAAGGATTATCTTTCGCTCTATAACCTGTGTGGCGTGCGCGACTACTTCCACGGCTACATGGTGCCTTCAACTGGCTATCTGCGCTATTTCGCCCTCCACCCCTGGCCCCCCGGCTTTGTGCTCCAATACCCGCGCCGCCATCGCCCGACAGAACTTCTTCCAGTAGGCGATTATCCTCAACTGACGGCGATTTTTAACGAGTATGGCGAATGGCTGCGCGTGCTCGGCGTCGAGTCGGTGAGCGAACTGAACGCAGCCATCGCCAGTGGCCGCATCCGTGAGATCGTCCTCGTCTCAGAGGCGCTGCACGAACAACGCATCGCGCAGATTGCGGACCAGATCGCCCATCGCCGCAACGGGGTGCGGCTGGTGCTCATCGCTGGCCCCTCCGCTGCTGGCAAAACGACGTTCTCCAAGCGCCTCTCTGTCCAGTTGCTCGTCCACGGCGTCCGCCCCTTTCCCCTGGAACTGGACAACTACTTCGTGGACCGGGAGAAGACGCCCAGGGACGAACTGGGCAAGTACGACTTCGAGGCCCTGAAAGCGCTCGACCTGCCGCTGTTTAACCAGCACCTGCTGGCGTTGATGCGCGGCGAAGCCGTGCAACTCACCCGCTTCAACTTCAAGACCGGCCAGCGCGAGGAGGGCGAGACGGTCCAACTTGGCCCCGACCACGTCATCATCGTCGAGGGCATCCATGGACTGAACCCCCAGTTGGTGCCTTCCATCCCGCGCGAGTACACCTTCCGCATCTTCATCTCGGCCCTCACCCAACTCAATCTCGACCGGCACAACCGGGTGCCGACGACCGACACGCGCCTGATCCGCCGCATCGTCCGCGATGCTACCTACCGGGGGTATACGGCCGAGGAGACGCTGAATCGCTGGGAGAGCGTGCGGCGTGGGGAGAAACAGCACGTCTTTCCCCACCAGGAACACGCCGACGTGATGTTCAATTCGGCGCTCGTCTACGAACTGGCGGTGCTCAAGCCGCTCGTCGAGCCGTTGCTATTGCAGGTCGAGCCGTCCAGCCCCCGCCGCGTGGAGGCCAAGCGCCTCCTGGCCTTCCTGGAGTGGATTGAGCCCTGCGGCCCCAACCTGATCCCGGACAACTCCATCCTGCGCGAATTCATCGGCGACTCTATTTTGCAAGACTATGTGCCATAAACATAATGCGTAATGCGTGATGCGTAATACGTTGAGCCGCTTTTGGTCGTTGGTCATTGGTCGTCGGTCGTCGGTCGTCGGTCGGTGGTTGCTGGTCCTCGTTGCTCTGCTGGCGCTGGCTGCCATCGGCGTGCTCCGCTGGCTGATGGTGGACCTCCCCTCGCCCGGCCGCCTGTATGAGCGGGCCGCCGCTCCGTCCACCCGCATCTATGACCGGCATGGGCGACTGCTGTACGAGATCCTCGACCCACACGGTGGCGCGCACACGCCCCTCCCCCTGGCTGACGTGCCCCCGGCCTGTATCCACGCCACCGTTGCCACCGAGGACGCCAGTTTCTACCGCAATCCCGGCGTGGACGTGCGGGCTATTCTACGTGCGCTGTGGATCAACCTGCGCGGCGGCGAGATCCTCTCAGGCGGCAGCACGATCACCCAACAACTGGCCCGCAACCTGCTGCTCTCACCGGAAGAACGGACCCAAGTAAGCCTGACGCGCAAACTGCGCGAGGCCATCCTGGCCTGGCGCCTGGCGCGCACCTACAGCAAAGACGAGATCCTCACGCTGTACCTGAACGAGACCTACTATGGCAACCTGGCCTACGGCATCGAAGCCGCGGCCCGCACCTACTTTGCCAAACGCGCCGTCGAACTCGACCTAGCGGAGTGCGCGCTCCTGGCCGGGTTGCCCCAGTCGCCCGCCCGTTACAACCCGCTCGAACACCCGCACGCCGCCGGGGCCCGCCAGAGCATGGTCCTGGGATTGATGGTCAGGCACGGCTACCTCTCTCAGTCGGAAGCCGACCTGGCGGCCGGGGAGGGCCTTCACTTCGCCTCTGTCCCATTTCCCATTGCAGCGCCCCACTTTGTGATGTTCGTGCACGGCCAACTGGAGCAAGAGTTTGGACTGGAGGCGCTCTACACGCAGGGGTTGCAGGTCTACACCACGCTCGACCTGGACGCACAAGACACGGCCCAGCGTATCGTCGGCTACCGGCTGGCGCAACTGGCCGACACCCGTCCAGACCATCCGCCGCGCAACGTGCGCAATGCTGCTGTCGTCGTGCTGGATCCCTACACCGGCGAAGTACTGGCGATGGTCGGCAGCCCCGACTACTTCGACCCGCGCATTGATGGCGCGGTCAACGCCGCCGTCGCCACGCGCCAGCCTGGCTCCTCCATCAAGCCCATCACCTACGCTGCTGCCTTCGACCCCGCGCGGCCCAACCCGCTGACGGCGGCCACGCTGATGGTGGACGTGCGCACCGCCTTCGTCACCCGCGAGGGAGACCCGTACGTCCCCCGCAACTACGACCGCCGGTGGCACGGGCCGGTACTCCTGCGCCAGGCGCTGGCTTCCAGTTACAACCTGATTGCCGTCAAGGTGCTGGACGACGTGGGCATCGAGAATATGACGGCGCTGGCACGTGCGCTGGGCATCACCACCTTCGACGACGCAGATCGCTGGGGGCTGGCGCTGACGCTGGGCGGCGGTGAGGTCCGCCTGCTTGAACTGGCGGCCGCCTACGGGGCCTTCGCCAACGGCGGCTACCGGGTGGAACCGGTGACGGTCACCCGCGTGGAGGATAGCCGTGGGCGGGTTTTGAAAGTGTGGCAGGCTGCACCAGGCCCGCGTGTGCTGGACGAACGTGTGGCCTACCTCATCACCGACGTCCTGGGCGACAACTTCGCCCGCGCGTCCACCTTTGGCGAGGGCAGTGCCTTGCGGCTCTCCCGTCCGGCCGCCGTCAAGACCGGCACGACCACCGACTGGCGCGACAACTGGACCGTGGGATACACCCCCGACCTGGTCGTCGGCGTGTGGGCCGGCAACGCCGACAACGAGCCGATGCGCCACGTGAGCGGCGTGGCCGGCGCTGCCCCTATGTGGCACGACGTAATGGAGGCGTTGCTCAAGGGCCGGCCGGTGCGCGAGTTCGTCGAACCGGCGGGAATGGCGCGGCTGGAGGTGTGTGCGGATAGCGGGCTGCTGCCAGTGGCAGGAAGCGGGATGCAGGATGCAGCCACGTTCCGTAGTGACGACTTCAGTCGTCCGGTGCAGGATGCAACGTTCGGTAGTGACGACTTCAGTCGTCCCGTGCAGGATGCAACGTTCGGTAGTGACGACTTCAGTCGTCCGGTGCAGGATGCTACGCTCCGTAGTGACGACTTCAGTCGTCCGGTGCGGTGCTCTCGCACGATCACCGAGTTGTTCATCGAGGGTACACAGCCCACGCGCACTGACGACTGGCACCGGGTGTACACGCTCGACACGCGCAACGGCCTGCTGGCCGGCCCCGGCTGCCCGCCCGAATTTACGGCGCACAAACAGTACACCCTCTACCCCGCCGAAGCGCAGGACTGGACGCGCTGGCAGAATATCCCTCAACCCCCCACCACCTACTCCCCTCTATGCCCCGTCCCCCAGACAGCATCCAACCTCCATTCTCCACTCTCCACTCTCCATTCTCTAATCCTGACCAGCCCCGACCAGGGCAGCCGCTACCGCCTGTCCCCCCAGATTCCGCACTCGGCCCAGCAGGTCCTCGTGGCCGTCCGCCCTGCCGACGGTGTCACGTTGCGCCAGGTGACGCTGCTGGTAGACGGTCAGACGTTGGCGACGCTGACTGCTCCGCCCTACCATGCGCTGTGGCCGATGACAACAGGCCCCCACGTCTTCACAGCAATGGGCATGGATGCGGAGGGAAACGTGCTTCATGGAAACCGCGTTACCATTGAGGTAGCGGAATAACAGGTGAAGGCGTGGTATCTACATCTCCTCTCCGATGAGTTCCCCCGAGTTTCCCCAGGTCAAAGGGTATAAGTCGAAAGCTTGGGGAGGCCAATATCGGAGTCCCGAACTTGTTCGGGTTTCTGGCCCAAAACCCCCAACAAGTTGGGGACTCCGCTCCCCGGTATAAGGCTGTGCCCGGTTCCCCAAATTTCTGAACTGTACCCAGGCCAACACGTCCTTGACAGATTACCCGCGCCAGCGTATAATCCCAGTCGTTAATCCTGAAGGAGGTCTATCTGGTCCGATGCGCAACTTAATCGTCGTCTTGTTTTACCGGTGGTAGCGCATCTTCCTTTTAGTCCAGTCCGGTCAGCACAACTCAAGCCGTGGATGCGTTACTGCGCCCACGGCTTTTCCTTTCCCCCTATCCTACACCCCCACCGTGGGCCGTACTCCCTCCCGACCGGCCCGCCGATTTGCTGATTTGCCATGCTTCAAGTCAACCATCTTTCCAAAACCTACGGCGACGACGTCATCCTATCCGACGTCTCCTTCGTCATCAACCCCGCCGGGCGGGTGGGGCTCGTCGGTCCCAACGGCTGCGGCAAGACGACGCTGCTGCGCATCATCGTCGGCCAGGAACAGCCCGACCGGGGCACCGTGTCCACCTCGCCCGCTGGCGTGACGGTCGGCTACCTGGCCCAGGCACTCGAATTTGAACCCGAGGCCACTGTCGGCGACGTGATGCGCCAGGCCGTCGAGGGCCTGCGCGAGGCCGAACGGCTCGTGGAAACTCTGGCCGGGCAGATGGTCGTCGCGCAGGGCAACGAACTGACCCACCTGATGGACGAATATGCCCGTGCCCTGGCCCACCTCGAGGCCGCCGGTGGTTATCGTGTGTCCTACGACATTGATGCCATTCTGACTGGACTGGGCCTGGAGACCGTGAACCAGGATACTCCAGTGGCTACCCTCAGCGGCGGGCAAAAGACCCGCCTGGGCCTGGCCCGCCTGCTGTTGGCGCATCCCCAACTCTTGCTGCTCGACGAGCCGACCAACCACCTGGACCTCGAGGCGCTGGAGTGGCTGGAAGGCTTTCTGGCCCGCTACGCCGGCACGCTCCTCATCGTCTCCCACGACCGCATGCTCCTCGACCGGGCGGTGACGACGATTCTCGAACTCGATCTGCTCACGCACGCCGTCCGCCAGTATGCCGGCAACTATTCCGACTACGTGGAGCAAGAACTGGCCGAGCAAGTGCAACGTTGGCAGGAGTACACGGACCAGCAGGAGGAAATCGCGCGTCTACACAATGCCGCTCGACATCTGCGTGGGGTGGCCAAATTCAAACGTGGTGGCAAGGCCGACAGCCGCGACAAATTTTCCAAAGGATTTTTCGCCAACCGGGGCGCTGGAACCGTACACCGCGCCAGGCACATCGAGCGGCGGGTAGAACATCTGCTGACGGACGAGCGGGTGGAGAAGCCCCGCCCCGTGTGGCAGATGAAACTGGCCTTCGACGAGACCCCCGCCAGCGGCAAGGACGTGCTCGTCCTGGAAGACCTGGCGTTGGGCTACGACGGCCGGCCGTTGTTTTCCGGCGTGAACCTGACGCTGCGACTTGGCGAGCGGATCGCGCTGGTCGGCCCCAACGGCTCTGGCAAGACTACGCTCCTGCGCGGCGTCGTGGGGCAGATCGTGCCCCTGGCCGGACAGATCCGCTTGGGCACCAACGTCCGCGTGGGCTACTATTCCCAGGAGCAGGAAGGGCTGGACGATGCCAGCAACGCCTTCGAGGAGATCCGGCGCGTGGCTCCCCTCGGCGAAACCGACGTGCGGGGCTTCTTGCACTACTTCCTGTTCAGCGGCGACGACGTCTTTGTGCCGGTGGGCAGCCTGAGTTTCGGCGAGCGCGCGCGGCTGGCGCTGGCCAAGCTGGTCGCGGCGGGCTGCAACTTCCTGCTGCTCGACGAGCCGATCAACCACCTGGACATCCCCTCTCGGGAGCGCTTCGAGCAAGGGTTGGCCGCCTTCGAGGGCACGGTGCTGGCCGCCGTCCACGATCGCTACTTCATCGAGCGCTTCGCCACCGGTTTGTGGTCGGTGGAAGGAGGCACCATCCGCCGCTACATTGACCTGGAAGACCTGCGCCGCCGCCCTGCTTAAAAGCATTCTTCCCTCCCTCGCAGGGAGGGGCAGGGGGAGGGTGGATCTAGGATTTTGTTGCAATTTTATGCCATTTATGGTATCTGGAGTTTAGAGTCCATTTATCGCCGGACTTGACAAGATTGGGCAACTGCCGATGATTCGGCAGTATGACAACCGAACCTTTACAACTTCTACAGACGTTTCGCCACAGGTTGCTGGGCATCTTTGTCCGCCGCGCCGCTGCGCTGT
>Ga0315285_10002402_pt1 | contig 19544 bp, 18 predicted proteins | sample YL17G09_36_MG_FD_203698 | JGI IMG/M metagenome (GOLD analysis project Ga0315285, IMG submission 203698) | Sediment microbial communities from Yellowstone Lake, YNP, Wyoming, USA - YL17G09_36 | ecosystem: Environmental > Aquatic > Freshwater > Lake > Sediment | place: USA: Wyoming | collected...
GCCCCGGCCGTCCGCGGCTGGGTCGAGGCTACCGAGAGGGGCGGGCCGCCGCCCCTCCTCGGACTCTCCCCCGGACTGTGCGGTCCCAGGTGACCTGTCGCCTATCTTACGCACCGCACAGTAAGCCGACTTCGGAGTACCGGCGGCGGCCCTCGCTCGTTGCGAATTGGATTAACGCGGACTGGTCCAATTTTGGCGGCCGCCCACCAGGAACTTCGCGGTCACCAAGGCTATCATTCGGCGCAGCAGGCGCCATCTTAGCTTGATCTCGTTTCCCTGTGAGAACCGCCAAGATCCCCTGGGGCACGCTTCACCGGCTCGCTACCCTTCTGCACCTGCGAGAACCCTCACGCGAATTTCCGGCTGTCCCCGAGTCTCGTCCACAAGCGAGTGTACCGTGCCAGCGTCGATGGTGAGGATCGCGGAGGGAGAGGAGAAGATGGCCAGGCTAGTCGCGCCAGCCGGCGACCTGGATAACCTCGCGCGAGGGGAGCTTCAGGCAGGTGAGCTTTCCACCGTACACGCACCCGGTGTCAATGCCGATCCGGTCGGACGCGAGCAGCACCTGGCGAAGGGGGGTGTGTCCGAACACAACCGGCTTAGGAAACCGGCCAATGAACTGGAAGAACTCCTGCCGGATCCATACGAGGTCGTCCAGCTTCTGCTTGTCCAGAGGCACCATGGGGCGGATGCCTGCGTGGACGAAGAGGTACTCGGGCGTCTCGTACATCGGCCGCAGGGTGTGGAAGAAGTTGAGGTGGGCCGGAGGGATGTTAGCGAAATCCCCGCCGTAGCTTTGCAGCGTGGCCACGCCCCCGTTGGGCAGGAAGATTCCCGGGTCATTGCCCGTCAGGTAATCCAGCAGCATCTTCTCGTGGTTCCCCAGCAGGAAGACACAGCGGTACGGGAGCCCCAGCAGGTACTCCACCACCTCCCGGGACTGTGGCCCGCGGTCAATGTAATCGCCGATGAAGATCACCTCGTCGCCGGGTTGGGGCGCGATCTTCGCCAGCAGGAGCCGCAGCGGTCGCAGGCACCCGTGGATGTCCCCAATGACGTAGGTCGCCAGCTCATCCGAGATGGAGACAGATTCCTTGGACCCTTTCGGCATCAGCCGATATCCCTCGCTAGCCCCCCTGCCAGCCTGGCCGGCCTAGGACATGAAGCTCCCGCCGTTCACGTCAATCGTCACCCCGGTCACGTATGCTGCATCGTCCGAGGCCAGGAAGGCGATCACCGCCGCCACCTCCTGGGGCTGCGCCAGGCGTCCCAGCGGGATGTTGGCCAGGATGCGGGCGCGATCCTCGTCGGAGCGGAGGGCCCACTTCTTGGCCACCCGGTCCACCAGGGTGGGGCCGGGGGCGACGGCATTCACCGTGATGCCGAACGGCCCGAGGTCTTGTGCCAGGTGCCGCGTAAGACCCAGTACCCCCGCCTTGGCGCTGGAGTACTGGGGCCCCGACAGCCGGCTGACGTTGCGGCCCGCCACGGAGGAGACGCTCACGATGCGGCCGTAGCGCTGCTGCTTCATCACCGGCGCCACGGCCTGGCAGCAGAAGAACGCGCTCTTCAGGTTCGCGGTCAGCGTGGAGTCCCAATCCTCCTCGGTCACCTCTTCGAGGAAGCGGAGGGCGGTCCCGCCCCCGGCGTTGTTGACCAGGATGTCGATCCGCCCGAACCGCTGGAGCGTCTCCCCCGCGAGCCGCTCCACCACGGCCCGGTCGCTGACGCTTCCTGTCACGGTGAGGGGTGCCTTCCCCACCGTCTGCACCGCGGCCCGCGTGGCCTCCAGGCGCTCCGGCCCGCGGGCATTCAGGACGACCTGCCCGCCCTCGCGGGCGAAGAGCAGCGCCGCCGCCTTCCCGATTCCATCCGAGGACCCCGTGACGATGGCCACCTTGCCGTCGAAGCGCATGGCGCCTCCCTGTCCCCTCCCTCCTTCGCATGCCCCTGGCCTAAAGCCGGGGGTTGCCCGCCAGAGGCAGACTGATCCCCCGTCGGGGTGAACCCGACGGTCTCCCAGTCTCAGAACCTTCCTTGCGGCTTACGCGCTGTCGCGGCCGCGTGCCACGGCCGCCCACAGGATCGCCAGCTTGGTGAGACCGCAGGAGATCCGATCATCCTGCGCCATGGCCAGGGCCTCGTCGAAGGGAAACGCGCGGATCTCCAGGTGCTCGTCCTGGTCGGCCGGCAGGGGATCGACGACCAGCTTGTCGGCCACAAAGATGTGGATGATCTCGTCCAAGTAGGCATTGTTCGGCCAGAATCCCCCCAGCCGCCGCAGGCGACCGGCCCGGTAGCCCGCCTCCTCCCGGAGTTCGCGCTGCGCCGCTTCCTCGGGGGGCTCGTCCGGCAGGATCCCGCCACCCGGAATCTCCCAGGAAAAGTCTTTCGTGATGTGGCGGTATTGCCGGACTAGAATCACCTGATTATCGGAGAGGAAGGGCAGGATGCCGACACTGGCCCCCAAGGACATGACCGGATACACCTTCTCTCGCCCGTCCGGCAGTTCCAGCGCATCCTCCCTGACCACGACGTGGGCTTGCCGATGCAGCGTCCGCGTCGTCAGCCTCTTCCACGCTTTCAATTCGCCCACGCGCTTTCCTCCACCTCCCGGATCCCGAGCCAGGGACGCCCGCTTTGCTCAGTTGCTGTTTCCCCCAATTGACAGATCGACTGATTGACCAATTGACGGTTTCCTACCCTTTGGCCAGCACCTCCCGCAATGCCTCCACCTGCCTCGGCTCGCCACAGACAATCAGGAAGTCTCCGGCGTCGAGCGGCGAGGAAGGCCTCGGGTTGTATTCGAAATCCCCGTCGGGCCCATGTCGCTTCGCGATGACCACCAACCCCACCCGGTTGATGAGGTCGAGCTCACGCAAGGTCTTCCCGACCACCGGGGAGCCGGGAACCACCTCGGCCTCCTCCACCCGCAGGACGCGGCGGGGATCCCGTAGCATCGAGTCCAGGAAGGAGACCACCCGGGGCCGAATCATTTCCGAGACCATCCTTAGGCCGCCGATGTGGTTGGAGGAGACCACGGCATCCGCGCCCGCCTTCCGCAGCTTCGGAAGACTCTCGTCCTCGATGAGCCGACTCACGATCCTGATGTTCGGATTCAATTCTCGCGCCGTCAAGATCACGAACAGGTTGTCCTTGTCCGAAGGGAGCGTGGCGATCAGTCCCCGGGCCACCCCGATGCGGGCACGAGTCAGGATTTCCCCGTCAGTCGCATCTCCCTCGATGACCGGCGTAGAGCCAAAGCGTTCCAGGTGCTTGAGTCGGGCCAGATTCTGCTCGATCACCACACAGGGGGTGTGGGTCTTCAGGAGTTCCTCGACGACGTGCTTCCCCGTCTCGCCCGCCCCGCAGACGATCACGTGCCCGTGCAGCCGTGCCAGCGCCTTTTCCATTCGTCGCTTCCCCAGAATATCCTTGAGTTCGCCCTCGACGATGAAGGCGGTCACCACGCTCAGCCCATAGGCCAGCGACCCGGTGCCGCCCAGGATCAACGCGATGGCCACCAGGCGGCCGCCCGTGCTGAGCGGGTGAACCTCCTGGAAGCCCACCGTGGACAGGGTGATGGTGGTCATGTAGACGGCATCCATCAAGGACCAACCCTCTACCAGCATGAAGGCCGTCGTACCCGCGGTGAACACCGCGAGGAACAGGACACCGATCTGCGCCAATCGCTTCTGCAGACGCATGATGGAAAGCAGCCTCGGGCAGCCGGACGCCGCCACCCGCCCGCGTGGTCGGGTCTCGCGACGTCTCAGGCGAAAAGCGGCAGTGGATCCTCGATCTTCAGGGGATCCTGGACGTAAAAGGCTTGACCGAACCTCGCCCCGATCTGCGCCCCCAGGTAGCCCGCCGTGGCCTCCAGCCGGGTGGGGAAGAACTTCGGCCGATCCGGCCGGTCGAACTGCGACTTGTGGTTGGCCAGGGCCTGGATGGCCTGGGGGAATTCCTCGTCCACGGGGACAATGAAGGTCGGCTTCATGAACGGTGGGAGGAAGTAGTACAGGATCTTCTTCACCGCGTGGGGGCGGCCCTCAGCCGGGAATTTCTCCAGGTGGGCGAAGTTGACCCCGTGCGTCACCAGATGCCCGCAGGTGATGTGATCCGAATGGCCGCGGCCGCGGCCCGGCTCGATCCCGTAGTAGGGGGCCAGGACGATCTGCGGCCGATACTTCCGGACTACGGACGCGACTGTGATGCGATTCGCATGGTTGTCCTCGAGGCGCGTGTCACCCAGGTCGAGGACCTCCATGACGTCCAGCTTGAGGTCCCGCCCCGCCCGGCGCGTCTCCTCGAGCCGAACCTCGGGCGTGCCGTTCCCCATCTCGCCCTCGGTCAGGATGACCATACCGGTCCGGTACCCCTGGTTCTTCATCTTCAGCAGGAACGCTCCCGTCCCGATCTCGGCGTCGTCGGGATGCGGGCCAAAGGTCAGAAAGTGCAATGGCTCCACCATGCGATGTCCCCTCTCATGAGAGACGGGATGGCCCGGGCCTCGGGTTGCGCCCGGACCAGGGCCGGCGTCTCCAGATTCCAATCTGCAGGGATGCGATGGACGCGATGCGTGCCGACGAACGGGGATCCCCCGCGTCGCTGGCGGCGGACCCACGAGTAGGGACGCCGGGGGAAGATTAGGAGGGGAGGGGGAAAAAGTCAATCCGGGATAGGCAGTCGCGGCCGGCGCGCCTCAGACCCGAGCGAACTCACCCAGCATCGGCGCTTGGACGGTGGGGACCCCCATTTCCGTCAGGCGCTTACCCAGGGGCAGCATCTGCTCTTCTTCGCCGTGGACCAGGAACACCTTGCGCAAGGACGACCGGCAGCCTTTGACGAAATCCAGCAGGTCGTCCCGGTCCGCGTGGGCGCTGAAGGCATCCATCACAACCACCTCGGCCTCCAGCGAGCGCTCCACGCCGAAGATCCGCACCACGGACTCCCGGTCGGCGATCTTCCGGCCCAGGGTGTTCTTGGCCTGGAACCCGATGATCAGGATGGTGTTCCGCCCGTCCTCGATGCCGTTCCGCAGGTGGTGGAGGATGCGCCCCGCCTCGCACATCCCCGAGGCGGCCATGATGATCATGGGCCCCTCCCGGTCGTTCAGGGCCTTGGAGTCCTCAACGGTGCTGAGGTACGTCAGGTTCTCGAACCCGAAGGGATCGCCGTTTGCCCGCATGAAGGCCAGCGTCTCGTCATCGAAGCACTCCGGGTGCAGCTTGAAGATCTCGGTGATTCGCACCGACAGGGGGCTGTCTACGTACATGGGGATGGGTGGGATCGCCTTCCGCAGCGTCAGCCGGTGCAGGGCGTAGACGAACTCCTGGGTGCGCTCCAGGGAGAAGCTGGGCACCAGGATCTTCCCCTTACGCGCGATCGTCCGGTTGATCACCTCCGCCAGCTGCGCCTCCATCCCGGCCATGGGCGAGTGCAACCGGTCGCCGTACGTGGTCTCCAGGATCAGGACCTCGGGCGATTCCGGAATCTCGGGATCGCGCAGGATGGCCATGTTTCGCCGGCCCAGGTCCCCGCTGAACACCAGGCGCAACCGGTGCGGCGCGAGGTCAATGTCCAGCTGGACGATGGCCGAGCCCAGGACGTGCCCCGCATCCAGGAGGGTGCAAGTCACCCCCGGCAGGAGCGGCGTCGGCTGGTGATAGGCCAGGCTGCGGAACTGCTTCAGCGCCTTCAGGGCGTCCCCCTCGTTGTAGAGGGGGACCACCGGCTCCTCCAGTTGGTTCGCGTGCTTCCGGTTCATGAAGTCGGCGTCCGCCTCCTGGATGTGCGCCGCGTCCCTCAGCATGACGCTGCACAGGTCACGGGTGGCCGGAGTGCAGGTGATGCTGCCCCGGAACCCCTGCTTCACCAGCGTCGGAATATTGCCGGAGTGATCAATGTGGGCGTGGGAGAGGATCATGGCGTCCACCTGGCGCGGGTCGAAGGGCAGATGCCGGTTGCGCTCGTTGGCCTCCTTGCGCCGGCCCTGGTACAGCCCGCAATCCAGCAAGAGGCGCGTCCCGTTGAACTCCAACAGGTGTTGCGACCCGGTCACGCCGCGCGCTGCGCCCGCGAAGAAGATTCGCATCGGTCACTGCCCTCCTGGTTTGCCGTGCTATAATCTGCTGACGCTAGCCAACACCTCTACTCTCAGAAAAAATCAGGGACATGTCCCAGGCGCCCATTGGCATCGATCGGATTGTCCGGACGCTGCGGCAGACCGGCCGGCAGTGGAACCCCACGGCCGTCTCCGCAGTCGCGCAGGACTCCCGTGATCCGTTCCGGGTCCTGATCTCCTGCCTCATCAGCCTCCGGACCAAGGACGAGGTCACGGCCGAGGCGTCCGCCCGGCTGTTCCGCCTCGCCAGGACACCCCGCGCCATCCTGCGTCTGCCCGAGACCCGGATCGCCCGGGCCATCTACCCGGCTGGGTTTTACCGCACCAAGGCCAGGACGATCAAGGCGCTGTGTCGCACGTTGCTCGAGCAGCACAACGGGAAGGTCCCGGACGACCTGGAGACGCTCCTGACCCTTAAGGGCGTCGGGCGCAAGACGGCCAATCTCGTCATCACCGTCGGCTACGGCAAGCCCGGCATCTGCGTGGACACCCACGTGCACCGCATCAGCAACCGTCTCGGCATCGTGAAGACCAAGACCCCGGAACAGACCGAATTCGCGCTCCGCCAGGTCCTGCCGCGCCGCTACTGGATCCCCTATAACGACCTCCTGGTCACGTTTGGCCAGAACGTGTGCAAGCCCATCTCCCCCCTGTGCAGCACCTGCCCCGTGTACTCCCTCTGCCCCCGGATCGGCGTGGGCAAACATCGCTAGCGCCGAAAAGCGTTCGGAGTGCGGGTGGTCGGGAGTTCGGTGGTTCCTAAGCGAGCCTTAATCTTGGGGCCACCGAATCCGCCATAGAAGGAGATGTCCGATCGCTTTCCAAGAAAGCGTGGCACAGAGTAGCCGGGAAGTATTCCGCCGGTCAATCCGAAACTCAAAATCGGGGCTGCAAGAAGGGCAGACTCCAAAAAGTCTTATGGACGATCTCGTGGGGGGGCCGACCGATGAGGCTTCCTGACAATGCCGGGCTTTCCAGTTGACACGCAGGAACGTCTTGGGTAGCCTCTCCACGATTTTGTCGGCCCTGCGGTAGCCCAAGGGGACAGGTGCCGACTCTCGAGGAGGCCCGACGGGCCGTTTTGTCCTTCGGGCCCCCTGCCTACCCGGTTTCACATTCAAGGAGCCCCTGCTGCCCCCCTGATTCTCGTCTCACCACAACCCTCCTTGCGGAAGCTGGAGGCCGATAGATGCCCGACGGGTCAGCACAAAGACGGTTCCCCCGCTACACGATTGTACTCCCGGTCTTATATGACGTGTATGACGTTGATAGTTCCGAGCCGACCAGAAGCGGGGTGGGCTGGACCTGTAACCTGAGCGAAGGGGGTGCCTGCCTGGAACTAAACGAGCGCCTCGACCTCTCGACGTCCCTCACCGTCGTCCTTCGGACGTATGAGGGAGAAATCGAGTTGAAGGCTGAGGTGGTCTGGACCGCAGAAGGAGGCGCCACCGAGGGTGGGATCTTCCACGGTGTGGCTTTCACCCACATCCCCCCGGACCAGCATCGTGCCCTCCGCGAATTGATTCGCACCAAGGGGCAGGTCCGGAACGCAGGGGTTCGCATCCCCGTGGAACTCACCGTCCTGTGTCGCCGCAAGGGTGATGCGGGCGCTCCCATCCAGGGACGCACAGGTGACATCAGCCGCGCAGGCCTCTTGCTCCGGCTCCCCCAGGCCCTTCCGGCCGGGACGGAGCTGGAAGTCACCCTCCAAACCAGCCAGGGTCCCCTCACCGCAGAAGGAACGATCATCTGGGTGGTGCCATCGGAGGCGCAGACGCCGGGAGAGCTCATCCGCCACGGCTTCCGATTTACCAACATGGGCTGGTTCAGCGAGCTGGCCCTGGGCCACCTGCTAGCTGGGAAGCTGTAGGCACGGTCGCCCCTCTTTTTTCTTGGGAGACGTCCCCTAACGAGAGGAAGGAGAACCCAGCGTGCCCAAGATTTTGATCGCCGAATGCAAGCAAGAGGTTGCCTCGTTCAATCCTGTGCTCAGTCACTATGAGGATTTCCGCGTTTCGTTTGGCGACGATGTCGTCGCCCGCCACCGCGGGGTGCGGAGTGAAGTAGCAGGCGTCCTGAGCGTGTTTCAGTCGGACGCCAGCGTGCAGGTCGTTCCAGCCTATAGCGCCCGCTCCATCACGTCCGGCGGGATCCTGGCAGGACCGGACTTCGAGCGCATCGCGCGGGAGTTCCTCTCAAGCGTGCACCGCGCAGGACCCGTGGATGCCGTCTACTTCGCCCTGCACGGCGCCATGGCCTCCGAGAACGAGGACGACCCCGAAGGGTACCTCCTGGCCGAGACCCGCAAGATTCTTGGGGAACAGATCCCGATCGTGGTCTCGCTGGATCTCCACGGCGTCCTGACCGATCGGATGCTCCAGCACGCCGATGCCGTGGTGATGTACCATACCTACCCCCACGTGGATTTCTACGAAACCGGCGGGCGGGCGGCGCGCCTGCTCCTGCGCATCCTGCGGAGAGAGGTCAACCCGGTAACGGCCGCCGTCACGATCCCGGCTCTGGTCCGCGGGGACGAGCTGATCACGGAGACTGGTCTCCTGGGAGGGATCATCCGCGCCGCCAAGGCCGTGGAGGGAAGCCCGGACGGCCTAGTCGCCGGGATGTTCATCGGCAACCCGTTCACCGACCTGCCGGGGCTCTGCTCGCGAAGCGTCGTCGTAACTGACAGCGATCCCGCGCGGGCCGAGCGCGAGGCCGTCAAGCTAGCCGAAGACTTCTGGCGGGTGCGCGAGCGGTTGCAGGCGTCCTTGACCAGCCTGGAAGAGGCGGTCCAGATCGCCAAGACGACCACGGGCACCGTCATCCTCACCGATGCGGCCGATGCCACGAGCTCGGGCGCTTCCGGCGACAGCAACGCGATCCTGCGGGCCCTTTTGGAGCAGGGATATCAGGGGCGCGCCTTGATCCCCATCGTGGATCCGCCGGCTGTTCGAGCGGCCTTCGCCGCCGGCGTCGGCAACACCGTGCGCACCCAGGTGGGCGGCGCCCTTGACACCAGGCGGTTTCAGCCGGTGCCGATCGAGGCGCGGGTCCGCATGCTCTCCGAGGGACGTTTCCGCAGCGAGTCTCACGGCGACCAGTGGTATGCCGGGGACACGGCCGTCCTCCAGGCCGGCGCGATCACGCTGGTCGTGACCAGCCGCGCCGTGAGCCTCTACGATCGCTCGCTCTTCCTCGCCCACGGTCAGGACCCGGCGCAGTTCGACGCGGTCGTCGTCAAGTCGCCCCATTGCCAAGAGCGCTTCTACAAGGCCTGGGTGGCCCGACTGGTCAACGTGGACGCGCCGGGAGCCACCAGCGCCAACCTGAAGAGCCTGGGCCATACCCGGTGTGCCCGCCCGATGTTTCCGCTGGACGAAGGCGTGGAGTTCCACCCGCAGGTGAAACTCTTCCGTCGTCGCTGACTCGCGGCTCGTTCGCGGGAGCTGGCGCAGAGGGGGCGAACAAGCCTGTCTCTATAGGATACAGAGAACGCACGCCCCCTTCTTCCACGGCGGCTCGGCGAGGCAGTAGAGAGCGGCGCGATGGGGACGCGCCCTCGGAGAGAGATCAAGGACACGCAGGATGCAACGTCTCACGTCCACACCTGCGCGCCTCTCCCGCTTCCTCAGCTCGGACTGGGCCGGCAGGGCGCGCTCGGCAGCAGCGACGCCGCATAGCACCACGATGATGGGGCAGTGAGCGCTCGTCCTGGGGAACAGCGGGCGGACACCCGCTGAGGGGTGCTGTCCTGCTCCGGGAGTCCGGTTGCATTCGGCTTACGCCGCCATGTATCGCCGGATCCACGAAGACACCCCCTCCGGTCCTCCCAAGGGGAGGGCCGCGATCCGGCTCTTCTCCGTAACCGGGTAGGGCGCTGAGGTCCGGCACACCACCGCGCCCCGCCGCAGCGCCTTCAATCCGTAGACCGTCTCCAAGGCAGCGAATCCCTTCAAGCTCCGTCCATCGACTTCCGCGGCTACCTTGCACTCGACTGCCAGGAACTGCCCGGGCCCGCGCTCGATAAGCAGATCGATCTCTTCTCCCTGGGCGGTGCGCCAGAACCAGCAGGGGGGCCGCTGCCCTCCGTTCAGGAACCGCTTCCGCACCTCGCCGATGACGAGGTTCTCCCAGATGGCTCCCCACGCAGCGTGTTGAATGACAGCGGTCCAGTTGGGAAATCCAAGCAGGTAGACGAGGAGCCCGGAGTCGGCGAAGTATAGCTTCGGGGTTTTGATCAGGCGCTTGCCCGCGCTGCGATGATAGGGCTCCAGCAGGAAAAGCTGTCCGCTAGCCTCCAGGACGGACAGCCAACTCTTGGCGGTGTTGGGGGCAATGCCCACATCCCGTGCCAGCTCGGACAGAGAGAGGAGCTGGCCGACCCGGATCGCGGCGGCCCGAAGGAAGCGGTCGAAATCCCGGAGGCTCCCGATGTTCAGGACGTTCCGGACGTCGCGCTCCAGATAGGTGGCCAAGTAGGACCCCAGCCAGAGATCCCGGTCGAGCTCCGGACGCTGCCAGAGTTCCGGGAATCCCCCGCGCCAGCAGAAGGCATCCGCCTGCTCCGGGGTCGCATTCGGAGAGACTTCCGCCAGCGCCAAGGTCGGGAGGGACAGCACCGCACACCGGCCCGCCAGCGACTCGGTGACGCCCTGCATCACCGACAGGTCCTGCGATCCGGTCAGCACGAAGCGGCCGGGATGCCGGTCCCGATCCACCACGGCTTTCAGGTGGCGGAAGATCTCCGGCACATACTGGACTTCGTCGATGATGAGGGGCTCGCGCCGCCGACTCAGAAAGGCTACGGGATCGAGGCGGGCTGCCTCGGCGTCGCGGGGAATGTCAAACGTGACATAGTCGGCCCGCGGAAACAGGTGGCGGACGAGGGACGTCTTCCCTGCCTGTCGGGCCCCGGTCAGGACGACCACCGGGAATTGGGCGAAGGCTTTTGGGAGCGTGGTGGAAATATGCCGCTGAACCCACATTGCGGATATTATGCAGTATGATTGCATACTATACAAGTGGAATTGTTGGGGTACGAGCGGCCACGGTCCGACCGCACTGCACCGCCTCGCCAGAATACTGGACGAGGATGGCGAGGCCAGCCCACCGCCCATTCACACGAGCGAGAGCCTCCGCGTCCCAGCGCCGGGAGCCGTCTGACTCCCCCCTTCTCGATGGGATGGATCTTCCATTCTTCCCGAGATTGCGCTTGACTCGTGCAGTCACGTCGTGTTAGGCGTTCTCACGCAACACGAGTAGACAACACGAGTAGAATCCATGCCGGAAAACGGGAAGCCGAGGCGACGGGCAACCAGGGCGGACGTGGCCCACAAGGCTGGCGTGTCCGTCGCCACGGTCAGCTACGTCATCAACGACGGCCCTCGGCCCGTCGCCAAGGCGACGCGCGATCGTGTCCTGCGCGTCATCCGGCAATTGGACTACCGCCCCTCCGAGGTCGCCCGCAGCCTGCGCCTACAGAAGACACGGACGATCGGTCTGATCCTGCCGGACACCGCCAACCCCTTCTACGCGGCGCTGGCAAAGGGGGTCGAGGATACGGGCTTTTCCCACGGGTACGGCGTTCTCCTCTGCCACTCGGATTACGATGCTACTCGGGAGCAGGCCTATGCCGAGGTAATGATCACCAAGCAAGTTGACGGGGTGATCTACATTCAGGCGACACCCGACGCCACCACGGTCCAGCGGCTTCTGGAGCGCCGTATCCCAACAGTGGCGGTGGATAGGGAGATCCCGAACCTGGAGATCGACTGTGTGGTCGCGGATAACTTTAAGGGAAGCAAGGCGGCCACCGAGCACCTCCTGAAACTGGGACACCGCCGAATCGGCTGTATCGTCCGCGCTTCGGCTCTTTCCAATGCAACGGAAAGAGTCCGGGGCTATCAGGCCGCCATGGCACAGGCCGGGCTCGCGGCAACGCCGGATCTCCTGGTCTCCGGTGGGCACGGGTACGAGGATGGACGCAAGGCGATGGCGCAACTGCTGGGCGTGGACCCCAGGCCGACCGCGGTGCTGGCCTATCCCGACACCATGGCCATCGGCGCGATCCGGGCAGCGCTGGATGTAGGGCTCCGCGTGCCGGAGGACGTGTCCATCGTCGGCTTCGATGACATCCCTGCCTCGGCATTCATCCATCCATCCCTGACCACTGTGTCAATGCCCAAATGGGAGATGGGACAACGGGCGGCCGAGGTGCTACTGAGCCGGATCCAGGGAGGCGATGCCGGACGACCGCCCCAGCGGCTGGTCCTCCCGACCACCTTGATCGTGCGTGAATCAACGGCGCCCCCGGCCACCCGGGTGTGAGTTTCCATCGGTTCAAGCGGCCGCGTATCGTTGTGAGCGTGTGGGAGCATCCATGAACACAAGTGCCTTCAAGTTTGGCGCGGGGCTCTGGATCTTGGGCGGGGCCCGGGACCGATTTGCGGTCTACCGGGACCTCCCCAGCTTTTCCGATCAACTGAAAATGGCCTGCCAGGTGCCGGGCCTGCGGGGCGTGGAGCTGCAATACCCGCGGCATTTTGCGAACCAGTCTCCGGAGAGCATCGGCACACTATGTCGAGAGATGGGCCTCGAGGTGATCGCCGTCCAACCGGATATCTTCCGAGATCCCCAGTTTCGTCAGGGGGCCCTCAGCGCACCGGACCCCTCGACTCGCCAGCAGGCGGTGGACATCTGCCTGGGCGCGGCCGATGCGGCCCGCCGGGTGGGCGCCCCGTGCCTCGCGATCTGGCCCGGCCAGGAGGGATTCGATTACACCTTCCAGGTGGATCACGTTGCCCTCTGGGAGCGGAGCCTCACGACTCTGACGGCCATCGCGGATGGGGCCCCGGACCTGCAGATCGCCCTCGAGTACAAGCTGAAAGAGCCACGCCAGAAGTCCCTGTTCGGGACCGCGGCCCAGACCCTGATGGCGATCCAGGAGATCGGCCGCGCCAATCTGGGAGTCCTGCTGGACTTTGGCCACTCCCTGATGGCCAAGGAATCCCCGGCGCAGACGGCGGCGCTTCTGCTCCGGTGCGGCAAGCTGTTCCACGTGCACCTGAACGATTGCTACCGGGAAACCGACGACGACCTGATGGTGGGGGCCGCCCACGTGTTCGAGACGGTGGAGTTGCTCCATTACCTGGCGCGGCTGGGCTACCAGGGCTGGCTCAGCCTGGATACGGTGGCGTTCCGTGAGGATCCCGTGGCCGCCGCCCGGGCATCAGCGCGCGCCCTCGAGCGGCTCAGCGGATTGGCCGGCCGCATCCGACCCGAGCGGCTCGCCGAGATCCAGGCACAGCACGACCCGGCGCTGGCCGTCGAATTCATGACCGAGATGTTGCGCTGAGGACGCAAAAATCCTGAAACCGTGCCCTGCTGGCCAAGGAGACCCCCATGCGCTTCGGGGTGCACTGTCGGCTCTGGACGACCGGGTGGAACAGTTCACACCTCGACCTGATCGACCGGGCAAGAACGCTTGGCTTCTCGGTCTTTGAAATCAGCCTGCTCAACCTCGCGGCGGTGGACCCAGCGGCCATTCGCCGCCGCGCCGAGGCGGCAGGCATAGACCTGATCGGGACGATGGGGCTCCCCAAGGATAAGGGCCTCGCCACGCCCGATCGGGCCGTGCGCGAGCAAACCGTGGCCTTCCTGAAGGCGGCAGTGGGGGCCACGCGGGAGATGGGCGCCCGGCTCTTCGGTGGCATGATGTACGCCGTCCCCGGGAGGTTCTCCGGGCAAGGACCAACGGAAGATGAGATCCGCTGGATCGTCCACGGGCTCTCGGAGGTGGCCATCTTCGCGCAAGGCCACGGGGTGACTCTCGCGGTGGAGCCTGTCAACCGGTTCGAGTCGTACCTGCTGAACACGGCGGCCCAGGCCCAGGCCGTGGTGGACCGGATCGGTCAGCCGAATGTCGGCCTGCTCCTCGACACCTTCCACATGAATATCGAGGACCGTGGAATCGCCGCGACGATCCGCCGTCACGCCAAGAGCCTCAAGCATCTGCATCTGAATGAGAGCGATCGGGGAATGCTGGGCGGCGGAAACATCGACTGGCGCGGCCTCTTCGCGGCGCTCAAGGAGATCGGGTACGGGGGGGTGGGCTCGCTCGAGACGTTCGGGGCCTCGAGCCCCGAGCTTCCTGCGATCACGTCCATCTGGCGGGAACTGTTCCCGTCCCCGGATGAGCTGGCTCGGGAGGGCCTGGCATTCCTGACCAGCCTGGCCGGATGACGCCGGTCAGGACGTGACCAGAAGCGTTGGCTCCATGGTTCATGGTCGGCGCAACCAAGAAGGAGGAAGGCCATGCGAATGCGGTGTGCGATCGCCCTCGGTGTGATGCTGGCATTAGCCCTCGCGACCGGTCAGGAGGCCGGCGCCCAGACCAAGAAGTTCCCACCTGGCACGACCGTCACCATTCTCGCCTCATCCAGCCACACCCAGCTCAACGGCGTCTTCGATGCCGTCGGAGAGATCGAGAAGGCCCAGGGCATCAAGGTCGTGGTGGTCAAAGCCCCGGTCGTCGAGATCGTGCCCAAGACCGCTCGCGACATCCAGCTCGGCACGGGCCAGTTCGACGTCATCGACTTCACCGACCAGGGGATCCTGAACCTGCACGACCTGTTCGACCCGCTGGATGCCCGCCTCAAGGGTGACAACACCAACATCGAACAGTGGAAGGCCCAGTTCGCTCCGTGGCTGAAGGACACCTTCGTCTTCAACGGCCAGATCAAGTACTGGCCCTACTACCTGACCGCAATCGGCGCCATGTACCGGAAGTCGTTGCTGGAGGATCCGAAGGAAAAGGTGGCCTTCAAGCAGAAGTTCGGCTATGACCTGCCGACCCCGCCCAAGACCCCCAAGGAGCTGACCGACGTTGCCGTGCACTTCACGCGCAAGACGGGCGGCCAGGAGGTGTACGGCCTGACCATGCCGGGCAGCGGAAACCCCGCCGTGGACATCTTCCACATGCACCTGTTCAAGGCCGGACTCCCGGGCGTCTTCGACGACAAGGGCAACCTCCTGTGGGGCAAGCATCACCCCCAGAACAAGGAGGTCGTGCTCAAGGTGGCCCAGCACATCCACAACCTCGCCAACGGCGTCAAGGTGACCCCTCCGGGTATCGCGGCCATGAGCACCACCGAGAACCTGAAGTTTTACCTCGACGGCAGGGCGGCCACGCTCTTTGACCTGATCCACAACGGCTGGAAGGACGTCACCAGCCAGGCCGTCATCTCGCGCCTGGGCGAGACCGCCAGCTTCGAGGTCCCGGGCCACAAGGCCAACGAGGGGGGCATCGTCTTCTACTGGCACTGGGCCATGAGCAAGGCCGGCAAGAACAAGGACGCCGCATGGGAGGTCATGAAGTGGTTGAACACAGAGAAGACCCTGCGTCTGGCCCTGACCGGCGGCATCGGGGTCTTCGTGCCGTCCCACACGGCCACCGCACAGTGGGCGGCGCAGCAGAAACTCCTGCCCCCAGCCGTTGTCTCCCAGGTCGCCAACGGCAAGCCGTACCGGGTGCCCAAGGCGTGGTCCGTCTACTACGCCACCGTTGCCCGGGAGCAGATCAGCAAGCTGACCGGAGGCACCATCACTCCGGAGGAGTTCGTCAAGGTCACCGCAGAGGAGGGTGACCGGGTGGCGGACGAGAACCGATAACGGGTGCTGCGGCGCGCGCCGCCTCACGGGGTCTCACAGTATGGCCAGCCTGCCACGCCGGAGCGGGCTCGAAGCCCGGACGCGCCGCGTGTACATCCTGTACCTGATGCCGGCGCTGCTCGTCGTCCTGTTGCTGGTGGTCGTTCCTTTAACCTACCAGGTGTACCTGAGCCTGCGGGACTACAGCCTGCTTCGTTTCAGCGATCGCTTCATCGGCATAACCAACTATGCCCGTCTGCTCAGGGACCCCCTGCTCCTGAAGGCTCTCTGGAACACCATTCTCTTCACGGTCGTGGCGACCACGGCCGACTTCGTGATCGCCGTGGCCATGGCCCTGGTCGTCTATCGCCTAAGCGCGATCCTCGCCTATGCGCTTCGCGCCATCATCCTGCTGCCGATGATGCTGATGCCGGTCGCTGTGGCGGTCCTGTGGCGGAACGTGATCTTCAATCCGCCGTACGAGGTCTTCAACCGGATCTTCGGCCTCAAGGGCTCGATCCTGGCCAGCCCCCATACCGCGTTGTGGGGGATCACCTTGACCGCCATCTGGGGGTTCTTCCCCATGGTGTTCCTGCTGCTTTCGGCAGGCCTGGACGCCCTGCCCAAGGCGCCCATCGAGGCGGCGGAGATTGATGGGGCCAGCTTCTCCCAGGTCGTGTGGCACGTGATCCTGCCCTTGATGCGACCGGTGATCTTCGTGACGGTGACGATGAAGGCGATCGACTCGTTCCTGACGTTTCCTTTCGCCTGGATCATGACCGAGGGCGGGCCCGGCGGGGCGTCGCACCTGCTGAGCACGTACATCTATACCCGCTCCTTCGCCAACATGGATTACGGGTATGGGGCAAGCCTGGCGATCTTCATGGTGGTCTGTTCCGCCGCCTTGAGTTTCGGCCTGGTGGCGTATGTCTGGAGCGGCCGGTATGGCGAAACTTTTTCGTAACCTGATCCTCGCGGCGGCGGTCCTCCTCATCCTCGTCTGGGTGCTCACCCCGCTCTATTTCCTGGTGGTGGCCTCGCTCACGCCCGAGGGGGCCCAAACGCCGGGTCTGAAACTACCGAGCACGCTCTCCCTCGAACACTATCAGCGCGTCCTTCTGGGGACCAACTCGCTCTGGCCGTTCATGTTCAACAGCACAGTCGTGGGCCTCGGCGTGGTGGTCACGGTCCTAGCCTTCGCCCTGCCCGCGGCCTATGCCCTGGCTCGCTGGAAGGCCCTCCTGAGCCGGCTACTTTACACGGGGTTCTTCTGGTTGCGCATGCTTCCTCCGATCTCCTTGACGATCCCATTCTATCTGATCTTCTCAAAAGCCGGCCTGCTGGACACGCGCATCGGATTGACCCTGGCCCTCGTTCCGCTCAACATCCCTTTGGCGGTCTGGATCCTGGCGGGATTTCTGGGCGGTGTCCCCCGAGAACTGGAAGAGGCCGCGTGGATAGACGGGGCCTCGGTCTCGGGCACCTTCACCCGAATCGTCCTGCCGGTGACGATCAACGGGATCATCGCCACGGGCACCTTCCTCTTCCTGGAGGCCTACACCCACTACCTGCTGGCGCTCGTCGTCACCAACGTGAACGCCGCACCTCTCACGATCTTCATCGCCGGCCAGCAGACCGACTACCGATTCCTGATCGGGCCGATGCTGAGCGCCGCATTCGTCGGCACCCTCCCGATGATCGTGCTCTACACGATCTCCCTAAAACACCTCAAGCGAATGGCCCTGGCCGGGGGGATGACCTTCTGAGGAAGGATCGGGGTCGGTTATCTTCGCAGCGGCGAGCGGATCAGGCCGTAGGCCCAGGCCGAACCGACCAGGAGGAGAAAGCTGAGGAAGACGACCAGCCGCGGGGCCAGCGTGATGGAGAGGGTGGTCTGGACGTAGTAGCTGATGCAGGTCCCCGAATAGGGGGCCGCGTAATGGGCCATCAGCCACTTCTCCAGCACGGTCAGGGGGCACGCGAGATCAAACGTCTCCAGCATCATGTTGAAGATCAATCCGCCCAGGTGCAGTGACCGGAGCCAGCGGTTCCGCCTGCCCAGGGGAAAGCCCGCTACAAGGAACACGACCCACGTCGTGTGGACAACCAGAACCAGCCTGGCCGCCAGCCGGTACACGGAAGGCATTCCTTCTTCAGACGTCTGATCAGTTGCCCGAAGATCAGGAGGGTCGTGCGAGGCGCTCCCGGAGGAATTCGGCGGCGCGCCGGGCCGCATAGTAGAAGGCCAGGCCGAACCCGATGTGGCCCAGAGGCAGGGTGATCCGCCGCGGCCGTCCCAACGCCTCCCAGAGCTTGTCCTGGGCCTCCGGCACCACCGCCCGGTCCAGGCGCGTCTTGAACAGCAGGACGGAGCGGGGATCCACCGCTCCCGCGTACCGCATCGGCTCCGTCCGGGAGGCCTGCGCCTGCGGAAGACGCAACAAGTCTTTCGGGTCGGTCAGGCCGTGCACCTGCATGATGCGCTCGCGGAATCGACGCACCGACCGCTCCCGCGACCGGGCCACGATCATGGCTTCGTGCGCGCCCCCCATGCAGAAGACGCCCGCGAGGAGCCGTGAGTCCGCCCCCATCACACACGGCCCTATGATGGCGCCGTGACTGATCCCGATGATCCCCAGGCGCCTTGCATCCACCCCCCCTTGACTGCACAGCCAGTCGAGGCCCCGGCGCCCGTCCCGGATCATCTCGGTCTCCACGTCCTCCCAGGTGGGGCCGTGGCCCACTTGCGTCACCCGCACGCGATCCAGGAACGAGGGACCGCTCCGCATTTCTAGGGCGGCGAACCCCTGAGCGGCAAGATACCGGGCTAGCGTTCCCGATGCCAAGCTGAACCGATCGTGCAGGACGGGCAGCACCAAGATGCCGGGACGGGGAGCATTCCCGTCCGCACGCGGGAGATAGAAGCCGCCGACGCTCTGGTACCCGAGACCGTCCACCGATGAAGGTGATGTGGCCTTCCACTGCACCTGCCAGGCCCGGACGTAGCGCGGGGCCGCCATTGGGATCGGATCGCCCGCAGGGATCTCGGCACGATATTCCAGGTCAGGATACAGCGCACGCCCCCGGCCGTCTCCATTCCCCGGGGCGGCAGGTTCCTCCCGGCTCACCAAATCCAGCAGGCGCGCAAAGGTGGCGGACCCCGCCAGGCCGCGGAAGGTCTGATCCGCCAGGAAGAACATCGAATGCCCGAGCCGCCGCACGTTCCCTCCCACCGTTTGGGCGCACACAGGTCGAAACGTACGAATTCCCGCTTCTCTACCCGAACAGGCTGCCCGTGCCCGCGGGCTCCACGCCTGATTCGCGCAGGCGGTTCACCAGGGCGTGGGCCCGGCGCGCCGGCTCGGGAATCCGGGTTCCGGACGTGCAGGACAGGACCGTGGCCACGGCCCTCGAGAGACTGATACGGTGGCCGACAGAGACGAACACAGGCTCCGCGTCCTCGCGGGTTCGGACCGCTGCCCCGATCGTCTCGCCCGCATCAACCAGGTTGGTCACGCTCCCCCGCGCGACCCCTGGCGGATCGAACCTCCCCACCAGGACGCTCTTGGCAAAGCCGATGGTCGGCAGATCCACCAACAGGCCGAAGTGGCAGGCAAAGCCGAAGCGACGAGGATGGGCGTAGCCGTGACCGTCGCAGATCAGGCAATCAGGTCGCGTGCGAAGCTTCTCCCACGCTTCCAACCCGGCCGGCGATTCCCTGAAGGACAGCAGCCCCGGGACGTAGGGGAACCTGGCCTGCGCGCGGACT
>Ga0315285_10002404_pt1 | contig 19526 bp, 14 predicted proteins | sample YL17G09_36_MG_FD_203698 | JGI IMG/M metagenome (GOLD analysis project Ga0315285, IMG submission 203698) | Sediment microbial communities from Yellowstone Lake, YNP, Wyoming, USA - YL17G09_36 | ecosystem: Environmental > Aquatic > Freshwater > Lake > Sediment | place: USA: Wyoming | collected...
GGCCTCACGACAGCGGTAAATATTACTACCTGGAGACCACCGGAGAGGGCTGGGAGATCGGGGAACTCCCCTCGGAGTATACCGGAGAATCCGCTTCCATATACGACATCACCCCCGTGCCGATACTTACCCATGACTGGAGCGCTGAATCTTCGTGGTTCAACAAAATGAATTTAACTATAACGGTCGAAAACCTCGGCACGGACACAGCCAGCGACGTCTATATATACGCCGCTTTCGACGCGGGCGGCGATATGGTCTGGAACGCCGAGGAAAGTCAGCATTTCGATCTTGGGTCTGACCAGAGTATCACCATAACAATGCAGTTAGACATCCCTGCAGGAGAGCATACTCGGTTGCTCGTACAGATAGTGGACGATGGCTACTCTGTGGACAAAAGCTACTCCGAGTGGTTTGACACGTAGTATTGATCGACAGCGATTACTAGCTTGCCTCCAACCAGCGGAAAACGTATCATGTGTCAAAGATACGTTCGCTCTGTTCTTAAATTGGGATACTATTGAAAAAGAGGTGTCCTTCTATGGAATTTTCTCTTGGAAGGACCGGGGTTCTAGGGGTGTCCCCCAAAATCCTCCTGATATCCCCCTTTCTTAAAGGGGGACTGAGGGGGATTAGAGATAGAGGGGATTGACCAAGACAGTTTCAGTACAATCACAGGAAGTTATCAGTATGTCCAAAAAAACGTTTCACATAGTCTCTCTCGGCTGTACCAAAAACACCGTGGACTCGGACTCGATGTCCCAGCTATTAATAAAAGGCGGCTACAAATCCACCGATAAACCCACTCAGGCCGGCATCCTCATCGTCAACACCTGCGGATTCATCGGGCCTGCCAAAGAAGAATCATTCAGCACACTGCGCGAGCTGGCCTCCAAGAAACGCAACGGTCAGTTGCTCATCGCGGCAGGCTGCCTCACCCAGCGCTACGGCGCAGAGGTAGCCAGGCAAGTACCCGGCATCGACGGCGTCCTCGGCACGCGACGCTGGATGGACATCGTGCAGGTCGTCGACCGACTAAGTGCGACACCGCATCCCGAACCTTTCTACCATCTCCCCCAAGCCGCGACGATCGGCACCGACGAGCATGATACTATCCGTGCCAGCATCTGCGGCGCCAGCGCGTATCTCAAAATCGCTGACGGCTGCCGACGTCCTTGCGCCTTCTGCGCCATCCCGCTCATTAAAGGACCAGCCGTCAGCCGCCCGATGGCCACAATTCTGGATGAAGCCCGCATCCTGCGCAACAAAGGCGTGCGCGAGCTGGTACTGATCGCACAGGATACGACCGATTACGGTCACGACCTGAGGATAAAAGACGGGCTGGCTGTCTTGCTGGAGAAACTGACGGACGCCGTACCCGACATGGACTGGATTCGCATCATGTACGCCTACCCCGGCTATGTCAGCGACCGGCTGATCGAAACCATGGCCAGCCGAAAACAGATTCTGCCCTATCTCGACATGCCGCTGCAGCACGCCGACCCGAGGACGCTCAAGCGCATGAAGCGCCCATCCAATATCGGCTGGGTGCGCAAGACCATTGCCAGGATGCGTGAAGCGATACCAACGCTGGCTATCCGCACCACATTCATCGTCGGCTACCCCGGCGAGACGGATGAGGAATTCCAAACGCTCCTCGATTTTATGCAGGAGATTCGTTTCGATCGTGTCGGTGCCTTCAAGTTTTCCTTCGAGCCAGGCACCGCAAGCGAGAAGTTAGGCGATCCAATCCACGACAAGGAGAAAGATGAACGCCTCGATCGATTGATGTCCCTCCAGCAGAGCATATCTCTTCAAATAAATCAAACTTTCGTCGGCCAGACGCTCGATGTGCTGGTGGAAGGTTACGATAATGGCATCACTATAGGCCGCTCCTACCGCGACGCACCGGAAATCGATGGCCTAGTTCTTGCGGAAGGACAGGCTGAGGTTGGTCAAATCGTGCGGGTTGAAATCAGCGGTGCAATGGCTTACGACCTGAGCGGAACGTTAATCCAAAAGTAAATACAAATTAACGATTGCAACTCTTCAAAAAAAGAAGCCCCCTTAACCAGGGGGCTTCTTTTCTATACTCCCTCTAAATGACTTTTTAATACCTTCTGGATTGGACTATCAGTACCAAAATCGACAGAATCAGAATGGATGCCAGGGCAATGATAACCCAGACCCAAATCGGTAGCCCAATTTTTTCTGCCTCTGCTGTAAACCCCGTGGTAAATGTGCCCGTATCGCTCCACGGAGAGTGTGTTATTTTATTCACCCCGCGCACCTGCCAGCAATAACTCGTGTTTTTAGCCAGATCGAACGTTATCTGGTATGCAGTACCGTTGATGGCGCTTTCCCCGGAAAGATTGAGTACGGGATTATTCCAGTCACAGTTCGCAGTCAATATAAGCTCATAACCTTTGGCGTCTATAGAGCTGTTCCATTGCAAAGCTGGCCTCAGCATGACATTCTTCTGCCCCGCCTTAGGGCCAAGTAGTCCGGGCATAGCTAGAGCAGGACCCAATGGCGTAGTGAAGCTCCAAGCATCTGACCATTGACTCATATAGGGTGCAACAACACGCACGCTCCAGTAATACTTGGTCCCCAGCCAAGGATAAGCTACCTTCATCGTCCCATCACTGTACGTGGTCCCACCATCGTAATAGCTGATATCTACGGGGCTGTCTAATTCTTCATCAAACGCAATCTGAACCTCATAGGATTCCGCCCCCGGGATTTCCTTCCATTCAAGCCTTACCCTTGCCCTGCCGAGGAAAGCCTCGTCCTTCATGATATCACCGACGGAGGTTGCACCGTCTTCGGGAGCAAGCAGCTTCATCTTGACTATCTCGTCACTGGAAGTCCAGATCTGGGTATACGACGCGCCACCCACAGCAAATAGGACATTAGGGGCAGACACTAGTTTCAAACCACGTCTTACCGAATCGCCGGTACCCAGGCCTTCATCGATTTCCTCGAATATCGGATTATCTTTCATAGTCGTAGGATTGATCGAGCGCCATCCTATCCCCATACTGCCACTGACTGCATACAGAACTCCATATTGGTAATCACAGGCCAGCGAAGATATGTCACCTACGACAGCACTATCTGCTATATGCTCCCAGATCGCCTCGTCACCCCCTTGAGTATCAAACCGCCAGATTCCCTGAGTGGATGCGCCACCCTGTATTCCGGCATAAATATAAGACCCGTCATAAAGATCCGGCGCCACATGTACGCTATCGGCAAGTGCACCCGGCGTATCCGGGCCTACTTGGACAAATGTGAAATCGGATTCGCTGGCCTTGTAAACTCCCCCCTGATTAGTGCCGGCGTATATATCACCGCCATCTGTAAGAACCAAGTCAATAACCGTATCACCTACCGGTATCTCACTGCCAACAGACGAAACCCATGTCGCACCTGCATCAGTAGTCATCCAAACTCCGCCGTTAGCATCGCCAGAGTAAAAAGTATTTTCATCTTTTACAGCAAAAGCAGTAATATTCTGTTGAGCGCTACGAGTAGCCTGAAACGTCGCACTGTAATCAAAAGACGGAACTATAGCTTTGCTACCGCTCTGGGCTACAATAACCGCGCCAGAAGTGAGCCTCACCATATCAAATACGCATGTCGCCGGGCCCGTGAGAGTCGAGCAATACACGCGCTCCCACGTCCTGCCCTCCGTCACCGTACGCCACAGGCTAGCATCACCAGTTACAATATCCATCGTAGTAATAAACATAGTCCCATCAGAAAAGTACCCCTCGGACGGGCTCATGTCAGTTATCCCACCCTTGACAGGATCACCTATGACTGTATCGATAAGCCCGCGCTGATTCCACGAATAAAAACCTTCGCCCTCAGCGATTAAGGCGGCCGAAACGGCGCTCTGATCACCGAATGTGCCCACATAAGCTACGGAATTTGCCATAACAACAGTGGCTTTAGTCTCACCAGTAGGTTGCTTATAAGATGATAAATAATTTGCATCCTGTGAATCAGGTTGCCAGGTCCAAGTCCCCCCAGCAATAGAACCTGTATATAACAAGAATTGTCCTGGCACAGGAGATATAGGAGGCAAACTGGGATTAACTTCTTCAGTACCGGCAATTATAGTTACCCCGCTCACAGCACCAGATACAGCTATACTCCACACATTAGTTTCGGAAGGATTGCCGGCACTTACATCTCCTCTTACATTTAGATCAGTAAAACTTGATGCACTCAGCCAGCCCCCGTTAATACGAAAGACGTCGCCAAGCGCCACTGGCCCAAGCCCGGTGGCAGATAAGCCTACAAAAAGCGTTAGAACGCGACCGGTACCACTGACTGCCTTATAGTCATCCGGGAACCCGATACAGGCCCTGTATGACACAAAATCGAGGCCACCCTGGTCTTGGATAGTTGCATCTTTTACAGCGGCATCCCATGCCCCTATCCCGAGCTTGGTCCTTACCACCGTCTTGGGTGTAGTTGTATCTGTAACCACAGCGATAACTGCTGTGTCCGTCGCGTAGTTGGGCGACAATCCTACCGCCAGTACGTCGTATGCGCCGACACCCTGAGCTACCCACCCGCTAATACCTAATATGTATACATCGGTAGTTGTTATCGCAGGATTAGCGGTCCCTACCGCCACAACAATCCTGCCTGAAGAATCTAATGCCAAGTCAAGAGATGTTATTACATCCGTACCAGCCGCATATTTAGTTCCCGGAACGGGATTTAAATCGTCAAACGTGCGGCCGCGATCCTCAGAATAATACACGCTGTTACTCGTGGCCACAAAAACCCACCCATCAGAACTCCATGACGGCGAGAGTTCCACCGCCACGATAGCCCCGGTATCGACAGGGGCTTTAGCAGCCATAGCGTTGCTGAGATCAGTATTCTGCCATGTAAAAGCACCATCCGTTGACTTCAGCAAGTCCCAGTCAGTTAAGATAAGCTCATTTTGCACAGCAGCGAATACTGTCGCACCATCCGGGGAGACGGCCATCGGACCGATATCATACCCAGGATAAAGCTGCATATCGTCTTCAACCGGGATGGTAATCCGTGTCCACTCCAGGCTACTCGTCTGCGCATAGGAAAAACCTGCAGTCGAAACTATATTGGAGCTAATCAGACACACCGCAAGTGATAACGCTGTAAGCAGTCCCAAGGCCTTCATTTTCTTATCTTTCATATTTGCCTCTCCCCCCACAGGGTTAGGAAGTTCTACCATATATTAGCAGAATTTGTCAAGGCTTGCTAATATATTTTTTAAAAGTTACCGAGTCATAGAAATTGTATTATATACCTTCCAGAGATACAAACTCAATATACGAATACCAATTTTCTAGAGGTACGATATTTCTCCCGTCGGAAATTAAGCGGGTTGGACAAACTCTATTCTAACGACTTAAACTATAATCGGTCGACAATTATTTGTTAATCTTTCCCATCATGCAACTTTCGAGCTACGAGAATGCCGGATTTTAAGATCGTCTCAGACTTCAAGCCTACCGGAGACCAGCCTCAAGCGATAGAGAAGCTGGTCGATGGCCTCAGGCGCGGGCTCAAGCACCAGACGCTGCTCGGCGTGACTGGCAGTGGCAAGACCTTCACAATGGCCAATATCATCGAAAAAGTGCAGCGCCCCACGCTGGTTATGTCACATAACAAAACACTTGCTGCACAGCTTGCGACGGAGTTGAGGGAGTTCTTTCCAGATAATGCAGTAGAATACTTCGTCAGCTACTACGATTACTACCAGCCCGAGGCCTATGTCCCCCAGACAGATACGTATATCGAGAAAGAGACCGATATCAACGAGGAGATCGACAAGCTGCGTCATGCCTCCACCAGGGCACTGCTCAGCCGCCGCGACGTCGTTATCGTCGCATCCGTCTCCTGCATCTACGGCCTCGGCTCGCCGGAGGAGTATAAAAGCTTCGTGCTGACATTGAAGAAAGGGCAACTGGTAAAGCCTGAGCACGTCGCCCGCAAGCTGGTCAGTATGCAATACGAGCGCAACGATATCGACTTCACCAGGGGGCGCTTCCGCGTGCGCGGCGACACGCTGGAGGTGCAACCGGCTTACGAGGAGCTGGCGGTGCGGGTGGAGTTCTTCGGCGATACCATCGAGCGCATCGTAGAGGTAGACCCGCTGACCGGCGAGCTGCTGGAAGAACGAACGGAAACAGACGTATACCCCGCAAAACACTTCGTCTTGTCTCCCGACAAAATGAACGCAGCGATCGATGATATACGTACAGAGCTGAAAGAGCGCCTCGCCGAGCTTAAAGGAGCGGGCAAGCTGCTGGAAGCGGCAAGGCTCGAATCCAGAACCAACTACGACCTTGAAATGATGCGGGAGGTCGGCTATTGCAGCGGGATAGAGAACTACTCACGGCATCTGCTGCGGCGGGCGCCGGGAAGCTCTCCCTGGACGCTGATCGACTATTTCCCTGACGACTACCTCCTCATCATCGACGAATCTCATATCACGCTGCCGCAGATACGCGGAATGTATCACGGCGATAAATCGCGCAAGGAGACGCTGGTGGATTACGGATTCCGGCTCCCGTCGGCGCTGGACAATCGCCCGCTGAATTTCGAAGAGTTCGAGGAACACGTCAATCAGGTGATCTACGCCTCCGCGACACCGAGGCCTTACGAATACGAGCACAGCGAGCGTATAGCGGAACAACTTATACGTCCCACAGGCCTGCTTGAGCCCTCAATAGAAGTCAAGCCGACCAAGAATCAGATCGATGACCTGATGGAGCAGATAAGGGTCAGGGTTAAACGCGGTGAAAGATGTCTGGTAACAACGCTGACCAAGCGCATGTCCGAGCAGCTGGCGGAATATCTGAAGGAGATGGGGATCAAGACACACTATCTGCACTCGGAGATAGACACGCTGGAGAGGGTCGACATACTCCGCGACCTGAGGCTCGGGGTGTACGACGTAGTTGTAGGTATAAACTTATTACGCGAAGGGCTCGATCTCCCGGAGGTGAGCCTTGTTGCGATACTGGACGCTGACAAGGAGGGCTTCCTCAGGTCGCGCGACTCGCTGATACAGACCATGGGCCGCGCCGCGCGGCATATCGACGGCCACGTTGTCATGTATGCGGACACGGTCACCGGCTCGATGCAGGCAGCCTTAGATGAGGTTTACCGCAGAAGGAAGATTCAGACGGCCTACAACGAAGCGCACGGCATCACTCCTCAAGGCATAAAGAAGGCCATCAAGGACATCAGCGACCGCATTGTTGCCGTCGCCGAGGCCCGCGCGCCGTACCAGGTCAGCAAATTACCGAAAGACGAGCAACTTCGCTTGATTAAAGACCTGGAGTCACAGATGAAACAGGCGGCTAAGAACCTCGAATTCGAGAAGGCTGCATTGTTAAGGGACCGTATAATAGAGATACGGAGGAACATGGAATGAAAGAGGAAGGCGAAACCAAGCAGGAGCGCCGCGAGAGGCGGCTACGTAAGAAGCGGGAGAGGATTCCTCAACACGGCAAGAGTTTAGCGCGGGTATATCGGGATGCTGTACTGAAACGGCTGCGCAAGAAAGCTGAGTAAGTCAACCTCATTCTACCGCAGCAGGCGGCTCTTCTTCCTTTTCAATTTCTTTAGGCAAAGGACTCTCTTCTTCAACCCCTCGAGAACGTGACGGCAGGCGCTCCTTAAGCTCCTCTACCTTCTGTGAAATGTACTCATACAGCTGCGAACGCTCCTTGGAGAAGGCAACGCTCAGGCGCGAATTATATCTGCCGATGCCACGATACTTGTCATATCTGTTTTTGGTCAGCCGGCCCCAGAAGGTCCCCTGCAACTGGACCAGCTCATTCAATATGTATTTCTTCACCTGGCGCGCCGCCTCATCGGGAGAGACGTGAGCCCCACCCTTCGGCTCCGGCACTATCACATCCACCACACCAAGATCGGAGCAGTCCTTCGCCGTCAGTTTCAACGCCGTGGCGATTTCCTCGGCCTTACTGGAATCCCGATACAGAAGGCTGGCAGCCCTCTCGGGAGGTATCACCGAGAAGATGGCGTTCTCCAGCATTAAAATGCGATCGGCGACCCCGAAGGCCAGCGCACCATCGCTGCCGCCCTCGCCTATGATCACAGCTACCACCGGCGTGGGCAGATCCGACATGTGTGCTAGGCACTGAGCGATAGCGTTGCCGATCCCCCGCTCCTCGGCATTAAGTCCGGGGTACGCCCCCGGCGTATCGATAAATGTGACTACGGGCAGCATAAACTTAGCAGCCAGCCTCATGGCCCGCTGCGCCTTGCGGAACCCCTCGGGATATATCCAGCCCTTCTTACCCTGGTCTCCATGGCCGCGCTCCTGCGCGATAACCACGACCGTGCCGCCGCCGATATCCGCCAGCCCGCAGACAACCGACTCATCGTCGCCGTAGCAGCGGTCTCCGTGCAGCTCGATGAAGCTGGAACATATCCTGCCGATATAATCCAAAGAAGTGGGGCGGTCTTCGTGCCTGGCAAGCTGGACGCTCTTCCATGCCGATTCCCTGTGCGTCGATATCGGCGGGTAGGGGCCGAACCTTCTCTTAATTGTTATACGATACTGAGACAACAGCTGATCCAGCAATACAGCCAGCAGCTCCCTTAACCTGGGGCGTTCTACAATCAGGTCGATCATCCCGTGTTTCAGATGGGATTCTGAGGTATGGGCTTCCGAAGGCAGCGTGCCCCCTTCCGTCTCCGTTACCAGCCTCATGGGTGCGAACCCTATAAGCGCCTTGGGCTCAGCGACGATAATATCGGCCAGGTTGGCAAAGCTGGAATATACCTCGCCAGTAGTGGGATTGGTGAGAACCGAGATGAACGGGAGATTCGTATCGATAAACTGTTTTGCCGCGGCAGCCGTCTTGGCCATCTGCATCAGGGCCAGCACGCCCTCCTGCACACGCGCGCCGCCGCTCGAGACGATTGCCACCAGCGGCAACCGTTTCTTCAAAGCATGCTCGAAGGCCAGTGTCACCTTCTCCCCCACCACACACCCCATGCCGCCGCCGAGGAAGCTGAAGTCCAGAACTACTATTACCGTCCAGGTGCCCTCAATCTGGCAAACGCCCGTGACCACCGCCTCAGGCAGGCCGGTCCTTTTCTGCGCTTCAAAAACGCGCTTCTTATAGGAGGTCTCCCCTGAGAACGACAGGGGATCCAGGGACGCCAACGATCTGTTCGTTTCGATGAAGCTTTCGTTGTCCGCTATAAGCGCGATACGGTCATAAGCGGAGATCTGATAATGGTACCTGCATGCAGGACATACGCGATAGCGTTCGAACATTTCATCCGATGCCAGATTTCCCCCGCAGTAAAGGCAGGTATTCATGCGATCGAATGCGCCGTGTTCCAGCCGTTCCGGACGGCGCGGTACAATCTTATCGAAGAACCCCTTCATCATGCCGCATCGCCCTCCGCAGCCTCGTGCTTCTTTACATCTTGCTTCTTCATATCGTGTTTAGCAAGCACCTGCCGCGACTTACCTGGCTCGCCGGGTGCTACGACCCCCTGCGCCTCGAGCATGTCCATGATCTTAGCCGCGCGGGGATACCCGACGCCCAGGCGACGCTGCAGGAAAGATGTGGATAGATGATTAATCCCGACCGTGAGCCCGATAGCCTGTTGCAGTAAAGAATCCTCAGGGACCTTATCGGCAGCCGCCGAGGTATCCAGGTCCGGCACCAGCTGAACGCCGGCCTCCCTGGGATGCTGGCTTATCCAGAAACTAACCACCTTCTCGATCTCGGCCTCGGAGACATAAGTGCCCTGAAGGCGTCTTGGTTTCGGTGCGTCGGGCGGAAGGAACAGCATGTCCCCCCGGCCGAGGAGCTTCTCGGCGCCGACGGTATCGAGGATAGTGCGCGAATCGACCTGCGATGCCACGGAGAAGCTGATGCGCGCGGGGAAGTTGGCCTTGATGAGCCCGGTGACCACGTCCACCGACGGGCGCTGCGTGGCTACAATCAAATGGATGCCGGTGGCCCTGGCCAGTTGCGCCAGACGGCATATCATGCGCTCCACTTCATCGGGCGCCGTCATCATGAGCTCAGCCAGCTCATCGATGACGAGCAGCAGGTATGCCCATGGTTTATCGACACGCGGGTTCTTGTTATAGGACTCTATATCCCTGGCGCCGACCGCCGCCAGCCTCTCGTAGCGATGATCCATCTCGCGCGTGAGCCAGCGCAGCACCGCCACCGCTTTCTCGTGGTCCACGATGACCGGCGTGAGCAGATGCGGCACGTTGTTGAACGACACCAACTCCACCCGCTTCGGGTCCACCATAATGAAGCGCACCTCTTCCGGGCTGTCGTACATCAGCAGCGTCGCGATGATCGATTTCATGCATATACTCTTACCGCTGTTGGTAGCGCCGGCGATCAGCAGATGCGGCATCTTGGCCAGGTCGGCGACCACGCCCTCGCCCGACATCCCCTTCCCCAGGGCCAGAGGCAGCTTTGTCTTAGCCTTAAGTTTTTGAAATGAACTTGTTTCTATTATGCTCCTCAGGCTGACCGTGGACGCTATCGGATTGGGCACCTCGATGCCAACCATGGCCTTACCCGGTATCGGAGCCTCTATCTTTATGGACGGCGACTCCAGCGCCAGCGCCAGGTCATTGGCAAGGGAGGCGATGCGCTCGACCTTGACCCTAGTCTTGGAAACCTCTTTCTGCCGAATGGTTATATTGCCGTCCTTGTCCTTTTCCTTGATTTCCTTGAACTTGCGGTCCCATCCCGGCTCGACCCCGTACTGCGTAACGGCCGGGCCCACATTGGACTCCACCACCTTGGCCTCAACGCCGTAGCTAGAAAGGGCCTCTTCTATGATCCTGGCCCCGCGCTTGGTATCCACCTCCGGCTTCTGCGCATCCAGCTCGCGTTCGAGTATCGTCAGAGCAGGAAGCTGCCACTTCCCCTTCTCCCCACCCGAGCGCCCGGCCGGCTCAATAATATTAACGACATCCGCTTTGTACTCGGCTACGGCCGGGACCTTCTTTTCTTTCTTTAAAGGCTTCTCTTTCGGCTGCTCCGGCTCGCGCTTCTGCTCGCCGACCTGAATGCGCACCGCCGTTACCTTTATCGATTTAGGTTTTCGTTCCATGAGATGCTGTTTCGTATAATTGAACGGCCAGCACAACGCACGCCACAGATACGTATGAAGCGGATAACGCCGGTACAAACTCGCTATCCAGCGGCCGAGGAGCACGATTATATTCCAGCTTCTTCGCGGCATTATTAAGATTAGCCCGAGGATTACCAGCCCTAATACGATGAAAAATCCTGCCACGAACGAATCGGCGATAATAGCTTCGCCAAGCTTTCCTCCAAGATTACTGCCGTTTTCCTTGTCAATGAGCGCCAGTATGCCGAAAATGACAAAGATGAACGATACTATACCGAGCCATATATTAAAGCCCTGTAAGAAGGCGGGGATGTGCAATTTGGCGAATAGCTGGCGAATCTGGTTACGCAGGATAAACCATAAGACTACCAGTATGAAGAAGCCCAGCGGGATAAGCCCGTATCCGAACGTATCGACAAACGGCCTTCGCGCCGGCGCGTAGAAACAGAACAGCAGTACCAGTGCCACAACCAGCACGGACAATGCGATCAAAATATATAAAAGAGCGCCGCCGCGCATCGCTCCCGGCCGATGCTTCATCTGCCCCTTACTTCTCTCTTCTCCCATCACGTGTTCCCTAGAACATCGAAAGCTGCTTAGGCTCAGCTTGTTCTACCTTCTCTACCTTCTCCACCTTCTCTACCTTCTCCGCTTTCTTTGCCTTTTGCGGCGACGGTTCCTCCGAGGCCGCCTCGGCCTGAGTCAAAAACGACGGTATCTTAAGCATATCCTCCATGATGACCTTGCGCAAGCTTCCCTGATGCAGCGCCGCAGCGGGATGATACATGGCAAAATACGTCACCCCTTCGCTCTTCCGCGCCGTGCCGTGAACCTTGCTTATGACACCGCCGGGGAAAAACCTGGCCATCGAATATCTCCCCAGCGTCACGATCATCTTAGGTTTTATCAACTCTATCTGGCGGTCGAGCCAATTGCGGCAGGCCCCGATCTCATCGGGCAGTGGATCGCGATTTCCCGGCGGGCGGCATTTCACAACGTTAGCGATATAGACTTCGCTTCTTTTCAAGCTGATAGATTGCAGCAGTTCATCCAGGAATTGCCCCGCCGGCCCCACAAACGGGCGCCCCTGCTGGTCTTCATGCCATCCCGGCGCCTCCCCGATAAACATAATCTCTGCATCCTCGCGCCCCTCGCCGGGTACAGCCCGTTTCCGCTGTTTGCAAAGCCTGCAAGCCTCGCACTTAGCGATTTTCTCATATAATTCGGTTAAGCTGCTCACGATGCGAATCCTCCAGCACGCCAGTCTCTGAACACGGTTAATACACCTGCGATGATTATTATACTGCCAACTATGTCCCGAAGTATATTTGCATCTATCCGATCCGCCAGAAAGCTGCCTAATAAACCATACAATAACGCGCTCGGAGCCACATACATGGCGATGTCAGTTCTGACGGTTTTTTGCTTAAAGTGAGTGAAAGCGCCGAAAAACGATATCACTGCTATCGCCGCCAGCGATATCCCCTGTGCCGTATGCTGATCCACTCCAATGAGCAGCACCATTATCGGTATGAGCACCACGCCGCCGCCCACACCCATGATCCCGGACAGGAGCCCGGCTACAAGACCGCCGAAAACGAACCCGAAATATGCCAGCCCGCTCAGCTCACGCTCTGCCAGGGGCACAGAAACCGTGGAACGCGTAAGGACCATGACAAATCCCACACAAATAATGTACAAGCCAAACAGCCACTGCAGGTGTCTTTCCGGGACACGTTTCATCAGCCTGGCTCCTAAGAAAGCGCCCAACATCCCACCGGTTGCAAACAGTAGAAATATTTCCCATTGGATATAACCCATCACGCCGTATATGACGGCGCTGGACAATGCCATAGGGAAGATAATGGCGAGTGAAGTACCATGTGCTTCATACTGAGAGACATATAACACGCCGACGAGCAGGGGCACCAGGAAGACGCCCCCCCCAATGCCGGTGAGCCCTGCCAGAGTGCCCACCACCGCGCCGATTAGAACACAAGCTAGGGCTTTTTCTCTCGACATTCGACCCGCCTTAAGACATTCACGGATGATAGCATAGCACTATAGTGAAGTCAATTAAAGCTGAGGCAGATTTGAAAATAAAAAGGGGGTGTTGCTAAAGGAGATGACTTTTAAATAGCACTACTCTTTAAGCTTTTGAAAATGGCAAGTGAACAGTTTTATCATTTGTTCACTCTGGTGCCCCTAAGGGGAAATGAATCGCAGTATTGAGGAAACGTCCTTACACTAAACAGCCTCTGCTTCATTCTCCAGTTTCTTCAGCAGGCCTTGAATTTTAAGTTCTTTAGCCCATTGACGCAGATACATTAGATCGAGTGCACCGCACTGCACTTCATAAACACTCAATGCATCATTAAACTGCTTCTCGCTGCCCCCGGAACGTTTGGCCCAACTCAATTTCATCAAGATAATGTCCTCAGGACTGGACACAGCGAGCCTAATTCCCAGCACATCCTCTATACGTTTTCGTGCGAAACGCGAGCGGTCAAATGGTTCATCCATCAGTATCCAGAAATCTACCTTATCGCCCGTGTTTACATCCAAGAGGTTAAACATACCCAGGTGGTCAATAGCATTCAATATACTTTCCTCAGTCAGGTAATAATCAGGCGGGGGAAACGCTTGGATTAATTGCTTTATCGATGAACGCTCAATTGAAATCACGATGTCTATATCGTGGGTTGACCGTGGCTCTCCATACAAGCTGGAGGCGACTGACCCCGTCACCATATACTCGACACCGGCACCTGAGAGTACCTGCACCACTCGTTCTAATAATTTTTGTTGTGACATTTATCCAGCCGCTTTATATAGATACCCTTGATCTCATCCTCCGAGAGGCCTGGGAATCTCCTGCGAAGCCCCTGAAGAAACAACTCTTCCGAGAATGCAGTCAACTCAAAGGATTTCAGCAGACGCTCCTCCGCGCTCATACGGCGAAGCGTCTGAATATACATTAAATGATTAGGGCGATCTTTAATATCCATCTTTCGACGATGATTCTAGCATGTTTCAATGCCGGTGAGCCCTGCCAGAGTGCCCACCACCGCGCCGACAATAACACAAGTCAGGGCTTTTTCTCTAGACATTCGACCCGCCTTAAGACATTCACGGATGATAGCATAGCACTATAGTGAAGTCAATTAAAGCTGAGATAGATTGGAAATGATGAAGCATCCTGCAACAGTACGATGAATTGTGCGATGAGCTATGGAGGGGTAGTGCTCCTAATTGACGCGTGTCCGAAAACCATCGGCCTTATTGCGTTTCAAGGCCTGAACTCTATAATGTGGGCTAAGGGTTGCTCCTTATTCTGGTGTTGACATGTCACCATGCTGCATGATAATATTAGTACCCAATAAGACAATTCCATAATGCCACATTGAGGTATTACGGAATGAAGTTCCGAGAAAGGCAAACCGCAAGCAATTGCGGGACGCAAAGCTGCAGGTCATGGATAGGGTGGAAGAACTAGGATGGCTGGGTTGCCGAAGACCGGTTGGGCATTTGCAAGCTTTTCTCTAAATGAGGAAAGCTTTCTATTATACAATGATAACAATTCAGTCTAGGGACAAACTAATATGCGCAGTTCCAAAGAAGGTGAATTATGAGTGAAGAGCAAAAAGTAAATACTGCCAAGACTAAACTACCAACCAAAACTAAGATTGCAGTGTGGTGGATATTTATCTTGGGGGCTGTCGTAGTAATTGTACCTTTAGTTTCCCTTAGCTCTTTCTCGGATTATACCGAGCGAGATATGATATTCTTCCCACTGTTACTAACAACCTTATGCGTTTCTTTTTTGTATTCTCTCTCAGGCATCTTTCTCATGGTAAGAAAGACATGGGCTTGGAATGTGGCCTTAGTGGTCATTACCATAGAATTACTATCTTTATTTATCTACCTCCACGTCGAGATAGATTTAGATACTTTCGGAGGCCCTATTCTTTTCGTTGCTAATATCCTATTGCTTATACCTTTCATCCTCATCCTCCTCGACCGAAAGAACTACTTTGAAATGGTGCGCCAACGTGAATTAGCCAAGAAGGATAAAAAGAAAGCGCGAAGCGTAGAGTGAACACTGCTCCCAAGACATGTAGCCGTGATTTCTTAATAAGAGCATATCTCATCTTACAAGTAACTAGTCAAGAAAACATCCAAAGGAGGCGTTAAATGAAGGGGCTATTGTTTGCAATTTTAACCATCATTTTAATTGTAACCTCTATAGCCGTGGCAGCTTTTATTCCTCTGGCAAACCGCAAGCAATTGCGGGGCGCAAAGCCGCAGGTCCTGGGTAGGGTGGAAGAACTGGGATGGCTGGGTTGCCGAAGACCGGTTGGGCGTTTGCAAGCTTTTCTCTAAATGAGGGAAGCTTTTTGTTATACACTGATATAAATTTAGTTTGAGAACCGTTGTCAACATAGTAGCTATAAAGAAGGTGAACCATGAGTGACGAACAAATAAAACCTGCTAAGAAGTGGTATCAATACTGGCTGCTATATTTATTAATACTAGTTGTCCTGCTGATGATAGTTGGCTTATGGGTCATGACTATAGGAGGACATTTGGACACCACTCAAGAGTCCGCATACGGCACTGCTAAGGCAGAACTGCAAAACGCCGTGAATAATTATCAAAACAAAAACAATGGAGCACCACCCACGATTAATGGAACTGTCACTATAAACGGCTCGACCTACAAAATCATCAATATATGTCCATTGCTGACTCAAAATGAAGATTCGCTGCAGACCATCATCGAGTCTCTCTGGTGCGGCAACGGCTCGAATGATGACAACTGGGACGGCGGCTGTGCGGAATGCAAAGCTTATAGTAGCTATATCTGGGCGGTAGATGATGAAGGCAATATTTACTCGACTTGCGTTGGTGAGCATTGCAGGTCCAGCGGCACTAACGGCTTTCAGGGTAGGTGGCCTTAATCTCCATTAAAACAAATCTCATCCCGCACATAAAGGAAATATCCAGAGGAGGCATTTAATGAAAGCGCTATTGTTTGCAGTTTTGACTATCATTTTGATCGTAACCTCTATAGCTGTGGCAGCTTTTATTCCTCTGGCAAATCCACAAAATGCTGCGGCCGAGGAGCCTGAATCCGGTGTAATAGTAGCCGACCAAAACACTGAAATCGAATATACGGGGAACTCATCGTTAGACGAGGAAACAGGCCAGACGGTTTACGAATACCAAGCCCGTATCAGTTCTGTGCCTTTGTACATGCCCGACCTGGAAACAAGGATTGATCCGAGCTTCCATTGGGACTCAAAGGCGGGGGTATGGTATGCCGGCGTGAACCTCTTTGAATTAACAGTTAACAGTTCTTCGGTCACTGCGCTTAAGGATGGCGAGGAAGTCCGATGGGATCCCACAGTATATATTGGGAATCAGGTTATCCAAGCCCCTGATAAAGCAATGTTGATAGCTATTGACCCCATTAATGATAACTATCAGAACAACATCCTTGAATGGGATTACGGGGTATGCGTGAGACAGCTCAGAATAATTGAGGGGATAGTAACTGAGAACTATATTTTCTACTCCGATCCGGGAGCAGATGTACGGATTGACTCCAACTTATACAAGACTCCAAACTTTATATGGTTGAGAGCCCCGTATGCATATGACGCGAACTATCGTCCGCTTGAGATAGTCGCTGACGAGAACGGCAAAACAGTTAATGCATCTGAGTTCGCAGAGGCAACCTATCCGGTAGTTGTAGACGACAGTGTTGATATACCCTCTGAGAATTATGACGGCACTATATTCGGTAGTGAGTATAGCTATAGCACTGCATGGTCAGAGACGACTGGGAGTATAGTGGATGAAGCACCTGTTTTATGGATAGGGCAGTCGAAGTCTAATGATGGTCAGCAGCCTGTTAGTCATGATGTTTACGGGGTTATGAGGACATTCCTGACTTTTTATACAGGATCAATACCGTCTGAGGCAGAGATATCAAGTAGTGTAATCCGGTTATGTGGCCAGAACGATGGATCGGATACCGATTTCGACATCGTAATTCAGAGCGGAATGCCCACGTATCCTCATCGGCCTTTGCTGGATACGGACTACAATAAAAACCGCTATAGCGGCAACGGCGGGCAATTTTGGACAGGCGGCTTTCAAGTAAACGAGTGGAACTATATATCAACTTACTCCGGCTGGATAAAAAAGGGCGGATGGACAAAGCTCTGCCTGAGGAGCAGCAGGGATATCAATGGGAATGCGCCAAGCGGTGACGAGTTCGTGCTGGTCTGGTCTCGCGAGCAAGGCATTGGTTGTGCTCCCGAGCTTCTCGTAGATTTCACTATTCCCTGCAACTATCCGACTACGCCAAGCAATCCAAGTCCTACTAACAGCGCTTCTGGCATCTCGGTAAATGCTGATCTGAGCTGGTCAAGTGATGCTGATTCATACTATGTATACTTCGGCACTTCCTCCGATCCTTCTCTTTATGGTTCTACATACAGTAACTACTATTCCCTGCCGACGCTGTCAGAGTATACTCACTACTATTGGAAGATATTAGCTCATAACGATTGCGGCAAAGAAATAATGGGGCCGGTATGGGAATTCACAACCGGCGCTGCTCCCTGCACCAATCCCGGCACCCCCAGCTTATCAAGCCCGTCCAACGGTGCAAGCGTCTCTATATATCCATACTTAGACTGGTCCGATTCGTCGAATGTAAATTACTACAACTTATATTTGGGCACATCTTCCAATCCAGCACTCTACGACACATACATATATAGCAGCGAATATTACCCATCGCTATCCTATAGCACGCTCTACTATTGGAAGGTTGAGGCAGTCAATAACTGCGGCTCTGCTACGTCTTTAACCCGGTCCTTTACTACGGAAAGCGCCCCACCTTGCGATACGCCGGGCACCCCTGGAAATCCTAATCCTTACTATGGTGCAACAAACACGCCTATTTCCACTGCTCTGGACTGGTCCGATTGCGCAAGTGCAGACTACTATTATGTTTACTTCGGTACTTCCTCAAACCCATCATATATAGGCTATTCATATAGCAGCTATTACAGCCTACCTGCACTATCATACGGCACTACTTATTACTGGAGAATTGTTGCGGTCAACGACTGTGGCTCCACTTCTTCATCCGTATCAAGCTCAACCTGGCATTTCACTACCGTAAGCGCGCCGCCGACGCCGACTCCCACCCCAACCCCTACACCAACGCCAACACCTACTCCTACTGCGACACCCTGGTCCTTTGCCATTATCACCGACTTGCATGTTGGAGAGAGTAGTCCTGGAGACGATTATGGTACTAGTACTTGGGATGACGATCCATACAGTGGACAATGCATTCCTTCTGTAGCTAACTTAGAAATAGCTATCGGCTTAATTAGTGCAAACCAATTGAAGTACAATATTAAATTCGTTGTCGTTGACGGTGACCTGACCGATAGTGCAGAATTATCCGAATTACAGAAAGCAAAAGATATCCTCCAGACTTTACCTTCATCTATCCCTTGGTTACCTCTCATCGGCAACCACGATATGTGGCCATACTACGGAGATAATCCAGTCGACACCGCTAGTCAACGTAGGGAGGAATCAGCGAGTGTTATCGATGGACAGGGAACAGACAGATATTTTAATCTGTTCTATGGGGATCAATATAATGAATTTGCTAGTAAGTTGGGGGTAAATTTAATTCATTCTTTGCCGGTTTGGAACCCGGAAGTAGGCTGGTATAGCTACTTCCAGAATTTTTACTTTGATTACAACGGCTATCAATTTGTGGGTTTGGATTTCAACGGTAGAGGCCAAGCACCTTGGGGTTGCAATCTAAATGGATGGTGTGGTTATCTTAAAGGTGTTGGCCCAGGGGGCAATCTATATTGCTTCACCAACAGCAGCGATAATACTAAACAGGGCACTTGGAACTGGTTTAAAGACTACTTAAGACAATACGCTAACATTTATCATCCTAGTAAAATTGTATTGTTTGCCCACCACCCCATGAATTGGAATCCTGCGAATTTCACTTACAACGAGTGGCATATCATGAACAAATACTTCCATGATACAGGTTATAACGAGAGCATCTATGCGGAGTTTGCAGGACATTTACATGATAATGGCATTCGAGTTGGTCCTGGCTTCCAAATAATAGGCACAGACGCAAACAAAGATAATCCCACAGTCAGGATAGTTCAGGTACTTCCAGATGGAAATATAACTTACAATACTATTGGAACTAATTACAATGCCGTTAACTCTACAACTAACAACACCATAGACTATGACACACTTCTGCCCGAAAAGGCGCTGAGCATAAA
>Ga0315285_10002406_pt1 | contig 19521 bp, 14 predicted proteins | sample YL17G09_36_MG_FD_203698 | JGI IMG/M metagenome (GOLD analysis project Ga0315285, IMG submission 203698) | Sediment microbial communities from Yellowstone Lake, YNP, Wyoming, USA - YL17G09_36 | ecosystem: Environmental > Aquatic > Freshwater > Lake > Sediment | place: USA: Wyoming | collected...
GTAAAAGCGTATGAGGTTGGAGGAGCGTCACGCCTCCGGCGTGACTTGAGGATAGAGGCAACGGCTTTCCAACGTTGTTTGGTCCCCGGGAGGAAAGAAAAAAATGGCAGAAAAAAATTGATTTCGGGGGCTTTTTTTGCTATCTTTCAACTCTCGCTGCCCGCAGGAACAAAAAACAAGAGGAGGGAACGATGAAAAAAGTTACGATGATCCTGGGAATTTTGGCGATTTCTTTGCTGTTTTTCGCCCCAGAATCCATGGCCCAGAAATACGACCTGAAGATGATGACCGGGCCCATGGGGGGTTCCTGGTATCCTCTAGGGGGAGCGATTGCCGATGGCATTCAGAAAGAAATCCCCGGCGTCACCATGGCGGTTTCTCCCGGCGGAGGTGTGGGGAACGTGGAGGCTATAGAATTCGGGAAATGCGATATTGGGTTTTCCAACTCCAGCTCGGGCGTGGATGGGGTATACGGGCGACCTCCCTTCAAGCAAAAAATGACCCAAATGAGGCAGTTGGCCAATCTATATCCTCAGTACTTCCAGATTGTAGTCTTAGAGGATAAGGGAATTAAATCCGTATCCGACCTGAAGGGCAAGTCGATCTCTCCGGGTCCCAAAGGCCATACCGGCGAGTTTGCCGCCAGTCAGGTTCTGGGAATTTATGGGCTATCCTACAAAGACATGTCTAAAGTCCAACATGTGGGCTATAGCGACGCTGTGGCCCTGATGAAGGATGGCCATTGTGATGGATGGTTGCTTTGCACTACCATCCCTGCCTCCTCGATTATGGACCTGGCCTCAACCCGAAAAATCCGCCTGATTAGTTTGCCGGAAGAGAAAATCAAAGCGATGCAGAAGCTCAATGCTGGATACATCAAACGGGTCATCCCCAAAGGCACGTACGTGGGTGTGGATTATGATGTTCAGGGGTTTGGCTTTTTCACCCACTTGATCATCAGCGCCAAACTTCCCGATGACCTGGTCTATAATATTACCAAAACAATGGTGAAAGATCTTACCCGCTATGGCCAGGTGGTCAAAGATATGAAAGGAGCAACGGCTAAAGATCTGGCGATGGATATTGGGATTCCCTTCCATCCCGGAGCGCTGAAATATTATAAGGAAATCGGGGCGCTGTAATCCCAGAGAAGGTAAGAATTCCTTTTACGGCGGCAGGGCCTTCGGCCCTGCCGTTCTTTTCCCTACAGGATTATCAGCCTTCGAAAACCTCACCATGAGGAGCTCCCCATGACTTCTAAGCTAGGAACTTTGGGCAAGATCGCAACCTGGATTGCCATTGCAATGTCGGCCTACCATCTCTACACCGGAGCGTTTGGAGCCCCCGAGGCTCTGCTGCATCGATCCATCCATCTCATGTTCACCATGGGCTTGATCTTCCTCCTCTATCCCTTCTCCAAAGAAAAAGGGGCCTATATCAGCCGTTTGGGAGATTTTGTTTTTTTGGGAATTTCCCTCGCAGGCCTTCTCTACCTTTTCTCCAATTATGAATATTTCATCACCCGCTATCCCTATGTACACCCGCTCAGCACCGCAGATTTGGTCATAGGAATTTTATTCACCCTGACCTTATTGGAGGCAGCGCGAAGAAGTATTGGTCTCGCCATGCCTATTACCGCCATATTTTTTATCATTTATGCCTATGTCGGCCCTTTGCTTCCGGGCCTCCTGCGCCATGCCGGGTTCAATACCGAAACGATCATTGACCAGCTCTATATGACGACCGAGGGAATCTTCGGAATCCCCCTCGGGGTTTCGGCTACCTATGTGATTCTCTTCGTGATCTTCGGCGTCTTTCTGGAAAAATCCGGGACGGGCCAGTTTTTCATGGAGCTGGCTGCGGCCAGCACGGGGAAGGCTGCTGGAGGACCCGGGAAGATCGCCGTTGTCTCCAGCGGGCTTTTCGGGACGATCTCGGGGAGCGCGGTGGCCAATGTCATGGTGACCGGCCAATTTACGATCCCCATGATGAAGCGCACGGGGTTCCAGCCTCATTTCGCCGGCGCTGTAGAAGCCACAGCCTCCACGGGAGGCCAGATCATGCCGCCGGTCATGGGGGCGGCCGCCTTCGTCATGGCTGAATTCATGGGCATCCCCTACCTCACGGTCTGCAAGCACGCGATCATCCCGGCCGTTCTCTATTATCTTTCCGTATTCATGGCCGTCCACTTCGAGGCCGTCCGGACCAACCTCAGGGGAATGCTTGAAGCCCCTCCCCGCCTTGCGACGGTCTTGCTGAGTCGAGGCCATCTCCTTCTGCCGGTGGTGGTCATGCTTTATATCTTGTTCGAAGGTTACACCCCCATGTATGCGTGTATCTTCTCCATCATCGCCGCCCTCATTCTCGCCAATGTAAAGAAGGAAACGCGCATGGGGCTCCGGAAGATCCTGAATGCTCTGGAAGATGGGGCGAAGGGAGCTTTACAAGTGGCCTGCGCCTGTGCTTGTGCCGGCATCATCATTGGAATAGTGAACCTAACGGGTCTGGGCCTCAAATTTACGGGCTTTGTTTTGTATCTGGCGGGGGAATCTCTGGCTCCCGCTCTTCTCTTCACCATGATCGCGGGAATTATCCTGGGAATGGGGTTACCGACCACGGCGGCTTATATCGTGATGGCTGCCTTGCTCGTTCCGGGTTTGGTCAAGTTGGGCATTGTGCCGATCGCCGCTCACATGTTCGCCTTCTACTATGCCATCATATCGGCCATCACTCCGCCGGTCGCTCTGGCCGTATATGCCGGAGCGGGCCTGGCCGGGTCCAATATCTGGAAAACCGGCTTGGCCGCCGTTCGGATCGGCGCTCCCGGCTTCATTATTCCTTTCATGTTCGCTTATGAACCTTCCCTTCTTTTCGTGGGCTCCGCATGGGAGATTCTATCCGCCTTTATTAGCGCTTCGATCGGGGTCATCATGCTCGCCGGCGGGCTCATCGGTTGGTTCGTCTGGAAGACCAATATTGTGGAACGTTTGCTCCTGGTCGCCGGGGCCGTTTTGCTCATCAAACCAGGGATCTATACCGACATCGTGGGATTGATATTCCTCGGCCTGGTGATTGCCCTGCAGATGGCTCGGAAAAAGAGAGATGCCGCAGCCAAGGCATAATCAGAGGTTTTATTCCTAGAGAGGAAAAGGAAGGGGAAATGGAAAAACGAAGCGACATCCTCCACCGGGGGGACGCCCGGGCGGCCAATCGGGCCCTCCTGCGCTCCCTGGGGCTGACGGATAAGGACTTTGACAAGCCCTTCATCGGGATCGTCAATACGTGGACGGAGATCAACCCGGGCCACGTTCACTTGAGGACTCTGGCCGAAGCGGCCAAATCCGGGGTCCGCATGGCCGGAGGGATTCCTTTTGAAGTCAACACCATCGCCCTCTGCGACGGGATCGCCCAGGGGCACGCGGGAATGAGGCGTATCCTCCCCAGCCGCAATCTCATCGCCGATTCCATCGAGCTGGCCGTGGATGCCAACCAGTTTGACGCCATCATCGTCCTGGCTTCCTGCGATAAGATCGTTCCGGCCAGCTGGATGGCCATCGCCCGCCTGGATGTCCCGGCCATCATGATCACCGGGGGACCCATGATGCCCGGCCGCTTCCGGGGCGAGCAGCTGGTTCTTCCCGCGGCCCGGGAGGCCCAGGGGAGGATGCTCCGGGGGGAGATCACCCCGGAAGACTTCCAGGAGATCGAGCAGTGCCTGTGCCCGGGGCCGGGGTCCTGCTCCATGATGGGAACCGCCAACTCCACAAGCTGTCTGACCGAAGTGATGGGCCTGTCCCTGCCGGGGTGCGGGACCTCCCACGCGGTGGACGCCAAAAAACTGCGGATCGCCCGGGACAGCGGAGAGCAGATCCTGCGCATCTGGAAGGAAGACCTGAAGCCTTCCAAGATATTAACCCTCTCGGCTCTGAAAAACGCCATCACCGCCAGCATGGCCTTCGGCGGATCCACCAACATCGTCCTCCACCTGATGGCCCTGGCCAATGAACTGAATATTTCCATCTCCCTGGAGACCTTCGACGAAATCAGCCGTCGAACTCCCTTCATCTGCAGCATCAAGCCCAGCGGGAAGTTCTCCATGCTGGGGCTGGAGGATGCCGGCGGCGTGCCTGCCGTGCTGCATGAACTCCGGGACCTCCTGGACCTCAAGACCCTCTCGGTCAACGGTAAAACCCTGGAGGAAAACCTCGCCGGGGTCCAGAACCGAAACCCCGAAGTCATTCTTTCCCGGCAAAAGCCTTTGCGCAAGGAAGGGGGAATCGCCATCCTGCGAGGCTCCCTGGCCCCTGGCGGCGCGGTGGTCAAGCAGTCGGGGGTTTCGGAAAAGATCATGGTTCACACGGGGCCGGCCCGGGTCTTTGAAACCGAGGTATCCGCCCGGGAAGCGGTCTTCGGTAACCAGATCAAGCCGGGAGAGGTCATCGTCATCCGCTACGAGGGCCCCAAAGGCGGGCCGGGCATGCCGGAGATGCTGAGCGTGACCGCCGCCCTGGTGGGAATGGGGCTGGCTGAATCCGTCTCCCTGGTCACCGACGGACGGTTCTCCGGCTCGACCCGGGGCCCCTGCATCGGCCACATCGTCCCCGAGGCCCAGGACGGAGGGCCCATCGCTTTGGTGAAAGAAGGCGACTTCATCGCCATCGATATCCCCAACCGCCGTCTCGACCTGCGCGTTCCCCCCGAAGAACTGGAGAGGCGGAGAAAGTCCTGGACGCCGCCCCCGCTGAAAGTCAACCGAGGTTACCTCAAGACCTTCGCCGAACGGGTCAGCAGCGCGGACAAAGGATGCATATCCATTTAGCAAGCTGGCAACGTAGCAGCTTGGCAATTTAGGCGCTTACTGCGCAACTACTACCAACATGTTGGTAAGAAGGAAATATTCACTTTGCGAGACCGGTGTAAGGGCGGTTCGCGAACCGCCCCTACGGATGCTGGCTGCAGGGCCACCTTTTCCGCGCACGGCCGCGGAAAAAGCATAGGCGCTTACTGCGCAACTAACACCAACATGTTGGTAAGAAGGAAATATGTTGTGCCTTCGCGATAAATCCCCCCTTGCCCCCCTTTTACAAAGGGGGGTTGGGGGGATTTCTGGACTTTTCGCTGCCCCGCAGGGGCCACCCCTTCCGGGCGGAGTCCCGGAAGAGGCGTAGTCCCTTGCCGGTTAAATTGACGCCAAACCGGTCACAAATTGTAGGGGCAACCCTGCGTGGTTGCCCATCCTGCGGGCGGCCATCCCGCCTTGGCGGGACCCCTACAACATCCTGTTTGGTTCCGGCTACGCCGGGGTAGGAGTTTAGAATTCCCTACATTACTATGAGCAACATTGCCAAGTTGCTAAATTTTGATGATTTTCGTCATTCGGGAAAAAGGAGAAGTGAGGTAAAAAAGATATATGATCGGCAGAGAGATTATCAAACAGATTACCGAAATCGTCGGCAAGGAAAACGTGGCGGAGGACAAGGAGACCCGGATCTGTTACGCCTATGACGCCACGAATATCCATCATCTCCCCGACCTGGTCGTCTTTCCCCGGACGCCCCAGCACATCTCCGGGATCCTCAAACTCGCCAACGAGCACCGTTTCCCGGTTGTCCCGCGGGGCGCCGGAACCGGCTTTACCGGCGGAACCATCCCGGTGGAAGGCGGAGTCGTCCTGGTCCTGACCAAGATGAACAGGATCCTGAAGATCGACCAGGAGAATCTTCTGGCCGTGGTCGAGCCGGGGGTCATCACCTACGACTTTCAGCAGGAAGTGGAGAAGATCGGCCTCTTCTACCCGCCCGATCCGGCCAGCCTGAAGAGTTCCACTCTCGGCGGCAACGTGGCCGAATGCGCCGGAGGGCCGAGGGCCGTCAAATACGGAGTCACCAAAGACTATGTGCTCGGCCTGGAGGCGGTCCTGCCCACCGGGGAGGTCATCTCCGTTGGCGTGCAGACGGTGAAGAGCGTGGTGGGCTACGACCTGACCAAGCTCATGGTGGGCTCCGAGGGGACCCTGGGAGTGATCACCAAGATCATCCTTCGCCTGATCCCCCTGCCCAAGGCCAAGCGGACCATGCTGGTCATCTTCCCCACCATCGAATCGGCGGCCACCTCCGTCTCCCAGATCATCAGCTCCCGGATCATCCCCACGACCCTGGAGTTCATGGACAACGCCACCATCCGCTGCGTGGAAGACTACCTGCACATGGGGCTGCCCGTGGATGCCGGCGCCCTGCTGATCATCGAAGTGGACGGGGCCCCCGAGGCGTTGAATGGGGAGGTGGAGGAAATCCGGAAGATCTGTCAGGCCAACCAGGCCATGGAAATCAAAGTGGCCAAGGACCAGCAGGAAGCTGAGGATCTGTGGAAAGCAAGGAGGGCGGTTTCGTCAGCGGTGGTGAAGCTGAACCCCACCAAAATCAACGAGGATATCACTGTCCCCCGCTCGAAAGTGGCCGACATCCTGCGGCGGACGGAGGCGATCTCCAAGAAATATGGCCTCATCATCGTCAACTTCGGCCATGCGGGCGACGGAAATATCCACGTGAACGTCCTGATCGACAAGCGCAAACCCGGCGAGGTGGAGAAAGCCCACGCCGCGGTGAAAGAAATTTTTCAGTCCACCCTCGACCTGGGAGGGACCCTTTCCGGCGAACACGGAATCGGCATCACCAAGGCCCCCTATCTCCCCCTGGAACTGGGCGATATGGGCATCGAAGTGATGAAGCGGATCAAGAAGGCCTTCGACCCCAATAACATCCTGAACCCGGGGAAGATCTTTCCGGATGCGGCGAAGACAACCGCTCACTAAAAAGCAATTTCGAATTTCGAAATTCGAATTTCGGATTTATAAGGATTCATGATCATGAAGGAAATGACCGAAGTCCAGGAAGAAGCCCGGCGGTGCGTGAAGTGCGGCAACTGCCTGGCCCAGTGCCCTGTCTATTTAGAAACGTTGGAAGAACCTCTGGCGGCCCGGGGCAAGATGGCCCTGGTGGAGTCGCTGAAGGAAGCCGATCCCGAATACACCAAACGGTATTACAAAATTCTATCCCAGTGCCTTCTCTGCGGCACCTGCGCGGAAAACTGCCCGAACGGAGTGTGCGGGGACGAAATCATCCGCGAAGCCCGCGCCCTGCTGGTAAGAGAGAAGGGCCTCACCCTGCCCAAGAAAGCCATCTTCAAATATTTCCTGGACACCGACCGCCTCATGCCGCTCCTTCTCAAGGCGGGAGCTTCGCTGCAGCATCTCTTCCTGGAGAGGATTCCCGAGGAGAGCGGGCTCCGGCTTCGTTTTCCCATGCCTTTTATCGATTCAAAGAGGTTCATCCCGGGCCTGGCCCCGGACCCCTTCCTGGACCTCCGCTCCGGCTGGATCCGCGCCGAAAAAGAAACCATGCGGGTGGGGCTCTTTGTGGGCTGCGTGAGCAACTACATGTTCCCCCGGGTCGCCCAGTCCGCCCTCGACCTTTTCGTGCGCAACGGGGTTTCGGTCTACATTCCCAAGGAGCAGAAGTGCTGCGGCCTTCCGGCTTTCGGGTCGGGGGATGATGAAACTCCCCGCTCGATCGCCCGGAAGAACATCGAGGCCTTTGCCGGGGAAAACCTGGATCAGGTCATCGCCCACTGTGCGTCTTGCGCCGCCATGCTCAAGCTGGATTATCCCTTGCTCTTCGGCGAAGACGACCCCTTCCGCCAGAAAGCCCGTGCTTTCGCGGAAAAGGTGAGCGATGCAACTTTGTTCCTGTCGAAGGTCATGGAACCACCGACCACCGACCGCCGACCGCCGACCAAACCGGTTCGGGTCACTTATCACGATCCCTGCCATCTGCGCCGCAAACTGGGAATCTTCAAGGAACCCCGGGATCTCCTGAAGTCCACCCCGGGCCTGGAATACGTGGAGATGATAGATGCCAACCGGTGCTGCGGCCAGGGGGGAAGTTTCAACGTGGCCAACTACGACCTGTCATTGAAGATCCTGGATAGGAAGACGAAGGCCATCGAAGACAGCGGAGCGGAGATCGTAACCACCACCTGCAGCGGGTGCATGCTCCAACTCATGGACGGGATCCATCAGGCGGGGCTGAAGAAAGAAGTCCGACACCTTGTAGAGATCATCGATGAAAAGACGCAAAGAGCATAGGGTAAACAGAAAAGGGTTTTGACGCTATGCTCTATGCCTTGTCTCCCTGCGCCCTGCCCCCTGCACCCCGCACCCTGCCCCTTTACTTTAGCCCTCTGCCGCGTTCCTCGGACCTCGATCCTGTTTTTCGGTCCTGTTTTTCCCTTGACGCCATCCCGGCTTTTTTGTTAAGTTTCCGAGACATAGGGGAAAGAACCCTAATTACTGAGCAGGAAAAGAGAGGAGGACGTCATGAGGCTTGGGAGATTCATGATTCTGATCTGCTTTGGCTTTTTTTTAATCCTGGTCGCCTCCAGCCCGTCCCTGGCCGGAAAAGACCACCTGATCGTGGCTTTTGAAGACTCGGTCAAAACCATGGACTACTACCAGACCACCCAGAGAATCGGGGTCAATACGGGCTACATGATGTACGACCCACTTCTGAAGAGAGACCCGAAAGACGGATCCCTTCATCCTCACTTGGTCACGGAATGGAAGATTATCAACGATACGACCTGGGAATTCAAGCTGCGGCCGGGGGTAAAATTCCACAGCGGAAACCCCCTGACTGCGGAGTCGATCCGCTTCACCATTGAAGATCGTGTCCTGGACCCCGCCCAGAAGGCCCCCACCGCTGCGGGCTGGAAATGGATCAAAAAAGTCGAAGTAAAAGACGACTTGACGTTTCGGTTCATTACCGATGGCCCTTATCCCGCTCTTTTGGAGCGCTTAAATGTCCTGTTTCCTTATGATCCCAAATGGGTGAAAGAAATGGTGGCCAAGAACGGAGAAGCTTTTCTCTCCCGCAATACGATGGGAACAGGACCCTTCAAGTTCGTCAAGTTCGTCGAGGGGACCCGGATTGAGCTGGAAAGAAACGAAAATTACTGGGACAAGGGATATCCCAAGTTTCCCAAGATGACCATTCGTTTTATCCCCGAGCAATCCACCCGCATTGCCGAATTGATCTCCGGCGGAGTTGACGTCTGCGGCATCCTGCCCGATCAGATCGCCACCGTGAACCAGAGTAAAACCGCGGAGATGGTGATCGTTCCGGCCATCCGGATCAGCTTCTGGCAGTTTGACAGCTCGGGCCGCGCTCCGAATACCCCCCCGGCGCTCAAAGACGTGCGCGTGCGAAGGGCCATCTGGCATGCCATCGACCGCGAGGCCATCATCAAAAACGTCCTGGGAGGAAACGCCGACCTGGTCAACATCCCCCAGAGCCCGAAGCAGTTTGCCGCCGACACCTCCATCAAGGGCTATGAGTACAATCCGGAGAAGGCCAAGGCCCTTTTGAAAGAAGCCGGGTATGAAAAGGGTCTGACCCTCAATGTATGGACCTACACGGCCATAACCAAGATGACCAACGAGGCGGCCATCGGGTACCTGGAAAGAGTTGGGATCAAGGGCGTAATCCGGGATTACGTTGGCCGGGTGGGGGAGATGGAGAAGTTGTGCATGACCTCCAAGACCGACGGGGCCCTGAACATGACCTGGGGGTCTTACAACATGTTCGACCCCGATGCCATCCAACCCTACTTTTTCATGAGCCCGGAAGCTCCTTATGACTACACCAACGACGCCGAACTGGCCGGCTGGCTGCGACAGGGCCGCACGACTCTGGACAAGCAGAAACGGAAAGAACTCTATTTGAAAGCCCAAAAGCGGATCATCGACCAGGCCTATTGGATGCCCTTCTTTACCACCCGGACCATGTACGGGGTGAACAAGAACCTGTCCCTCACCGTGGGAGTTGACGAAGTGCCCCGCTTCCAGTACGCCACCTGGAAGTAGGGCCTGATCCCCGATCAGGCCTTCAGGAACGGGCTTTTCAAAGAGTAGGGGCGGTTCGCGAACCGCCCCTACACAGCACGACACCATTAATCCATTGAACAGCAGCGTGAATAGCCAATCCTTTGAAAGAAAATAGGCAGGAAATCGGGAGAGAGACCACAGGATGAGGACCTTCATCATCAAGCAACTCCTGCAAGCCATCGGGGTATGCCTGGTCATCTCCATGATCTCCTTCTTCCTCCTCTTCCTGAACACCGACCCGGCCCTGCTCCTTTTGCCCCCCGAAGCCGAGGTTCAGGACATCGCCAAGTTCAAGAAACAGATGGGCCTGGACCGCCCGGTCCCCGTTCAATACCTCGACTTTCTGCGCAAGGTCGTATTGCATGGCGATTTCGGCAACTCCTTCATGGCCAAGGTGCCGGCGGCCAAACTCGTCCGGGAGCGGCTCCCCGCCACCATCGAGCTGGCCCTGGCCGCCCTCATCCTGGTCAACCTGGTGGCCCTGCCGGTGGGGATCATCTCGGCCATCCGGAGATATTCGCTTCTGGATAACGTGGCGACCTTCACCGCCCTGCTCGGCCAGGCCATGCCCCTCTACTGGTTCGGCATCATGCTCATCATCATCTTCGGTGTGTGGCTTCGGTGGCTCCCCATCTCCGGCTCCGATACCCTGGCCCACCTGGTTCTTCCGGCCATTACCTTAGCCTCCTGGATTCTGCCCATCAATATGCGTATGGTGCGCTCCGGCATGCTCGACGTGCTGAACCAGGACTACATCCGGACCGCCCGGGCCAAGGGATTAATGGAGCGCAAAGTCCTGATCAAGCACGCTTTCAAAAACGCCGCTATTCCCGTAGTCACCATCTCCGGAATGCAGCTGGGGGTCCTTCTGGGGGGAGCGGTGGTAACCGAGACGGTCTTTGCCTGGCCCGGCCTGGGGCGGTTGGCCGTGGATTCTATCCGCATGGGGGATTATCCGGTAGTCCAGGCCATTGTGGTCGTCTTTGCCCTGTTCGCGGTACTGGGCAATCTGGCGGCGGATATTCTGGCCGCCCTCATTGATCCGCGCATTAGATTAGAATAGCTTTATGCGAATCCCGAATTTTCTTTTCTGACTTTCATGAGGATTCCTTAATCTCCCCTCCCCTGGTGGGAGGGGATAAAGGGGAGGGGGCATTCTATTTTCTTTCACCCCCACCCTCTCCCTCCCCCATCAAAAGGGGGAGGGAATTTCTGACATCTTAAGAAAATTTATGCCTGAGTTCGCAGCCCCCTACTCCGATACCGAAGAAGCAGCCCCGACGACCCTGAAACGGGTGCTCCAGAAGATGTGGCACCTGCGCATGGGCGTCCTGGGGGGATTTTTAATTCTCTGTCTGATCTTCGTCGCCCTTTTCTGCCCCTACCTGGCACCCCATGACCCCTACAAACAGGATATCACCAAGAGGCTCTGGAAGCCGGCCTTCCTGGAGGGGGGAAAAGCGGAGAACCCCCTGGGAACTGACCATCTCGGCCGGGATCTCCTCACCCGCATCATGTACGGCACGCGGATCAGCCTCATCGTGGGAATTTCGGCAGTCATTCTCATGCTGCTGGTGGGCGTCAGCCTCGGACTGGTGGCCGGTTACTTCGGAGGGAAGGCGGATGCGGTCATCAGGTTCCTGGTCAACTCCATGATGGGTTTTCCCTTCATTCTCCTGGCCATGAGCCTGGTGGCCGTCCTGGGAGCGTCGCTCCAGAACATCATCATCGCCCTGGGATGTACCGGGTGGCCGGTCTTTACCCGGGTGATCCGGATCGAGACCATGAAACTTAGGGAGAGGGAGTTTATCCTGGCCGCCAAATCTCTGGCTTTCTCCACCCGGCGGATCCTGGCCCGCCACATTCTTCCCAACCTTCTCCCGGCGATCATCGTTCTGGCTACAGTGGAAGTGGCCAGGGCCATTATCCGGGAGTCCCTCCTTTCCTTCCTGGGCCTGGGAATCCAGCCTCCCACTCCTTCCTGGGGGGTCATGCTGGCCGAAGGCCGGGACTACATGCTTCTCCAGTGGTGGCTGGCTGCTTTCCCCGGGATGGCCATTTTCCTGGCGGCGCTGGGAATCAATCTCCTGGGCGACGCCCTGCGGGATCTGGTGGACCCTTACCTGAGGAAAACATGATGGGTAAACCGGTCCCCGAATCCCGGGCCTTCTCGAGTTCAATCCCCGCCTCTTCCCCCGGCGATGATTTCCTGCTCAGGGTCCAGGGCCTCAAGAAGCATTTCCCCATCCGCAAGGGGCTCCTGGGACGGACCGTCGGTTACGTCTACGCCGTGGATGGGGTCAGCTTCGCCATCCGCAGGGGGGAAACCCTCGGGCTGGTGGGGGAATCGGGGTGCGGCAAATCCACCATCGGCCGGTGCCTTCTGCGGCTGTACGAGCCTACCGCCGGGGAGATTTTCTTCCAGGGGACGGACATCAGCAAGCTCAGCGCCGGGGAGATGATTCAATTTCACACCAGGATTCAGATGATCTTCCAGGACCCCTACTCTTCCTTGAACCCCAGGATCCGGGTGCGGGAAATCATCGGCGAGGCGCTGCGCGTCCACCATTTGGTCCCGGAAGGAGATTGGACGGAACGGGTGAGACAGCTTCTGGCCGAAGTCGGTTTGCAGCCGGATCACATGGCCCGCTACCCCCACGAGTTTTCGGGCGGGCAGCGGCAGAGGATCGGGGTGGCCCGGGCGTTGGCCATGAATCCGGACCTCATCGTGGCCGATGAACCGGTTTCCGCGCTGGACGTGAGCATCCAGGCCCAGGTCATCAACCTTCTGGATTCGCTCAAGGAGAAGCACGGCCTTTCCTACCTCGTCATCGCCCACGACCTGGCCGTGGTGGAGCATATCTCCGACCGGATCGCGGTCATGTACCTGGGCAAGCTGGTGGAGACCGCCCGCGACCGGGACCTCTACCTGAACCCCAAACATCCTTACACCGAAGCCCTGCTTTCGGCCGTGCCCATCCCGGCGCCGGGGGGCAGAGAGCGCCGGAAATCCCGGAAGCTGATCCAGGGGGACGTAGCCTCTCCCATCAATCCCCCGTCGGGCTGCCGCTTTCACACCCGCTGCCCGAAAATGATGGAGGAATGCCGCCAAATCGATCCTCCGCTGATCGAGATCGGGCCGGAACATCACGTTGCCTGTCTGCTTTACGGGGGGGGCCGGTCTTGAGAGAGCGGCTGATCCAGCTGAAGAATCTGACCACTCATTTCTTCACCCCCGAGGGCGTGGTGAAGGCCGTCGAGCGGGTCTCCTTCGGGATCGACAAGGGCCGGACTCTGGGGGTTTTGGGGGAATCGGGCTGCGGAAAATCGGTCACCGCTCTGACCATCATGCGCCTCATCCCGGACCCGCCCGGAAGGATTCTGGGGGGGGAAATCGAATTCGAGGGCTCGAACCTCCTCCGGCTTTCCCCGGCGGCCATGCGCCAGGTCCGGGGCAAGGACATTGCCATGATCTTCCAGGAGCCCATGACTTCCCTGAACCCGGTTTACACCATCGGGGACCAGATCGCCGAGACGTACGTCATCCACCAGGGGATGAATAAGACGGAAGCCTTTCAGGGGGCGGCGGAGATGCTCCGGCTGGTGGGTATCCCCGCCCCGGAGAGGAGGGTCCACGAATACCCCCATCAGCTCTCCGGGGGGATGCGCCAGCGGGCCATGATCGCCATGGCCATGGCCTGCCGGCCCAAGCTCCTCATCGCCGACGAGCCGACCACGGCCCTGGATGTGACCATCCAGGCCCAGATTCTGGACCTCATGCTCGGACTCCAGGAAGAGGTAGGCATGGCCATCCTGATCATCACCCACGACCTGGGGGTGATCGCCGAGGTGAGCGACGAAGTGGTGGTCATGTACGCCGGCCAGGTGGTGGAGTACGCCTCCATCGAGACCCTCTTCCTCCAGCCCAGGCACCCCTACACCCTGGGACTCATGGCCTCCATCCCCCAGCTGGGAAGGAAGTTCAGGGAGGGGAAAGCGCGCCTCAAGGAAATCCCCGGCCTGGTGCCCAACCTCATCCGCCTTCCCCCGGGCTGTCTCTTCCAACCCCGCTGCCCCATGGCCTTCCACGCCTGCACGAAAGAAAGGCCTCCCCTCTTCTCCCTGGATGCGGGGCATGGAGTCCGCTGCTGGCTGGTGGAAAAAGAAGCGAAAAATTCCTAACCTCAACAACCCAAAAACCTGATGGGACACAGAAAAACACAGATTTTATACTGGGAAAAGGCATAAAGACAAAAGATTGAATGGGACGCGGATGAACGCGGATAAACACGGATGAAGCATGAAGGACAAATCGGATCATGTGCAGACTCTTTAAATTATGTAAAGATGATTTTATTTAGCCGACCAGCCGCTGAAATCCCCCCAACCCCCCTTTAATAAAGGGGGGCGAGGGGGGGATTTCTGGAAGGCGCGCTGTTCTGGGTAAAACTCACTATTTTGGTTACGGCCTTGCCGCGCTGTGTAATCTGCGGATAAACGGTCTTAGCTTTTCATAGTCTCCTAAGGGGCTTTCCCCCCCTTTCCGCCCTTTTGCCCCTTCGCCCTTTTCTTATTTGCGCCTTAAGCGCTAAACCCTTTGTTTCTCGATTCTTCCCCTCACCGTCTCCCAGCTTTCGGTGATGAGGAAACTTTCGTCCTGGTTGTCCAGCAGGGAGAGGAAAAGTTTCGCGGGCATGGCCAGAGTCAGGATGTTGGGCTCGACGAAAGGCCGGGCGGAGACGTCGAACAACCCCAGGATGGCCTGGGGGTTCTTTTTCTCCGCCTCTTTCAGAGGATGGGTCAGGATGGCCCCGCAGCCGGAGCTGAAAGGTATGCGGACGGCATGCATGCGCTCGGTGGCATAATTGGTAAGCGTAAACAGGCCCGAAAGAAGGTCGGGAGAGGCGAAGAAAATGACGACTTCGGGCTCTTCCGACGCGGTGATTCTATCCAGAGGTTTGAAGAGGCAATACTTTGCCGGAGATTTGCGAGGCTGGGCGGAGGCGAAATATTCCCTGGCGATCTCCGGTGTTTTAATATATCGTTCCCCTTCCATCTCCCCCGGAATTCCGCAGGAAAGAAAATATTCAATTTGGGGACGGGGAGTCGGCTGGAACCCCAGGTAATATCCACCGCCGAAGCAGCCCACATGATCCGCGTCGAAATATACCGTTTCCCCCTGCTGGCGGGCCCGCTTCAGCAGGGCAAACATGCAGACATGTCCCTTTTCTTTTGGAGACAGCCCCGCTGCGGGTTTGTCATTGCTGTAAAAAGCCGCTAGAGGATGCTCCTTTAGCCCCAGCCGGTCATGGAATTTTTGGTATTTCTTTGAATCCATTTTCATTTCAACCCTCCTTTCCTCTGACATTGTGGGGACGCCCCGCTGGGTCTCTTTTAAGGGCGACCCGCCGGGTCGCCCCTACTTGCCAGAATGATATCCATTTCGTCTCTATAATCGGGACGGCGGTTCAAGACTTTGGGATTTTCCCGATCGGTGGGCCACTTTTGAGGGTTATAAACGATGTATTCCCTGATTTTTTCTAATTCATCTTCATCGCGGATGACGCGTTCATAGTAATTTCGTTGCCAAACTGAAATATCGGAGTTCCGACCCCCTGCCTGAGTTCGTTTTGTCGTGACTGATTTGAATTGTCCCAATATAGCTCCCAAGGAGCCTGCCTTAGGACCGCAAACTTCTTCCTTTCCCGTAGGGGCGACCCGGCGGGTCGTCCCTACATTTGTCAAATGGATAATTCCGTGCAAATGGTTGGGCATGATTATAAAGGTGCCCAACTTTACATTGGGCCGCACTGTTTCAGTCCGTAACCATTCTTCTCGAACGATTTTTCCCCAGCCATTTAGCTTCATTTCTCCGTTGATGATATCACCCAACAAGCATTCTCGCCCGTTCGTACAAACCGTCACAAAATACGCTCCCACCTGCGAATAATTATAATGGGGCAAACGGCGAGATCGGCGATGGGTCCTGTTTATCAATTTGTCCTCCTGTGCCCCAAGGGCGACCCGGCGGGTCGCCCCTACAGTTTCCCGTGATCCCTTTCAAATACCTGCTGGCGATAGGAAAAACAACCTCAGGCTGATCGCTGATTCGTCAATCCCCGAAAATCACCCCGATCGACCGGGCGGTGCGGACCATTTCTCCATCGGGGCGGACCCTTTTCTGCCGGCCCCCGACTTTCTCCAGCGCGATATCCTTGATCTGGGTTCCCCGCAGGCAAACCATTCTCCCGAACTTCCCTTCCATGGCCAGCTCCACCGCCCGCGTCCCGAAACGGGTCGCCAGAATCCGGTCGAAGGCCGAAGGGGAGCCCCCTCTTTGCACGTGGCCCAATACGGTGACCCGGGTTTCGAGGCCGGTCCTCTTCTCGATCTCATGCCCCACCCGGTAACCAATGCCCCCCAGACGGAGGGGATCGGTACTGTCTTCAATCACCCGCTGGACGACCATTTTGCCCTTCTTGGGTTTGGCCCCCTCGGCCACCACGACGATGCTGAACCGTTTCCCCTGTTTCCGCCTCTCCAAAATCTGCTTACAGACCTTCTCATACTCAAAGGGAATCTCGGGAATGAGGATGACATCTCCTCCTCCGGCCAGACCGGCCATGAGGGCGATCCATCCGGCATATCTTCCCATGACCTCGACCACCATGATCCGGTGATGGGATTCGGCCGTGCTGTGCAGGCGGTCGATGGCGCCCATGGCCACCTGCAGGGCAGTGTCAAAGCCAAAGGTGACGTCCGTGCCCCATAAGTCGTTGTCGATGGTTTTCGGAACCCCGATGATCTTGACCCCTTTTTCCGAGAGCTTGCTGCCGATGGTCAAAGATCCATCCCCCCCCAGAACAAAAAGGACCTCGACCTTATTCTTCTTGATGTTTCGAATCGCCTGATCGGAGACATCTTTAAACGCCTTCTGACCCTTCACGACCACGGGAAAACGGAAAGGATCGTCGCGGTTGGAAGTCCCCAGAATCGTTCCGCCGCGGGGAAGAATCCCGGAAGCATCCCGGGATTCCAGGATTCTGGCCTTGTTATGGATCACTCCGGAGTAGCCATCTTTAAAGCCGACGACCTCCAGACCATACTTGTAGATGGCCGTCTTTACGATCGCCCGGATCACCGCGTTCAATCCCGGGCAGTCGCCCCCTGCGGTCAGTATTCCGATCCGCTTAATCTTACCCCTTTGACTCATCCTGCCTCCTCGGGAAAAAGTACTTAGCCGATTAGTCGCATAGTCGGATAAGTCGTATAGCCCTGAGCCCTGAGTCCTGAGTCCTGAGTCCTGAATCCTGACTCCTGAGCCGTGAGTCTTAAACCTATGCCCTCTGTCCTGTCTTGCGAAAAGACTTTGTTCAAAAAGCACGTGATGGATCGGTTCTCAGGGGTTACTATTAGATTGGCAGAATTACAAGCCGCATGCTGGATTTTTCCTGGGACCCCTGCCCTGCCAGAAATCCCCCCCTGCCCCCCTTTAATAAAGGGGGGTTGGGGGGGATTTCAGAAAGGGGTTGGCCAACAAGGATTTCAGGGCCAATTTCAAGATTTTTCATTTTAGCCATCCCCGTGACAGATCACGTACCTTTTGAACAAAGCCTACGAAAACATCTGAAAAGGAGCAATCATGGTTGGGACGGGGACTTCGATCACCGCGGGTTGTTTGCTGTCCAACGCCTCCCGCAGGGCCTTTCCCAACTGTTCCGGAGTAGCCTTGAGCCCTCTGGCCCCGAACACTTCGGCGAGCCTGGCGAAATCCGGGTTGTTGAGTTCCGTTCCCACGATCCTCCCCTTGAAATTCACCACCTGGTCGCTTTTCGTGGAGCCGAAGGCCTGATCGTTGAAAACGATCGTTACCAGGTTGATTCCATAGCGAACCGCCGTGGCCAGTTCCGCGCAGGCATAAAGAAATCCCCCGTCCCCCACCACGCAGACCACCTGCCGGTCCGGGGCGGCCAATTTTGCCCCCAGGGCGGTGGGAAACGAGTAGCCCAGAGTCGCAAAATAGGAGGAGGTAATAAAGGTACGGGGCTTCCTGACCTCATAGGCCAGGTTGGCCCAGTACCCGATGTTGGTCACCCCGCACACAAAGATGGCGTCATCCTCCAATTCCTTCCTCAAAGTTTTGATGATTTGATACTGCAGGGGGGCCTTTTCCTGGAGCCATTTCCGGTGATTCTCCCGGCACTGCTCCAGTTCCGATGAGCTCCACCGCCCCTTGTCGACCTTCATTCTCCGGAGTTCCCCCGCCAGCGCCTTCAGGGCGGCCCTGGCATCCGACACGAGGGCCACTTCGGCCGGATAATTTTTCCCGATCATGGAGGAATCGGCGTCCAGCTGGATCAATTTCTGGGGGGGTCTCAGGGCCGTCGAAGGCCGAGCCTGCTGCCACGTAATGCGCGTGCCCACGGTCAGAACCACATCCGCCCCGGCCATGGCCCAGCGGACCGGACCAAACCCGTAATAGGCGCCCCCCAGGGAAAGGGGATGGTTTTCCGGGATTGCTCCCTTGCCCTGGGCGGTCATGGCCACCGGCGCTCCCAGGGCTTCAGCCAGATCTTTCAATTCGGCGGAGCCATCCGAGATGATCGCCCCTCCCCCGGCCCAGATGAGCGGTTTCCGGGCTTGGGCCAGAAGCTCCGCGGCCCGGCGCACGCTCTGCTGATCCGGCTCTGCGGATCGAATATTCTCCCGGGGTAAGAACTCCACCTCCCCGCTGGACCTCATCGTATCCCAGGGGATTTCCACTTCCGTGGGGCGGGGCCGCCCTGTCTTCATCTGACGCATGGCCTCCCGAATCGCCCCGGGAATCTCCTCCACCTTCATCACCCTCTTACACCACTTGGTTACCGGGCGGACCATATCCAGCTGGTCATTCACTTCGTGGAGCGCTCCCCCATCCTTCCCCAGGTCCTTGCTCTCGATCTGCCCGGCAAGAAGAAGAACCGGTGAAGAACAGGCATAAGCGGTTCCCACCGCGGCGAGGGCATTCTGCACTCCGGGGCCCGGGACGACCAGACCCACTCCCGGTTTTCCTCTGACCCGGGCATAGCCGTCCGCCATGTAGAGGGCGGATTGCTCATGCCGGACCACAACCAGGTGAAGGTCCTTCTCCCCGTAGAGAGCGTCAAAGACGCCCATGATCTGGACCCCGGGGACGGAAAAAAGGTATTCCACCCCTTCCTTTTTCAATGATTCAACAACCGCTTCTCCTCCCGTCATCCGGGGCATACCCCCTCCTCTTTTTTATTGGACACAGATAAACACAGATGAACACAGATAAAAGACAAGTGGCCCAAATCGATTAAAATACCCAAAAACTTTCAGTGAAAAATTCGTCAACTTCGACCTGCCATCGGACATTCATCAACCTCTCTTAAATCTGTGTTTATCTTTACCACTGTGGTATAAAATCTTTGGTTTTGGTAAGTTTTTTCCATGATTCGTTATCCGTGTTTATCCGTGTTCATCCGCGTCCCATTCAGTCTTTGGTCTTTAAGTCTTTCGCCAACCTAAAATCTGTACTACTGTAGTGTAAAATCTTTAAATTTTGTTAAGCGTTTTTC
>Ga0315285_10002408_pt1 | contig 19519 bp, 16 predicted proteins | sample YL17G09_36_MG_FD_203698 | JGI IMG/M metagenome (GOLD analysis project Ga0315285, IMG submission 203698) | Sediment microbial communities from Yellowstone Lake, YNP, Wyoming, USA - YL17G09_36 | ecosystem: Environmental > Aquatic > Freshwater > Lake > Sediment | place: USA: Wyoming | collected...
AGAGAGAGAGAGAGAGAGAGAGAGAGAGAGAGAGAGAGAATTAGAAGAGAGGGAGAGAGGGCAGGAAGAGAGAGAAAAACGAGCCAAAAAAAGAACAAAGCAAATCAAAAGAAAACAAAAATCGCGTACCTGGTCCACCCCGTGCCAGTGGATCGACGTCGCGGGGCTGCCCAGCTGGTTGACGAACTCGACGATCAGCCTGTCGCCGGCGTTGGAGGAGATGGTGGGAGCCGGGTAGAGGCCGTTGATGAGGACGACGTCGACCTCCTTCCCGTCGGGGGCGGCTCTGCCCCATGTCGCGACGAGCTTGTAGCGGCGCGTGACCGTGTTGGCGTTGCCGTGGACCTCCTTGCACGCCTCCGAGTTGGGCGATGCCGCCAGCGAGCAGCTCGAGATCGAGCAGGCGAACGCAGGCTTGCCTGTTTTCGCGTTGGTCTCTTCCTCGCAGTAGTGCATCTGTTTTTTTTTTTTTAAAGAAAGATTGAGAAAAGTGGGATAAAAAAAGACTTCTCTTTCTCTCTTTCTCTCGCCCGCTTCTCCTTCCCATTCTCTCTCTCTCCCTGTTTGTCTCTATCTCTCTCTCTTTTTCTCTCTTTCTCTTTCTCGCTCTCTTTCTCGCTCTCACGCTCTCTTCTCTCTCTCTCTTTCTCCCTGTTTTTAAAGAGGGAAACCAAAACACCGCTTACCTGGTTGCAGCACCCGGTCTCGCACCGCGCGACGTGATCTCCGCAGACCGCCCCCGTCCCCACGAAGGGCAGCGACTCCGCGGGAGGGGGCTGAGCCCCGGCGTTTCTGGCGCAGGGAGAGTGCGGACTCGAGAACCTGGGCTGGCAGGTCGCGCCGCAGGCATCGGCTGTGGGGAGTTGTTTTTGGTGGTGTGTTGAAAGACAAAAAAGTGAGCTTTTTGATCCTCTTCTCTCTCGCTGCTCTACCTCTCTCGCCTTTCTCGACCTTCGAACCCTGAGCAGAAACAAAGAAAAAGACGCCATCCTTCCTCACCAGAGTGCCCACAGACTCCCAGCTGGCTGCAGCACCCGTGCATGCAGTTGGCGACCCCGGCACCGCACTTGCGGCCCAGCTTGGCGAGCGGGAGCGCGTCGTCCTTCACGTTGGGGGTGACGACGCCCTGAGAGAGAAAGAGAAAGAGGTTGGGTTGAGAGAGGGAACGGCCGGAGGAGCAAAAGGTGAGCATTGGTCGCTCACTTCCAGATCAGCTCGCTGGCGAGGGCGCTTCTCGGGAGATCGAGTTGATAGAGGCAGCGAAAAGAACGACGATGCCAAGAGAGAGAGAGAGAGACTTGGTCGAGGTTGAAAAACAGAGGAAGTTTTGACAAAAAAGTTCGAGCGAGAGCGGTGCCGACCTACTCCCCGACTGAAACAAAGATGCCGCCTTTTCACCCTTTTGCTGAACTTGCAAACTCCGTGCACCTCCACAAATGGTTTTCGTTCTACCATTCGACGGCAACGAGCATTGGATGGGGATCGATCGAAACCGAGAAAGCGGAAAGCGAGGGCAAAGATAAATTGAACAGATCGGGGCGACAGCAAGGCATGCCAAACAAAAAAATAGTCACACCGTTGTGTTGGCCTCAGAGAAAGGAGCCACGGCATCGGCGATGCTAACGCACACGGAGAGGGTGGTGAGGGCGAGGAAAGCCCAGAGAAAGGCGCGCATGGTTGATATAAGTCGTAGAACTAGACAACAAAAGCAGAAATTGGAATTGTGGCCCCAGTTGACGGTCAGTGCGGTAGGGGGGGGAAAGCTTTCCAGCTCGAGGTTCCCTTTCGCCTTTCCCTTTCGCTTTCCCTTTCGCTTTCCCTTTCGCGTTCCCTTTCGCTTTCCCTTCCGCTTTCCCTTTCGGTTCCCACGACCCCGCGCTCGCGAGAGTTGCCGCGCGATTTTTTGCTGGTGGTCGAGTAGGCTTCGAAAGGCTGAATTGAAAAAAGACTTAACCGCGATCAGGGTTAGATGCGTCAAATTAAGTTTGACAATAAAGCGAGAGTTTTTTCCCCCACTCAGATTGAAACGGCGTCGCGGCACTCGCTTGCTCAACGAGCTCGTTTGTGAGTGCAAAACCGCCCAGCATCAGGACTTGGAGAGGCGACGGAGACGCGGCGCTGCGGCGCGGACCGTGCTCTCAAACGGTTTGCTGTCTTCGGGCCCTCGCACTCGCTTCTTTTTCGGCGGCCTCCTCTTTTCCGACCTCGTGTCCTCCTTTCCGACCTCTCTCCTTGTGCTCCCCCCCCCTCCCCGCCCCCCCACGCTTTCTCCTCCTTCCTGTTTCCTTCTTTTCTTTTCTTTCTCAGTTGCTCTATTTTTACATCTCACGTCACGATTCACGGCTGCCGCCGCTTCCGCTTGCGCTCCCCTTTCACTTCAGATCTCGTCGTAGATTTTCAAGTAAGCGTCGGCCGCCGAGCTCCACGACCAGTCCTGCCGCATCCCGCTCTCCACCAGCTTGAGAAACCGCTCCGAGGGGCCTCTTTCTTCTCCTCCTCCTCCTCCCTCTGCTTCCACTCGGTACCAGCGCAGCGCCCTGTTCAGCGTCTCGTCCACGGCCCCCTCGCTCGCGTCCCCGAAGGAAAAGCCGTTGACCTCCCTCCCGGCCCGCTCCGCCCGTCCCGCGTCGCGGTCGGCGTCGAACACGGTGTCCGCGAGCCCTCCGGTGCTCCTGACGATGGGCACGGCCCCGTACTTGAGCCCGACAAGCTGGGTCAGGCCTGGGAGTTTTGGTTTGTTTTGTTTTATTTTATCGGAGAAAAAAGTGAGTGAGTGGATTAGAAAAAATGAAGAAGACTCTCTCTCTTCTTCCCTTCTCTCTCTGTCTCTCTCTCTCTCTCTCTCTTCTCACCGCAAGGCTCAAACAAGCTCGGCACGATCACCGCATCGGCAGCCCCGTACAGCTGATGCGCGAGGTCCTCGCTATACAAAAGCATGATCCTCGCGCTTTTGCTCCGAGGACCAAACTCGTCGCTCTCGTTCAGCCCCTTGATTTATTTGAGTTTTTTTTTAGTTTTTTTTTAGTTTTTAGTTTTTTCCGCGATCTCGGGTCTTTCTTCTTTCCAACTTTTCCTCTCCTTCTCGTTTCGCGCTCGAAAAAGAGGGAGGAAAAGAGATATCTCCCCGCCCCTCACCTTGAAGTCCCCGTCGGCGTGGCCCGTTCCGAGCAGGACAAACTGCCCCCCAAGGTCCCTGCAGGTGTGGATCAGCGCCCTCTTGATCAGGTGCACGCCCTTTTGGGGCACCAGGCGGGTCACGCAGATCACGAGGGGGATCGAAGGGTCGACGTCGAGCCCGAGACCACGTTGGACAAACTCCTTGCAGATCTTCTTGCCTTCTCGAAGCGTCCTCGCGTCGTAGTTCACGGGCAGGCTCGGGTCCGTGGCCGGGTCCCAGAGGTCCTCGTCGATTCCGTTCAGCACTCCGGAGAACTTGGTGGCGACGTCCGGCCTCACGAGCGTCCCCCGGAGCCACCCGGCGGCGCCGCCGCCGAGGGCCTCGGAGGCGTAGCTCGGCGAGACCGTCGTGACGGCGTTGGAGTAGACGAGGCCTCCCTGAAAGTTATTTTTTCGAGGTTGAGAGAGAAAAGGGGAGAGAGAGAGAGAAGAGAGAGAGAGAGACAGAGAGAGAGAGAAAAGGAGAGAGGGAGAGAGAAAAGGAGAGAGACAGAGAGAGAGTATGAGTGTTTCTGCTTGTTTTGAGAATACTTGCGAGGGGTGGGAAACAAAAATGGCTAAAGTACCTTGAGCAGACACAGCCTCTCGGGGTTGTGCCCGATCGTGCGCTCGTCCAGCGCGCGGTCGATCGTCGCGAACGCGGACCCGTCGACGCCCGTGGCCGCGAACTCATCCTGGCGGCACTCCCCGCTCGAGTCGAAGTTGTGGATGGTCAGGACGATGCTCGCGAGGGGCGGGGCCGCGAGCGCCGACCCGGACCCTGGCGCCGCGTACAGGTGCCAGTAGAGCATCGCCGCGGCACAGGCCTGCCAGTCGTGGACGTGGAGGATGGAGGGGCGTGGGTAGAAGCCCCTCCCGACGAGCCTGGAGAGGGCCTCGAGGGCTGCTCGGGAAAAGAAGAGGTAGCTGATTTTTTTTGACGTAAAAAAACAAAAGTCGAGGTGGAGGTCGACGTCGAGAGGGAGGGGGAAAAAGTGAGCAAGGCAAAAACCCCGTTTTGAGTAGACTGCGAAAAAAATACCGAAATACCCCAAACCCATCCAACTCACGCTTCCGCCTCGTTGTAGCTTCCACCGTAGATCCTGCCTCCGCGGAACAAATTTGTCTTGCTCCAGTCCGGCCTCAGCAGCAGCACCTCGATGCCGTCCAGTCTCCCCGAGAAGGCGCTCACGCCAAGCTGCTCGACGTTGCCACCTCTTCGTCCGTCGCCGGGCTTGCCTTTCGGGCAAGGGAACTCGTCAGCGAGCTTGAGACCTTCGACTGCATCTTCCGGCAAGCACTCGTAGAACGGCAAGACGACCACGGCCCTCCTCCCGCGGGAGGTGCACTCCCGCGCGAGGCCGGCGACGACGTCTCCGAGGCCCCCGACTTTGGCGCGCGGCGCGAGCTCCGCGGCGACGTGGAAGATTATATCGTTCTCGTTGGAAAGAACGGGAACGGGAGGAGGAGAGGGAGCGGAAGAAACAGCAGCAGCAGAGGTCTTCTTTGTCCTCGCCGTCTTGGTCGGGCTCCGTTCCCAGAAGGGATCGCCGGGATTCGGCCAGGCGACGTTGGAGACGTCAAAGGAACTTGAGGTTGATGAAGGCGACGACGAAGAAACCGAGGCCAATACTGCTGGCTCTTCAGCCGCCTGGAACAGGAGCGACGTCGGAAGAGGGGCAGCAGCAGCAGCAACAGCAGGAGAGGCAGCGGGCTTCGCAGCAGCAGCAGCAGCAGCACCAGCAGCAGCAGCAGGAGAAGAAGAGGTCGAGGTCGAAAGAGGCTCGATCGCGGCCGACGCTCGATCGCCATCCAGCAGCAACTCCCTGAGCTTCCTGTTCTCGGCCTCGAGCTTGTCGATCTTGGCCAGCGCCGACTCGAGATTGCTGTTGTCGGGCTGGGCCGATGCTCTCGCGGAGAGTTGCCCCCGAGAGGGCGCATCGAGACGCAGCAGCAGCGGCGGCAGCAACAACTGCTGAGTCGATCGACGGCGATTGCTGCCTCTCGTTGCCTCATTCATCTTCTTCCCGCTGCTCACCGCCACCGATGGCCGCATCGCCGCTGCAGCAATCGCGCCTTTGAGTAGTCCGGCCATCGAGCGATCTGCTTCTGTACCAAAATTGGACCTGGAGAACCCGCTTTTCGACGCTTTCTCAGAAAAGGTTTCTGTGAAATAGTGGGCAGGAGCGCGACGTCGTCCTTTGTTCTCATCAACTTGAACCCCTTCTTCTTCTCGTTCTATTTCTCCTTCTCTTCCTCTCTCTCTTCCTCTCTCTCTTTTCTCTCTCTCTTTCTCTCTTCCTTTCTCTCTCTCGCGCGTATGTGCGTGCGTGAGTTTTTACAAAAGAAAAAGAAGAAACCAAAGATCCAAGGGGAAGGGGAGGGGCTCAGGACACGATTCAATCTGGAAACAAAGAAACCTCACCTCGGCATTCCGCGGCCACGGCCGCGACTGCTGCTGCGAGCTCGCCCTCCTCCTCTCCCTCGCCCTCCTTCTCTCCCTCGCCCTCCTCCTCTCCCTCGCCCTCCTCCAGCCTCGCTCCCGCTTCTTTCCCCGTCCGATAAATACGACGGGGGAAAGAAGTCACTAGCTGCCATCGCCCCCAGCGCCTGCTGCTGCTGCTGCTGCCGTTGGTGCTGCTGCTGCTGCTGCCTTACGAGAAGCTCCTGCCGCTTCTCCCAGAGCGTCCCGAACGAAGCGTCCACGGCAAAGCCCGCCGCCGCTTCGTCGGACGAAACGTAAGAAGAAGAAGAAAAAGAAGAAGAAGAAAAAGAAGAAGAAGAAGCGGCGTTGGAGCGGCCACCGCCTCGGGGCGGCCCTTCTCGACTGCGGCCCCGAGGAGTCCCCCCCGGCAGAGGGGGGGGCTCGCGCGCGTGCGGCGGCTTGAAGAGCGCCGGCAGAGGCGGGGCAGCAGCAGCTGCTGCTGCCCCTGCCGAAGCGAAAGGAGGAGAAGGAGAAGGAGGAGTAGGAGGGGCTTCCCGCGGAGCGGGAGGAGACGCCGCCGCCGGGAACAAGCCGGAGCCGCTGCTCCCCCCGCCCTCCGCCAACGGCAGGAACGCAGCCGGAGCGGAGTTGAGCGTTGCCGCCGCGGCTTTCCCCGCGCGCGCATCGAGCACCTGCAGCGCCGCCTCCTCCGCGGGCCTCCGGGGCCTCCTGACTGGGGCGGTCGCGGTCGTCCAGGTCACGGCCGTGGGAGGGGAGCGGGCTCCCTCGCGGACGGTGATAGCGAAGGAGCTGCTGGTGCGAGGAGGCGGGAGCGGATGAGGAGAGGAGGCAGAAGCACGGGCAGGAGGGGCTCCTGCTGCCGGCGCCGCCGAAGGGCGCCTGCCGCTGCCGCCCCTGCCTCGCCCTGCCCCGCCGCGACCTCCTCTCGCCCCCGTGGGCTCGCCTCGAGGCGTCATCGGGGGCATCTGAGGCACCTGCATCGAGCCTGGGTACGGGATGCCGCCGCTCTCTGCCGCGGCGACGGTCGCGGCAAAGAGCTCGTCGTCGCTGCCGACGCTGCTGTTTCCCCCTCCGAGACCAGCGAGCGGCCCATCTCCGCCTCGCCGAACGGAGAATCCCCGCTCCCATTCGAAAGAAGGAGAAGAGGAGGCCGAGAACGAGGACGGCGGGGTCGAGGTAGGGGTCGAGTCGAGCGGGTCCAGAGGGGAGCCGTACTCGTCGTGGTCGTCGCCAAAGTCGTCGTCGAAGTCTTCGGGGGGACGGGCCCGGAGCCTCGCCCAGCGGCCGCCGCCGCCGTCTCCTCGAGGGGCAGGCGAAGGCCGCTGATGCTGCTGCTGCTGTTGCGGCTGCGGCCGCTGCTGCTGCGGCTGCGGTTGCAGTAAAGGTTGCTGCTGCAGGAAAGGCTGCTGCTGCAGGAAAGGCTGCTCCTGGAGCGGCGGCGGCGGCGGCGGCAGCGGTGGCGGCGGCGGCGGCAACAGCCGCTGCTGCTGCTGCTGCTCTTCCTCTTCTGGGTAATAATCGCTGCTGCCGGTCGTTGCCCAGCCCGTCGAGACTTCACCTCCCCAGGCTCGCTGTTGCTGAGGCGGCGGCGGCGGCGGCGGCAGCTGAACATGAGAGAGAGCAGCAGCAGGAGGAGGAGAGTAGATTCCGCCGTTGCCGTTGCCGCCACTAGCAAACCCGCCGCCGCCGCCGTCGTCGCTGCCGCTGTTGATCCAGCGCGGCGAGCCGTCGCGCGACGTGAACCGCGGAGAGGACAGCGGCTGCGGCTGCGGCAAAGGCGGCGAAGGCGGCGGTCCTCCTCGCGTCCGCACTGCCGGCGCGAAGGGAGGCGGGGAGGCGTAGGGAGGCGACGAATCAGAAGAGAAGCCGTCGCCCTGGTAGTAGTAGGTGCCGCCGTCGCTGCTGTAGCCCGAGGGAGCAGGAGCACGGGGAGGAGCAGGAGCAGGAGGAGGAGCAGCAGCCTCGCGCTCGCGGTCGCGGTCGCCGCGGCGGCTTCCTCGCCGGGGCGACGGCGACGGCGACGGCGACGGGGGTACAACAGGAGGGGCAGGAGGAGCACGGGGAGACGGAGAAGAAGAGGGGAAGGACGCCACGGCCGGAGATGAAGCGAAGAAGTCGTCCCCTCCTCCTCCCCCTCGGCTTCCTCCGCCGCCGCCGCCGCCTGCCGCCGCAGCTCTGTACTCTGCCTGCCTCACCCGCAGCCATTCCAGCAGCCTCGTCTGGTTCAGCATGTCGGTCATAAATATGTGGAGCCTCCTCCTCCCGGAGCTGAGAGCGGAGAGCGGCACCCAGGCCAGGTTGGCCGTGTCCCTCCCCTCGGAGACGGCCGTCCTGCCGACGCGCCGCCTGGCGGCAAACCGCTCGGGCAGCGACCACGCGGCCTCCCCCGGCGGCAGGCAGTAGGGGAACACCGCGTAGAAGCCCGCGGGGTACCAGAGCACGGGCGTGAGCGGCCCGCGGATGGCCTCCGGGGTCAGCAGCCCCCCCGTCTCCTCCATCATCTCGCGCACGGCCGTCGCCTCGGCCGACGCGTCGCGCGCGCACCGCTTGCCGCCGAGCAGGTTCCACGAGCGGCGCCACCACTTGGTTTCGGTCGACGTCACGACCGTGCGCCCGACCAGGACCATCAGCTCGCCGTAGGGGTCGAACGTGTAGACGAGGACGCCGGCGGCCTTCCAGTTGGCGGCCTGGGGGGCGCGCAGGGCCGGGGCGATGTACCCGACCCCGGACTTGCGGGGCCCCCCGCCCCCTCCGGGGACGCCCGGCGACCCCGATCCCGGCAGGGGGGCGCCGCCGCCGCCGCCCTTTGCCGCCAGCGACTTCGACGGGGGTGGATGCGGCGACTGCGGCTGCGGTACGGGCGGCGGCGGTGCCGGCGCCTTCAGCGCGCGGCGGCCTCTGGCCCCTCGTCCCCCTCCCCTCTCTCCCGTCATCACCTGGTCCTCCTCGTCATCGTCGTCGACGACGTAGTAGAAGGGCGAGACCGCGCCGGCGGCCGCCGCGGCGGTGAAGAACGGCGCTGCGGCGCCGGAAGGGAGCGGAGGCGGCGGGGGCGAGTACTTCCAGCTGCTGTCGTTGTTGTAGTCCGGCGCAAAGGAAAAGGGCGGAGGAGCGGGAACGGAGGGAGGCGGAGGCAGGGGGGGCAGAGAACGCGGCGGAGACGCAGCAGCAGCAGCGCCTGCAGTGTCGTTGCCGTTGTACTTGGCGATGTGTCCGTGCGGGTAGCGCTTGCGGGCGAGCTCGAGCGAGTTACGAGGCTGTGGCGCGGCTGCTGTTGCTGCTGCCGCGGCCGCCGCAGCGGCTGCTTGGACAGCCTGGCGGGCTCTTTTGTCCATGCGCTTCCCAGGTGTCTTAGGCGCAGGCTGAGGTGGCGGAGGCTTGTCGTCGCGGAAGTCGTCGACGTCAAACCGACTCGGCGCCGCCGCCACCGCTGCTGCTGCTGCCGCGACCGCCGCGGAGGCCTCTACCCTCGCGAGCGCGAGCGCCTCCGCGGCCTCGGCGCTCGCGGCCATCGCGGCGGCGAGCGCGGCGTCGGCGGCGGCCAGGGCGGCAGCCTCCCTGGAGGGCGGGGCAGTCGGGTCGGTGGAGGAGGAGGAGGAGGAGGCCGCCGCCGCCGCCGCCTCTTCTTGCCCCTGCTGCTCGTCGTCAAGCGCCTCGGCGCGTTCGCTCTCCTCTTCCTCCTCCTCGCGAGCGCGCTCCTCGGCCAGGATCCGGCGCTCCTCCTCCTCGATGCGCGCCAGCTCCTCCCGGGCCTCCTCGTCGGCGTGGAGCTCCGCCAGCGCCTGCGCGACCTCGGCGCGCTCTCTTTCCTCTGCTGCTGCTGCAGCTGCTGCTGCTTCCTCCTCCTCGCGAGCGCGCCGCTGCTCCTCCTCGGCGTGCGCCGCCAGCTCTCGGGCCTCTTCCTCCTCGGCCTGGAGCTGCGCCGCCAGCGCGGCCCGCTCGGCCTCCCCGGCGCTTCGCTTGGCGCGCTTCGCGGCCAGCGCCGCGGCCTTGCGCGCCTCGGCGGCCTCGCGCTTGGCGTTCTGCGCGGCCAGCGCCTCGGCGCGGCGCGCCTCGCCGGCGGCGGGCACCGCGGCGGCGGCGCCGCCGGCGAGCAGCGCGGCGAGGTATGCGAGCGGGACGGCGCTCACGGCGACCTCATCGGTGCTGCCGCCGTCGTTTCCTTTGCGGTCAACGATGCGCTGGACCTCCGAATCAAACGGAGGGAGAGGAGGAGGGAGGGATGAAGGAGAGGAAGAAGAAGTAGTAGAAGAAGAGGAAGAAGAAGAAGAAGAGGCGAACCCAATCCAGGGTGCCAACGCCTCCTCTCGCCGCCCTCGCCTTCCCCCTCCTTTGTTCGCCAGAGCCTCCATGACAAAATCCATCTCGTCGTCGCCCTGCGCCAGCGCGACCTCCTGGGAGGCCCTCGCGGCGTCGCGCAGGTCGAGGAACGTCGCCGCCGCCGCAGCCGGCAGCTCCCGCTCGACGTCTGCGTCGACGAGGACGCCGAGGACCACCGCTGCGGCGTAGGCGAGCTCGGCCTGGTCCCTGTCCCGGTCCCCCGCGGCGCCGCCGCCGTCGCCGCCGCCGTCCTCTCCTGGGGCGGTACCGTAAGCTCCGTCGGAGAAGGCGAAAAGCGCGGCGCGGAGGGCGGCCGGGATGGCGACGGCGGAGGCGGGGTCGAACGCACCGTCTGCTGCCTCCGGGGGAGGGCTGCTGCCGGGGCGCCCTCCTTCCTCTTCGTGCGACGCTGCCGCAGCCGAGGAGGAGGCGCTGCTGCTGCCGCCGCCGTCCTTCTTCGTGCCCTTTGATGAGCCAAAGCCTTTCTTGGCGGAAGAGGAGGAGCCGAAGCCTTTCTTCGCCGGCGCGGCCTTTCTCGACGGCGACGACGACGACGGCGACGACGACGACGGCGACGACGACGGCGGCGGCGAAGGCGAAGCAGCAACGGCAACCGGGGGAGGAGGCGCCGACGGAGAAGGAGAAGAAGACGAAGACGCCAAAGAAGCAGACGACTCCTCGTGAACGAAAAGCGCGTCCCTTCCCTCCTCCGCGACCCCGTCCCCGGGCGCCGCGTCGACGAGCTCCGTGGGGGGCAGCTCCTCGAGCTCCCACCCTCTGAGCCCCTGCGACGAAGCAGGGCGGCCCTCCTCCTCCTCCCCCTCGCCGCCGTCGTCGCCGTCGAGAAAGGAATCGATCAGGAACCCGCCGGCCTTCCAGTCGAGGCCCTTCTCCAGCCCCAGCTTGAGCAGCCTCCGCCGGAGCACGAGCGGGACAGTCGGGGACTCGAGCACCGACTGCATGAGGTATGAGATCCCCGGGGGAGGGGGCACAAGGGCGGAAGGAGAAGAAGAAGAGGAGCCGCTGCTGCCCTCGCCTTCGCCGCCGCCGACGTGGTGATGGCGGTGGCTGCTCTCGCCCCCTTCCCCGGCAGCGGCAGCGGCAGCAGCGGCAGCAGCCGCTGTTGCTCTCGGCTCGGCCGCCGCCTCTTTTTCCTCCGCGGCCTCGACGGAGTTTGCGTCGGCAAACTCCGCGGCGACGACGAAAGGGGCGGTGCTCGGAGATTCTTCTTCATAATCTTCACCGCCGCCGCCACCGCCGCCGCCTTCGGGAACAGCAGAGGTGCGCACGTTCCCCCGCGAACACACCGAGGAGGAGGTCGGCGGCGGCCGCCGCCTGCTAGCAGGAGCAGGGGTCTTCGGCGTTGTCGTCGTCGTCGTTGTCGCCGGCCCTGCTGCAGCTGCGGCCGTCGCCGCCGCCGCCATCAAGAAAGACGGCAGCCTCTTGCGCCTCCCTTTCCTCACAAGCGCGCCCGTCCTCGCGGAGCTGCACGCAGCGCCCCCGCGAGGAGCCACCGGAAGGGGTATCTGCGGCTGCGAGGCCGCAGAGGCAGCCCCTGGAGGCGTCGGCATGTGATGATCACTCGAAGAGGAGAGGGGAACTGGACGACCGCGAGCTAGCCGGACGAAACCATCTTTCAAAAACGTGTCTCGTAGTTCTGTCGAATGCGGCCTGTTGTCTTCAGTTGCGAGCAGAGAGAAGGAACCACCAGTGAGCCTCGGAGCGATTTGGAGAAGAAGACAGGCCAAGGGCAGGTGCAGCGCAGGGGCAAGAGAGAAAAGAGCGGCGGCGGTGGCGGCAAGGCAAAGGGCAAATGGTCGTCGTGCTGTCGCTCTCGGCTGCTGCTGATGCTCTCGATGCGGCTTTGACGTTATCTCCTCGGCAAAATTCACCTCGAGCTCGGGGGGAATGCCCGCGACTGTGATTCTCTGATGCGTGCTCAAAGCGAGGGACGGATTGCGAGATTTCAACAGAGCACGAGAGAAAGAGCCCCCCCGGAAACGAATGCTCTCGAGGAAGCTTTTTTTTTTTTTGGGGGGGGGTGTGGCGACGATTGCTGGAGAAAAGCCTTCACTGTTTCCGCTTTGACGTTTCTCGCCTGAGCCGCCATCAAAGCCACTCGCCTTCTCTCTCTCTCTCTCTCGGGCGCACGCACGCACGCTCTCCGACTCTGTCTTTCAGGGCTCCAGCTGCCCCAGAGCGTCCTGTGGCATATTGTTGTCATCGCGTCGCACTTCAGTCTCGATCGTTAGTACTCCAGAAACGGCGCGAAAGGGCAGCAGCGCAACAGAAATGACAGCGACGACATCTGCGACCCTCGCCGCCGCCGCCGAGTTGTATGCCCCGGCGCAGCACGCCCAGCCGGCCGTGCACGACTTCAGGCGCTTCTCTGGCAAGAGCCCGCGAGGGTTCAAGTTCTCCAACAAGCGCAAGCTCGACGAGTACGAGGAGCAGGCGGTGGAAGAGAGCAGCGCGGCGGGAATGATAATGGACGACGGCGACGCCTCGGCGAAGAAACTCGTCGCTGCTTCCACCTCGGCCGTCACGCCGACGCTCGCCCGCTCGCCCGCGGCGAAAAGGGCCAAGCACAACGTCGCCGGCGTGGGCAAGGCCTCCGGTCGCGGCGCCTGGAAGGAGCCCGGCATCCGCGCCGGGTCGATCAAGTCCCAGACCCTGTCCACGAGCTGGGAGCACAAGATGCGGCTGAAGAAGGAACGGGAAGTTTTCAAAGAGGCCAAGCAGCAGGCGCTCGACGCCCGCAAGTCGGTGGCGCGGTCGAGGAGGCTGCAGCGTGAGGCCGCCGCGGCGCGCCGCGAGGCCGGTAAAGCCAGGAGCTCCGTCACGCAGACCATCACGAAGTCTTCGACGCTGCAGCGGATGATGAAGAGCAGGAAGCAGAGGAAGGCGCTGCGCAAGGCGGATACGGTCAAGGGGGGAGGAGGCGTCTAGATTTATGGTGATGATGATGATCATGATGATGGTTTGAAACAAGGAGAGAGAAACGATTTGTACTTTTTTCTGTTATCTCCAATCTGATGAAAATTGAAAAAACGATTTATAAAAAAAAACGATTCATGAAAATGAGTGCAGCACGATAGAGAGAGAGAGAGGGAGAGGGAGAGGGAGACGGAGCGGCGCCGGGGGGTTTCAAGGAAGGAAGAGGGTCGAGCAAACAACACACAAAAAAAAACATTTTTTTTTCCCCTTCTCGATTCACCAAAACTCTCTTCTTCTCTTCTTCTCGCCTCTCTTTCCTCTCTATCGCACGAGAAGAGCCATGGACCCGAATGCACGCCTGGCGGTGCTCGCCCGCCAGCTGGGCGCCGGAGCGCGGCAAGGTGAGCGAGGTTGAGAGGACGTCGAGACGACGAGACGAGTGCATTTGTTCTTCTGTTCACCCGGCGTCCCGCCTGGCGCGAGAGAGAGAAAGAGAGAGGGAGAGGGAGGGGGCCGTGTCGCAAACTCTCATGCCCTCTTTTTGCGCCCCTTGTTTTCCGTTTCTTCCATTCGTTTTCGACCCTGCTCCTCGCGTATGCGGGTTCTCCTCAATGTCACCTGCGTGTCGAACTGGTTGTCTTCAAGGGAAGAAGAAATCCCGTTGAAAAACTGCGAGTGTCAATGAGGAAAGCCGCCGAAACTCACCTCGACCTCGACCTCCTCTTCCTCTTCCAACTCTTTTTTTTCCACAGAAGGCTTGGCCGCCAACTTGGCCGCCGACCCAACTTCCGCCGCCGCCGCCTCGCCCGCCTTCGCCTCCAAGAACCTCAACCCCACCTACCCGACTTTTGGCGAGGCAGAGACCATGTCCCACTTCCCTGCGGCGACGCACGACGTCTTCGCCCTCGACGACCTCCTGTCCCCGGAGGAGCGGGCCGTGCGCTACCGCGTCCGGGCCTTCATGGAGTCCGAGGTCGCGCCCATCATCGCGGACCACTGGGAAAAGGCCTCGTTCCCGTTCGAGATCGTCCCCAAGCTGGGCGCTCTGGGCGTCGGGGGGGGCGTGGTCAAGGACCCCGAGACAGGGAAGGGACTGTCCCTGCTCGGCGCGGCCATGGTCGTCGTCGAGGCCGCGAGGGTCGACGCCTCCTGCGGCACCTTCCTGCTGGTGCACTCCTCGCTGGCCATGCTGACCATCGACCTGCTGGGCTCGAAGGAGCAGAAGCGCGAGTGGCTGCCCCGGATGGCGAAGCTCCAGGCCGTGGGAGCCTGGGCGCTGACCGAGCCCACCAACGGGTCCGACGCCGCGGCGCTGAAGACGACGGCGACCAAGGTCCCGGGGGGGTGGAAGCTCAACGGCCGCAAGCGCTGGATCGGCAACGCCACGTGGTCCGACGTCGTCATCGTCTGGGCCCGGTCGAGCGAGACGGGGCAGGTCAACGCCTTCGTCGTCAGGAAGGGGACCCCGGGCTTCAAGACGACCAAGATCGAGAACAAGATCGCGCTCCGCGTCGTCCAGAACGCGGACATCGAGATGGCCGACGTGTTCGTCACCGAGGAGGACAGGCTTCCCGGGGTCAGCTCCTTCGCGGACACCAACAAGGTGCTCGCCGTCAGCCGCGTGATGGTCGCGTGGCAGCCCGTGGGCGTCGCCGCGGGCGTGTATGACATGTGCGTGCGCTACCTGGGCCAGCGCGAGCAGTTTGGGACACCGCTGGCCGCCTTCCAGTCCTCCCAGGAGAAGATCGCGAGGATGCAGGGCAACGTGCAGGCGATGGCGCTGCTGGCCTGGAGGCTGTCCAAGCTGGCCGAGGAAGGGAGGATGACCCACGAGCACGCGTCGATGGCCAAGGCGTGGAACTCGCTGAGGGGGCGCGAGGTCTGCGCGCTCGGGCGCGAGCTGCTTGGGGGCAACGGCATCCTTTCCGACTTTTTGGTGGCCAAGGCGTTTGGGGACATGGAGGCGATCTACACGTACGAGGGGACCTACGAGGTCAACGTGCTCGTAGCTGGTAGGGGCGCGACGGGCCACGCGAGCTTCAGGGCGCCGGCGCAGAGGAAGAAGTAGAAGGGGGAGAGAAGAAGAAAGGAGAGGAGAGTAGGGTCTTCTTTTAGTTTTTTTAGGAAACTCTGTCTTTTTTTATACACATGGAAACTGAGTGCCTTTCTTTCTTCTTCACGAATCGTGAAGTAATCACGGGGTGCAGCAGGGGGAGGAGGAGGAGGAGGAGGAGCGCGCGAAGAGGCGCTGAAGCCTCTTGTTTTTTTGTTTCGAGGCCTCGAAAGGTCGTTCTTGCCGAGCGCACTAATCTCGAAGAAGGAAAAAAAGAAAGAGAGAAAGCGTCGGCTGCTTTCTCCTCTCGCGTTTACTACCTGTTCTCTCTCTTCGTGCACGCGCCCCCTTGAGCGACGAACGAAACTGAGCCTCTCGTCGCTCAACCTATCGAAATGGCGCGCTCCTCCTCCTCCTCCTCCTCCTCGAGGCTCGTGCTGCTTGTCGTGGCCGCCGCCGCCGTCGCGATGCTCATGCCGACCGCCGCGCTCGCGGCCCCTTCTCCCGCCGACAACGCCGTGTTCACCAACTACATCATCCCCAATGACATCAATGGCCAGCCGGTGAGTTGAGGGCGCGATGTTGATGATGCTCGATAACAGGCGCGCACAAGAGGCGGCTGCCGGGGAGCCCTCAAAAAGCCCCCGCGTCGAGTAGGAGCAAAAAAGGCCCGCTCAACAATGGTTTCGCTTCCCTCTTTCCTCGCCCCGTCGGACCGTTCGGTCCTCTCGCTCCTCTTGTCGCTCTCTGCTCTTCTCTTAACGTCTGAAACCGCGACAATGCACGAGCTCGAGCGAGAACAAGGAGCAGAAGAGGCCGACTTGTTCTCGAAAAGCGGCGACTGATTAAGTCTTTTTTTTTGCCCGTGGTGCATTGAAAAAAAGCAGACGGGCGAGATTCCGTCTTGTCGGCGCGTGCGCCTCTTTAGCCTGTCGGATTGCGATCCTCGCTCTCTGTTTCTTCCTCGTCCGACGCCAGCATCGTATAGAGGACTGCGTGTTGTCGTCAAGCAGCTGAAGCGAAATGCGAAAAAGCTGCGCGAGCAAGAAGAAGATGCCGTTCGAGCCGTTGACAGTCAGGCCTCCCGGCCTCGACGCTCGGCGCTCTCTCTCGCTCGCTCGCTCTCCTCGTCGACCTCTTTGACAAACGCTCACCCTCCCCTCTCATCTTCCTCCCTACTCATCTTTCTCTCCCCATCTCCACCGCCACCGCCATCACCACCACCCCAAAAAAAGATCCACGTCCACGACGGGGGCATCCACCAGGAAAACGGCACCTACTGGTGGTACGGCACCTCCCGCAAGGAGGCCCCCTCGTGGCTCTCCGACTCGGTCACGCTCTACTCGTCCAAGGACCTCCAGCACTGGAGGCCGCACGGCGCGATCCTTTCCGGGTCCCAGATCAGGGCCGACGGCCACTCGGCCCCCTGGCGCATCGAGCGGCCCAAGATCCTCTTCAACAAGGACACTGGGAAGTACGTCATGCTCTTCCACCTCGACGCGCCCAACTTCTCGCTCTCGTCGATCGGCGTTGCGACCGCGCCCGCCATCACGGGCCCCTACACCTGGGTCCGGGGGTTCAAGCCCGACGGCAAGGACTCGTACGACATGACCGCGTTCGTCGACCCCAACGACGGGCAGGGCTACGTCGTCACCTCGGTCGAGAACAGGTGGATGGGCGTCTTCAGGCTGAACAGGGACTTCACGCAGACGGTCGGCCCGGCGTGCGGCTCGGGCCCCCGGGGCGAGGCGCCCGCGGTCTTCTTCCCGAAGGCGAAGGAGTACCACATGATCGCCTCGCATCTGACGGGCTGGTCGAGCAACCAGGCGATGCAGCTGTCCCGGATCGACACCGACGGGAAGGGGCCGTGCGGGGACTGGAAGCTCGGCCCCCCGCCCGTCTTTGGGCCCGGGGAGGACATCTCATACGACTCGCAGGTCACGTACATCTTCCCGCTGGCCGACCCCAAGGGCAGCGGGTCCCCCCCGCTCTGGGTCTACCTGGCGGACAGGTGGAACTACGAGGGTCCGCTCCCGGGGTCCGTGGCCAACGCGACCTACGTCTGGCTCCCGATCCTGCCCCTGAAGGGCACGGAGAACCCCACGCAGTACGCGGTGCCCTCGGTCGACAACTGGTCGCCGTCGCAGTTTTACAACAAGACGCTGGCGCTCTCCGCGGCGAGCCTGCCCCCGGCCAGGCGCTACTCCGTGGCCTCCCCTCCGCGGGGGCTCGTCGACGTCCTGGAGTCTTCCGCTGCTGCTGCTGCTGCTGCTGCTTCCGGCGGTGCCGGGGGCGACTGGGCGACCCAGGAGGTGCCCGCGCGGTGGGTCGACTCTGCGGCGTCCGCGTCGGAGAGGGCGGCGGTGGTCGAGGCCGAGGACGAGATCGCGGCCGAGGTCGACGCGGCGAGGGAAGAGACGGGCAGGGAGATGAGCGAGAGGCTCGCCTCTGCCGACGAATCCTCCGACGCCGCCGAGGAGGCCGCCGCCGACGACTTTTACTACGTCCCCGAGGAGGGGAAGCAGTAGACGAGACGGATGGCCAATAAATCGGAGAGCGTCAAGGAGCGTGGAGGAGGGAGGGAAGGGGGAAAAACTCCTTCCTCCTGTTTCTTTCTTTCTCTCCGTCGCCACCACCACCCCCAACCCGCCTGCTTTAGCTCCCTCCCCCTTCCCCACCTGCCTAATTCCTACTCCTGTTTCTTGTTCTCCAGAATTTGACCCTCGCTATCGTCTCAAAAAGCAATGCATGAAAATCTTTTGGGGGAGAGCGTGGGGGGGGGACAACAGACATGAAATGAAAATCATATTTTTTTAAATTCACTTTTTCAACCGAAAAAACTTCAACGATCAACTCACAATCGACGAAACAACACCACCACCAACAACAAAGGTACTGCTCATTCACAAAAGGAGGGAAGGCCGATTTTTTCTTCCCCTTTTTTGTAGTCGGAAAACGACAAGGAGGGGGGGGGTGAAGAGAAACCGCCTTCTTTCCCTGAAGAAAAAACATGTGTTTTTGTTCGTTTGCAAGTTTTTCCCCCTCTTTTCCTCTTCTCCACGCCAAAGGCACAAAGAATAGAACACTCCCTCGCTCCCTGCGTTCTCTCTCTCGACCGCTGCCTGCGTTCTCTCTCTCGACGCACTGCGCGCAAAAAAGAAAAAAAAACACCAGAAAGGAAAAAGGGGAAAGAAACGCTCCGCTTTCAGTTGCCGTCAAACGAAACAAAAAAAGTCTTTGTTTCGTCTGGCCTCGACCTTTTCGAAGAAGAAGAAGAAGAAGAAAAAAAACCCTCCCTTCTTCCCCCTCTCTCAATCAAACCCGTCCGTCTCCAGCAGCCCGTGCATCGCCGCCGTCGCGGGGCTCCCGGCCAGGTCGAGCCCGGGATCCGCCAGCTTCGACTCGAGCAAGCCGTCCGCCGCGGACCTCAGCTCCCGGATCAGGACGCCGATCCGGGCCGGGGCGGCGAACCGCGCGAAGCCGTCGACGACGACCTCGCCGGCCTCGTGCCTGACGTCGAGCCTGCCGCCGGAGAAGAGGAGCACCGCGTAGGCCGGGACCATGGAGACGAGGCGCGCGGTCGGCTTGGGGGCGTTTTTGGAGAAGGGGGAGGGTCCTCCTCCTCCGGTCGAAGCAGCGGCGGCAGTGGCGGCTGCAGCAGCTGCAGCTGCAGCAGGCTTCGGATCCGGGGGGGCGAAGGGAGCAGGAGCTGGGCTGTTCCTGCCGCGCTGCCTGTTTTTGCCGCCTCGACCGCCGCCGCCGCCGCCGCGGTCGCGGTCGCCTCGACCTCTTCCCCTCCCGCCTCCGCGCCCTACCGCGCCGCCCCTCCCCCCTCCTCCTCCCGCTTCGCCCCCGCCCCCGCCCCCGCCGCCACTCCCTCCCCCGATCGCAACGACCCCGCTCGCGACCAGCCACCCGCTCTCGAACTTGCCGCAGTCGAAGCACACGCTTCCGGGGGACAAAAACACGCGCTCGCCCCTCTCTCCGCGGAAGCGGAGCGCCTTGGGGTCGGCGTCGACGGGCACCGACCCGGAGAGCGTCTTGGCGAACTTGTCCGCCGGGTGCTCGACCCGCAGCAGGCCCATCGGGGAGAAGCCGGCGCAGAGCGCCGCTTTCACGACGCGGGCGGAGTGGGAGAAGAGGTCCGGGCTCGAGCTCGAAAGCGCCGACGCCGCACGGCCGCTTTCGTTCCCTCCGCCTCCTCCTCCTCCGCCTCCGCCTCCTCTCTCCAGCGCCGCCCTGACCGTCGCCGCGGCCGTCCCCGGCCTCCTCGCGTCGTCGGCGTACCTCCGGTCGAGGAGGCCCAGCTCTGAGAGCGTCCGGGCCAGGTCGGCCCGGGCGGAGCGCGTCGCCTCGAGCGCGCCCTCGGAGAGGAAGGCGCCCCCCGAAAAGTCCCTGCCGGCGCGCCGGCCGCCGTCGCCGCAGGCCCCGTCCCAGGCGTTGAACGCCTCGACCAGCGCCAGGTGATCCGAGCGGGAGAAAACCGCAGACCTGGCGATCTTCTTCTTCATGCGGTCGGCCTCGGCCCTCAGGTCCCCCGGCGGGAGGCTGGCGAACAGCTGGCGGCCGGTGCCCAGCGCGGCCGCGGCGGTCAGCACGGGCCCGAC
>Ga0315285_10002409_pt1 | contig 19518 bp, 25 predicted proteins | sample YL17G09_36_MG_FD_203698 | JGI IMG/M metagenome (GOLD analysis project Ga0315285, IMG submission 203698) | Sediment microbial communities from Yellowstone Lake, YNP, Wyoming, USA - YL17G09_36 | ecosystem: Environmental > Aquatic > Freshwater > Lake > Sediment | place: USA: Wyoming | collected...
GTACTTTTAGCATCTCACAGGCAGCAGTTGAGATATTAATTTGATATTGGCGTAGTATCATTGTCTTTGTTTTAATTGTTCTCGATAATTAAATAGGCGAAGTTAATTGCGTGAATATATGAGTTATGTGTAATTGCTATCATCCGTTTTCAAAAGAGAGATTGTTGCAGAAAACTTTTATTAAAATCTTCCACGCTCTTTTTTTTACGTTTCAATTTATTACTTATTTCATAAAGCCATATTATTTTTGGTAATCCTGTTTGCACTATTGCATCTCCTGTTTTAACGGCTTCTCTCAATTCATAAGAGTATGGTCTTTCAATACTCAAACTTCTTGGGTGGTATGTTTTGCCTTTCCATTCTACATATTTTGTAGGTGTTGTTTCGCCTATGTTTTTAAAGTTTGCAGCCTTATAAATCGTTCCGCTATGCCCTACTGTTTTATCTGAATAACTCAAGACATAGTTGTAATCCGTGTTACTTGCACACCACTTTATAATTTGAGATAAAAACCAACTTTCACTATTACAAGGCGCATCATCTAAACAAGCCATTCGTCTAATATCAATGCAATTTTTATACTTCTTTTCGTGTCTTGGTTTTCCCATTACGCTACCACCTACAAGTAATCCATCTATAAACATTGCAAAACATACGCTTATTCCTCCGCCCATTGCACCTTTTTTATAATGGTATTCCTCAAAAATATGGCGAATATCTGCAAACCTACAAGTTCGTATTTCGCATTTTGTTTTATCTAATTTTCCCTCGCTCATTTTAATAAAAGTTTTCTATTCGTTTTCAAATCAACATTTTCGGTAAATAACCGCAACTACACATAACACGGGTTTGGCAAAATGGCTTTCCGACACACAAGCCAACGCACAAAAGCCACTTCGCCAAGCCCGAAACCGTTGTGTGCAATACTACTTAACTGCATCAAACAAGCTGACTTGGTTCTTTTGAGAAACGACTGCTTTTAAATTTGCCTTAGCTAAATCAAAATAGCTATCTTTCAATTCAAATCCTATCCCTTTGCGTTCCATTTTAACAGCCTGATAAACTTCGCTACCAATACCCATAAATGGAGTTAAAACGGTATCGCCTTTATTTGAGTAAAGATGTATTAACCTTTCAATGGTGTCAAGTTGTAATGGACAAATATGTTTTTCGTCATTTTCTTCTCTACCATTTCTAAACCCTTGTAATGTTTTTGAATAGTTAATATCCATCCATACTGGAGAAGCGTATTTTTGCCACAAATCAACACTTAAATTTGTATTGGTTACAGGGTTATTCCTTTCGCCATCTTTTCTAAATATCATCACATAGTCAGGAATACCAACACGGCTCATAGTGCTATCTTTTTTTACTTGTTTATGCAGTAATCCAAGTGCCTTTGTTCTTTGCATTTCAATTACAGGGTCTTTCCAAATCGTAACCCTACTCGCATAAACAAATCCAGCATCTTCAAAAGCCTTTAAAAGCAATCCGCTAAAATCCCTTAATCCAATATATCCGTGTTTACCTTTTTGAACAGGCAAATCCATACAATGTACTGCCACATTTCTACCTGACATCATTACTCGATATAGTTCTTTAATCAAAAAACTAAATTGGTGTAAAAATTCATTGTAATCTTTTGAATTGCCCATATCCTCCAAATGGTTTGAGTATGTATATAGTTCTGCAAATGGTGGACTAAATACACTCAATCCAATACTTTCATCTTTTACGTTTTGAATTAACTGAACACAATCCCCTCTTTGAATTGAGAACCATTCATTGTTTTCTTCGGTGGTATCAAATTCACCTACTTGCATAATTTGTCCAGCTAAGTTTAAATTAACTGCTTTTGCCATTTCATCTTGCATAATTTCAAATTGTTTTTGTTTGGTATCAATAGCTTGTTTTACATTAGCCATTGTATCGGTTGTTATTAAATAAATGTTTACTTCGTTTTTTTGTCCAAATCTGTAACTCCTGCGGATGGCTTGATACAATCCTTCAAAAGAAAAATCTAAACTTGCAAAGATTTGATTTCGGCAATTTTGATAGTTCATTCCAAAACTTGCTATTTTTGTTTTGGTTATCAACACCCTAAATTCATTATTTGCAAATCCCAATAATTTATCTTTTTTCCATTCATTGCTATCACTACCTTTTACTTCAACAGCATCAGGAAGTAATTTTTTCAGCATTTCACCTTCTTCGTTTTGCTTAATCCAAATAATAAAATTTTCATCGGGTTTGCCATTTACTAATTTCACTACTTCATCAAGTCTTTCGATTTTAGTTAGTCTTAATTCTGCATTGAAATTTGTTGCTGAAATAATAGCATCATTAAACAAACTGCCATTATCTCGTTTTGTTGTTTTGATTTGATTTTCCAATAAATTCAATTTAGGCAAATCATATCCAATCATTTCAAATCCAATATCCAAAGGTTTATTTAGCATTATAGCCCAACTCCCTACAAACTGATAAAACATTTTAATAGCGTGTCCTTTTAGCCTCCATTTAGCAGTTTCTCCTCCATCGTGAACAAAGTACATTGCTAACATTTCGTTTCGGCTCATTACGTCTAAAAATTCGCTATGATTACCCAATTCCATAGGGTCGTTTGGTGATGGAGTTGCAGTACAAGCTAACTTGTAAGGAGTGCTAATAAAATTATCAATTATTTGTTTTTTTGTAGCACCTTCAAAGTTTTTTAAAATACTACTTTCATCAAGTACAATACCGCTATAAATTGAGCAATCAATATTATCAAGTTGCTCATAGTTTTGAACATTAATATTTTCCATATCAATTCCAAACTTCAACCCCTCTTGTATTGTTTGCCCAACAACTGCCAATGGTGCCAGTATCAAAACTTTGCTTTTAGTTTCTTTACAAACTTGATTTGCCCATTCTAATTGCATCAAAGTTTTACCTAATCCGCAATCGGCAAAAATTGCATACTTACCAGCTTTTAAAGCTCGTTTTACAATGAACTTTTGGAAGTCAAACATCTTATTGTTTAACTGTTTTTCATCAACATCAAATCCAGAAAGGATATGTGTTTTTTGTTTTGTTTGGAGAAAATCCAAGTAACTACCCGTACCGCACATAACATCGGTTTGGCAAAATGGGGACTTTAGTGCTTCTATCATATTTTTATTTTTTAATGAACATTAGTAATTCTAATCGGCTTTTGTGGGTATAATTCCCCCACTTCGCCAAGCCGTAGGCGTTAGGCGTAATTATCTTCCCACCACACATCCGCTTCATCGTATAATCCGATTGTAAATTTATTTATCAAAACTTGAAATATAATTAGCTAATTTAATCATAACATCAATTCTATCTGATGATATTGTAATCCTAGCTAGCGATTCCATTAATTCTCTAAAAGCCTTAGCTCTTATGTTTATATCATCATTGTCAGTTTGAACCTGACGACTGGGGTTTAAAGCGTCACCCATAGCTTTGAATACATCTTCCATGTTATGTAGTTTTAATTGTTACGTAGTTTGATTTCTTATAGAGTACTTTGTATAATCTTTTGCCTCTGCCTCTCCATAAGTAAGATAAATGACTTTTTTTAAGTATGTAGTTTAGCATCACGTTTCGTTTATTTCGTTTAGCACCCAGTAAGGGAGTCGAACCCTTATCTATGAACCTATGCTCATGCGTTACCTATGTGGTATTCATTCCCACTTACGCCAACTGGATGACCGGTTATTTATTCACCTCGTTGATAATTATTAGTATCATTGCTATAATCATTAGTATTACTGAGAATATGGTGAGGATGTCTAGAAATAGCTGTTTTTGCTTTTGTTTCTGTTTCAGCTTTGATAAGTTCATGTGATTGTCTTATTAGTTTTAGTAAATAACCGAATCTGATGTCATTATTATTCATGCGAAGCAGCTCCTGCTTCATTAGTTCCATGTTTTGTTTTATTGCTGTCATAATATTTTTTTGTTTTACAGAAAGTAAAGGATGCAGTTTACATTACTGCATCCTGTGGATTGGAATTTAAAACGGAACATCAGAATAAAGCTGAGGTAAGATGTCATTATTGACCATAGCCTCTAAAAACTCCATCATCTCGGAGTCATCCCAAGTGTTAACACCTTTCACTTTAATCTGCTTTAGACCAGGACAGCCATTAGGGTTATCCTTAGTGTATGCCCATTTAATTGGCGTGCCGTTCTGACTCAAAAACATGGTAGTCCTTTTCTTACCATCAACCTCAGTAGCTTTTGGTGTAAAAGTAACTGGCACATTTAAGTTGACATTCGGCAGTGCCTTAAGAAAGCTCGCGGCGTATCCTGAGGAGTACTTAAAGCTCAGGATCACTGTCACACTTTCGTCATTAATTGTGACTTGCCACTCTTTACCGTACTCAGACTCACGAGTGGTAATGTTGGTTATTTTCCCCAACCAACCGTTATAATGCTCTTCATTAACCACACGACCGTCTTTTGTCGTGCGCTGGATAGAAGTAGCTGTTGGAGATTGTACGCGTCTGCAAATCTTCCCATCAGAGATGGATAGATAGATGGCAGTAGAATTGTTAATTGCTCCCATTGTATATTCAAAGGACCTTACGAGGTCAGCGTTATATTTTTAATTTTATTTCTATTAATAATTTTTTACGTAATATCCATTTTGACTATCTAATACAACACCATTTTCAAGTTCTATCTTTAGACTTTTTTTATTAGTCGAACAATGTGGTACTCTATGTCCTGGTAATGATCCATGAATATGTGTTTTATTACAAAAAGGACATTTATGCGTTGATAATGAGTTTTTTTCCCTATAGATAACAGCAATATTAACTATTATTTTTTCAAAAGTAATTGGAATGTAATGTGCTTCATAATCTGTGTTAATTTCTCCAAATGTCATTGTCTTAAAGTTTATGTGTTAATGAATATTGTTTCAGTCTTGGCTGCATATCGCCATTTTGTGCGTTCCATAGTTTGTGAGTACATTCGAACAGCTCATAATCATAATCCTCCATACCAGGATCACGTACCAATAGCTGCCATCCTGGACCTTGTATCTGCCCATCCTTACCACGCGTCCTAGTCTTAGCGTTAAGCCATAGGATTGCCACTTTATCGACTACATTGATAGATGAGTAGTGTTCCTGCATCAGCTTCTTATAGGCTGCTAATTGACACCAGTAATGCTCGTAGACTGAATTACTGGTCTTGATATCTAGCAGAATATTCTCTCCATTGATTTGTATTATTCTGTCTATGGTTCCTGCATATCCAAGTTTAGGACTAATCACATTGAACTCGGAGTGTATTACCTCTAGTGCATGATTTCTGCGAAAGTCTACATACTTTTCAAACATATTCCACTCGGATAGCTTGTAGCCAATGTTGCCTCCATTATCTAGCAGTCCAATCTCTTCACCTGCGTCATAACGCTCAGTAAGGCTGTGTACTACTGATCCCCTTCTGCCAGCTTCATCACGAATGGTGTCAGCCTCTTCGCCAACTTGCTTAAGCCACTGAAAGAAATGAGCATCTTTAGGATACGCCTGAAGTATTGTGGTAACTGATGGGATGAACTGGTCATCTTCTGTTGAGTAGAACCGGTTGTCGGTAAAAGTAATTTGTTTCGCATTTGTGTCGATAAAGTAGGTTGACATTTGTTTAGTTTTAGATGATAAATATTATTTTTTATTCTTCTGTTGTCCTGAAGAGCTGCGGCGATTGTAGAACGCCACTTTTCTTTTTTCATTTCTCTTAATGGATTTGTCGTAGTTGTCAGTTGAGTTTTTATAATCATAAATAATAATTGTGGTTAAAATTATAGAGATAATAATGGCGATAAGTATCATAAATTAAAATGGGATAAAATTGAGTTAATAGCATTCTGAGTGATGGACCATGACTTAGCAAAGTCTATGTGTTTTACGCTGATGTAATCGTACAGGTCATCAATCACATCATTATAAGTCATGTAATCGAAATACTCATCAATTGTTAGCGTATGAGCTTTAGATGTGTATTGACCTGTGCTAATGTCATGCGTCTCAAAGTATAGGCGGTCATTAGTCTTTAGGTAATGCTCAAACTTCCACTCATGTAGTACTATAGTATCACTCTCAATGTATTTGTTCGGCTCAACATTTACTACGATGAAATCTTCATCTTTTTTCCAGCTTATTATTTCGAATAATTTTTTTGTCATAAAGTTGGTTGAATAATTTTGATAAAGTTGTTTGTGATTCGTGTAGGCCTCCTAGTTTGTCTATCTTGTACCGTTCGACATAGATTTGTAGTTTTGCTTTTTTTTGTTCAGGAGACAAGGCCTTGCGTCCCCTAGTTTCTTCTTTTACCATTTGATGAAGTTTTGTGCCAGTAGGCAGATTAATAATAAAATTGTTACTGTGATGTAATCTTTAGTAGTTTGTTTCATTTTTTTAGTTTTTAATTGTGATTGGTAGAGCAAATCTATATCGAGTATTTTTAATTACCAAATCTTTTTATAATTATTTTAAAAATAGTTATTAACATATTTATACACACAAAAAAACCGAGTATAGATATACCCGGTTTGTCTTACAATCAAAAACAAAATTCACATGATAATACAATTTAAGAATTTCTTTGCGTATAGTGCAATTAACTCAGCTTTATCAGTCCCATTAATTATCTTCCTGGCACTCACATAATCCTCACGCTGATCATTAAAGTAACGCGATAGATTAACGCCTGTGAATAATCCTTGCGTCATGCCTTTAAATAGTATCTCTATTGATACATCTAACTTCAATGCAAGCTCAGGCTTATTCAATAGGTCTATCTTTAGCAGCTTACCAAATCTCTCATAATTATCGTACCAGGTGAGCTGGACTAATCCCCTACCATAATATAGTTTATCAGGCAGCTGATACGGTCGCAAGTTTTGCTTAATTTTGCGACCATAAGGCTTTCTAATTCCCTGCCCTACTTCCTCAATCGCTTCAAATGACTTACCAGTCTCGTGATAAACGGTAGCTAATATGTAGGCAAGCCACCTTGCATCGGTAAACAATTTATTACTTTCCCAATAGTCAATAATAGCTAGCATCCCACGCATCTGAGATTTATTAACCTTATTATAAAGGTTGTATGTAGTTAGCCTATTTTGGAAAGCTATTTCGTTCATCGTTTATTAGTCATAAATAATAAGTTAACAAAAAGAGAGATAGCTAATGCAATTAATAGCCAATTAATCCATGTCATTTTTTTACCTAACTTATCGTATAGCTTAGTAGCTTTATTCTTTGATTCATTCAACTGACCTTTAAGGCTCACTGCCTCTGCGCTATCTTTCACATATTTTGTAATAATTGTGACTTCTTTAGGAGTAGCTATGTATTTATTTTTATAGATAGTATATGTCTTAGCCTCTAATGGAATTATAATAGTATCAGTAGTAGTGAAAGTATCATTTGCACATTTAACCTCTACATAGCTATACTCAGTTTTAGTCACCGTATCACTAACGCCATCGGCACATGGAAACTTATCATGGCAGAACTTAGCCACTGCCACTGGATCAGCATTATAGGCCTTAGATAATTTCTTTACTGGAGATGTACAGCTGTTAATCATTATCGCTGTCAACAGGAGACTCAAAAGTTTCATCGTATAATTCGTTTATGTAAAAAGATAATAATTTTAAAGATTGCCTCTTAATACGATTAACTCTGCGCTCGTCAGCCTTGCTTACTAATGCAGTATCGAATCCATCTAAAGCGTCTAAGGCCTGAACAGCTGAAGTAATATAATCGTGAGAGGAACTTAGCAGTATCTCTCCCTCCATTTCTTCTTCAACCTCAGGCTGTGGAGTATCGTCTATTATTAACTTTTCTCCCATATCTTAAAGTTAATGTATTTTGCCATTTATAATCTGATAATTTTTTACTGTGTAATCTCCATTATTCTCCACAGTAATATGAGCAAAGCCATGCTGAGCATTACTGACCATTGGTGAGTAGTTAGGCTTCAGCTCACATAGACAGCCTGTACTCCAGCAGCTTATTATCTTGCCGTCTAGGTCAACCTCAGGATGATGGGATGCTCTGTGTAGATGCCCGACTATAAGACTCTGTTTTGCCCTTAAAAACGCTCCTCTTGATGGATTAACCGGTGTGAATACTCCTTTAAATATATGGTGTCCATGAGTGATGGATAGCTTACCTGCTTTGACTAATGTCTTATCGTCAATCATCTTTACTCTAACTGAGTTAAGCTGTAGCCTTTCTTCTAACTTAAAGTAATCATCATCCCATATCTCACGCACCTTCATCAGTAAGAACTTCTCCCATCTAATGCAATGGTTGCCTTTCAGCCAGTAGATAGACGCATCAGGGAATGCAGTCCTAAGAGATACTAAAAATTGCTTTGTAGCATCAAACTCCTGCTTAACGCTGCGCTTCTTAGGATCAGTCTCAAACCTACTTACCTGATGATTATCTATTAGGTCCCCATTTATAAAAATAGTGTTAACCTTATTCTCTATCCCATAATCTAAGGCCATAGTCACCGCCTCTATATTATGGTAGGGGATATGCAAATCAGATATTAGCAGGATATTATTACAGGCCTTAGGCAAAATAAAAGCCTCACGTTTTTCTTCGTGAGACTCTGGTAGATTATAAGGGTTTTTCGGTCTTTCAGGATAGTTATGAAATTCTGTTTTTTTATATTCATTCCCTCCACTTTTATTTTCTAATGATCTTAGTGAAGTTCTGACATTCTCAACATCTTTAAACATCAGATTATTTTCTTTATAGATTATCCGAGCCAACTTTAAAGTAGGCATATCAGGATATTTCTTCCTATATTCTAGGACGAATGCTCGTTTGGTCATTTGGACAGATTTGGATTATTAAGCAGGATCTTTCTTTAAAAACTCATCATTAGAATTAGTGAGTAAGTTTTTAAGAATGTAAGCCAGTGCAGCTGTTGCAGCAGCAGTAGTGATTGTGTTCCAATCAAAAGTGATACTACCAGTCTGTACTGTGTTATAGATGATAGTAATTACTGACGTTAGTACAGCAATGACAAGGCCTTTAACAAAGTCAACTTTGTTAAGAGTGAAGATTGATGATTTCATTATTTTACTTTTTTGGTTGCGAAATAATAGTATCTAACAGCGAATATACCTGAAGTGATAGCTACAATAGAACCTAGAAGAGTAAAATAAGGCTGCACATCTGATGCAGTAATAAGGCAGAATGATGCAGAGGTAAGACTAATAACAGAACTAAAAGCAGCTAATACTGGATGGTTTCCGTTGTTATTTTCCATTTGATTAAAATTAACGATTTTTTGCATCTTACCCAAATAAATGCAACAACTATGCCGATTTATTAAGCTCGGTCATAATAGTCTGAAATGCCATAGCTATCATACTGGCTTCCTGCATATTAGCTGCGATACCTTTTTGTATTGAATTGTCTAATGCTACTTTTAATATTTGTAGCGCTTGTTCTTTAGTCATGTGTTATGGGTTTTTAAGTTCGATTACGTAGTCAGTTCCTGCTACATTTATCTTCAAGTGCTGACCTGATGCGCTGCCTGACGAAGATGTTAATAAGTTAGCTGATGATGTTAATCTTTCGTTAGTATCATCTAATCCAAAGTAATTGGCGTTACCGTTTCCGTCAGGATCACACAATAAACTAGTTCCTCCATTTAATATAACTCCAGCATTGCCTTTGTAAAGTGTTATACTATTAGATGCCTTTAATAATATATCTCCTGTTAATTCATCTAAGATAAATTGATTTGCTTGTCCTGCCCCAACATAATCCCCCATTTTAATCGTCTTGTTTCCTGCATCTACTTGCACATCGAACTGGCCAACAAGAGAACCAAAGTTATATCTATTACCAGGTATATCAATCCTAATGCCATCAGTTACCCCATCGGCTACTAATGCAGTATAGAATACAGAGTTGCCATCGTTTTTAATGCCTGATTCGATAGCGTTGTCTGTTAGGATGTATTTGTTATCTAAAAAATTTAAAACTAATCCAATTTCTGCGCCTCCATACTTTGAATATATTTTTTGATTACTATTTAATGTATCTTTTTCAATATTAAAAGAAAAACTGGATTCACCTATAAACGCTAAAATCTCTGAACCAAAAAAACCATAATTAGAAGTCTTTAAAAATACATTACCAGGATTAATTAATAAACCATTTGTATTACTATCTATTATCACTGTTGTATCTCCAGCAATGTGTAACGGAAAACTTGCACCAATGCCTATATAATAATCAGCATTAGGGAAATCTAAATATAATCCGTTTAAATTGCCTAAATAAATTGTTTTTAAAATACTACCCGCAAAATCATTTTGTAAAAAACTATCATCAAAGGTTCCTTGCTTATTATAAGGGATAAAGGTATCCGTTGGATTAACTCCTCCACCACCACCTGCAACAGATAAATCTATTGTATCTACTGAAGGAGTTATTGTTACAGAGTTATCTGTTGAAGTTATAGCTAATGCTCCTGTCAATCCATTTAATTCTGTTACCCCACCCCCTGCACCTGCTAGCGCATCAGTTATACTCACTTTCTTAGTTACTCCACCTTGTACTATTGGGAATACCTCTGTGCCTGCAATGGCGCCTGCTAATCCTAATTCTGATATTTTCATTTTATATTAATTTTCTGTTGTTAAAGTTACGTCATTTTCAGTAGTAATATCGTCTCCGTTTTCAGTTTGTAAAACTCGTACGATTACTGGCGTTCAGCCGTAGAATACATCTAGCAGTCCATTACCTTTAAAGTTAGCAGTAAAGGTAGCCATGTTATCAAATGATGCCACCTCATTAAGTGATTCAATGTATCCAGTCCCTTGCTTTTTTAAGAAGTGTCCATCTGTATCAGTCTCGTAGAACTCAATAATAATAGGAGTCGCATCAATGATAGCATCATAAAGATTATTAATGCCATAGCCGTCCTGATCTTCATAAGTTATATCTGCTGTAATTGGTGTAAAGGTAGGTATCACCTCACCTACATAGATTATAGTCTGTGTGCCTGCATTATAGAGGCTATAATTAGTTACTGTATAAGTTCCATCCGCATTATCTGTACCTAGTATAATTAGGCTGCCACCAACCTTAATACATAGGTCAATAGCGTCCAATACAAAGGCTTTAGGAGGTACATCTACCCAAGACAACGGAACTGTAATAGTTACAGGAGATAGGCTACTTATTGCCACTATGCCCTCAGCTGATGCGCTCCATGACGCTGCACCTGGTACATAAGTCCTAAATCTACCATTGCCAGTTACAGATGTCTCTACTAGATCCTGTTGGATGTCAAAGGTTACAGACCTAGCGCACCCGATAGGATGATTGCACTTATACGTTGTATCTTGTAGATATAATATTACGTCCTCGCCTCTAACTTTTCCCATAACTATTTATTTTCATAAAGATAATTAAATTCATAGATTTTACTCGAACTCCATGATAGATACTCTAATATTATTCCGCCATTAAAATTGCCATCCATTCTATCTATAAGCTCGTACAAAGTCAAATTAACATTCGCATTCTTATAATCAATAGCCATCTTACCCGGTACAAACCTATACTCATCTTGGAATTTGAAATGCTTGAACATAGACAGCGGAGTAATAAACTCATAAGGACCTGCTCCCTGCAATACTTTAAGTAAATTGCCTTCATACTTTGCTCTTGGCTTAAACCTTGTAAATAGCGATTCCTGTGTAGTGGCTATGCCTAAGTTACGATATGGATATGATATTCCTGCATAAGTCCATTGAGTACATTTATCACGAAGTAAAAAAGTATTAGATGCTAAAAAAAATGTGCCTTTAATATACCAACTCGGACTATTATCAAATATTATATCTCTGCTATTATTATTTTTAATATTAACTATTTGGGAGTCTGTATGCGTCTGACCAATTATCTTAGTAGAACCAGCAAAAAATGAATCAACACGACACGTAAAATCTTTAAAATAAATCTCATTGCCTGTATAAGATAAAGTTGGTACGAATAAATAAAAGTTTAATATCCCATCAGTTGGAGCTTCAGGTGTATAATATTCCCAAATATGTAATTTATTTAGATTATCTCCGTTTTGAATTATAAATGATGTTGAATTAAAATAGTTATATGTTGTTGTCCAATTACCATACGCATCTAAATAATATACTGTTGTTGCATTTCTTAAAGTAACATACCCTATTTGATTAAAATAACCTGGTATCGAAATGCCGGAAGCAAAATTAAATGAATAATAAACTCTATCCCTAGCTGATAAATAAATATCATTTGATTGAGCTGAGCCATTATTAAAACTTGAATATCCTCTAAGTACTATAAATCTATATTTTTCTTCACCATAATTTGTTTCAGTAATATCATTATAATAAGCAATACGGATGAACCTTTCAGGAAATATTCCTGTAGGATAATCTTGTGGATCAACCCAATAAAGTAATACATATTCCTTAATTAAATCATTATTAGCATCAACATATTGAGTAATTAAATCGCCTAACTCCTGCAAATTTGGATTTTTAATTAAATCATCAGGCTGCTCATAATTAAAAGTCTCCTTTACAAATTGATAAGGTCGCTCTATTGACTTCATTACACCTGTCTCTAGGTCGTAGCCATCCATAAAGGTAAATGTTGAACTTTGGATGGCGCCTGTTGCATACAATACAAAATCATTATTATAATTACTACCATGCATATCTGCACCTAAAGCAGTAGTATATCTATACATCTCATCCCATCTCACAATGTTCCATATCGCATTAGCTTGGAATAATGATGCGTTAAACCTTAACATTATCTGCTCTAATATATCGTAACAGTTCATCCAGCTATTAGTATCTACTCTTAATGTATTAGCATCAATAAAGGTATCATCCCACACACTCTCATTAGTCCCCCCTTCAGGATAGATACTTACCACAGACTTTAATCTTATATCTAATAAAGTTGATTTAAGACATAATTTTAAAACGTCTATTAAAGGGATATATCCTTCTAATTGATATGGTATATTATAAGTAAAATCAAATGTAACAGTGCCTGCGAATGGACAAACTTCATTAATATTAATAAGCCAACCTAAGGCAATATTATAATTAATACTAAAACACGTTAAATTGTATGTATTAGCTCCATCATATAAAGTAAAAGTATCTCCAGGCTTTAATACCCCTACACGAGGATCAAACGAACAGATTGTTAAATTAGCTACAGGAGTAGGATTATAAAAGTCTACCCCTGACTCAGTATGCAAATCTCCGACAATAACCGCCGCCTCATTTATCGTTATATCCTTTAGCGTCCCTAACATATCCGTAAAGGTTAGACTAATTTCATGATTAAAGTCTACCTGCATCTCTTGACAGTCATCTTGAAGTAAATAACCTTTAAATAAATATTGATCTGTTGTAGTGCATCTTAACTCAACATAGAACTCTGCATCATCCTCAGAATAAAAGTCTACAAGCCTCACGCCTAACTCTTCAGTAAGTATAGATACTCTAAGTGTACATCCTCTTATAGGAGCTTTTGGATCATCTTCCTGCCACTCCTGAACTACTGGAGTGCCACTAAGCAAAACTGTAGTATAATCCCCTACATAATCCTTTTGGAATATATTAACAGAATAAGATTGCAGTTTCTTAAAGCTATCAAATTCACTAGTATATTTTAATCCGTATGCCATTAAGTTGTGCGGCCATAAGTCTGACCATACTTTTTGTTACTAAAGAAAATGTCTTGACCTCTTAACACTCCAAAGACCTCCACCTGTCCGCCTATCCCTCCCATCATCTGGGATGTCTGAGCCGCAGGTATTACTTGTGAGCCTCTCGGTAAGTTAATCATCTCAGGTCCTCTCTCACCCACCAACGCCATACCACCTGGAGCATAACGTGTACCGGTAGCAAATCTTTTTTGTGTAGTTAGATTCTTTAACGCTGCTCCCAGTGCTACAAGTGCTATACCCACACCAATAGCCGCAAAGGGATTAGCTAATAATTGAGCTATTGCCTGCTGTGCTATAACTGCTAAAAATCCTATCTTAATTAATTGCTCACCTAGTGACTGAATACCTCCAGCTAATAACTCAAAGACACCTTTGAATACATCACCAAAGTTGCCACCTGTTAACGCTGCTCCTAATGCCTCACCAAATTTGATGGCAATGTTAGCAGCTGCATCAGTTAGGAATCCTGTGGCGGCATTATCTATTTGAGTAGAGTAATCTTTCCACGCTTTCTTAATTTGATCAGCCGAACCTTTTAACTCCTTTTTTATATTATTGACAAATTCAGGAGGAACAATACTACCTTTTATAGCTTCTAATTCAGCCTTTACTTTTATTGGTATAACTACAGGCTTAATATATTTTGCAATATTAGGTATAGGAATTTCATTCTGTGATTTCGGCTTAAAATCCCAAGGCAATAAAATAGCCTTAGCGGCACTTTCTAATTTTGCTCTGAGTTTTAATAATAGATTTTCATATTGAATATCTTGTAATCTTGCCTCCAATCCTAAGTAGACTTTATTATTAGGATCTACATTAAATTTCTCAATTATCTTTTTTAATATACCTTCAAACTCCTTTATCTTATCCTGGTTAATCTCGAATTGTGGAGTGCCTAATGATATGCCAGTAGCCTGCGTAGCCTTAAGTGATTTTTCAAACTTAGCTAAAGCCTCTGCTAATGTCTCTACATCTTTAGTAGATTTTTTTAAATCATCTGATGGAACTTTTATCCCCTTTGATGCCTCAGATAAATTTTTAGTTAATTCCTGAATATTTTTTTGAGTAGCATCTATCTCCTTATTTTGTGCATCACTATACCCACTTTCTGCCTGTCTTAATTTTGCTTCTGCTTGTTGTATTTTTTGATATACTCCAGGTTGATCTCCTAAAGTTTTAAGATATTTAATTTGAGATTGAAGCAAATCTGTTTGAACTGTTTTAGCTGCTTCTTTTTGCTTTTTTTCATTACCAGTTAATGTAACTCCTTGTAATTCTAATAATTTAGTAATTTCTTTTTCTAACTTAAATTGTATTACTTTAGCTGTTACAACAGCTTTTAAACTATCTAAATATAGTTTATAAGATGATGTTAATCCTATTACCTGATCTCCTTCTAATTTTAATTGATTAAATACTTCAGGATTAATTTTCTGAAGTTCTTTTATTGCATCTAATTTTCTTTTTCTAGTCTCTGTTTCACTTTCTAATACAGCTATTAATGAAGTTACATTTGATGTCTCAGATGCTACTGAAGATTCTATAGATTTTAATGATTCAGCTGTTGCATCTGTTTCATCTTTAGCTTTTTTTGCTGTCCTAGTCCACGCACTAAATCCAATCTGTGCAAAGGTTATAGCAGTAGTTACCGCTGCAAAGGCAAGTGATAATCCACCTGGTCCACTTAATGAAGAAAGTAAATTTTTACCTAATGATTGCCCAGTAGCTGCCGCCTCTTTTTTAGCTGCTGCTAATGAATCTACAAATGGTCCGATGTTATTCGCAATACCTATGAACCCATAAGCCGAATCACTCACAATACGAGATAGATTCGTAATAGAATAACTAGCACTATTAAGCTGCTGTGGCATCTTATTGATGGCACCACTTGTAGCAGTTATCTGCGTCTTTAATCCTGCAATATCTGTCTGTAATTTCTTAGCGTTCTGTGATAACCGGTTAAACTCTGAACCAGTACCTACTTTGCCTAGTTCTGACTGTATATTCTTTAACTCTTGCTCAGCCTTTCTTAACTCAGACACAAATGCTTCAGTATTGGCATTTATATTTATGTTAGCCTGCAATCCTTGTACATCTCGTAGATTGGTCTCAATGAATTTCTTTATGTCAGCAATGGAGCTTAAATTAGCTGTAATAGGTATCTCTACCGGAGGAATGCTCTCTAATTGATTCTCGGCCTGTGCTACACTTGTCACCAACTGATTAGCATCAGCCGTAATAGGGATGGGTATAGACTTTAGGTTCATCAGCTCACTCTCAACCTTACTTATCGTACTGTCTATCTGAGTAGAATCAGCCTTAATAGGGATGGGTATAGACTTTAGGTTCATCAGCTCACTCTCAACCTTACTTATCGTACTGTCTATCTGAGTAGAATCAGCCTTAATATCTATCAATGATATTGATGATCCTATTGCTTTTAACTCTGCCTCCGCCTTTAAAAATGTAGCATCTAATTGAGACGCATCAGCTGTAATCTTGACTTGTGAGGCATATCCTTGAAGTATCTTTAACTCATCCTCAGATTTCTTTATCTGAGCTATCAGCTGCGTATTATCAGCTGTAATATCTATTGGAGGAAGTTGTGTCTTTAGATTGGAGATTATATTCTTAGTCTCAGCAATCTTCTTATTCAATTCGTCTATCTTCTTACTATCACCTGTATTATTGAGCTGCGTCTGAAATGCCTTTAACTCACTTTCTGCTTTCTTTAATTCTGCCTGCAATTTACTAGTATCCGCACCGACTACTATCTTAATTTCTTCAGCCATCGTTATTTCACTTTTATATTATGTCTGTTAATTATCGCATCATATTCCTCTTTATTCATTGGCTGCACATTCTTTGGCTTTTCATCATCAGCCATCGGCCAAAACCTCTCTATGTTACCTATCGCCTTACTACCTGCCATAGACTCAGCTATACGAAAGGAAGCAAACCTCATCAACTTAGCCGACTCGGTTTGCTTCTCAATATATCCCTCACAGGCTGCGTAAAACTCTATCGGCAAACTTGTATAATATTGATACGCAGACCAACCTAGTTTACCCAATGCAAACTTTAAGCTGTCAAAGCATTGCTCTTTAATACTTTTTTTTTGCCACCTTCTAATATCTCCTCACCACTCTTTACGAGTGTCTTCCATATCTGCGTCTCTGTCATGGCGTTAGTAACCATTGTGATTACATTAGCTTTATTCTCCAACGCATCAACCCAATCGCAGACATCCTCAAAAGTATAATCCGCCTCTTCCTGTTTAACATAAGTATTGCCCATCAATCCTCCGTAAAACATGGCATACATAAATGCTGATTGAGTAGTACCGTTATTATGCTTGCTAATTAATTCTATGGCAAGCTGGTTAAACTTTAACCCCCTCTTTTTGCCTCCGATTTCAATTTGTAGATAACTCATTTTATTATTGTGTGTTTGGTTTAGAAATATCGTATGGCTACAGCATCAAAAAGATTTGTTAACTTATCTTCAGATGTATCTGCATTATTTAAAGCATTTCTTACCCATACATTATTTGTATTAGTAAAATCTTCAGTACTAGTCCAGTAAAATGTAAAGCTTAATGCAGGGAAATACCCGTTTAAATGTTGTGTTATGATTTGAGCCATTTCATCATATGAAGGCATAACCCAATCATTGTAACCATAAAATCCGCCATTAGCACATGATAGAGCTGGTAATGATGTAACATTAGCAATAATGGCAGCTGTATTAGCTGTACCATCACCTATACCAAATCCATATGCTGATGTTGGAGTATGTGCTATCGCCCAATTATCTGTGGCTACAGAAGTTCCATCTCCATAAACTACAAAGCCATGCTGTCCTGTGCCATCAATATAGGCAATATTACCTCCCTGATATGATTGTCCAATACTTAATGATGGACCACTAGGCACTACCGTTATAGTAGGCAAACCATAAGGACTTATACTCATCGTAAAAACCCCAATAGTGTCATAAGAATATGTGCTACTAAGTTCTGATATGAATCCAGTACCTTCCTGAATCTCATCCCCAGCCACTGGACTTGCAGGACTTAACTTCCATCCTATAGTCTGTTCTGCTCTTAATAGTTGTAATAAGTTTGAGCCACTTATACTACCTGCATTAGGATCTTGTAAGTGCTGACCTTCAAAAGATATTGATACCTCAACAGTGCCAGGACTCTTATCAGGTCCGCAGGCGGAGGAAGCATCAACAACTGATACGCTGTCATTGCTAGAAACAGAAGTGAGACAAACTACTGTATCGTAATTTGTCCCACCTGTTGGATCAATGAAGAGTAGCATATCGCCACCTTGTATCTTATGTTCTGCCATTTATTATGCTGTAATAGTTATAGAAGGAGTTCCAAACGGCTGCAAAGTCAAACTGAATGTGCCGATAGAATCGTATGAATACGTACTACCTAATTCAGATATGTATCCTGTGCCTTCCTGAACTTCATCCCCTGTAACTGGAGCAACTGGACTTAACTTAAAGCCAACAGTAGCTTTGTTTCTCAACAACTGACGGAGATTAGTACCCGAAATTTTACCACTCGCAGGATCTTGCAAATGCTGACCTTCAAAAGTATAAGAAATCTCAATAGTACCAGGACTCTTATCAGGTCCACACGCACTTGATGCGTCTACTACAGATACTGCGTCTGCTGTTGTCAAATTGGTAAGACATACGACTGTATCGTAATCAGTACCTCCAGTTGGATCGATAAACAGCAACATCGTACCACCGGCTACCTTGTGTTCACTCATTTTTTTTAATTTTTATATTTGTTATGAAATTACGAAAATATCTTGTTGAAAAATCAATACACGTGAAATAAATATTTTGCCCCCAATCTCACCATATCTATCCGTTCTGTCTGTCTGTACATTCAAGTTCATCATCTGTAATCCAAAGGCTGATAAATCTAAAACAGCGTTACTATCTGGCTTTACAGCTTGATATATTAAAGCACACGCCTCATTTAACGCCTTAGAATTATTATACTTATATTCCCATGAATGTACCGATATCTGTATCGTAGTGCTAGTGTCTGAGCTATTGCTAGTTGATGACTCAACATTTATGACATCACTCAGAACAGCATAGATCTTATCCTTAACATCATCAGGCTCCTCGCCCTCATAAATTGGTATGTTAACCGTACTGATGGCATTATAATATGCCGTAAGTAGTGATGTATTAATATCTATCATTTGAATATATCTTTTATATTACCAATTAATATAGGTAGGTTTTTGTTAATAGATGGATATAAAAAAGGTCTTGGTTTTATACCATTTTTTAAAATGCTAAAAGCAATAGCTGTAGCTGCTGCTAATAATCTCTCATCGTCACCTTTATTATTTTTTAATTTTTTCTTTGTCTTTACTGAGTATCTCGCTGTAATGCCTTTACGACTAACCCAGTCTAATATGGCATTAAGAAAATCATAATAATCTCCACTATTAGACTTCCCTTTAAATGTAGAAGCAAAGGCCTGCCAATCTGGAGGCAAACTGCTTACATACTCAGCTGCAAACTTTCGTGTGCCAAATTCAATATATGCTGCATACTTAGTATTAGCTGTTATTGTAACTGAACCGCTGCCATACTCAGGATTAATATTCCTTAGCAAGTTGCCCTCATCAGAGCTGTTATTCTTAACTAAATTCTTAGCATCTCTTACTACAT
>Ga0315285_10002411_pt1 | contig 19507 bp, 17 predicted proteins | sample YL17G09_36_MG_FD_203698 | JGI IMG/M metagenome (GOLD analysis project Ga0315285, IMG submission 203698) | Sediment microbial communities from Yellowstone Lake, YNP, Wyoming, USA - YL17G09_36 | ecosystem: Environmental > Aquatic > Freshwater > Lake > Sediment | place: USA: Wyoming | collected...
TCCCACGAGCGGATGCTGCAGTCCGGCCTCGTGGGTGACGAGACCGGCACCGTCAAGTTCATCGTCTGGAAGGAGGAGGGGAAGGAGAAGCTTGTCCCCGGCACGGTGTACCACCTCTACTACGCGCTGGTGGACGAGTTCAACGGTCGCCTCTCGCTGAACCTCTCCCCTGCCACCTGCATACCGGACGAGGGGGACATTGCGGTGGCCAGCGGCCAGACATTCCGGGGGGTGCTGATCCATGTGGCACCGGGGTCCGGTCTTGTCAAACGCTGCCCGGTGGAGGGGTGCAACCGGGTCCTCTCCCGGCAGAACTACTGCCCGGTCCACGAGATCCAGAAGGAGTTCCGGTACGACCTGCGGATCAAGGGGGTGCTGGATGACGGCACGGTGACGAAAAACGTGCTGATCCAGCGGGAGCTGGTTGAGGCGATGGCGGGGATCACGCTGGATGACGCGCAGGCGCTGGCCGAGTCCAATCCCCTGGGCATGGACGAGGTCTTCCTCCGGATCCGGGACGCGGTGCAGGGCAGGTACTATGCCATGACCGGGAACGAGATCGACGGCCGGATCCTGGTCCGCCAGTGCTCCCACATCGCCTTTGAACCCATGGAGCTGGCCGGGCTCCTGAACCGGGCGGGGGGTGAGGCGCAATGATGAACGACCGGAAGGGCCCCGGGTTCCGCAGCGGGCCGGCCTTCGAGCGGGAACCCGCCCGGCGGGTCTTTGCCGCCGAGCTCCGGGAGACCCGCCACCAGTTCCGTGACGGGGAGGACGAGAAGAGCCCCACCTACGTCCTGATTCCCACCGGAGTGCGGTGCAACCGGATCTTCATTGCCGGCACCCTCACCGAGAAGGAGCGGCGGGGGGACCAGAACGCCTATTATCAGGCCCGCATCGCGGACCCGACAGGCCTCTTCTACCTGATGGCTGGCTCCTACCAGCCGGAGGCGATGCAGCAGATCGCCAAGATTGAGCCCCCCGCGTTTGTGGCCGCGGTGGCGAAGCCCGGGGTCTTTGAGTCCCAGAGCGGGGCGCTGCGGGTCTCCCTCCGGGCCGAGTCGGTGATCGTGGTGGAGAAGGATGTCCGGGACCTCTGGGTGCTGGACACGGCCCGGGCCACGCTCCAGCGGGTGGATGACCTGGGGAAGAGCCCGGACTCGAAGAAGGCCCAGGAGATCTATGCGCCGGACCCGGCGGTGTACCGCCGGATGGCGTACGATGCGCTGGCGCAGATGAAGATCTGATCGTCTGATACTCGTAGTGTACCAATCACCCTCTGGTGGTGGAGTCGGGAGAGGCAGACACCCCTACCGGCGCCCTCCCCCGGGACAATATCGCCACCCTCTCTGTGGTTCCCAGGAATAACTGCGAAAAATGACCTTTCTGGAAATGGAGTCATCTCCTTTCTACGGGTATCAGGGCGTGAATTCCTCTTGTCTCTATGCCATATGACACCGGGAAGACCGATAAATAACATTCAAGAACCATAGAATTAATAGTTCTTTTAGGAATCCCATCCGAGGTGCACCATTCCCCGCCGCTATGAATCTCCTGTTCTCGTGAGGTTCGGTGGTGAGGGGCAGCCCCTGGCACGGGGGACGGCAGCCTGCTCCACCGGCACGGCGTTCAAATTCAATTGCAGTTATGGAACGTTCCCGCAGGTATCAATGTCTCAACCCGCATGCAAGAACGGGTGCGCCGCTGATTATCCTGGTAGCTTTATTGACTGCAGTACTGGAACCGCCCCGGGGCCCACGACCTATACGCAATGTTGCTCTGGTGGGAGTCCCAATGGTTGCGTAACCGGTGATACTGCGATGACAAGCTGTGCAACCGGCGATGCAATCACCTGCATCCTGTGCAGCTGAAGGTGCACTCCACTGACAGCCGCATTCCTGGCATACCGGCGCTCCTGGTGGCGGGCACGCCGATACCCCCAAAAGACAGATCCGGAATTTCGGGAGCGGGTAAATGCCCCGGACGGGTCTGTATGGGGCGCAAAGGAAACGCATCTCCGTCCAACGGGCAATCCTATGGATCAGACACCCATACCGTCCCGCTACCAGCGACCCGTGCTCGTTGATTTCTCCCATCCCCACAGGCAGGTGGCGCAGGGGATGATTACCTGCATGAATGGCCCAAGAAACACCACCGAAAACTGCATCAATGGATCTGCCAATATGACTGACTGCCGCTATGGATGTACGGCGAACGCACGATGCGAAACGGGCGAGGGTGTATGGTTAGGCTGTTGGGCGAACCAGTGCTGCACCGGTGATACAGTGGCTCCCTATAATTGCACGAATGGTAACATGGCCACGGCCAATTGCCTTACTGGGGATGCGGGTGTCCTGTCGATGGGTTGCGAAGAGTACACCTGCTTACAACACACTGGCTGTTCCACGGGGAGCTGAGGGAGGATACAGAAACAGCACTCCCAGAAGGAACTCGTGAGAAGCGTCCCCCGGGACGATGCGACCTGAAGTGAATGGTTCGCCAGAGCACCGGGGACTCTGTCAGCCGGGACGCACTCCCGTCTCCGGTATCCCACACCCGTTCTCACCCCCCGTTCCTCCGGTTTGACCGTAACCCTGATGAGAAGCCGGGGCAAGAGAAGACATAGTTATCTCAAGGGGGATGAGGTGTGGGGATGGGGAAGACCGGCCTGGCAATTGTCATGCTTCTGGTGCTGCTGATGCTTGCCGGCTGCACCGGGCAGGAAGGAATCCCTGAGGAAGCCGGGAGGATCTCGGCCGCATCAGATGCGTTTGTCCATGGCCGGCTCATGCCCGTCCGGTACACGTGCCTGGGAGAGGACATCTCCCCGGCCGTCAACTGGACCCGGGCTCCCAATGGAACCCGGAGCTTCGCGGTGATGGTGGAAGACCAGAATGCACCGGGCGGGGTCTTCACCCACTGGCTGGTCTACCGCATTCCGGGGAACCAGACCGAGTTACCGGAAGGAATCCCGACGGAAAATGAGACAGCTCTGGGCATCCGGCAGGGGATCAATGGCTTCGGGACGATCGGGTACCGGGGCCCGTGCCCTCCGGAGGGCTCGTCCCACATGTATGTACTCCGGGTGTACGCCCTGGATACCCTGGTGACCCTGGAGGGGGGAGCGGACCGGGAGACATTCGACGCCGCGGTGAAGGGGCACGTACTGGACGGGGTCGAGACCGGGGTCGTATTCGGGAGCTAGGGACCGGGGGCTTCTCTAGAGAACCCGCATCTCCTCCCTGGTGTGGGTTCGGGACGGGGGAGAGCCCCCTCCCGCCACCCTCCCCCGAGGCGGTCTTCCCTCCCCCCGTTTCTTCGGGTAAGGAACGGTACGGCACAGCGGGGGTGCGAATGGTCCAATCATCCCGGGAAAAAAGGAAGAGCCATGCCTTCACCGTCGGGAACGGAGAAGGAAGGCCAGGAGGGGTGGGAGCACCAGGAATCCGGGTGAGATCCCGGCCCGCGGGGAGGAGGTGGGAGCCGGGGATCCGGCGGGAGCAGTCAGGTTCGCCTGTCCCGGGGTCGGTGTCTCAGGGGGAACGGGAAGGGTCCCGGGCCCCGATCCGGGGAGCTTCTCCAGCAGCCGGAAGGTCCCCGTCTCCGTCACGCCCACCTCCACCGATTCGGCACGTACCAGGTACTCGTCCGGCCGGAACCCCGAAGTGTCGAAGGTGAAAGACCAGGTATTGAGGGGGGTACCGGTGACGACGGTGACCGTTCCCGAGGCACCCGAAAAACCGGGATCCTGTGTCTTCTCGGAAGGACGGAAGGAAGCGGAGGTGACCGTAATCTGCAGCCGGTCCCCGGCGGCCAGGTAGGTGGTGCCCGAGAGGGTGATGGTATCGCCGGCTACGTACTGGCTGTCCGACAGGATGGCTGCTGCGGCCAGGCTGGGCAGCAGTGCCAGGACCAGGGCCAGCGCAATCGAGGCCCAGGTGGAGGGTGCCCGACGGGTCACCGCCCTCTCCACCGGCCCATCGTGAGGAGCAGGATACCGGCGGCTGCCAGCGGGACCACCAGTTCTCCCGGTGCCGGCGTGGGGGAGGGTGCAGCTGTCGTGGCCGCCGGTGTTGGAGGAGCCGTGGGCGGTGCCGTGGTGGCCTCGGTGGTGGTTGCCACCGTGTGGGTGGTGGTGCCGGTTACCGAAGGTGTGAGGGGGGTCGTGGCTGCCGTGGTGGTGGCGGTGACGGGAGTCGGGCCGCCAATGTTCCAGGAGAGGATGTTGGAGTCCGGTGCCTGGCTGTCGAAGGTTGTGGGGGTACGCCACTTCGCCTGGACCCTGTACATGCCCTTCTCCAGTCCCTCGAAGGTGAAAGCGCCGGGCCGGCCGGGATCATCGGTATAGAACTCGGTACTGCTGATGTTCAGGCCCCGGAAGTCCCGGCCCTGGAAGATGTTGAGTTCGGCACCGCCCGGCGTCGTCACCACGATATCGACGGTGGCAGGGTACACGGTGCCGTACCGGTAGGAGGCCGCAACCCGGGGCGCGATGACCTTGAAGGCAACGCGTGTCGTATCAGGGATATTAAGACCCTCGATGGAGTCGGTATGGTAGGGATCTGCCAGCACCGCATCGATCTCCACCCGGGGTTCATCGATCCGGACGTACCTGCCGGTGTTCCCGTCAGTGGGATTGTAGGCATAGTAGATACCGAGCACCCCAGCCACGGACGACTCATAGACAGTGAACGACGTATCGTCCTGGACCGGGATCTCCTGGAGCACGGCTTTTCCCGGGGTATCGTCCACGTACCCGCGGAGAGCCGTGACCGGGTTGGCCCCGGACCGGAGCCCGGAGATGTCCAGGTTCTCCTCGTAGAGGAAGATCGTGTCGGCAATGTCAATGGCCCGGATGGACCCGGTCCGGGCGGTGGCCGGGACCGCGAGTATCATGAATAGCACGCAGATGACCAGGACTCTTGCACCCAGCGCAGGGATGTGAGGGGAGATTCCGTTTTCTGTCGTGGGTAACACCTCTTCAGCGCATAGGGTCTCTGCGCCCGGGGATATTAATGCTCACGCCATCCCGTACCCTGCGTTCTCTCATGCACGAGACCCGGCCGCTGTCGTGGGGGGGCGTGGCTGATCCGACAGCGGTGGATCCTGCGGTGCGGGCAGTCCCGGTTTGGCCGGAGGGTGCCCAACTCTTATCCGTAATCGGGTCGATATCATGAAAGGGATAAGGCGAAACCGATGGTTCCACCCTATGAAAAACCGGTGCTCCTGAATTTCCAGGTGGTCAGCGGGTCCCTCGCAGTAGGCAGTATCGGTTGTGGTAACGGGCTCAGTGTAAATGCCGACACCTGTTCGACCGGCAAGACCGTTATGAATTATTGTTCCCTTGGTTGTGCCGCCATGATCTCCTGCGCGTCGGGAGGGGATATCATGGGGATGTGCATGGGGATGCAGTGCTGCGACGGGAGTGTTCCTGTTGCACCACTGGATGCACCATGTATCACCGGTGGAACAGCACGCTGGGATTGCAGGACTGGGAGCATTTATGATCAGCCGTGCTGCTGCACCAGTACCTGTATAAACACCGTGAACTGTACCACCGGCAGCTGAGCCGCCAGTTCCGCGTGTTCCCGCAGGATCAACTGTAGTTGCTGCACAGGAAGGGTACATCCTCCGGCTCTGTCAGCCCGCAGGCAAAGGGATCCCCGCATCCCTGGCACTGCCAGGAATTCCTTTTTGAGGGTACAGACACGAGTAATGGTACACCGATGCAGAAACGAGCGGGGAACCGGGTGAGGGTCAGCGCTTCCAACCCCGAATTCGCCCTGCCCCTCGCTGATGGTTCCAATTGGACCATTGCCGGAGACAGGGCCGTCCGCCGGCAGCTTGGGATCCTTGGCCGGGTGATGTCCCTCGGGAAGGGGCGAACCCAGGGCGGTGCCCGCATCCTCCTGCTCCCTCCTGGCATGATCCATGACGGCACTCTGGAGAGCATGCCTCAGCGGGATACCGGCCACTTCCGGGACCTTCCCCGGGGCGGATGGAAGGCCAGGATCGCCGGCGACGTACGGTGCTGGTACCATCCCGTATGCTCTGATGCCCTCTGCGAGATCCCCACGGACATGACCCCCTCCGTGCTCTACCCTTCGCTGAACCTCTGCATGGCCCCCCTCTACCGCCATGCGGTCCGGGAGGGGGGTTTCCCGGTCCACGGGGCGCTGGTGGAACAGGAGGGCAGGGGCTACCTCCTCTCCGGTCCCTCGCAGCAGGGCAAGTCCACCTGCTGCCGCCGCCTTCCCTCGTCCTGGACGGTCCTCTGCGACGAGCAGGTGCTGGTGCTCCGGGGTGTAGACGGGGGATTCCTGGCCCATCCCCTGCCCACCTGGAACAACTTCCTTGGTAAGGGAGACCAGAAGAGTTGGGAAGTGGCAACTGCCGTCCCCCTGGCAGGGATCTTCTTCCTGAGCAAGGCAGCAGATGATGCGGCAGCTCCCCTGGAACGTGCCCAGGCAGCAATCCTGCTCTATGACGCGGCGATGTACAAGTACCGGTTTGCCATGGCAGGAGCGGCCCATGAGGAGATCCGGGTTGAGCGGGCGGCGCTCTTCGGAAGCACCTGCGATGCGGCACAGCAGATCCCCTCTTTCACGCTCCGGGCGAGCCTCCATGGCAGGTTCTGGGAGGAGATGGAGAAGGTCACGGCCTAATAAAGAGCCTCCTGAAGGCACGGGAATCCATGCCATCCGGTTCCCCCACTTCAGTTCCGGAGTGGAAAATATTAAGATTGGACATAGAGATTACCTTCATCATAGCCATACTTCACAGAAACGGGTATCTTCCGCTGTAATGGTTACTTATGCCTTTCCGCTATGAGCCTCCCGCTGTGGTCAACCTCTCAGCCCCGGGATGTGATCTGGGATGGGGAGGACCATACTGCGATAATGGGGCTCAGTATCGCGCCAGTCCAAGCAGCTGCGTGACAGGATCAAGCCCGGGCAACTGCAGTTACGGGCAGGTGGCGCAGAACAGCTGCATCAGTACCGGATGCTCGGCGAATATGACGTGCACCTCGGGAACCGATCCTGCCCTGGGTGGTACTCGAACCCAGTGCTGTTCGGGCACCGGACCCAACCTGGGGGGAACGACCTGTAAATCAGGAAATTATGCCAGCACCAGCTGTACTACCGGTACAGGTGTGAGCTGCCTTGTGTGCAAATCCGGAAGTTAAACCTCAGAGGATAGTGGGACTGGCGCCCCTGGATCGTGCGTAGGCCGCTGTCCTGCTCTTCGACGCCGCGATGTACAAGAACCGGTTCGCCAAAGCGGGGTGGCGCAGCAGATCCCCGCCTACGTACTCCGGGTGAGCCTCTATGGCAGGTTCTGGGAGGAGATAAAGCGGGTGGAGGACTGAAGGCAGGAATGGTATCTCCATCCCTTTTGCAGGTATGTTCGGGTGGGATCGTGCCGGCTGCGAAATCCCTATAAAGGACAATTGGCCGGGGCACTAAAATCTGACCTCAAAGGATTCGGCGCGGGTGCGGAGAGGATGGCGTATCCCGGGGTCCTCTTTTCGGGAGTCACCCGTATCCAGCCCTGAAGGATTGCGGTGACAGACACGGCCCAGGGCAATCGGGGTCTTCACCTGCAACGGTTGCCTGCTTAAGCGGATTCTTATAGGATAGAAAATAATGGTACTGAGCGTCCATGGGGTTCGCATACGAGAGACCGGATCTGATTTCCTTCTCCACGGACTGTGCCCCTATGGGTCTCGGCCGGGGGTCGTGCGAGACCGGTTTCGGTTACAATTCCCAGAATTGCGCCACCGGCTGGATTGCCTACAAGAGCTGCTCCAACGGTCCGTGGGCCGCCAATGCCCAATGCAGCACAGGGACAATGGCCAGCAGCACCACCAACCGCCAGTGCTGCACGGGCGGTACTCCCGCCATCTCCAACACGAAATGCACAAGCGGAGGCACGGCCGGGGCATCCTGCAGTATGGGTACCGATTACTCCCAGTATGACTGTTCGTGAACGGGGGTGCTGCCCCACCCCGGGCGGCCGCGTCCGGGAAACAGAGCCGGTGCTCCTCTCCCGCGGCAACACACATATCTGGGATCGGACCGGACACTAGTGCATCCACCATGCGGGAACCGGCGAAGGACACCTCCGAAGGGAGCCAGATCACGGGAGAAGACTGCACCTCTGCGGAACCCCTCCCCAAGGAAAGCATCTTCCTCACCGAGTGGCTGGCAGGGAACCGTCCCCCGAACCAGCTGCCCGTGAGCGCCGTCTGCAACAGCCACTGCATCTTCTGCTCCAACCGGCTGAACCCGTTTCCCGTCGCCACCGGGATCTTCCGGGATCTTGAGGACATCAAGCACCAGCTCTCCCTGATGCCCGCCCACCGGGATCCCATCCGGATGAGCGACAGCCTCCCCGGCCGGATCGCGGAGGGGGAGGCGTTCCTGCACCCCCGTTTCTTTGAGATCCTCTCCCTGATCCGGCACAAGTTCATCGGCAACACCCTCTGCTTCACCACCAATGCGTCCATGCTGGACGAGCCGTTCCTGAAGAAGCTGGCCGGGTTCCGGCCCGTGGAGATCACGGTCTCCATGCACTCGACGCAGCCAGCTCTCTGGGCCAGGATCTTCCGCAAGAGCGAGAAAGAGGCCGGAACAGCCCTCCGGGCCCTGGAGATGATCCGGAAGTACCGGATGGAACTGAAGGGCACCATCGTGCCGCTGCCGGCGATCTGCGGATGGGAGGAAATCGAGAAGACCTACGGCACCTTCATCGAACACGGGGCTACGGCGATGATCATGTACTGGCCCGGGTACACGGTCTGCAGCCAGCCGGAGGTGGTGCAGGAGGTCGCGTGTCCCCCGGATGAGTTCTCCGGGTTTGCGGAGAAAATGCGAGCCCGGTACAAGGTTCCCCTCGCGGCACTGCCGGAGATGAAGGCGCCGCTCGCTCTGCCGGTGAAACGGATTATGGCCCTCACGCTGCGGGGCAACGGGAAGACGCTCGGGGGACCCTTCCGCCAGGTCCTCTGGCTCTCATCAGAGGCGGCATACGCCCGCCTCCAGGGCCTGGTGGCACACCATGCACCGTTATTCCAGAACCAGCACCACGTGGTACCGGTTCCCAACCGCACCTACGGCGGGAACATCATGGTTGCCGGCCTCCTGATGGTGCAGGATTTCATCGAGGCGGGGAAAAAGGCGCTGGAGAGCTGGCCCGATGCGGAGCTGGTCCTCGTGCCCCGGACTCCGTTTGACTGGCTCAGCCGGGACCTGCAGCGTCGGCCGGCCCACGAGATCCGGGATGCACTGGGTGTCCCCGTCTGGCTGGTGAATGAGCAGGGCGCTGTGGATCCGCTCCTGGACCGCCTCTTCTTCCGGGAGACTGCATGCGGGTTCTCACCCCTCCAGGAGGCCATGAACCGGTTCAATGCCGGTTTCCAGGACGAAAAGGCCCTGGACGGGAGCCTTGACCTTGTTGATGCCTACCCCGTCAGGACCTCGTGGGGGGATCTTACCCGGGAGGAGCTGAAAGGGAGACTGCTCTCGGAGCGGCAGAGGATCCCTCCCGGGCAGCGGTCCCTCTTCCAGGGATTCGAGATGCTGGGTGCCAGCCGGGGCCTCTGCATCGAGCGCTGGCCGACGCAGGACGAGACGGTCACCTACCGGAAGTGGACGTTCCTGGTGAAAAGGGAGAGCGGGTGGCGGATCCAGGAGATCGTCCAGGGAGAGGACGAGGACATGATCCGGGGTGAACCGCTCGGATAAAGATGAGATCGAATCCTTTGGTTTGCATAGGAATGCAGCTCGAAGTAATGTGTAAAACCAATCCAAAGGAATATAAGTCATCGGGAGAAATATCGCTCAAAATTGAATATCTATGAAGTCTCGGTACGAAAGACCCGTATGTATAGTCTTATCCGGAATGGGTAATTACATGGGAGTGGGAATTGGAACATGTGCCACCGGGGTGCTAGGTTCAACGAGTTCCAGCGCGTGTAAAAGCGGGAACTGTGCTCGATTGGACTGTCTGAATGGTGGGTGTGCCCAGCTTCTTGGGTGTGCGACCGGAGCTACTAAAGCTGGGTGTAGTACTGGGGGTTATCCGGCTTCTTTATCGCGGGATTGTTGTTGTACCGGCGGCAGTCCCAGCGCGACAAGCTGTCCAGCCGGGAACTGTGCGGTGCAATCGTGTGGCGGTGGCACCGTTTACACCACCATCAAGTGCAGTTAGCAAGGGAGTTGGGATAGAGTCATTCGCCACGGAAGGTGGACTGTCCTGGCGTCCCAGATATCGTGAGGATTTGATGGCCCGCACTGGTGCTTATTCCGGGTTTTCAGAAGAAGATGCAGAATTCTGGTGACAGGGCTGAAAAATGCAACGGTGAGCAAAAATCTTTCCTTATGCATCTGACAGAAGTCCCAGTGTCGGAAGTCTCTGGTGTGTTCGTACTTTATCCGAATCAGGACAGAATCCGAATAAGGGTAATCCTTCAGATTACTGGTATGATGGTGCCGCAGCAGACCATCTAGAGCAACAGGGGACGCAGGAAACCCGGAGAGGGGGGGGGACGGGTCACTCTGGGACGGCAACCTTCACGCGGAGTGGCTGGATGGGATGGTATCACGTAATCTTTCAGGGTAGCGTGAGGATCTGCTACAGTCTGATAAGCCCCTAACATGAGGGCGCTGGTCTGAAGCTGGCGGTGATACCTCAGGGCAGGCTCTGGGGAAGGTACGGGACTATCGCGAAGGTTCTTGTGGATGGGAGACCAATCCCATGATAGAATGGATGAGACCGGTACTCGCCCCATCGCCAACCCCCTGATCGTGCTCCGCGAGGAGTTTGACGACTGGGCGGTGCTCTTTGACCCGGATACCGGGAACGCCTTCGGCCTGAACCCCACCGGGGTCTTTATCTTCAAGATCCTGGACGGGGAGCATACCGAGGCGGAGATCCTCAGGGCCCTGAAGCAGGAGGCGGAGGGTGTGCCGGAAGAGGCCACCGAACACCTGCGCCAGTTCATTGCAATGCTCGTGCAGCAGGGGCTCGCGGGTTACGCGGTGCAGTAAGGGGCAGCATGCGGCTCATGAACACCCCCAAATCGGTGGACATCGAGATTACGAACCGGTGCAACCTCCGGTGCTCCTACTGCAGCCACTTCGAGAGCGCCGGAGACGTGGGAAAGGATCTCCCGAAAGAGGAATGGCTCCGGTTCATCGAGGAGCTGGGCCGGAACGCCGTCATGGAGGTGACCCTCTCCGGGGGAGAGCCCTTCATCCGCGACGACCTGCGGGAGGTTCTGGACGGCATTGTCCGGAACCGGATGCGGTTCTCGCTCCTCTCCAACGGGACCCTCATCACAGAGGAGATGGCCCGGTACCTGGCCTCGACCCGCCGGTGCAACAGCGTCCAGGTCTCCATCGATGGTTCCATTCCCACTACCCACGACGCCTGCCGGGGAGAGGGGAACTTTGTCCGGGCGCTGGAGGGGATCCGGGCCCTGCGCAGCCATGGCGTGCCGGTAGCCATCCGGGTCACCATCCACCGGCAGAACCTCCATGACCTGGAGAACATCGCCCGGTTCCTGCTGGAGGAGACCGGCCTCCCTTCCTTCTCCTGCAACTCGGCCTGCCACCTGGGCCTCTGCCGGAAGAACGCGGAGCTGGTGGAGCTGACCCCATCCGAACGATCGTTTGCCATGAAGGAGCTGCTCCGGCTGAACCGGAAGTATTCGGGACGGATCACCGCAACAGCAGGTCCCCTCGCAGAGGCCACGATGTTCTGGGAGATGGAGCGGGCACGGAAGGAGGGGAAAGCTGCGATCCCCGGGAGGGGTAACCTCACCGGCTGCGGGGGGGCCATGTCCAAGCTGGCCGTCCGTGCCGACGGGGTGATGATCCCCTGCTGCCAGGTGCCCATGATCGAGCTCGGGAGGATCAACCGGGATTCACTGAAGGAGGTCTGGCAGCATCACCCGGAGCTGGACCGGTTCCGAAGGCGGAACGAGATCCCACTCAGTTCCTTTGAGTTCTGCCGGGACTGCCCGTACATCCCGTACTGCACGGGGAGCTGCCCGGCGACGGCGGTTACCCTCACCGGGAACCCCTACCACCCGAGCCCCGACGCCTGCCTGCGCCTCTTCCTTGCGGAAGGCGGCCGCCTCCCGGAAGAAGAGCTCCTGCCGCAGGGCGGGGCACCTGCGTGCGGGTGACTGCAGTGGCGCGGACCCGAAAGAAAACGGAGGAGACACGGCAGTACCCCCTCTCCCAGATCTACTTCTACCTGACCGAGGGGTGCAACCTGGCCTGCCGCCACTGCTGGATCGCTCCGAAGTACCAGGGCCGGGGAAAGAAAGGAAACCCCGCCCCGTATCTCGACTTTGATCTCTTCACCTCCATCATCGAACAGGCCAAGCCGCTGGGACTCTCCGGCGTGAAACTCACCGGCGGCGAGCCGCTGCTCCACCCGGACATCAGGAAGATCATCGAACACCTGAAGGAGCAGAACCTGGGCGTTACTGTGGAGACGAACGGCGTCCTCTGCACGAAGGAGCTGGCCCGGCTCATCGCCTCCTGCAGGAACCCCTTCGTCTCGGTCTCGCTGGACGGCGTGGATCCCGCCACCCATGAATGGGTCCGGGGGGTCAAGGGGTGTTTCAAAGCAGCGGTGCGGGGGGTGCGGAACCTGGTGGCCGCGGGACTGCGCCCGCAGATCATCATGACCGTCATGCGCCACAACCAGGACCAGATGAAGGCGATGGTGCTCCTGGCCCAAGAGCTGCGTGCCGGCTCCGTCAAGTTCAATATCGTCCAGCCCACGGCCCGGGGCGAGAAGATGCATAAGGCGGGGGAGACGCTCTCCATCGAGGAGATCGTGGCAACCGGCCGGTGGGTGGAGGAGATCCTGGTACCGGCGTCGCGGGTAGGGGTCTTCTACAGCCACCCGGCCGTCTTCCGCCCCCTGGGACGCATGTTCGGCAGCGGGTGGGGAGGGTGCGGGGTCTGCGGGATCCTCTCCATCCTGGGAGTGCTGGGGAATGGCTCCTATGCCCTCTGCGGCATCGGGGAGACCGTCCCCGAGCTGGTCTTTGGCCACGCGGCAAAGGACCGGCTGGAGGACATCTGGAGGGATTCCCCCATCCTCAGGGAGCTGCGGGAGGGGATGCCCATGCGCCTGGAGGGGATCTGTGGCCAGTGCCTCATGAAGGGCCTCTGCCTGGGGAGCTGCGTGGCCCAGAACTTCTACCGGAGCAAAAACCTCTGGGCCGGCTACTGGTTCTGCGAGGAGGCCCGTGAGCAGCTGCTCTTCCCGGAGAGCCGGCTTGTGGGGAAGGCCGGGCAGGGGCATCGGTGAACGAAGTAAGGTGGGAGAAATAATCAACTGGGAAGGATAATCAACTGGGACGGAAGGGAAGATAATGAAACCACGCTACCAGGTGCCGGTGATCATCCCTTTTTCAAACCAAAGGTGGGTCATTGCCGAGGGCTCCTGTGGCACAGGATCACATATTACCAATAACTGCAATGAAGGATGCTTTGTCTACTGGTGTCTGGGAGGAACCTATCCGGAAGAACAGTATAAGTTCTGTTGTCCCGGTGGGACTCCCGGCCCCACGTTCTTCCCTCCGTCAGGGATAGACTGCGGGGTGGGAGAGATGGCCGAAACCGGGTCATGCCTGTCAGGTCCCATCGCACTGACCACGTGCACGACCGGGGATTGCCCGTCGTCCGGATGCATCAGCGGGTCCACACCGTGCGGTAACTCCTAAAGATGGCCCCGGCGGGACAGACGAAGGCAGGAATACGCTCAATAACGCAGGAGAGGAATATTCTTCCGGTATGGGCGATCTCTCCACGATTCCGCCAACGGATTCCGGAAAAGATGCTGAGCGATCACCGGTCATCCTCCGGTACGTAGGCGGTTCTATGCTGCCCACCTTCCGGGAAGGGGACGAGTTGCTAGTCCTCCCCTTGGGGGAAGCCCTCCCCCGCCGGGGCGATGTGATCGCCTTTAGCCTTCCGGGAGAGGACCGGACCATCGTGCACCGGGTGGAGTCAGCGGGGGATGGCAGCATCCGCACCCGGGGGGACGCATCCGGATCACCTGATTCCTGGATACTCCTGCCGTCAGCAATCCGGGGCCGGGTGGAGTTCGTCCGGGGCGACTGTGGTTGGTACCGTGCAAGGAATGGGAGGGCGGGAAGGGTAGAGGCTGGAACCGTTGCCGTCCGGTGGGGGATCCGGGCCCTCGTCGCCCCTGTTCTGAACCCGGTATACAGGGCACTCTCCGCATCCCGGTACATGAAGCGGCTAGGCCGTACACTGCCCACACGCCTGATCGTCTATCAGCGGAAGCAGGGCCCCGAATACCAGCTCCGGCTATGGGGAGTGACCATTGGCCGCTGCCTGCCGGGGAGGAAGCGGTGGCGGATCAGTACCCCCTTCCGGCTCGTCGTGGATGAAGGGTGCCTGCCTGTCTCGGCCGGACAGACGAAAACGCTGGAGACCGCGGAATGACCCTATCGGATTTTGACCTGTCAGATACTCTCGGGAAGCTCCGGGCCCTCCATGCTGATCTGAAACTGGCTGGGGATCTGCAGCAGGAACTGTATTCTCCCGGGAATGTCATCATCCCGCTCCTGGTCTCCCTGCTCCGGGAGGATGGGGGCGGGACGACGGAGGTCCCTCCTGAGGACTGGGCCGGCCTGATGCGTCTCCTGGCACCCCATGGGATCCTCCCCCTCCTTCACCAGCGTGTCGTGCAGTCGGGCACCGGTATCCCGATGTGGGCGGAGGAGCACCTCCGAGCTGCATTCCTCTCGAGCCGGGTGCACACCTTCCGGCAGGAAAGGGAGCTCCGCGATCTCCTGGGGGCCATGGCCAGCGCAGGCGTGGAACCCCTCCTGCTCAAAGGGCCAGCCTTGGGGCGGAGCCTGTACCCGGATCCGGTGTTCCGCCCCAGCGGGGATATCGATCTGCTGGTACGGAAGGAGGAAGTGCCCCGGGCCCGGGAGGCGCTGCTTTCCCTCGGATTCGTTCTCCCGCTGGACAATTACTCTGTATCCCCCTCCTTCTATGACCAGGAGACCTATCTCCCTGCCAAGGGATTCCCGTTCACCGTTCCCGTCGAGCTGCACTGGGAGATCCAGCGATATGGCCGGAGGTACCGGCAGGGTACCCTCGAGGAGCTCTTCGAAAGATCGGTCCCGGTCTCCACGCCGGGCCTCGCCTTCCGGACGCTGTGCCCGGTCCATGCCCTGGTGTACGCCGGCAGCCACATAGCCCTGCACCATGCCGACGAGGTCCGCCTGATCTGGATCCGGGACGTCGTCCTCCTGTCGGGGTCCTTGGATAACCGGGAATGGCAGGAGCTTCCGGGGGAGTGCAAGCGGTGGCAGGCCAGGATTCCGCTGGAGAAGGCCCTCACCATGTCCTCCCTCTGGTTCGGCGTGCCGGGGGACCTGTCGTTCCTGAAAGGATGGCCGGAACCGACGGCAACCGAGCGGGCCACCTACGACGGTGTCCTCCATGACCTGCATCGGATCCGCACCTTCCTGGCCCTGCGGTGGCCGGGGGATGCTCCACTATCTGAGAAGGTCAGGCTTCTTCGGCGGCTGGCGGTGGACCCGATGGGGATGGGGGCGGGTGATCGGTCCCTCTCTCATCGTGTACGGGGGATTCGAGCCACCATACGGAGGTGGGCGGGGGTGCCGGGGCGATGGTAGATGGGGTCCCCGTGCCTTTAGTATATTCCGGATACAGATGATCCCGGATGGAGACGGCGACCGAATGGAGGGTGAGTGAATGGCTTCCTCTCAGACTTTGGGATGGGGTATATTCCGGGTGGGAGCCACCCGTTAAGTATACACGGAGGCCAAATCTTCAAGTCATATCAGGTAGTAATCACGATTAATGCCCGGTTCGCTCCGGTATGAACCCCCCATGGTCGTTTCGTTCCAGACGTATGGCGGGCCGGTTGGGTGGGGGGTATGGAGCTGCGGCGTGGGCCCTGGTACTTCCTCGTTGGACTGCAAATCCGGGTGGACAGCCGCGCGTCTCTGCGGTAACGGCTGCGCAAATGAGGGAAGTACTGTGTGCACTCCCGGTTCCGCATATGTTACGGGAGGTTGCAGAACTGGACTCCAGGCAATGTCAGTCTGCCTGTCAGGGACCGGAGTTGGCACGAATTATTGTTCCCCATTAACTTCCTGCTGCCTTGGATCAGGTGGTAAAAGCAGTTATGCCAGCTGCGTTGCTGGCGGTAGCCCGTATGCCTGCCTCACGGGCGGCTGGCCCTGTCAGGAATGCACGGCTGAGAACTCCTGCAATCCCCCGAGTTAGCTCGCCGGTCTCGGAAATACGATCCCCCGTTCCGGGTGGAGTCTCAGTTATATCCCAACCAATCCCGTAAACCGAAACCACCGCGTGATACATTGGGGACGCACCGGATCGCCCCCCCAATCTACTGCGCTCCCACGGTATGCGGGGCCAGATCCCCGATATAACCCCCCTCCCCTCCCCTCCAGTTCCCCGTACCTCCCCTCCGCCGTGATCCTCCCCTTCTCCAGCAGGATCACCCGGTCCGCATCCGCGAGCACCTGGGGGTGGTGGGAGATGATGATCGTGGTCTTCCCCTTCCGCAGGTCCCGGAGGGATGCCCGGACCGTCCGCTCCGTCCCGGCATCCAGGGCTGACGTGAACTCGTCCAGGACGAGAAGGGGGGCATCCCGGAGGAACGCCCGGGCGATGGAAATCCGCTGCCGCTGGCCCACCGAGAGCGTCGCGCCCCGCTTCTGGATTCTCCATCCCACTGAGAAGAGTGTTGTTCCAAAGGTGTCATTCCATAGATATTTCTGTTTCACGGTCAAACCCTTCAGAGAATGCCCGCCCCGTATCGGTACGAACCCCCAGTATTGGTACTTTTTGCAGATACCGGCCAGGTTCCTGTCGGTGTCGGGTTCACCTGCAGCACTGGACCTAAGGCTGCGGACGCCACCTGCAGTGCCGGCTGGACGGCTGCAAACAAATGTGGCTCCGGGTGCACTGCCCAGAATCCCAGCAGTAATTGCGTATCTGGTGTCACCGTCAAAGGATGTACGAACGGTTATAGTGCTAATTCTTGTAACTCCGGCACTTCTGGGCCGTATGGGGGCGGATGTGGCCTCACGGTCTGTTGCACCGGAAGCGGTGGCTCGAACTGGTCAACCTGCAAATTCGGGGATGGGAACTTCGGGGCATGCAACACCGGAGATGCCGCCTGCGGTGAAGTCTGTCTCACCTACGATCTCTGCAATCCGCCCAGCTGAGAGGCGGGGGATTCTCCTGTTCCTGTAATCTGCCTGTCGGGAGAACCAGCAATCACCCTCTTGCCCTCGGAGATGGCCCCGGTATCAGTCCCTTCCCCGCCACCTCCCCGTACGTCCCCTCCGCCGTGATCCTCCCCTTCTCCAGCAGGATCACCCGGTCCGCGTCGGCCAGCACCTGGGGGTGGTGCGATACCACGAGAGTGGTCTTCCCCTTCCGGAGGTCCCGGAGGGATGCCCGGACCGTCCGCTCCGTTTCGGCATCCAGGGCTGACGTGAACTCATCCAGGATCAGGATGGGTGCATCCCGGAGGAACGCCCGGGCAATGGAGATCCGCTGCCGCTGCCCGACGGAGAGGGTCGCACGCCGTATCTGGATTCTCCATCCTACCAAGAAGAGTGTTGTTCCCGCGGTATCATTCCAAAGTTATTTTTATTTTCCGGTTTCACTTCTGTGATAGTGTCTGCACCATGCCGTTACGAACCTCCGGTATTGGTACTTTTTGCAGATACTGGCCAGGTTCCCGTCGGGTTTGGGTTCACTTGTAGCACGGGACCCAAGGCTGCGGACGCCACCTGCAGTGCAGGCTGGACGGCTGCAAACAACTGCGGTTCCGGGTGCACTGCCCAGACTCCTGGGTGCGTGAGTGGTGTTACAAACAAAGGGTGTGTGACCGGCTATAGTGCCAATAAGGGGTGTCCCGCCACCGGCATTTCAGGGATCTATTGGGCCGCTTGTAGCCTCACGGTCTGCTGCTCCGGAAGCGGAGGCTCGAGCTGGCCCTCCTGTAAAAACGGCTCTGAGAACATGAGCGGGGCATGTAACTCCGGATCTACCGCCTGCGGTGAAGTCTGTCTCACCTACGATCTCTGCAATCCGCCCAGCTGATGGGCCGGGTTCTCTTCTTCCGACGGTCTGCCGGTGGGGCCGGAGATATTCATGCCGGTTAGGAGAACCGGCACTCACTCTCTTCCCGCCGGGGATGGCCTCGGGACCAGATCCTGCCCTGACAGGTCCCGGTAAGGCCCCTCCGCCGTAATCTTACCTTTCTCCAGCAGGATGACACGGTCCGCATCCGCGAGCACCTGGGGGTGGTGGGAGATGATGATCGTGGTCTTCCCCTTCCTCAGGTCCCGGAGGGATGCCCGGACCGTCCGCTCCGTCCCGGCATCCAGGGCTGACGTGAACTCGTCCAGGACGAGAAGGGGGGCGTCCCGGAGGAACGCCCGGGCGATGGAGATCCGCTGCCGCTGGCCCACCGAGAGCGTCGCCCCCCGCTCCCCGATAACCGTATCGTAGCCCTTCGGGAGGGCCAGTATCTCCTCGTGGATCCCGGCCTGGCGGGCGGCCTCCACCACCTCATTGCGGGTAGCGGTGATCCTTCCGTAGCGGATGTTCTCCTCCACCGTCGCGTTCCAGAGGAAGATCTCCTGGGAGACCACCGAGATCTGCGAGCGGAGCCAGCGGGGGTCCAGGGTCCGGGTATCGGTGCCGTCGAGGAGCACAGCCCCCGAATCGGGGAGATAGAACCGGAGGACCAGATTCACGAGGGTTGTCTTCCCGGTGCCGCTGGGGCCTGCGATGGCGAGGGCCTCTCCCGGTTTTATCGTGAAGTTGATGTGCGAGAGCACGGGCTCCTCCTTCCGGTAGGCGAAGGAGACGTCCCGGAACGCGATCTCGCCCCGGACCCGGTCCGGCCGGGAACCGACCGTCGTGGCCCCGCCCTTCCCGTCCTCGGGAAGCGTCCGGAAGAGCTCCAGCATCCGCCCGAGTGGGATCAGGATCCCCTGCAGGTTCATGGGGGCAAAGAGGAGGGCCGAAAGGGAACCGGTCATCATGGCCACGTAGCTCGTGAAGGAGACATAGTCCCCGATGGTGAGCCGGCCTGCCAGGATCTCCCCGGCCCCCAGGATCATGATGAGAAAGGTGGGGACGGCCCGGACCGCCCGGGAGAGATAGCCGGCCGTGGAGGAGATGACCATGCCCCGGATGCTGAGCCGGATCAGGCGGCGGAGCCGGTCCGTGATCCGGTCCATCTCCCGGTCCTCGGTGGCATGGGCCTTGACCACCTCGATCCCGCTGAGCACCTCCTGGATGTCGCCGGAGAGGTGGGACGAGGACTCCATGGTGGTGTAGGTGAGGGAGCGGAGCCGGGTCGTGAAGAACCAGTTGATCAGGAGGAGGACCGGGATCACCGAGACGGAGATGAGGGTCAGGGGGAG
>Ga0315285_10002412_pt1 | contig 19500 bp, 16 predicted proteins | sample YL17G09_36_MG_FD_203698 | JGI IMG/M metagenome (GOLD analysis project Ga0315285, IMG submission 203698) | Sediment microbial communities from Yellowstone Lake, YNP, Wyoming, USA - YL17G09_36 | ecosystem: Environmental > Aquatic > Freshwater > Lake > Sediment | place: USA: Wyoming | collected...
GGATTCCTTTCCCGGAAGATATTCGCCCAGACAATCCGCAATCCGCAATCCGCAATCCGCAATAAAGCCCCACAAACTGGCGTGACAAAGGCCAAAGCAAGTGCCGCCGGAAAGAAAGGTCGCTCACACGGATGAGCGGGCCTCTGTTGAGCCTGCTTCTTATCGTCAGTCGTAGTCCTGGTATTCTCAGCCACGCACGTCTCCGGCAAGCGCTTGACCGGCCGCAAGGCACAAGTCCGCATGAGCGTACCACCCGCCGGGGCAAGACCGCGAGCAACAAACGCCGTAAGACGAGCGCTGGACGACCGCTTTGGGGCGGGATACAATCCCAGGGATCGGAGCCTGCCGGCGTCTGGACTCGTCCGGCGGGTTTCAACGCCAAATGGAGACTATGGCAATACGACGAGGCAATCCTTGGCGGCAACTTGCGGCGCCGCAGGTGGCGCCGTCGCTGCTGGCAAGCGACTTCGCCCGGCTGGGCGAGCAGATCGGCATTCTGAGGGCCGCGGGAGCCGAGGTTCTGCACGTCGACGTGATGGATGGGCATTTTGTGCCCAACCTGTCGATGGGCCCGCCGGTGGTCAAGTCCATCCGCGCCTGCACGGTGCTTCCGCTGGACGTGCATATAATGGTCACCGACCCGGCCTGCTACATCGAACGGTTCGCCGAAGTCGGGGCCGACAGCATCACGTTCCACGTCGAGGCCGCCCAGGAGCCTCACCGGCTGATAGACCGGCTGCATGAGCTTGGGCTGGGGGCCGGCATTTGCCTGCGCCCGGGCACGCCGGCCAAGGCGATCGCCGAGATCGCCCGCGAGGTGGACATAGTGCTGGTGATGACCGTCGAGCCGGGTTACGGCGGGCAGGAATTCATGGCGGACATGCTGGATAAGGTAGAGACCCTTCGTGGTATGCTGGATGCCGGCCAGCGGCTCGAGGTCGACGGCGGCATCGACCGGCGCAGCGGTTTGCTGTGCGCCAAGCGAGGCGCCGACGTGTTCGTGGCGGGAAGCCACATCCTCGGCCAGCGCGACATTGCCGCGGCCTTTGGGGCCATGAAACAGGCCGTGGCCAACCCCGCGGGCCGGCCAACGTAAAACCAGTGAGTGCAAGAATGGCGAAAGACCCCGACCCCGTAGTGCCGTTCGACCCGTCCGTTTTCGAAGGCCCGGCCTTCCGCAAGAAGCGCGAGGTGCCCGACGGCCTGTGGATGCGCTGCCCCGGCTGCGAGGGGATGCTCTACCGAAAGGTCGTCGCGGAGAACCTCGAGGTCTGCCCGACGTGCAATTACCATTTCCGCGTCCCGGCCCGGCCGCGGATCGTGCAACTGACCGACACCGACAGCTTCGAGGAACTCTTCACCGACATACTGCCGGATGACCCGCTGAACTTCACCTGGCGCGAGCGAAAGTACGGCGAATACATAAAGGAATACCAGGCCAAGACCGGCACCGACGAGGGAGTGCTGACCGGCGTGGCGTATATCAAGGGCCGGCGCGCGGCGCTTGGCGTCATGAACGGCGAGTTCATCATGGGCTCGATGGGCTCGGTCATCGGCGAGAAGCTGACGCTGCTCATCGAGAAGGCCGCGGCCGAGAAACTGCCGCTGATAATCATCTGCACTTCCGGCGGCGCCCGAATGCACGAGGGCGCCCTGAGCCTGATGCAGATGGCCAAGACCTCTGCCGCGCTGGGCCGGTTCGACGAGGCGGGCGGGCTTTACATCGCCGTCCTTGCCGACCCGACCACCGGCGGCACGACCGCCAGCTTCGGCATGCTGGGCGACGTGATCATCGCCGAGCCGGGCGCGCTTATCGGCTTCGCCGGGGCTCGCGTCATCGCCAACACCATCCGCACCGAACTGCCCGACGGATTTCAGACGGCCGAGTTCCTGCTCGAGCACGGCTTTCTCGACCGCATAGTCCAACGCAAGGAACTCCGCAGCGAACTGGCCAGGCTGATCGACTACTGCGAAGGCTGAGGCGTACCCAGGGATTGCCGCATGTCAGGGCCGGCAGCATTCTCAGGCCCGAAGGGCCGGCTTGTCAGGCCCGAAGGGCCGGCTTGTCAGGCCCGAAGGGCCGGATTGTCAGGCCCGAAGGGCCAGCTTGTCAGGCCCGAAGGGCCGGCAGTGTTTAGCCGGGGGCGTAAGCCCCCGGAAACAATGCGCTTAGAACAAGAGCCCCGAAGGGGCGACAGAATTACGCACCAATGGCGCCAGCGGCGTGTATGTTCTGTCGCCCCGTCGGGGCTCGTTTATATAAATGCCTTCTTTCCGGGGGCTTACGCCCCCGGCTAAATGCTATCGCCCCTTCGGGGCTCATTGCCACGGCGCAGCAACATCTTGCTCAGGCCGGGCTGCCTGTCTTGTCGGAGCCGGCGTCGGCGGGCGGCGAGCCGGCGGCGGCGGGCGGCGAGCCGGCGGCGGCGGGCGGCGCCTCGGCCGCGGGGGCGGCTTTCCTTGGCCGGCGACGGCGGGGCTTTCTGGCGGCGGGCCTGGCTGATCCGCCGGCGGCGGGCCGGGCTGATTCAGCGGCGCCGGCCTGGCTGTCGCCCGAGGGCTGCTCGCCGGCGGCAGCCGACGCGGCGGCCCATAAGGGGGCGGCAGGCTCGGCTGGGGCTTGGACTGACTTCGTGGCGGCCTTTCGCCTCGGCGGCCTCGGTCGCCTTGGTTTCCTGGCTGGGGCCTGCCCGGCCGGCGGTTTCGCCTCGGTTGCCGCCTTCACTGGCGCAGCCTGTGGCTGGGGCTGGGCAGGCTCCCGCGTCACGGCCTGGGCAGGTCTATTGCTTTTGTCGGGCCATTGCGGCGCGGCCTGGGGCTGCTGTTGCAGGCTTGGCTGGCCATGACCCTGGTGCTGCTGATCCCCTGCAGCAGGCTCGCCGGCGTGGTTCTTGTGGCGCCGGCGACGATGGCGCTTCTTCTTGCCCGTGCCATTCTCACCGGCCTGGGGAGCCTGACCCTCCGTGGCTGGGGGCTTGGGCTGCTGTGCCTGCCGCGGTTGCTGCGGACGTTGCTGCTGCCTGGGTTGGACGGCCTGGCCTGGCACGGCCGGCTCCTGCGCCTCGGGCACGAGCCCCAGACCGGCAGGCTGCTGGGCGGCGGGCTGCTGGTCGGTGGGCGCCTGGGCGCCTTCAGCGGCGTTATCGCGGCGGCGCCGGTGCTTGCGGCCTCCGCGCCGTCCTCGACGCTTCTTCTTTACCTCCCCGGCCGGACCCTCGCCCATCACGGCCTGGACCGCCGCCGGCGCCGCCGCCGAGGCTGACGCCGGCTCGCCGGGCTCCTCGCCGCCCGCCGGGGCATGCCGGTCGGCTTCGCCCTCGTCCTGGTCGGCCAGGTCGGTGGCGCTGATCATGCGGTCGAGCTCGGCGTCTTCATCGTCGCCGTAGGGGATTTCATCGGACTCGATCACGTCGAAGTCGATTTCGGCATAGTCCCCCGCCTCGACCGTCGCGCCACCCGGCGTCGGCGCGGCTGGCTGGGCTTCTCCCTCGACCGGGGCTGGCGCTGCCGGCAGCGGCACTTGCGAAATGGGAGTTGTCTGAAGGATTCTTCGCTCGTGCTTGCCTACGGCGGGGTCCTCCCACGCCACGGGCGCGCCGCGGGAGTTGGTGCAATGGATGATCCCCTTGCCGGCCCCGACTTCCGCGTCGGCTCGGATGACGACGGTCTTTGCCGTCTCGGCCTCGAGTCGCGCGATCTGCAACCGCTGGCGGTTGAGCAGGAAGTGGGCCACTTCCGGCGGCACGACGGCCTCGACGTGCGCCACGTTGGCATCGGCGCCGGCGCGCTGGACGTCCCGCATGATCTTGAGGCTCAGCGATTCCTCGCTCTGGACCACGCCGAGCCCGTCGCAGCGGGAGCAGCGGTTGAAGTAGCTCTGTTTGAGCGACGGCCCGAGGCGCTGCCGCGTCAGTTCGATGATGCCGAAAGCGCTGATCCGCAGGACCTTCGTCTTGGCGCGGTCGGGCTTCATGGCGTCCTTGAGGGTCTTCTCGAGCAGGCGGCGGTTCTTCTCCTCGCGCATGTCGATGAAGTCAATGATGATCACCCCGCCCATGTCGCGAAGCCGAAGCTGCCGGGCGATTTCCTCGGCCGCCTGGAGGTTGATCTTCAGCGCGGTGGTCTCGGCGTCGGAGTGCTGGCGGAACCGCCCGGAGTTCACGTCGATGGCCACCAGCGCCTCGGCCTGGTCGAATATCAGCGAGCCGCCCATCGGCATCTCGACGCGCCGGGCGTGGATCTTCTCGATCTCCGCCTCCAGCCCGGCCTCGTAGTACAGGCCCTCCTTGCCCGTGTAGAGCTCCACCGAGTGCTTGCCGCGCGGCACGGCCACGTTGAGGAACTGCTCGACCTGCCTGGCCACGGCGGGGCTGTCGCAGATGACCCGCTCGATTTCCGGGCTGTAGATGTCGCGGATGGTCCGGGTGACCAGGTCGGACTCCTCGTAGATTTCCGACGGGATGCGCGCCCGCTTGATCTGCTGCTTGACGGCCTTCCACAGGCGGAGCAGGTAGTTCAGGTCGCGCTGGAGCTCGCGCTTGGGGCGGTCTATTCCGGCCGTGCGGACGATGAAGCCCATGTCCGGCGGCAGCACCAACTCGCTCAGGGCCGATCGGGCCTTGTCGCGGGCATCCTCGTCCTCGACCTTGCGGGAGACGCCCAGGCGGCTCATGCCGGGCATCATCACAAGCAGCCGCCCCGGGATCGACAGGTACGTCGTCATCGTCGGGCCCTTGGTGCCGATGCCCTCCTTGATCATCTGGACGACCACTTCCTGCCCGCGCCGCAGACATTCCTGAATCGGCGGGCGGTAGTAGTGCGACCTCTTCTGGCCGACGCTCTCGACGGACCGCTTGTGCTTGGGGAAGTACGTCGGGTTGACGTCCGAGACGTGCAGGAACCCGTTCTTGCCAAGCCCGATGTCCACGAACGCGGCCTGGATGGCCGCCTCGACGTTCATCACGCGGGCCTTGTAGATGTTCCCCACTCGGCTTGCCGTGGAGGTCCGCTCGACATAGAGCTCTTCGAGCCCCTTGTCGGAGATGATGGCTATTCGGCATTCCTGCCCTTGGACGGTGTTAATCAGCATTCGTTTCGGCATGTTGCCCTTTCAGATGGCGGCTTCGGATCGGCAGGACCTTTTAGCACTACTTGGCACTACTTGGCACTACTTGGCAGAACCTGTTCGCAGGCTTTTTTGCAGGCTTTGTTCGCCGGCGCCGGGCCGGTCCGGAAAACCGGGCAGTGGTTGGCTGGGTGAGTCACAGGTCGTACCGGACGTTCGTGCGGATCAGCCTTGCCAGGTCCGCTCTCGCGTCGAGCCCGACGGCCTCGAGCACCTCGCCCGGGCGAGCCCAGACCTGTCCGTCGGAGGCCAGCGAGAACCGCAGACGTCCATCTTCCAGGCGAAGGTCTCGAACGAGGGCTTTGAGGTCGATGGTCCTGGCACGGTGGGCCTTGGCGGGACCCGTGGCCCCTTGGGCCGAGGCGTCCGCGCCCCGCTCAACCGGCCAGGCGTCGGCCTGGTTGAACTTCGCGGCAAGATCGGCCAGTTGGGCCTGCATGGCTTGCTTGATGGGCACGTCGTAATCCACGCGCCGCACCCGCGGTGGCGCCTTGGTCTGCAATACCTCGGCGCGGATGAACGTCATTCCGCCAGGCGCCTGTGCGTTGAGCAGGCCCAGGAGTCTCTCCGCCGGCATCGGCCGGGTCAACTGCATGACGGCCAGGTCGGCCAGAGAGGCCACGCCTACAGGCCTCGGGCATGCCAGCGACAGAACCGGATGCGGGTTGAACCCCTGGGTGTACTTGACAGGCAGGTGTGCCCTGGCGGCGGCGCGTTCAACAGCCCGCACGGTATCCCTGTGCGACAGGAACCGCAGGTCGGACTCGATCGTCAACCACAATCCCCATTTCTGGGACGGCTTGGGCGAACTTCCTTCCGTTTTCTACCTTTCCGTTGCCTTGTTGTCGTACTGGACGCCGCCGGGCCGGGTGGGCCTTTCGGCCCGTTGCGCCCGGGGGTCCTGGTTTCGTTCCAGCCGCGACCGCCGCGGCCGGCTGTTCTCCGTCAGGCTCGCACTGTCCCGCTCATGAACGGGGCGGGTTAGTGCGTTTCTGTTTTGTTTTCAGAGGCTCTACTGTAGTGTCTCAAATAGACCGTGAATTATCACGAGTTCGTAAATCCTAAATTCGAATCTCTAAATCCTAAACAAATCCGAATTGCAAAATTCAAATGCTCAAAACGCCAGTAAACGGCGCTCAATTCGTGGGAAATCCAAGCGTCCATCGAAGCTTCTTGTTTGTTTTGGATTTTGTATTTCGAAATTGTTTAGGATTTCGTGCTTCGGATTTAGAATTTGTCGGGCGGCATAATGTTCATCAATTATGAGACACTACACTACTATCTTACTTCCTACTTCCTACTTCCTACTTCCTACTTCCTACTTCTTACTTCTTACTTCCTACTTCTTACTTCTTACTTCTTACTTCCTACTTCCTACTTCTTACTTCTTCTTCACTCCACAAACTCCTCCGGCATGATCCGGCGGATCTCCGCGCGGAGGTAGTTAAGCGTTTCCATGTCGGAGTCGAAGCTCATAACGCGCCTTGCCACCTGGAGCGCCTGCTCCATTGTGGTCGAGCGGATGATCTTCTTGACTCCGGGTATCGCCGGCGGGGCGCAGGAGAATATCCGCAGCCCCAGTCCCAGCAGAAGCATCGTGAACATAGGGTCGGCCGCCATCTCGCCGCAGAGGCTCACGGGTATTCCGTAGCGCTGCCCGGCGCGGATGATTTCCTTTATCAGCCGAAGCACAGCCGGGTTTGCGGCTGAGAACAGGGGCGCCACGCGCTCGTTGCCGCGGTCGACCGCCAGCGTGTACTGGATGAGGTCGTTGGTGCCGATGGAGAAGAAGTCAACCTCCTGCGCGAACGTCGAGCACTGCAGCGCCGCCGACGGCGTCTCGACCATTATCCCGATGGGGATGTCCTCGCGGTGTTCGATGCCTTCCTCCTCGAGGTCCTCAATCACGTCGCGGACGATGGCCTTGGCCTGGCGAAGCTCCAGCACGTTGGTCAGCAGCGGAAACAGCAGGCTGACCTGGGCGTCGACGCTGGCGCGGAGGATCGCGCGGAGCTGCGTCTTGAACATCGGCAGGTCCTGGAGGCACAGGCGTATCGACCGGAGGCCCAGGAACGGGTTTCGCTCCGGCACGCGCGCGCGGGCCTGGGTGTACTTATCGGCGCCCAGGTCCAGCGTTCTTATCACCAGGGGCCTGCCCGCGCACACTTCGATCACCTTGCGGTAGGCCAGGTAGTGATCCTCCTCTGACGGCTCGGTATCCGACGCCAGGTAGAGAAACTCCGTGCGGTACAGCCCTATCCCCTGGCCGCCCTTTTCCAGGACGGTCTGCACCTCGCCGGGAAACTCGATATTGCCCAGCAGGGCGACCTCGTGGCCGTCCTTCGTGATCGCCGGCAGGTCGCGCAGGGCATCGAGTTCGTGGACGAAATCCACCTGCTGCTGGGCCATCCGGCGGGCCTGCTGGAGAGTCCGCTCGTCGGGGTCGATAATCACCAGCCCGCGGTTGCCGTCGATGACGACCATGTCGCCGCTGGACGCCTCGGCCGTCACGTCGTTGAGGCCCACCACCGCCGGTATGCCTAGCGCGCGGGCGACGATGGCGGTGTGGCTGGTCTTTCCGCCGGCGTCCATGGCCAAGCCGCGGATGTGGCTGCGGTCCATGCCGGCGGCCTGGCTGGGCGTCAGGTCGTGGGCAAGGACGTTGATGTCCTTGGTCAGATGGATGAGCGACTGGCGCTTCTCGCCGATCAGGTTGTGAAGCAGGCGCTTCTCGATGTCGTAGATGTCCTTGACGCGGTCGGCGAAGTAGGCGGGCATCGACTGGAATTCTTTGGCGTACGCCCGCAGCACGCTGGCCACGGCGTACTCGGCCGTCACGTGGCCCGTGGTGATCGCGTCGGTGAACTTGAGGATGACCTCCTTGTCGTCAAGCAGGCCCAGGTGGAAGTCGAAGATGCTGGCGATTTCCTTGCCGATTCTCTCGGCCGTGCGGTCGCGGAGGTCCTGGACCTCCTTCTTGGACACGGCGATGGCCTTTTCCAGGCGCGCAAGCTCGACCTCGCCGAGGTCGCCGGGCACCTCTCGTCGAGGCACCTCGAACTCCTCGGTGCCGATCACCACGGCCGGGGCAATTGCCACGCCGGGGGAGACCCCTATGCCTTTCTTGATCTTCATGCTTTGCCCTCGGCCGGGCGTTGATTGCGCCCCGGCCGGGCTTGCGTATTATTCCGAGCCAGCCTCAAGGCTATTCCTCGCCGAACCCTTCCGTGACCAGCTTCTCCAGGGCCTCGATGGCAGCCTGGGCGTCCTCCCCGTCGGCCACAATCCTCAAAATTGTCCCCTTGGTGGCCGCAAGACGCATTACGGACATGATGCTCTTGGCATCGACCACGAGGGGGCCGTTGGCGACCTCGATCTTGCAGTTGAACCTGTTTGCGATCTCCACGAACTGCATCGCCGGACGGGCGTGCAGTCCGTACTTGTTGACGATCTTCACTTCTCGTAGGAGCGTTGCCAATTCGCTATCCCGGCGTCCCGCGCTGGTCTGTGAGGTCCAGACCATTTAGCCGACCTCGTCGGCTTCCTTGATCAGGTCGATGATCGCTTCCCGCGACTCGCTCTGGCGCAGGAACTTGCGGAAGATGTCCCGCTGAACGTGCTTGAAGATCGTCTCCATTGCCTGGAGGTGCTCGTCCGGGTTGTCGGGGCTGGACAGCAGCAGAATCACCGAGTAAACGGGCTTGGAATCGAGAGAGGCGAAATCGATGCCTTCGCTGGAGCAGCCTATCGTGGCGATGGGCTTCTTGATGCCCTTGAGCTTGGCGTGCGGAAGGGCCACGCCCTTGCCGATGCCCGTGGTGGCCTGGGCCTCGCGCGCCAGGATCGCCTTGGTGATCTCCTTGACCCTCTGCTTGGACACCGCTCCGGCCTCGGCCAGAGACTCCACCAACTCCCCTATCACCTCGTCGCGAGTCTTGTTGGCCAGGCTCGGCACGATAGCGTCACCGATGATGATGTCCGACAGTTTCATTCCAAACTCCTGCTAATATGCCGCATGGACAAGCTCCCGGGCCGCTTGGGCAAAGGGCATGCATCCGGGCCTGCCTGGCGCCCAGGCGGCAAGACGACCAAGAGTCTACCGCGTTTGGATGCCTGTGGCTAGGGGACACAACGGGTAATTTCGCGCTGCTCAACTACTCCGCCTCAGGGACCTCGGGCACGACCTCGGACAGTGAGGCGCCCTGGTGATTGCGAACCTTGTCCTTGTGCCGGCGAAGCTGCTCGACCATTTTCGCAAGGCACTGATCAATACCCGCGTAAAGGTCCCGATCGCGATGAGTGGCCACGAAAGTCGCCTTCCGCCTGGCCTTCACGACCATCTCGGCCACGGTGTGCTCCGCTTCGACGTCCAAGATGATCTCAACCGACATAATGCCGTCATAATAACGCGGGAGCCGCTCCACCTTCGACTCCACGTACGTCCGGATCGCCTCAGTCACATCCATGTGGCGCGCATTTACACTAATATTCACGCTGACATCTCCTTACTCTTTCCGGACTCCATAGGTATAAGACCCCGTGGGACCTGTTTGAGGCTCGAATCATCCATCGCATGGCTCAGGGGCATCTGGCTCAGAGGCATAATGACTCCCCCGCTCACAATCAGCCGAAGTGCATCGTCGATGCTCAACGGAAGGTCGATAACCTCGCTCCGCTGCACCGTGATCGCGTAGCCGGTCACCGGCGTCGGGCTTGACGGCACGAAAACCGTCACAAGGTCCTGGCCCAGCACTTCACACAAGGTCCGCATGCCTTCGTTGGTTACAAGGCCAAGCGACCATACCCCCTTGCGGGGATACTCCACCGCCACCACCCGGGAAAACTCCATCTTCCGCTCAGCCAGGAGAAAATCCGTCACCTGCTTGACCGACGGGTAAATCTGCTTGACTATCGGCAGCCGGAAAAAACTCCGCTCGATCAGCCGCCACATCGCCCGGCCGAGGATGCTCGCAACGAACCGCCCAAAGACGTAAATCAACACAAACGAAAGGATAAACCCGACCCAGTTGAACTGCCAGTCCTCCCAGAACTGCTTGACTCGGTTCCAGAGGACATCCGGGCCGCGCAGGCTCAATTCATGCCTGCCCGCCACGGATATCCACTGGACCACGATCCACTTGACCAGCTTATTGACATGGACACCCACGTGGATGTCCACGAACTGCAAGACCCAGACGATTATCATAACTGTCAGCAGCGCCGGCAGCATGGCCGCCAGGCCGCGGAAGAAAAACCGCCTGAAGTCGCCGCCAAATCCTGTCGCCACAACCACGCTCCGTTCCGCAGGATGGTTCCCCATCCGGCTTGCTCTATCTCAGTCTAGTCGTGCCGGCAGGAAACGTCAAGCGCTTGAGCGCCGCCGGCGACCTGACTTTCTGGCAGAGACGACACGTTGTCTGGATATCGATGTCGTGGTGTGAGATCGCGGTCGCCATTGCGGATTGCGGATTCATTTCCCGGAAGATACTCGCCCAGACAATCCGCAATCCGCAATCCGCAATCTGCAATCCGCAATAAAGCCCCGCAAATTGGCGTGATTGAGGCCAAAGCAAGTGCCGGCAGAAAGAAAGGTCACCCACGCGCCTCCAGCCAGGCTCGCCGGGAGATTGCCCTAACCTCTTGTCCCATTCGAATCTTGCGGCGTACAATGCGGAGAGGGTATATGGTTCAAATAGCCCCGCGACTTGCGAACCCCGCGGGGCGTTTAATCCGTGGATAGTTCGCCGTCCCGCGTCCCGGCCACCCGCGGCCTGGACCAGGGCACAGGGCAGTCCGGGCCGTGTGGGCGGCATTCGGCGGAAAGGTCTTGAAACTGATGTGTTTGAGTAGATGCAAGCTTATCCTCGGCGCAGCGGTCGTGCTGGTTTGCCTTTGGAGTCCCGCGTGGTCTGCCGGCGGCGAGAAAATTCCCTCACCCAACTGGCCGGGCTGGCGAGGCCCGACGCACGACGGGCAATGCCCGGAGATGCCCGCGGCCATGCCTGAACTCAAGCTGCTCTGGAAACAGCGAATGGCGGGCCGGTGCGACGCCGGCCTGGCCGCCGCCGACGGCGTGGTGGTCGCGCCGGACAGCGATGGCAGGCGGAACGATTACTACTGGTGCTTCGATGCCGCAACCGGCAAGGAACTTTGGACCGCCAAGGTCGCCAACGGGCGACAGATGGCCTACAGCTCGGCCCCGCGGGCCACGCCCTGCATCTACAGGGGCAAGGCCATAACCATAGGCGCATTCGGCGACGTGCATTGCTATGACCTCAAGACCGGCAAGAGCGTCTGGGAGAAGAACTACCGCAAGGACTTCGGCGCCGGCAACGAGCCGCCGGAGTGGGGATACAGCGTCGCGCCGCTCATCGTCGACGACAAGCTGATCCTCATGCCCGGCGACCTGGTCGCGCTGGACCCCAACACCGGCCTGACCATCTGGCGGGCCAAGACCGCCGGGCCAAACTACTCCGCATTCGCCGTCGCCTCCGTCGGGCCGGTGCGGGAAATAATCGGCTACGACGCCAACAACGTCGGCGGCTGGGACATCGCCAGCGGCAAGCGGATCTGGTTTATGCCGGTCGACAACTCCAAGAACTACATCGTGCCGTCGCCGGTCGTGTTTGGCCGGATGCTGCTGCTGGCGACGGAATCCGATAAGGCCCGGCTGTACAATTTCGCCGCCGACGGCACGATCAACACCATGCCGCTGGGCGAGAACCGCGACCTGTGCCCCGAGATAGCCACGCCAACTCTCCAGGGCGGCCTGGTCCTGGGCATATCTCACGGTTTGATCTGCCTGGATGCCAACGACAAACTCAACAGGCTGTGGATTCAGAACAAGGAAGATGCGTTCAAGGGCATGGCCCACATTGTCGCGACGAGCGGCCGCGCGATGGTCTTCGGCGACAGGGGCGAGATGGTGATGATCCGCGCCACGCGGGAAAAGTGCGAGATTCTCGGCCGGGCCAAGCTCTGCGGCGGCTCGGAGAAGACCGCCGTGGTCTGGTCTCATCCAGCCATCGCAGCCGGCGTGATCTTCATCCGCGACGAGAAGTACCTTTACGCCTGGCGGATGCTGCCAGCCAAAGCCGACAAGTGAACCTCAAGGAGCGCCTGTATGGCTAAAGTGGTTCTCGACAAGGTGTGCAAGACCTTCCCCGGAGGCGTCCAGGCCGTCAGGAACGTGGACCTGTGCATCGGCGAGGCGGAGTTCATCGTCCTTGTCGGCCCGTCGGGCTGCGGCAAGAGCACCACTCTTCGCATGGTGGCCGGGCTGGAGGAGATAACCAGCGGCACGATCAGTATCGGCGAAACGGTGGTCAACAACATCCCGCCGAAGAACCGCGACATAGCCATGGTCTTCCAGAACTACGCGCTGTACCCGCACATGACGGTCTACAAGAACATGGCCTTCGCGCTGAAGCTTCGGCGGATGCCCAGGGCCGAGATCGACCGGCGCGTCCGCGGCGCCGCGGCGATACTGGGAATCGCCGACCTGCTGGACCGCAAGCCCAAGGCCCTCTCCGGCGGCCAGCGGCAGCGGGTGGCGGTCGGGCGGGCCATTGTCCGCCAGCCCAAGGCATTCCTGTTCGACGAGCCGCTGTCGAACCTCGACGCCAAGCTCCGCGTGGAAATGCGGGCCGAGCTCAAACGCCTCCACCAGCGGCTTGCCACCACCACCATCTACGTGACCCACGACCAGGAGGAGGCCATGACCCTCGGCGACCGCATCGTGGTGATGAGGGACGGCCTGGTCCATCAGTGCGGCGCGCCGCTGGAAGTTTACAACTGCCCCCAAAACCGCTTCGTGGCCGGCTTCGTCGGAACGCCGCCGATGAACTTCTTGACCGGGCGACTGGCGCCCGACAACGGCAACCTGTACTTCGACGAAGGCAGCGTCCGCATTCGCCTTGTAGGCCCGCAGGCCGCGGCTCTGGCGGGCCAGGCAGGCCAGGAGGTGGTCCTGGGCGTCCGCCCGGAGGCCATGAGCCTCAGCGGGCAGGGCCGGTTTGCCGGGACCCAGAACGTCCTTCCGGTCCAGGTGGCGGTCGTCGAGCCGCTGGGCGAGAAGATGGACCTCTTCGCATCCTCGCCGAGGCACCCCCACATCGTCGCCCGCGTCGACGCCCGCACCGACGTCCATGCCGGCCTGTCGCTCCAACTCCACCTGGACATGAGGAAGACTCACGTCTTCGAGCCCGGCCCGGCCGGACGAAACCTGGTGGCGGAAAAGCAGTAGCCGGCTTGCCACGGCGTAGCCCTGCCTAGCCGCAGGCGAAGCAGGGTAGCCGGGGCTGTCCGATAATTCAAAGCCGTCGTGTGCGGTTATTGGCGCAGACCTTTCGACTCCAACGAACCCAGCCCCATTCGGGGCTGGATTTGCCGGCCCGGCGGTACGGAGGGCTCTTCGCACCCGGAGGCTGTCCTTCGTCTTCCCCTGCTCCGTGCCGGGAAGCGTTCTCACTCGATTGTCGGCGGGGTCGCGGTTTCCGGTGACGGCCCCGGCGGCATCGTGGGCGTAAGGGGCGGCGGGGGGAGTTGGTCGTCTTTCAGGAAGAAGTAGTACAGCCGGCCTTTGGAATAAGTCCGCCCGGCCAGTTCGCCGGCCCTGTCGCCGATGCCGACGTAGAGGTCGCATCGGCCCGGGGCGCGGATGGCGCCACCGGCGTCCTGGTCGAGCACGAAGCCCTCGAACGGCAGCATCTCGATGCCGCCCGAGTAGCGCTGCGGCAACTGCGCGGCGACCATCGCCAGGCAGCCTCGCGGGTAGACTTGTTTGTCGGTGGCGATCGTCCGCATGGCGGTCACCGGCTCGTTGAGGCAGCCGCGGGGCGGGCCGTCGGAGACCGCGAAGAACACGAACCGCGGGTTGCGGTCGACGTAGAGCTTCACCTCGTCGGGATGGGTCCTGAAGTACTGGATCATCCCGGCCAGGCTCAGGCCCTGCTTTTCAAACTTGCCGTCGGCGATCATCTCCTTGGCGATCGAGTTGTACTCGTGCCCGTTATGCGCGGCGTAGCCGACGGTGATGAGCCTGCCGTCGGGCATGCGGAGCTTGGCCGAGCCCTGGACGTGGGCGATGTAGACCTCGAACTCGTCGGCCAGGTAAACCAGCTCGTTGCCCGCCAGCAGGCCCGACGCGGGCAGGTCGCGGCGCGCGGGTATCTTCTGCATCGGCCCGCCGGGCTGCTGGATGCCCAGGACGTTGCCCTCGCTGTCCTTGACCAGCCCGGGCGGGGTCTTGTGGAGCGGGTAGCGGAACGTCGGAGTCGGCGTCGGCGAGGCGTTGAAGATCGGCGTGTAATAGCTGGTGAACAACACGGTGCCGCCGCCGTCCCAGCCGACCGACGTGTAAATGTCGAACTTCCGCGGGATCTCCTCCTTCAGCCGGTCCGGCGGGAGGTTGGCCGCCAGGAGCTGATCGAACGCCTTGAGGCTCGCAACCGCATGGGCGTGGGTGATCTGCCCGTACGGGAAATACCTCTGGCTGGAGGGCTTGGCCAGGTAGTCCAGGCTGTGCGCGATGGACTGGCGCGTGTCGTAGGTGAACTCGCAGGCCATGGTGATGTCCGGCATGTCGGCCGGGTCGGTGATCTTCCGCAGAGCCAACTCGCCGGGCGGCAGCGGGCGTTCAAAGTCCTCGACGATGCCCATGGGCTGCGGGGGCTTCTGGGCGCACCCGCCCAGGGCGATGAAACAAGCGGCCAGCAGGACGGTCCAAGCAGTTCTCATGTCGGTTTCTCCTTCCGGGGATGATCCCGGCAGCAAGCCCAATACCCTAACAATCCCGCGCGGCAAATGCAAATTGGCTCTGTCATGTCTCGGTGCTCTGCTCTGAAAGGAAGGTAGTAGGTAATCCGCCGTGGCGGAGTAGGGGTTAGGCGACAGCCATCGTCCTCGTCCTCGTTCTCGTCCTCGTCCTCGGCTTTTCTCTTTATCGGGTGAGCCGAAGGTTCATGTTCTCTGCGACTCCGCGGTTGACTTCTTCTTCTTCTTCTTGCCGCCGCCGGCCTTGGCCCGGTTGTAGCCTTTGGCGTATTCGCTACGGCATCGGAGTTCGGTCTGGTCGGGGTCTTCGCCGATCTCGGCTGCAAGGGCGGCGTGCATGGCCTTGATCCGCTCGGCCTGGTCGGGCCTGGCCTCGAGGTTGGTCAACTCGCCGCTGTCGGCGGAAAGGTCGTAGAGTTCCCGCTCGGATGGGTGTTTGGCGTCGGCGGGCGTGTGGTAGACGTACTTGTACTTGCCTTGGCGGATCATGGCGTAGCCGCTGGCGATGTTATGCGCGTAGTACTCGCTGACGGCCTGGTCTTTCCACTTGGCGCCGGCGTCTTCGAGCCAGCCGGCCATCGAGTCGCCGTTCCAGTCGGCGGGCACTTTGGCGCCGCCGAGGTCGGCGATGGTCTTGACGACGTCGACCAGCGAGCAGGCGCCGGACCGCCGCTGGGCGGCCCCGAAGCGCGACGGCGAACTGACGATCAGCGGCACGCGGGCGGCTGAGTCGTAAACGCAGTTCTTCCACCACAGCCCGTGCTCGCCCATGTTCTCGCCGTGGTCGCTGGTGTAGATGACCACCGTGTTTGCCCCGGCGGGGCTCTGGGCAAGGGCCGTCAGCACCTGCCCGATCTGCTCGTCGAGCCACTGCGTCAGGCCGTAGTACAGTTCCCGGCCCTTCTTGACGATCTCCGCCGGCACGTGTTCATTGTGGAAGCCGACTCGCAGGTGCTTGTAGTTGCGGCTTTGCGCCTCCAGGTGGCCGGGGGGGATTGCCGGCATGGGCACCTTGTCCTTGTAGACATCCCAGTATTTCTGCGGCACGATCAGCGGGAAATGCGGCGCGAGGTACCCGGCCAGGAGGAAGAACGGCTTGTCCGTCGGCTTCCAGGATCGGAGAAAATCGACCGTGCCCTTGGTGACGGCCAGGTCGTGCGGCATTACTCCGCCGTCGCCCGGGTGAAAGTCGTTGAACCGGCCGCTGAGCCCTGGGCGGTCGGCCAGGTCGTCCGGATCGCGCCGCCCGCCGGCACCAGTCATGTGAGCTTTGTTCATGTTGCCGCCAACGTCGCGGAATCCGTACCGCCGCGTGGCGTCGTAGTGCATCTTGCCGCACAGGGCGCTGTCGTAGCCGGCGTCGTTCATGATCCGGGCGATCGACGGGACGTCGTCGCTGGGCAGCCAGCAGTCGTTGTTCCACGCGCTGACCCGGCTGGCGTACTTGCCGGCCGTGAAACTCAGCCGGCAGGGCACGCACAGCGGCGAGTTGGTATAGCATGCGTCGAAGACCACGCCGGCAGCGGCAAGCGAGTCGAGGTTGGGCGTGCGGATGATCTTGTTCCCCGCGCAGCCCATGACGGAGGCGTTGTGCTCGTCGGACATGATGACCAGGATGTTGCATTTGCCGGCAGCTCTCGGCGCGGATGCGCCCCGCAACAACGCCGGCGCCGCGGCCAGCACGGCGGCGGAAATCCCCGCCGCCTTGAGAAAATCCCTTCGCGTCAATCGATTCATGTATGCCACCTCGTCTAATGCTCAATGCCCAATGTTCAATGTCCACTGTCCGATAGTGTCCTAATTTGAATGAGTGAGTCCTACTCAATTTTAGAAAAAAGATTGATATTGTCCGAATGGGCGGTAGAATAAAGTCGGCTATTTTGGGATTCGGGTTTAGCCACTGGTTAGAGACACAACACAATCGACCGTGCTGCGCGTAGCCAATGAACCTATTTCTGAGCAGCGGCAGTGCCCGCTGAAAAGGAACAGGAGACTCGGAGAGGTGGCAGAGTGGTCGATTGCACCCAATTTAGGTTTGGGCGTGCTTTAACCGGCACCGTGGGTTCGAATCCCACCCTCTCCGTGATTTTATTGAGGGACCGGACTTTACGAGCCGATCAGACGTGATAGAATTGAATAGCCGGTTAAGGCACGCCTGAACCTGAAATCAGGCATGGGCACTCCCGCAAGGGGGTGCCTGTTTTTTTTGCTTGGTGCCAATCACGGCCGCTTGCCTACAGTAAGCCATAGAGGCAGGTTTCGGGGACAGATACCAAAATAGGCTTGCCTGGTATTCGGCGCACTGCGGCGTTTGCGGCGCGGCGTGTTTCCATCTACTTGTTGTCGCCGGCAGGTATCGTTTTCATTCGCCGGCCGGCTGCGTGCCGGCGGGCTGGGTGGCTGACGGTTGGGTGGTTGCCGACGGCCTCGTCATGCCGTGCTTGTCGTAGAGGCGTTGCCAGTAGGACTTCCAGTACTTGTCGTAGTAGTCCAGCGCGGCCAACTCGATGTGCTCAAGCTTGGCGGCCTTTGGGGCGGTGGCGGGGTCGTAGCCCTTGAGGTGCCCCTTGCCGGCCCGGTCGCGCGGGGAGACGTATCGCCAATCGCTGTCGCCCAGCACCTCCTTGCAGAGCTTGGCCCCGTCCGGGTCATACTCCTTGAGCTGCGCGCGGGTGTGGATGAGGTTGTGGTCGTGGTCCATGGTGCGGTTGGTGTCGAACCAGTCCTGCGTGATCTCGGCCCAGTATTCGGAGCGGTTCAGCCCGGCGTAGCATTGTTTGGGGCCGCCGAAGACGATCAGCACCTTGTTGTCCTTGGTTACCTTGACGGCCGAGTTGGCGGGTTTGCCATCGACAAGAACGTCGCCGCCGTCGAGGCACTTTTTGATAAGCTCGGGCGACTCATCCGGGAACGACTTTACAATCGCCTCCCGCAGGCTGACCGGCTCGGCGCTCTTCACGCGGCGGAAGCGCAGTGCGGCCAGGCCGTCGTTATAGATGCCCTTGGCCTTGACCTGTTTGAAGGCCGCCGCCACGCGGGCCTGCAGGTCCTTGTCGAAGCCTGCCCCCTGGATGACGTGGCCGAACTCGTGGATGAGGATGCTTTCAAGCTGCATGCCGCCCTCGTACTCCATCACATCCTCCTCGGCGAAGACGACGGTTGGCCTGCCTTGCGGCCAGGACAGGAACCCACGGTTTCGCCAATTGGAGAAGTCCAGTTCCTTGCCCGTCTTGTCGCTGTGGAACTGCGGCAGGTCGCTGGTCAGTTCGCTGGCGGCGATGAGGATGCACAGCACCTTGCGGTCGCGGATTCGCTGGGCGACGTTCGGGTCGAGGCACTTCATGACCATGTCGAACTGGTACGCGGCCTCGCGGCAGGCGAAGTCGCTCACGCGGTCGGAGGTGGCTATGAGGATGCCCTGAGCCTGGGTGCATTTCTTGTAGAACGCGGGATCGAGCTTGTACTGCCCGGCCTGCTGGTTGCTCAGCGGCTTGATTTGATAATCGGCGGGGGCGTCCGCGCCGAAGGCAGAGGCGGCGACGGCCTGCATAATCACCAGGCCGGCCAGGAGTCTCAGGGCAATACGCGGCAGATTGGTGGATTCACTCATGTTTCGGTCGTGTTCTCCTGCTCTCCTGCTCTCCTGCTCTCCTGCTCTAGCTGCGTGCAATCTTTGTTGCACGCGGCTTAGCTTGGCCGGCGGTCCTCGACGGTTACGCCGCCGATCACGATGAAGTCGATGCCGGAAAGCTTGGCCTTGATCCTGGGATTGCGGACGACTTCGGCGGTGTCCAGGTCATGCTCTCCAAGCACGGCCCGCAGATCGACGCGTTCCTTGACGTCGAACCACTTCGTCGAGATGAGCGAGCCGGCGAGTTTGTCGGTAAGCTCGTCGGTCACGACCCTGCTGGCCGGGGTGCCGGTGCGGTCACGAAGGCTTCCGACGGATATGGCCTGGCCCTGTTTGGTGAAGTCCTTGACCAGCTTGTCGGCCAGCGCCTTGGACAACTCGGCAAGGTCCGGGCCGCTGGCGCTGGCCTGGCCCACGGCTGAGCCGTCGGACACGCGGATGACGCGAAGGTCGCACGATGCCAGCAAGGCCGGGTGCGGCTCCGGGGCGGCCCGGGCCGGCGCCTTCCAGACTCCCTTCATGGTCTTGGGGAAGAACAGACCCGTGAACACCGGGGCCGAGCCGATGCGCATGCCGTCAATGAAAACCTCGGCGCCGGTCGGGGCGCTGGCGATCTGCAACTGCTCCATCCCGGGCCCGCGGTCGGCAATGACGCACTCGGAGCGTTCGTGGCCGGGCGCGACGATTTCAGCCGTGCCGTTGACGTCCTGCCCGGCCCAGAACGTGTTGGTCAGCGGAGTCGTGCCGAGGTACTGGCCGTTGAGGTACACCGTGGCGCCCGGCGGGTCGCTGTCGATGGTGATGCTGGCGCAGCCCGAGAACAAGGCCACGCACAAGCCCGCCGCCCCAGCCGATAGAATACGCGTCTTCATGTCCTTCCACCTTTAATGCAGTTGCCAGAGTATCATCGGCGATTGCCGCCCCGGCAGGTTAGTACCGTTTGGCAGCGCGGCGCCGGCAGGCCGGACGC
>Ga0315285_10002413_pt1 | contig 19496 bp, 18 predicted proteins | sample YL17G09_36_MG_FD_203698 | JGI IMG/M metagenome (GOLD analysis project Ga0315285, IMG submission 203698) | Sediment microbial communities from Yellowstone Lake, YNP, Wyoming, USA - YL17G09_36 | ecosystem: Environmental > Aquatic > Freshwater > Lake > Sediment | place: USA: Wyoming | collected...
ATAATAAAAGATTTTATGTCTGTTTGTGGCTCTTATGCAACAGGAAAAAGAGAGCCCCATGATGTTGATGTCCTAATAAGAATGACAGAGCCATCAGATTATGTTAAAAGAGCAGTAGAAGTAAGATTTTTGAAAGACTTGGGCTGGTCAGATAAAGTCCATTTCATTTGGGGAGATCCAGAAGGCCCTCATGATACTTATATACCTATTTACGATTTAGCACTTGCTCGGATTAAGCCATTAAAGATTGTAAGAATGACTGAGGAAATAATTGAGTTTAGTTCAACTTCTCAATTCTATCCAATGAAGCCAAGCAAAAGGTTTTATCAAGTTGATGAGGCTGTTAAGTATATGTTTGATACCGGCCAGAAATATGCTATGGAAAAGAAGTTCAATGGTTTCAGGGCTGTTTTATACAAGGTGGGTGACAGCGTTAAGATATATTCTGACCAAAAGAGAGATATAAGCAAGCATTTCCCAACAATTTTGCATGAAGCGAAAAACCTAATAAATAAGGACGTTATTATTGATTCAGAGTTGATTCTTGAAGGGGCAGGAAGGTCTGAGATAGCCAAATATGTCACAGGCAAAGAAGAACTTGATGATTCAAAAATAGAATTGCATGTTTTTGATTGTATTTATCTAGGCGAAGATTTATCTCATCTTCCATGGGAAGAAAGGAAAAGCAGCCTGCATTCCCTTAGTTTTACCCACCACATCAAGGAAGTGCCTAGCATAATTGTTAATACATCAGAAGAAGCGACTAAGGCAATTAATTTCTTGAGAAAATTAAAAGGCTCAGAAGGGGCAATGATAAAGAGGTATGATGGAATATATACTAAGAATGGAGAAACAGATGCTTGGATTAAATTTAGGAATGAGGATGCAATCATTGTCAAAGTTCTGGAAGTAGTCAAGAAAGAGAATGGCTACAGTTATCTGATGGGAATAATGCCACCAAAAAATGCAAATGAAAAATATGTTAAGGATGGTTATTTAACATTAGGCCATACATTTGTAACAGATATTGCAGCCCAGCAAGGGGATAATATTGAAGTTAATATCGAAGAAACATGGAGGCATACATATCCTAAATTAGATAACGCAATAAGATATAGCATCCATAAGCCTAAAGTCATGCAGAAATCAAATGCTACTTTAAGCACATGGGAAGATTTGGATAGGTTAGCAGTTTCCAAAGGAGAGGAAGTTATTGAGAATGAAGAGATTGAGTTAGAGGAAATTATTCAAGAAATGACTGTTGAAAAGAGAGGGGGTTATTGGTGTGTTCTTCATGGACATCCCAAAAATCCTGGAAGCAAAACAGATAAGCCAATCGGGACGCCTATCAAATGTTATTCAATTGCTAAATACGGCGAAGAAGGAGCTCGCAAGAGGGCTTATGCCATGCATTATGCTATTCAAAAAAGTGAAGGATTACTTGAAGATGGTGGCACCACCACTGATACTACAGGCATTCCAGATATTGAAGGCAAAAAGTGGAAGAAAAAGATAATAGAAGGCCCTAAAGGGGGCTCATTACAAGAAGAAGATTATGATGATGATGAAGATATGCGATTTGGAGATGAGATGCAGGGACAAGAAGGCGGAGAGCCATCTGTCAATAATTTTCCTGAACGCATGCAGAGAAACTTTAAAAAAGTGCTGGAATCCGGAAAATGGATGCCTTTTACTATGCAATGGCATTTGAGGGGAGAAAAATCAATTCATACTGATTTAAGGTTAGATACGGGAGAAGTCTTGGAAGGCTTTACTTTGTTCACTCCTGGCTCTACTGATGGTCCTGACTTGCTTACAGCAGATCCGCATAATATCAGAGGAACAATCAAAGTTCCGCAGCCAAGGGAGTGGCTTAAAGTAGAAGGAGGATATCCAAGAGGTGAGCCAGGCACAACTACTAAGCATAATGCTTATTTTGCTATAATTGGCAAAGGGGAATACAGACCTATTGAGATAGATGACCATAAAATAACTTTTGAACTGAAATCTGATAGCGGGATTGTCAAGAAAGTTAAGTCCATAGCAGAAGAAGATAAGGGGGCTGTTGATGGATTTAATAATAAACTTCCAGAGCATTATAAGGATTTAAATGGTTGTTTCTCATATCACATTGCCCATATAGGGGACCATCATATTATCTTATTTGATAAACTGAAGGAATGCCCACAATGAAAGGCAGAAAATTAGGAACGGTTGAAGTGAGCTTACAGGAAATGCAGCAGATTGTTAATATGACTGAGACTAATCAATTCTCCAGAAAAGAGATAGCAACAGCAGTTAATAGGTCCTCTGATACAGTTTACAGATACCAAAAGAAGTTTGATTTAATCTAGTTCTTTTCAGAAAATAATATAAATACGAAAAATTGTAAAAGTAGGTATGAAACAAGAAATACCTATAGAAGACCTCTATAGTCAGCCTATAGTTCAAGAATTAATAGCACAAATAGATAAACAGAAAGATTTGGAAGATATTAAAATCCCCTATCTGATTAAGAATAAAGTCTTAATGAGCCCCGGAGTATGGAATAATTTCTATTATGGTTCAGATGCTGTTAAGAATGCTTATTTAAAAAGCCAATGGAATAATAAGGAGATAAGGTCATTATTTTTGGATCATGCAGACAAGAGTTCTAGGGAATGGATTGGTGAAGTGATAAATCCAAGACTAAGTGGTGAGGATATAATAGGTGATTTAGTTATTGTAGATAAGCCCACAGCACAAAAACTAGCTTATGGGGCAAAGATGGGGATTTCTCCTAAAGTTCATGGAGAGGAAGACGAAAACAAGATGGTATCGTTTTTGTTTGACAACTTCAGTGTTGTCATTAATCCAGCAGTTAAGACTGCTTATATAAACAATATGGAGGGTGCCAAGATGGTAGATGAAACTAAAACTATGCCTTCCCCTACAGCAGTAGTAGCTCCAGTAACACCAACAACGGTAGCCAATGCAGAGCCAGTAGTGAATGAATTAGATGCATTTATGACAGAGTTATGTGGTCTGACCGAAGTGTTAAGTGTTGCTGATATTGCAAAGAAAGCCAAAGAGATTCGCAAAGAAGGCGAAAAATGGGCTGATGCAATCAAGAGAGCAGCTAAGATGATGTCAGAGGAAGAATTGAAGAAGAAAGAAGTTGATGAAGCCAAAAAGAAAGAGGAAATGGCTGCAAATGATGCCATTGATCAGATACTCAAGCTGGCAGAGATACTTAAAAAGAAGCAGTATCCATATCCAGAGCAAGCAGCAGAGAAGGATAAAAAATATCCACCAGCATGCGCTTCAGAAGAAGAGATGAAGAAAAAGGAAACAGACGAGCAGAAAAAGAAGGATGAAGAAGCTATGAAAGCTAAGAAATATCCTTATGAAGAGGCACAACAGAAGATGGAAGAGATGAACAAAACAGTTCAGACTCTAAGCGAGCAAGTCATAACATTGACTAAGAAGCTTAATGAGCCAGACAAAAGAACTGAGAAAACAGCAGAGTTATCTGAATCTGATGCTGTTGCATTAGTAAGACAAGATCCTGACAGGGCACTTTTAGAAGCACTGCGCAGGATGGGATAAATGGAGGGAATGAAGATGAAACAATCAGTCCAAGAATTAGCTGATGCCGGAACTGCAACGACAACCGCATCTGCTGGCCTAAACTCAATTATAACAGGAGTTGTAGGAAAAGTATGGCTGGATGAATTAATTGCAGCAGCCAAGAAAAAGATGTTCTTTGAACAGTTTGCATATAAAGCAACTGCACCAAAAGGAAATAAGGATGTAGCAGTCCCATTATATACAAGCAACATAAGCTTTACTGTAACAACCACAGAAGCAACACATAGGACAATGACTGAAATAAACAACCTAACTACAGTTGTTTTTACACCAGCAACCAAGAAAATGGGAGTAGCAATATCCAAGGATGTTGTGAGAACATCACAGGTAGATGTAGTAAAGTTTGCAAGAGAGCAATTGATATACGATTCTGCATTGACTATAGACAAAGCATTTGATACAGTGATAAAAGCAGACACAACCAATACCCAACTATGGGGTGGCGGAAGAGCAACTGAAGGAGCTTTAGTGGCAGGAGATACTCTGGATACAGATATAATTGCTAAAGCACAGAGAGTCTTGAAATCAAATGGCTGGTATCCTGAACCTGACAAAGCATTTGTCTTGTTTATACCAGCAGTATGTGAAGAAGCACTCTTGAAAGATTCACAGTTTGTGAATGCAGCAGAATACGGCAGCAATGAAGTAGTGATGAATGGAGAAATTGGGAGATACCTTGGAATAAAAGTTATCTCAACAGAGCAATGTTCTAGCGGAACATTCAATTCCCTAGCAGGACACTATTGCTATTTAGTGAAGGCAGTGGTATCGTATGGAATAGTCTATGGTGAACAGCCTACGCTAGAGTTTGAATACAAGATGGATGAAGCAGAATACAGAGTCTATCTTGATATGTGCTACCAATGCAAAGTGCTGCAAGGATCAGCAATACAAGTAATGAAAGTGCTTGATGCATAAACAGAATATTTTTTTATTTTATTTTTTTAGAAAACTTTCAATAAGCCTCGCCGATAATTCCTAATAAGGAGTTAGTTCGTGGGGGAAAATCAAACCTCGGAGGTAACTCAAATGGCAAATAAAAAATTAAAGATTAGATCAGGAGCTATTAGCAGCCATTTAATAAAAGGCTCATTGGTTATCAATCCATTAACCATAACAGGATTAACAGGAACTATTTCTGATAGATCCTTTGTGATTTTAAATGGAGATGATAATGCTGTGGCAGCTACAATAGCAACGCCCACTCAAGGGCAATTCTTAGTGATTTCATGTCCAAATGCAGACAATGCAGTAACATGCACACTTACAGCAGGAACATGGGATGGAACTAATGATGTAGCAACATTTCCCGCAAACTCGGCGCTTGTAGTATTTGGAGTGAGCAGCACTAGATTCATTATTGTAGAGAATGTGAATTCAGTTACATTCTCATAAACTTAAAAAGAGGATGATCAAAAATGACAAATAAAATGTTTGGGTGGCATTCAGGCACATTAACCTGCCGGAATGCTATTATAAAAAATGATATGACTATCTCAGGAAGCCTTACATTTGGAGACGCCTCCGTAGATACGTTTATCATTAAAGGACGAATGGCAACAATGACCATCGGTGGCTCAGCAATAGACTGTGCAGCAACATATACATACTCAGAAGGAATGGAAATGAGATGGGCCAGAAGTGCTTGGGGTTCAACAACTTCATTCGATGGCGCTTATTTTAGATCAGAAAATCAGGTAGCAAGTGCGAGTTCTTGCGGAATCAGGGGAGTAGTAGCTTATGCAGCAAACAATACCTCTGCAACTTCAACACTTAAGAACTTATTCGGACTTTATGCCGAAGCCTTGTTAAAAGGGGCATATAGCATAACAGTAACCGAAGGGTATGGAATTGAAGGAGACTTATGCATAGATGCAAGAGGCGCAAATACTGTAACAATATCCACTCAGGCATCAGCTTTGAGGGCATCTCTCGGATTTGACTCCGGAATAAGTGCAGCAAATTTATTAAAGATGCATGGAATTATAATTGATTCAAGAGACGGAAGAGGAGGATCTACAGCATCCACTATAGGGCATGCAATTTATGTTCTAAACAGGGGCGAAGGAGTTCAAACTTGGACAACAGGTCTATACCTAAACGCAGCGTGCACGACAGGAATAAGTATAGTTGGAGCAACAACAATAGCTGTAGGTGTTCGTGGAAATGCAAATACAGCATTTGATTGCCAGGCAGGAACTTTCACAACAGGATTGAGCCTTGCAGGAACATTAACAAATGCAGTAGTAATCGGTGCATGCACGAATGGAATTAGCCTAAATGGCACAGTAACAACAGGATTATACATTTCAGGTAATGCAACGACCGCAATTAATATCAGTGGCGGAACAGTAGCAACTGGTTTAAGCATTGGTGGAAGCACAAAAGGAATGTCAGTAATATCCACCTTGGCTGGAACAGGCAATCTTGATGCAAACACAATAACTGTAACAGATAATACAACAGCAGGAGCGTTTTGCAGAGGTTTTGCAGTTGGAGTAACAGCAGCAGGAGCTAAAACAGGTTCTGGAGAAGTTGATGGAATAGGCATTGATATGACCTATACTGGAAATACAGTCTATGGATACAATATTTCGTTGTATGGAGCGGGAAGTGGAAATCCAGTTCTTGATTTCATATCAAATGTAAGCATCTACCAAGACAATTTGGGAACCGGCGTATCAGGTTATGCAGCGATAGATGTAGGTATAGCATTAAATGATGCACCCTCAAATAGATATACTTATTTTAGATTGAGAGACCATGGTTCAGCAATACCTGTATCAGTGTTTAAATGCGAGGGAGCACATTGCGCAACTAATTTTATCAGCGTTATAAACTCAGATGGAGTTCCAGATTTTATTATTAGCGCAGCAGTAAGTTCAACTCAAGATAAGAAAATAAGAGTTAATATCGCTGGAGTTCCTTATTACATACCCATGTATGTAGCATAAGAAAAATAATTTATTTTTCCTTTTTTTATAGAAGGGATGAAGAGAAGGAGGTTGGAAGAGAATGAAGCAAATAAAAATTAAGACATGGAAAAGTAAGTCCCCTAAGAGGGATGAAGCGGGAAATATAATCGGCACAGAAGATGTTGATGAGGATTTGTTAGTCGCTATTAATGTGTTAATTGCGAACAGAAGGCCAGAGCAAATGCCTAAAGGCTTGGATAACTTCAGGCTTTTCAGCAGGCTTAGCAAGGCATTCGAGAAAGCCGAGAAAACAAAGATCCTTCAACTAGAAGATGGAGATTACAAATTTTTGAAGGATATAATAGAAGCAGATGTTCCTGCATCATGGGGAATGAACATAAACTTATATAACGCATTTGAAGAGTTTTTGAATGCGAAGGAGGAGTAAGATGACCACAATCAAAGGACCAATCCATATCACAGGCGGATTTGATGTAGGCAAATTCCTTGAAGAGCAGGCTAAAGATGTCAAAATCAAGCTGCCATTTGAAGCTACAGGATTTGAAAGCACTAAGATGCCCAAATGCATAGACATGACTGGGATAGAATTGAAGAAGAAGGAGGCGGTCTAAATGGCATTAGCAAGGACAACTGTAGGAAGCTGGCATTTAATTTCAGGAACCCCTACTGAGGTATTAACAGAGCTTAATACTGTGGGGATCAAGGCAGAAATGATAGCAGTTATGAAAGATGATGGAACTACATGCATATACAGGCATGGAGTATAAATTAAGAAAAACAAACTGTGAGGTGTAAGAAAAATGGTTGCAACATTTAGCTGGGTTGAATACAACACCCAAGCAACAGATACAGGAGTGCCAACCAATTTGAATTTGGGAAGCACGAATAGCAGAAACCTAGCTCCAAGCACATACCCAATAACAGCAGGGACATATTCATATGGTAAATGGGTAAGAGGTCTATGGACAGGAAGCTTTACTAGGATTGATAACCTTCAATTCTGGATGAGTGCAAGCGGAACAGGATATGTAACGGGAGAAAAGCTGGGCTTTTCAGGAACAACAGGAACTTATGCTGGAACATCTACATATGCAGCACCAACAACGGATGCAGAGCCAAAAGCAAATAAGGCTATGATTGTAGCAGATCCAGGAGCAGCTAACATAGGATATGGCGGAAGCTTGACAGGTAGTATTACACAGACAACTACAAATAACTTATGCGACTTTATAATAGTCCAGGCAAGCATAAAGAATACCGCAAGCGCAGGAGCTGTTGTGCAAAAGACATTCACACTGCAATATGATGAAGTTTAGTTTTGTCACTATTTAGGAACAAAATTTAATCTTTCAAAAGCTGTTTTGCTCTGTGCAAGCATACCGTAAGTGTTTTTAGAAACATTTATATACTATTTTCTTTTTCTTTTTTTTATATGGAAAAAGGGATTGAATATTGGGCAGGATTATTTGATGGTGAAGGTTGCTTCTGCATTTGTTTAAGTTTAAGAAAACACAAACTTATTAGGCCATGGTTGAATATAAGTTTTATGGCTAGAATAGGTATGAAGAAATCTGAGCAATTATTGAATGATTTTAAAAAATTTATTGGTGCTGGACAGATATATGTTTCTAATGAGAATAGATCCAACGAATTATATTCTTGGCAGACTACTAATATAGAGGAAACTGCAAAAGTTGCTAAAGAATTATTTCCTTACTTAATTGTTAAAAAAGAACAAGCTGAAAAAATGATTAGAGCATGTAGTTTATATAATTCACATACTGACCTAAAGTTACGTGTAGCGGGCAAACCAGTTAGAGATAAGGAGATAATACTGAAAGTTATAGAAACATCTATAAGTTTAAATCCGAATTCTAATCAAGCAGATCTTAGGAAGAATAATAAGCCCATGGAATACTGGAAGAATATTGTTGATAAGATTTATAATTTTAGGGACAATAATAAAAAAGATAGTGGTGGAATGCCCCCTAAATATACTGACGAGCAACTTCTATCTGAAGTTAAGCGAATCATTGAAAAAGGATATTCCTGGAAAGAAGATAGGCATTGGAGGGAGCTTGCCAAATACCGATATGGTAGTTGGGAAAAAGCTATTCAGAAAACTAATGAATTAAAAGGAGGCGTTACCAAATGATAAAAGAGAATGGTTTGCTCAAGGGGGGGCAGCAGTTCCCTGCGAATTCTGAAATAAATTCTGCATCATTTGAAGTTATTCCCAAAAAAGAAGCAGTATCCAAAGAACAGGATTATATGAAGAGCCGGAGAGGCGTAGGCATCTGCATTATTTCTCGCGGAACTGTTCCAATCAAATGGATGATGCACATGAATAGGGTTAAAAATGCTTTTCCAGGCGGTATATTCTGGAAGTTTTTGACTGTTGAAAGATTGAGTTGGGCTTCTGCAAGAAATGAATGTGTCAGAAAATGCAGACAAAATAATTTCCAATGGTTATTATTTATTGATGATGATGTCTTTATTCCTGAGAATGCCTTAGATAGATTTCTTAAATCAGGCAAGGATATAATCACAGGATTGTATTGGACTAAATCAGAGACTCCAGCTCCGGTAATTTTTAAAGAAATGGGTAAAGGACCTATGTATGATTTTCCTTTAGATAAAGTCATTCCGATTGGGGGCAGCGGGTTGGGATGTTGCTTAATCAATATGGATATTTTTGATAAATTTGATGAGGCAGGGATTCCTTATTTTGTTGAGAATTGGGTTTATACTGCTCCAGATGGAGACAAGATGAAATGCCCTATTGGAGAGGATCATTATTTCTTCTGGAAGGCTAAAGAATTTGGATACCCTGCATTCTGCGATACAGGGGTATTATGCGACCATTATGATCCAACAGCAGATAAATTTTATCCTGGGGAAGAAGAGGTAAGAAGGATATGCAGGCAAAAATTAACTGAGGAAGGCAGAACTGATGAGATAGAAAAGTTTGATTTAAAAAATTTAGATCCTACCAAAAAGACTATTATTTTCTATAATGATAATACACCATTTGCTGGTGATGAAATAGTCAGAAGAGGAGTTGGAGGAAGTGAGCATGACATAATTTTATTGGCAAAAGAATTATTTTTAACCAACCAATATAATGTTCGGGTTTATTGCCAATGTCTTAGAGAAGGGACTTATGATGGAGTTATCTATAAAGATAATAGAAAATTGTGGAGAGAACTAAAAACCCTGAATTGTGATTTATTTATTAGTTCAAGAAACATGAAGCCATTTATAGAAGGGAATCTTAAAGAGCATGGAGTTAAGCAGACAGTTTTATGGGGGCATGACTTGGCAGTAGATCCTATGTGGCTTGGCTTTGAGATTTCTTTATCAAAAATAGATAAGGTTGTCTTATTGAGCGAATTCCATAAGAAAAACATTCTTCAGCAATTTCCTTCATTGCCTGAGAGTAAAATTATTATCCTCAGAAATGGAGTAGACACCATGAGATATAAAGACAGAAAGCCAAAAGTTGCGGGCAAATGCATCTATTCATCTGCGCCTCATAGGGGATTGGATGTATTATTAAAAATCTGGCCCAAGATAAAAGAAAAAGCTCCTGGTGCTGAATTGCATATATTCAGCAGTATTAAAGTCTATGGTGAATTCTTTGATGATGCTCCATGGGAGGATCTGTATTCTGCTGCAAAAAGGATGGAAGGAGTGCATTACCATGGGACAGTTAAACAGGATAGGCTTGCACAGGAGCAGATGTCATCAGAGATTTGTCTATATCCCAATACTTTCTTGGAAACTTGCTGCAATACTGCAATGGAATGCCAGACAGCAGGAACTCCGATTATTGCCACGAATCAGGGTGCATTGCCTGAAACTATGAAAGAAGATTGCGGAGTATTGATTAGTGGATTGCCCTATAGCAAGGAATACCAGGAAGCATTTGTTAGTGCGGCAGTTGATCTGCTTACAACAGATAAAGGAGAGAAGATGCAAATGGAATGCCTGAAACATGACTTTAGCTGGAAAAGCATTACTCAGAAATGGATTGATATTTTTTTATTCGGAACAATAGCAAATGTAATAGATTGGGATGCGGTTTATAAAAAGGATTTAATCAATCAAAGATTCAATGTAGACGAGAAATTATTTAATTATTTGAAGCAATGGATGAAAGATAATGACAAGATTTTGGATGTTGGTTGCGGTTTAGGAGGCTTCTCAAGATTCATAAAAAAGTCATTTCCCAATGCAGAAGTTTGGGGAACAGAGATTTCTATGTATGCCTTAGACTATTGCAGGCAAAGTGATAAGACTATTTACTTTGCTAACCATCCAATAGAGAACCCAGATTTCGAGGCCAATTATTTTGATGTAATAACCTGCATCCATACTTTAGAATATACAGAAGATAAGTTGAGATTTATAGAAAAGGTTATGAGGTTGTTGAAACCTACAGGAACATTGATATTGGTTACATACAGAAATGATGATTGGACAAAAGACAAGATAATCAGGTTGCTCGGGCACTATGATATATTCTTCCATGAACTGCCCAAGCCAACTGAGCCAATGCATGTAATATCTGTAAATTTTAGAAAATAATATAAATACGAAAATATAAAGGAGGTTTTATGGCAGAAGCATATACATGGAAAGTCACTCTTGCTGATAATTCGGTCAAGCAGGAGGTTAATGGGGATAAATTTAACCTTAGCTGGGAAACGCCAGGCGCTATCAAGAAAATTGAGCTAATAGGGGCTAAAGTAATGTCCTGTAACCTTGAAACGGGTGAATTCAATATTAATGGTGAATTAATAAGTCCATCAGGCTCAAGCGGTTCAAAGAAACTATATTTTAGGAAAAGAAGGCAGATTAGAACCGATGGGCATAATTTATTGGATACAAGAACCAAATATATATTGGGTTATACAATTAATGGAAAGGAGTTTTTAGCTTCAATCCAGCCACCTATTGGGATGTTACCTGAAGAAATATCTAAACCAATTTTGGCTCCAATTCCGCTAGTTAAATCCTTAACAAATTTCAAAGAAGAATTAATTGCATTAAAAGGAATAGGTCCGAAAACTGTTGATCAGATATTGCTTATGGCCAGTTCAAAAGAAGAATTAATTAAGATACCAAAAGGCAGGTTAATAAGAGCCCTGCGTGATGATGTTATTCCTATTTTGGATAAATATTTAGGAAGATAAGAAGAGAAGGAGATGGAAGAGATGAAATGGCTTGCTAGATATAAAGACGGCACATGTTTGCATCAATTTGAAGGTCAAACAGAACATTTATTCAAAGAAATAGATCATGATAATTTAAGGATGTTTGAACTTAACGGGATTAATGGCCATATTAATGTTGACTTAGCAACCGGAAATATATTCATTAACTCACTATGCGTTGATTTTCCAGAGCGACAATTTAAGGATGCGCAATTCAGGCTTATTTACTTTAGAAGGGTAAAACAGATTTTAGGATCTGGCTCTCCACAGACAAAATATTTCCTAGGATGGCAGGCAAATATTGATGGAAGAAATTACAAAAGGATAGTCTCTGCCAATGAGAATACAATCTCAATAATGTGTGAATGAAAAAATGGCAAACAAAAGCATAAAATATATTATAGGTTTCTTTGTTCTAGTTATCTTGAGTGTCGGCCTGTATATAATATTGCCTGGTCAGGTGAGGCTTGATATATCGCCTACCAATACTAAATTCTCAGTTTTTGAAAATAACACATTTAAATTGGCTGCAACAGAATATGTTTATTTGTATGATGGCTCTACTAAAATGCTGGCATCAACCAGAGAAATTGCCTACTCTAACAATAGCGGAATAATTAAGATCACCCGCAAAGCAAATTACAAAAACAATATATCTACTTTTGAGACCTATGCTTTTGATTCTACTAAACCAGAGATTGAATTAATCCCAATTGCCCATGAAACTGACTGCATAAATTGCGCAGGAAAGATACTTCAGTTTCAATACAATGGCATTTTATATGATGGCGTCACCAAGGATATTACCAGCCCTTTCTTTTTTGGGCATAACATGAAAGTAGCATGGCAGGATGGGGCTTATTACGCAAAGGTTTTCCAGCAGTCAAGCGATAAGATAGTCATAAAATATAAGGTCACAAAAAATTATGAGGTATTCAATGTAAGGCTTTTTGACCCTGTGTTTTTCAACAAAGAATTAGTTAAGAATGTTTGCATTCCAATTTTTGCCAATAGGATTGAGACAGTCTTTATTTATAAAAACTGCACAACAGAATGCGCACCGGAGAATTTAAGCTGTGTTCCATATGAATACAGATGCTATGACCATTCCGAGGCTATTGAGCATATCAATGAGCCAGCAGGATGTGTTGGAACAGGCCAGGTAAATGTGTCTGGAAGCATAATATCTTATCCTGACTATTGGTGCGAGTTAGTTGAAAACGATATTGCCTGCATCTCTTATAAGGAAGGAGGGCAATGGAATACATGCAAATCGGATGGCAGCGTTACCTGCTTTAAGATAGATTTAAACACGGGCAAGGAGGCTTATTACAGTTCTCCAGGAATCAATATTGGGAAGGTGATTAACTTTGTTTCGACTTAATAAAATGCTTTTATTTGCTGGAATGTTGCTTATTCTAGTTAGCTTAGTATTTGCTTTATCTCCAGCTGATCCAAGGATAAAAAACTGGTGGAAGGTTGACGAGCCTTCTGGGCCTATCTACGATGAAATAGTTAATGCTGCTATGGATCCAGCAGGCAGTTCAGTAATTGAATATGGGAGAAATCCACTTGCTCCGCATTCTATATCTGCAATAGGGGCTACTGGAGATGATTACCTTTTGACCAGAGGCAATACAGCAACTAACTTTAGTTGTGCTATGGGATATTCCTGTTGCACTTTATGGTGGGCGAATATAACTAATGTTGCTTCAGGGGTGTGGTATGGTAAAGCTGACACAGGCATTAATCTGGCTATAGCATCAACAACGCAATGGTGGATGAAATATACTGGAGCTACAGAAGATTATCATTATATCAATAACTGGTTTAATATTCCGAGTATAGGCATGATGGGTGTATGCACTAATGGAACTCATTATCAGTTTATTCGAAATGGAACTATACATCAGGCTGATACAATGGTAGATTACACTACGGTTCCGACTGTGACTGCAGGGCAATGTTTAATAGGCCCATGCCAAAATTCAGAAGGAGTTACAGGGGTTATTGATGATTTTGCAATCTTTCAGAAAACAACAGCAGGAGTTGGAAATGTTTTCACTGAAGCAGAGCTTCTCGACCTTTACCAGAATTGGATTTTTGAAGGAATCGCCCCGCTTATTTCAGATCCTATTTGCACTTCTTGCATTTTAGGAACAAATAAAACTTCAGACACAACTCCTACCATAAATATAACTTGCACAACAAGCGATTGCCAGTCAGTAAGGATATCCAACAATTCAGCTTATGATTTTGCCACTGCAACTTCTGCCAGAGACTGCGCTGCAGGGGAAGGGGATACATGGGTTTGCACTTTGCCGGCATCTGACCAAATAGCATCGCAAGGAATAACTCCATTATATTTCTGGGCCAATAGCACATCAGGCTCTTATCATTTGGCATATAATGCTACAATCAGCATAACTTATACAGTAGGATATAATATATCTTTTGGAAGCGGAATCAGCGCAATAAAATGGATAGTTCCCTTTTATACAGGAACAACCGCTTACAATGTAAGCCCTGTAAATGAGACTGAAAGCGTTAGCTTATGGGTGGTTGGAAATAACGGAACAGCAACAGGGCAGGTTGATCTTAGGCTTAATTCATCTTACCCCAGCGTGGTAACTGAATGCGCAAGAAATCCAATATACGCAGATCCAATTATACTCAATGAAACATGGCAGGCTATTAACTCTTCTGTCATTTCTGGAGATATATTTTCAGTATGGTGCAGAAGAAATTACACTGATATACCTATAAAGAAGGTTATAAATTGGCAGTTTAACTTTACCACAATTTAATACAATAAAAAAAGAGGTAATACAATGCCCGATATCACCTATATTGATGAAGAAGAAATATTCAGGTTTAGAAAAACAATAAACAGCTTATACTATACAGAAAAATCTGGTTCGGCAACAATAATATCAAATTCCCAAATCGGTTATCCTGGGCAGACAAAGACTATTCTCTCCAAAAGCTATCTTCTCAAAACAGCTTCTAAAAACATCAACTCAAATAATTTCATCAAGAAATCTGCGACAATTACTGTAAATTCGGATTATTATGTTAAAAAGCCATACTCAAGCACTATAATACAAAATATGCAGATAGGGTATCCTGGCCAGACAAAGACTATAGATTCTAATGCGCAAATTAAGCAATCTTACAGCAAAACTGCTAATTCAAACTCCAAAATCAAGAAATTAGGCAATGCTGCAACTATCAATTCTAATGCAATTATTAAGAAACTAGGTAATATTAAGACAGTTAATTCAGATTATTACACAAGAATAGTAAAAACAAGCACCTTAGACAGCGATGCATTTATCAGGCAAGCCTATGAGCCAACTATAGCATCTAATTATTTATTGAAAAGCACCTTCACAAAAACTAGAATATCTAATTCATTTATAGAAAAATCAGCCTCCAAAACGATAGCATCCAATTACAGCCTTAAGCCTCAATACGAAGAAGAAGAGATATTTAGGTTCAGGAAAGAAATTGTATCAAATGCGCAGATAAAGAAATTAGGCATTGCAAAAACAATAAATTCTGATGCGAATATAACAAGAACCAAAACTTATACTATCACATCTAATTATGATATAAAAAAGCTAGGCGCATCCAAAACCATCATTTCTTTGTTATATATTCGAGAATTGCAAAGCAGTGCAATAGATTCCAATGCTTGGATTCAAGAGATTCAGGCAACAGCTATAACCAGTAACTATTATCTGAAGACATCTTACTCTAAAACATTGAATAGCAATTGCTTCATTAAAAAATTAGGATATGAAGGTTCTGTAAATTCTATTGCGTATATCAAGAATCTGAGCATATCCAAAACAATAAGTTCCAATGGTTATATAGGAAAAGCATTTAGCAAAACATTGAACTCAGACCTATGCATTAAGACAACATATCCAAAAACATTAAATTCCAATAGTTTGATTAAAAAGGCTTATTCAAGCGCAATTAATTCCAATTTTTATATCAAGAAGACAGGCAATATAAAAACTATCGCTTGCAATTCTTATATTATGAAACTGAGTGTGCTAGTAATAGTCTCTGATAGTTTTATCAAGAAACTTAATAATGCAAAAACCTTAAACAGCAATGCTTTTATAGAAAAATTATATGCTAAATCTATTCTATCAAATTCTAAGATTAAGAAACTAGGTTATGAAGGCTTTATAACCTCAAATATTTGGATTGAAAAAGCTGGAAACACTAAGATACTTAACTCAGATGCTTGGATTTTGAAAGAAACTCCAAAAACAATCAATTCTAATTATAAAATTAAGAAACTAGCTTATGAAGGTTCAATCAGTAGCGATTACTACATCAAGCATTTAGCTTATGAAGGATCAATAAGTCTGAATGCTTACATAAAGAAAGCAGAAAACACTAAGACCATAAATTCTAATGCATATATTTTGGGGACTGGAGTCGGCTTCATTAACTCCAATGCTTACATAGAAAAGGGTTATTCAAAAACAATAACCTGTGATGCTTATATTCGAACTTCAGGCACAGAAGCATCGATAATTCAGAATGCATACATAAGAAAATTAAGCAACACTAAAACAATTGCTTCTGATTGGTATATCACACAGGTAGGGTGGATAAGTGAGTGGTATGTTGTTGTAAATAGTTCAAACACAATCATCTATGGAATTATTCCAGACTGTTATCAGGCTAATGTTCACATGGAAGTTGTCTTGAATGGAGCCACTTATATAAGCAATTCGGATGCAGGATTTGAATATTGGAATGGATCTATCTGGGTATCATACCCCACTGTTGGCTTAAGTGCATATTTTGGAAATCAATTCAGATTTACAACTACTATCACAGGAGCAGGAAACATAAGGGTAAGAGGTTTTGCTAAATGAGTCCCACAATAATAACAACAGATGAAGAAGAGATATTTAGGTTCAGAAAAGAAATTACATCTAATTATCAGATAAGAGATCCAGTAGTAACTCGCACAATAAATTCCAATTCTAACATCAGGGCTTATGGACCTTATGTCTATGCTGGTTATCTTGTGTTGAATTCATTCATTCAAGAAATAGGCCAAACGGTGACAATAGATTCAAATTACTTTATCTCAAAAGCATATTCTAAGACTCTGATTAGTGATGCATATATCAAAAAAACAAGATACTGGCAAAGATTTTGTAGTTATTTTATTAAGAAATTGGATAATGTAACCATCATTGATTCAAATGCTAATATCAAGGCAACTTATTCAGGAACAATAACCTCTAATGCAAGGATTAAATCAGCATTTGAAGGAAGCATATATTCTAACTATGAGATTAGGCAGACCTATCAAAAACCATTGATTCTAATGCTAAAATAAAGAAGATAGATAACCTGGTTACAATAAATTCTGATGCTTGGATAAGTGTTGAGTTAATAGGTTCAATAACTTCTGATTCATATATACAAGGGACTCCATCCAAGACTATAACCAGCAATTATTATGTTAAAGTGTTAGATAATGTAAAAACTATTGTTAGTAATTATTTTATAGAGAAAACTGGTAATATAAAGACCATAACTTCTAATGCAAGGATTAAATCATTTTCCCAAAATACAATATTCTCAAATGCCAAGATTAAGCAAACTTATGCTCAATCAGTGAACTCTAATGCTAAAATAAAGAAGTTAGGCAATATTTATATGATTGTTTCTGATGCATGGATTAGGGGAGTCGCCACCAAGACCATCAATTCAAACGGAATGATAAAGCAGGCATACACAAATACAATCAATTCTAATGCCTTTATAGTAAGAATCACCAAAGGGATTCTCATAAGTCCTGCGAATGGATCTACCTTGGCTGATTATTATGTAAACTTCACATTTTATGTTTCAGAAACTTATATAGGAAATATCAATGCGCAGATACAGATAGCAACAGATCCAGCATTTACTAATCTTGAGTTTAATGAATATTCATTCAGGCCCGAAACAGGCACATGGCAGTATTATTCTGGAGGATCATGGATAACATTCCCCACAACAGGAATAGTCTGCCATGCAAAGCAAACAATACAAGGAAGAGTCAGATATGACCTGATATCAGGCTTAAAATATTGGAAAGTTAGAGGCGTTGTGAGATAAAATGGCAAGCGAAGGCACGACATATGCACATTGGAAATTGAATGAATCAGCAGGCACAAATGTTCCAGATACTGGTGCCTATGGCAGAAATGGAACTACTGTCAATAGTCCATCTTGGGTAGCAGGGAAGTTAAATAATTGCCTTCAGTTTAATGGATCAACCCAATATGTTGATTTTTCTACAATAGCAAGTTTTGAGAGAACAACTACTTTCAGTTTTGAGTGGTGGATGAAAGCTGATTCTACTGGCGGAGACTATATGATTGTATTCAGTAAGCAACTAGGATCCGGGGCCTTTACTGGAATAGACTGTTATCTTCTTAAATCTACAGGGCAATTGATATTTGGTCTGTATAGCACCAGTGCTCCAAATTATATGGAAGTAAAAACCACCAGCGCTTTGATGGACAATACTTGGCATCATATAATTATCACTTATAATGGAAATAGTTTGGTTTCAGGAACGAAAATCTATATTGATGGTGTATCTAATGTACTTATAACAACTTCAGATACACTAACTGGAACGATTATAAATGCTGTGCCTTTCTATATTGCATGTAGGGCTGGCGCTTTATTCTTTAAGGGTTTGATAGATGAATTTGTAATATATCCTTATGTTTTATCAACTGGTCAGGTAAAAAACAGATATAATGCTGGAACAGGCAGGGAAGATTTCCCATTTGACATAATTTCTAATACTCAGATTACAAGAACAGGCACTTCTAAAACAATCAACTCAAATGCCTGGATTAAGACAGCAGGCAACAGTAAAACAATCAATTCAAATGGAAAGATAAAGAAACTTGGCACTTCCAAAACTATTAATTCAAATTATAAAATCAAGAAGCTAGACAACAGTAAAACAATAATTAATAATTACAGAATAAAAAAAACAGATAACACTAAAACAATAAACTGCAATGCATGGATACAAACAGGCGCTCATACAGCAACAATAATTTCTGATGCTTATGTTGAGAAGGCCTATTCTTCAATCCAGATTTCAAATTATACTATCAAGAAACTTGGCTACACAGTTACAATCAACTCCAATGCCCAAATCAAGAAGCTAGACAATATTGAGACTATTAACTGCGATGCATATATAGGATTGAGGTCATTGATAACTATTAACTCAAATTATTGGATACTTGGGGTGCCTGTATCATCCATTAATTCTGATTACCAGATTAAGCAACTTGGAATATCAAAGACAATTACCAGCGACGCTTGGATTAGGATTGCAGGGATTATAAACTCAATTGATTCAAATTATTTCATTAGAAAAATAACTTCCCAGACAATAACCAGCATAGCCGTAATTAGCAGAGGGGTTAGCAAGACAATAACTTGTGATGCATCTATTACTAAATCTGGAGAAACAACCTTGACTTCTGATTATTTTATCAGGAAAGTTAATAACACTGAAACATTAAATTCCAATTATCACATTAGAATAGCAGGTGAAGTCGGCTCATTAGCTTCCAATTATACTATTCTTGAGTTTGGAGAATGGTCAGAAGAGTGGAATGTATTGGTTGTAATACCTATAATCAAAACCATT
>Ga0315285_10002416_pt1 | contig 19458 bp, 22 predicted proteins | sample YL17G09_36_MG_FD_203698 | JGI IMG/M metagenome (GOLD analysis project Ga0315285, IMG submission 203698) | Sediment microbial communities from Yellowstone Lake, YNP, Wyoming, USA - YL17G09_36 | ecosystem: Environmental > Aquatic > Freshwater > Lake > Sediment | place: USA: Wyoming | collected...
AAGGTATCATCAATAGGGATTAAATCGGCTCTTTATAAGGACAACCGGGTAATTCGACCGGACCTTTATGCAACAATAGGGTTTATTCCTTGATAAAGCAACCTCGGTGCATCTACTTATTTGACAAAATAATTTTTTCTAATAACTTCCATGCTAACATCTTGTCAAATGTGTAAACCAAACAACTAATCTTAAATGTTTAAAGGAGGAGTTAAGATGCGACGAACTACCATTTTGGCAATGATCTTTTTTGTAATGTTAGTCTCAGTCTGCACAGCCCAAGACCAGTCACCCAAAGCAATGGCTGAGACTTTTTTCCGCACATTACAAGGAGGTAAAATATCTCAAGCTTATGACCAACTGTTTGCGGGTTCGACGATTCCTCAAACCAAACCTCAAGCAGTAGAAACAGTCAAACGTCAGACAGAGAGCGGTTTGCCACAATTGGGTAAGATGCTTGGGTTTGAATTGATTCGGGAAGAGAAGTTCGGAACGGCAGTAGTAAGATTTGTATATTTGTTGAAATTAGAAAAAAGTCCGACCGTATGGGAGTTTTTCTTCTACAGACCTAAGGCGACTTGGTTTTTGGTAAATTTGATGTTTAACGATCAATTTAACCTGCTCGATGCAAAACAATAATCTTAATTCTGGGAGTTTGGTTAGTCCTAAGATAAAGCACATATTTTGGAGTGAGGGGAAAGGATTCATCGAGGGGGGTGACTAAAGGGGAAGCCTTGCCCCTTTTCTCCTCTCCAATGCTCGTTCATAGATGAGTTTCGCTGTGACCATATCGTCTACAGCAATACCCATATTCATGGAGAAGATTCTCTCCAACGGATCCTCTCGGCCTGGCTTTAATCCGGCCGCCAGTTCTCCAAGGTCTGCATAAATCTTCTCAGGAATACCACTGAAAAAGATTCCTTCTTTTTTGGTGCTGAACAACTGTCCGATGTCATCAGAGACGAACTTATCGCACTCCTTCATGGCTGAACTGGTCCATGCGGAATCGTAATCGAGTGAGACAGCGAGGCCTCCTTTCTTGAGCATCCCAGCATGAAGCGGAGGCTTTGGCTCTGTAACGATAGGAATGGCTGTTACCACCACATCTGCTCCTTCGATCATCTCAGCAGGACTTGTGCAAGCTATCATGTTGAGTTTTGGGAAGACTTGGCTCATCTCCTCCATAAAGCGCTTCGTGGCCTCAGGATAGAGATCATAGCAGCGAACTTTTGACAGCTCCGGCAAGGTCTCAACAAGAGCCCGAAGACTCGTACGGGCCTGAACCCCACAACCCAACATAGCGGCTATGCTGCTTGTCTGCCTTGCGAGATATTTCGCCGAGATGCCAACACTGGCCCCAGTGCGCATGGCTGTGATCCATGCACTGTCCATTACAGCTATTGGAATTCCAGTCTCTGGATCGTTAAGGATGAGCAAGCCCGTGATATAGGGCAATCCCTTTTCGATATTGGTGAGGTAGCCACTGACCCATTTCAACCCGGCAGCTTCAACCTCTTTCACATAAGCCGGCATGGCGTGGATAAAAGCATTGGTTCTGGGATGGATACCGGGCTTCGGTGGCATTTCTGTCTTGCCCAGCCCTTTAAGGCGGAAGCCATGATCTACCACCTCGAGCACCTCCTTCATGGTGATACCCAGATCTTCTACATCCTTGCGACTGAGGTAAAGAAGTTCCATGGTTTCTCCTTAAATGATTTTTGGGTTACAATGATTTTGTGAATCCCTTCTTCTCAATTCATCCATCATGGGCTTAATAATCTTTTCTATCTTTTCTGAAGTAGAGCATAGCCTAATAGAATGATGGAGAAACCAGAGCAGATCCAAGCGAAGGCATCGCCATAGAGGGTGTAAAAGGTTTTTCTTTTCATCATTCGAATGGTTCCGTTCATCGCCTCTTCCGTGAAAATATCTCCTTGTTTAACAATCTTGCCTTTAGGATCGATGAAGGCGCTGATTCCTGTATTCGCCGCTCTTGCGATGAAGACTCGATTTTCGATGGCCCTGAAGGTGGCCATGGAGAGGTGCTGGTATGGAGCAGAAGTTTTACCGAACCAGGCATCATTTGTGATGGTCACCAAAAAATTTGCTCCCTCCTTGACGAACCTCCGGCAGAGATCTGGAAAGATGATTTCAAAACAGATGAGAACCCCAAATTTCCCTTGGGGGAGAGGAAGATGAACAATCTCTTTTCCAGGTTTGAAATTTCCAATGCCTTCTCCTATGGATGATTCAATGAAGAAAAGAAGTTTCCGGAGAGGAACATATTCTCCGAAAGGGACAAGGTGGATCTTATCATACTTTCCTATCAGTTCTTTCGATGGAGATACCAAGAAGGCGCTGTTATAGTAATCGACCTTTCCCCTCTCTATCTTATAGAAAGGAGTTCCAAAGAGAAGGAAGGCATTCGTCTTTTCAGGAATTTCGAAGACAATGGGTTGATATTCTTTGACTTCCTGGAAGAAGAAGGGGGTGGCCGTTTCAGGCCAGATAATGAGATCCGGTTTATCCTCAGCAACCTTCATTGACAACTTTCGATAGATCTTTAATGTTTCCAGCTGAAAAGATTCATTCCATTTTATCGACTGGTCGATATTTCCCTGAACCAGACCAACCTTCAATGAAGGACTTTGGATGACCTCTCGATCCACATGGTTTATCTTTACATATCCATAGATCAAAAACACAAGAAGGACGAGAACAGTAAGGACCACCTCTTTTAAAGGAAATGTTCTTTTGAGCCACTGCTGAAGCACCTCGAAGAGTACGGCATTGACGAAAAGGATGATGAAGGAGAGGCCATAGACTCCGGTGATATCTGCCATCTGGATAAAAGGGAGATTGAGATATTGGGTATGGCCCAAATAGGCCCATGGAAAGCCTGTGAGAAGGAAAGAGCGGAGGTATTCCAAAGTGACCCACAAGATGGGAGAAAAAAGAGTGTTTTGAATCCCCGAGCGGACCTGGATGAACCGAGTGAGGAATGTGAAGGCACCTATGAAGAGGCTTAAATAGATAACCAGTAGTAAGAGAATGAGGCCGCTCAGGATGGAGGGGACATTGCCATAAGTATGAACCGCAACAATGATCCAATAGAGAATTCCGAGGAAGGAGACGAAACCGGTAAAGAATCCAAGCTTAAAGCTTTGATATAATCCCTTCCCTTCGATAGAATAAAAAAGGGGAACCAGAGCAAACCAGGCTAAGAATTCGAGATCGAAATTGGGATAGGAGAGAATGAGGAGAATGCCCGAAAGGAGGCTTGATAGGATATCTCTTTTTTTCATAAATCAAATCATTACCCCCACTTTTATCCTCCTCTTGAAGGGAAGGGTAGGGGTGAAGAATATCTTAAAAAATAAAGGGGCTTATTTCAAGGAAGATTTTGAATTTAGGAAGGGATTTGTTGGATAGAAAATAAGAGTCGATGAAACATTTATCTCATACTGCTTAATAGATCCTTTAAAACAAAGATAAAAATACCAAAGAGAATGTAAATGAGAGAAGGGAACTCAGAGCGTAGGGCCTGGGTCCATTTAAACCCATTTGCTTTAAAACGGTGGAAGTTCCTTAGCCTTGGCATCCATCGGGGCACTTCATTGAAATAAGTAAGATAGCCATTTTCCCATCTCTCCGAGAGTTTTTTCTCTTCGTAAAGAACAACAACATGGTAAAGGGCAAAAAAATATAACATCACAAAAGGGGTGAACCAAATAAGTTTTGAAAGTACAGAAAGGCCTGCGGCGATGATGATATTGCCAATATAGAGAGGGTTTCTGACAATCGCATAGGGTCCTGTGTTAACAAGTTCCTTTCCCTTCTTCTTCATCGATGGCGTTCTTCTTCCAATATGTTTCGTAGACCAAAGTCTAATTAAAAAACCGATGAAGATAATTGCAATCCCCAAGGGCCATATGATGAAGTCGTTCTCCATTTCATTGTAATGAGTCATTCCCATAACAACAAATGGGGGGAGATATAGAAAGCTCCTGAAGGAAGCTATCTTTTTCAATATGTTATCTCGCAATGGAAAAGACATTCAAACCTCCAATGCCTATTGAATTTTTACGACGAGTATAAACAGGTTCATATTCATGTGTGGTTCATTTAAAATGAGGTAATTATAAACGTTTTCACACTAAATCACAAAGATAATGAAGTAATGTATTTAAGATCGGCTTACGTTAATCATTAATTCAGCCAATCGACCAGATGACGGCGGTAACCAATATTAAGAAATCTTAATCTAAATTTAATGTAAAATTAATCTTTTCCCTTTAAGATGAATCTTCTGGTTACATTGACATCCCAATGGATTGAGGTTAAATAAAAATAATTATGTTCAAAGTAAAAAAAAGAGCGTTACTGTGGCTGGTATTTACAATTCTTTTTTTATTATTTGCTGGTCTCTTTGGATGGACGATCAAAATTCATCGGGATTATCTGAGTATCCCTCCTGAAACCTTGATCGGAAACAAAATCTCCAATGTAAATGCATTAAAAGAAAAGGGATTCCCATTTTCCTTTTTGGTGATCGGGGATACCCAAGGTCGTGGGATGGCAGAGACCTTAATCAAATCAGCTCTATTTGAGAAAAATTTTTCTTTTATGGTCATCATCGGCGATTTTGTCAAGAGGCCCGATATATGGGACCATCGTTTCTTCCTCGCAGAGATGACAACTGAAATAAAACCTCCTTTCCCGGTCTTCCTTACCGTTGGAAATCACGATGTCGATTATGCTTTGAAAATAAAAGAGCCCAAGCGTCGGGTGACTCCAGAGGTTTTTGAATCCCTTTATGGAGCAAGGAATTTCGATTTTGTCTTCAATCAATGTCTTTTCATCCTCCTTGACCTTGATATGAGAAATCAGACAGGCTATCTAAATTATCTTCGAAATACTTTATCTCAGAAAGGAGGAGGGAAGAAGCATATTTTTATTTTTCTTCATTTTCCCCCACAAGAGGTGTGGGAAACCATTCATCCCTCAATACCTAAAGAAGAGATGAGTCCTTTGCTACCTAATGAAAATGAGTTTTTTTCCCTTCTTGAAACCTACAAAGTAACAACCTGTTTTTTCGGACATTATCACGGCTACTGGAGAGGGCAGAGGAATGGGGTGAATCTGGTTGTCGTTGGAGGAGGTGGTGGTAGTTTAAAGAGTTGGCAACCAGAATGGGGAAAATTCCACCATATATTGAAAGTGACCGTTGATCAGAGTATAATCTCCGAAGAAATGATCACTCGTCCGGAGAAATTGAGTGTTGACGATTCACTGGAGTGGTGGATATGGGCGTGCTTTTTACCGATCATTGAAAACAGGACGTGGGTCGTTTATGGACTATTTATTCTCTTTTTATCTTCGGGTGCTGCTTCGCTTAATTTCTTTATCCTCTCCTTGAAAAAAAGGAAACGCGATGAACGCAAAAGATTTTAAAGGTGGTCTTTGGCCAATGAAACTACTGCTGATTGGAGTAGGGAGATTCGGGAAGAACCACCTGAAAACTCTCGTCGATCTTGTGGATGAACTTTATGTGGTCGATTCAGACCCGAATCAACTGAAGGTGTGCGAGGAATTCTCAATTCCGAGAAATCGTCTTTCCACCGATTATCATGATTTCCTTGGTCGGGTGGATGGAGTTGATGTGGTTACGCCAGCAGACAGTCATCTGAGAATTTGTAAGGAATGCTTTGAGAAGGGAAAAGATGTCTTTGTAGAGAAACCCATCGCCCTTACTTCTGCTGAGGCGAAAGAAATGATCTCTCAGGCAGGAAAGAGAGGATTGATTCTTCAAGTGGGCCATCGCTATCGCTACCATCCTGCTTCTTCAAAAATAAGGGGGTTCATTGAGGAGGGAAAGCTCGGTGAAGTCCAGTATGCTTATGGCCATTTCATAGGGTTCAAAAGACCAAGGACCGATGTGGGAGTGACTCAGACAGATGCCATCCACTATTTTGACCTCTTTAACTACCTTTTTGGAAGTCCCCCCCAAGCCGTGAGGGCTGTCGTGAGACATTATCTCAACCTTCCTCTGGATGATACTTCCTTCTCTATCCTGGAATATGGACAAAAGCTCGTTTTTGTTGAAGCAGGCTATATGCCGCCTGAGAATAGAAGAGACATTTCGATTATTGGAGATCGGGGAAGCCTCTATTGCAACTTTAAAAAGAATTCTCTCTCTTTTTATGATAATCGGTACGAGAAGCAGGGGGAGCGATGGGGAGGGTCGGCTGTTATTCATTCTATCCTTCCAAAAACCTCACGGTTTTTGGGGATGGTGGCATTTTGGTGAGGGATGACGAGACACTTGCAAAACATTGTCGGATGCTGAGGGACCACGGAAGATTAGAGAAATATGAACATGAATTGGTTGGGTATAATTTGAGATTTAATGAAATCCAGGCTGTCGTTGGAAGATTGCAGCTTCAAAAATTGGATCAATTCAATGAATCCAGGAGACAAATCGCTCGTTGGTATGGTGATGGGTTAAAAGGACTTCCTGTGATCACCCCAAAGGTTCGAGATTGGGCCGAACCTGTTTTCCATCTCTATGTCATCCAAACGCCGGAGCGGGAGAGCCTGGCAAACTACTTAAAAGAGAGAGGGGTTCAAACTGGGATCCATTACCCTATCCCCTGTCACCTTCAACCAGCGGTTAAACATACGCTTGGTCGACAGCCAAAACTGAAGAGGACAGAGGAGGCCGCTCAGAAGATCCTCTCCCTGCCCATCTATCCTGAACTCGAAAAGGAGAAGGTGGATTTTATTTGTGCCATGGTTAAAGAGTTCTTTAATAAAAGGGACTCATGAACTCAACCCTAAAGGGTTGAGTTACAAAGTAACTCAAGGCTTCAGCCTTGATTCAAGGAGGATCGATTTCTTTTGAAAGAGCAGAGAGGGATCGATATATCGGTGGTTATACCGGTTTACAATGAGGAGAAGAATCTTCCTGTCTTGATTCCCCAGATCGCACAGGTTCTTGAATCGTTGGGGAAGTCTTATGAGATGATCTTCGTCGATGATGGGAGTACAGATGAAAGCCGGAAGGTTCTTAAAGAGATGATCTCTCAGTATCCTCAAATTCATATTCTTGGATTTAGGAAGAATTGTGGTGAAACGGCTGCAATCGCTGCTGGGTTAAAAGAAGCAAAAGGGCAGATTGTGATTACCATAGATGGTGATCTCCAGAATGATCCCAAAGATATTCCAAGAATGTTAGAATATCTAAAGGATTACGATATGGTCACTGGATGGCGTGAGAAGCGAGACGATCCCTGGATTAAACGGATTAGCTCAAAGATTGCCAATGGGATTCGGAACTGGTTGAGCCGAGAGACGATCCGTGATAGCGGTTGCACTCTCAGAGTTTATAAACAGGAATGTCTTCAGAACCTTAAGCTTTATAAGGGGATGCATCGTTTCATGCCAACCCTGGTAAAGATGGAGGGATTTCGGGTGATCGAAATACCGATCGCCCATCACCCCAGGAAATTTGGGGTGTCAAAGTATACAACCTGGAACAGGATGTGGCGCGCCTTCATTGATCTTCTGGCCGTGAAATGGATGAAGAACCGGCACATCCGCTACGAGATTGAAGAAAGGATTTGAGATGGACAGTCTTCCACTTTTAGGGTTCGCGATGGAATTTTTCAGAGACCTCTCAGTAAAGTATCCAAAATTCCAGTTAGACTTCTGGTTGATTTTCGGTTTCATTGGACAGACTATGTTTGCGATGCGGTTTATCGTTCAATGGATTGCATCTGAGAAAAAGAAAGAGAGTGTCATCCCGGTGGCCTTCTGGTATTTCAGCCTGGGAGGCGGATTGATCCTCTTGGCTTATGCCTTTCGCCAGATGGATCCTGTCTTTATCGCGGCCTATCTTCTCAATCCCATCATCTATTTCCGAAATCTTTACTTTATTTACAAGAAGAAAGATAGCACCTCTCCCCCACACCGCTGAGAAGGAAAATGATGTGAAGGAATGGAGATCTCGAGAAGCATGGATCATGAGCAGTTTCATCATTGTCAGTGGTCTCATTCTCTTTTTTAACCTTTGGAATAAAAGCCTCGAAAATCACGGTTATCTTCGGTACGCAGAAGTCGCCAGGGAAATGATCCGATCCGGGGAGTGGGTGGTTCCTCATCTCAATGGAGAAATTTACATTAATAAACCTCCTCTTCTCTTTTGGCTCATTGCCATTCCTGCTTCCCTTTATGGATCAGTGACCCCGCTGATCGCGCGATGGCCTTCCACCTTTGCTGGGTGGGTGGGTATAATTATTCTTTTCCTCTGGGGGAAGCGAACTTATGGGACGACCCAATCTGGTTTGATTGCAGGGGGAATCCTTCTCTCCAGTTATCAGTATTTTTTCCAGGCAAGATTAGCCAAAACCGATATCCTCTTCTGTCTCTTCATCCTTCTATCCCTTTACTTTTTTTACCTCGGATATAGTGAATTCAGAAGAAGACGATATCTCTTTTATGGGCTTTCTTTCTTTTCTATGGGTCTGGGAGTGTTGACAAAGGGTCCCTTTGGATTGCTCCCTTTTATTATTATATCCGCCTTTCTCATCAAAGAGAGGCGATGGCGAATATGGATGAGTAGAGAATTTATTCTTGGATATGTGATTTTACTACTGACGGTTCTCCCTTGGATCTTCCTCTTCATCCATCGTGTGGGATTAGAGGAAAGTATCACGTTAGTAAAGGAGACCCATATTCTTACTCGTCAGGCTCCCATTTACTTCTATTTTATTCAGATTTGGGGACAATTTTTCCCTTGGTCTCTGTTTCTTCCTTTTTTATTTTTTTATCTTTGGAAAGAAAGAATGGGATTCTGGCATTCAAAAGAATCTTTTTTCTTCATCTGGTTTATTGTCATTTTTATCCTCCTCACCTTATTTAGATATCGAACTTCTCGATACCTCCTCCCGGCTCTCCCACCCTTAGCCTTAATGATTGGAGGGACGTGGCGAAAGAGAATGGTCTATTTTTTGATCCCCTTAGTATTCGTAATCTTCCTCTGGCATGCCCGTGAATACTATTGGGTTAAAAAGGATCTTTCCTATTCCCCAGGGATGATTCTCGCAGGAGAGTTGAGGCCTATTATAAAAGAGTCAACATTATCGGGATATCGATTAGATACGGGTACGATAGAAGAAGTAAATTTTTATCTGGACCGGGTGATCCCAATCTTAAGCAAGATAGAGGATTTTTCAGAATCGCTCAGGAGGGGAGAGGAGAGATGGGTCTTGATGCCGAAAGAGATATATGAAGAAGTTCGAATTCAAAGAAACCTCTCGACGGGATGGGTTCAGGAATTTCTGTATAAGAAGGGAAAGTTGGTTTTGGTCTCCATGAGGCCTTAAGAAAGTCCGGTACCCGCTATGGCTTGAAAAAAAATATGGTTGTGGCTTAGATAAAGATGTCCGATAGAGGAAAAGGATTCTAAAATTGAAGGAAAAACGATTTTCTAATATTTACCCCCAAAAATGGGCACAATTTTTTGTCCTCTTGGGATTCTGTCTCTTCCTCTATTTTCTTAACCTGGGGCAATGGGATCTCTGGAGTCCAGATGAGCCTCGTTACGCCCAAGTTGCAAGAGAGATGGCCAACGGAGGGGATTGGATTCTCATGCATTTTAACGGGAGAATTTATGAGGATAAGCCTCCACTCTTTTTCTGGTTCATCGCTTTTTCATCCTATCTTTGGCAGGGATTTAACTCATTTTCCGTGAGGTTTCCAGCAGCCCTCTTTGGAACCTTCACCGTCCTCCTCACTTTCCTTCTTGGAAAAAATATCTATTCGACGCGCACAGGATTTTTCTCTGGGCTCATTTTAGCCACAAGCCTTGAATTCGCTTATCTTTCTACGAGGGCCAATATTGATACCACTCTAACCTTTTTTACAACAGCTTCGCTTCTTTGTTTTTTTCAATGGTACCAACATCCTGCCCCCCACCCTTCCCCTCTCCCCAGTGGGGAGAGGGAGGGGGTGAGGGTGAATTGGTTTGAGCAGAGAAAGATCAGAAACCTTTCCATTTATGGTTTTTATATCGGTATGGCATTGGGTACTTTAACCAAGGGGCCAGTCGGGTTTATCCTTCCCCTTTTAATTAGTTTGATCTATCTCCTTATTCAAAAGGATTGGGAGGGGATCAAAGGGATGAAGCTCATTCCGGGGATCGTTCTGATGATGGTGATCATCTTGGCCTGGTATGTTCCTGCGGTTTGGAAGGGTGGTAGAGATTATCTGAATGCCACCCTGTTGAAACAGACGATCGATCGGTATTCAGAGGGGTGGAGCCACGTCAAACCCTTCTATTACTACTTCACCAATTTTCCTTTCGAGTCTCTACCATGGTTTCTCTTTCTTCCCGCAGCAATCGCTTACGGTTTTTCCAAAGAAACGATTGAGAAGAGGAAAAGGTTTCTATTCCTTCTGACATGGTTTGTTGTACTCTTTATATTCTTCTCACTCTCCAGAGGGAAAAGAGGCCTTTACCTCTTACCTCTCTACCCAGCCGTGTCCGTCATGATCGGGAAACTCTGGGATGATTTTATTTCCACTTCGATGGATCATTTCAGACATGAATGGATCTCTTTCCCACTCTATGGATTGATGGGGTTGGCTTTGATAGCAGGGGCTGCTGTTCCATGGGTGGTCTCGATGAAATTTCCGTCCTACCTGTCGTATAGTCTTCCTATTGCCTTTCTCATGGTCGGCGGTGGCTTGGCCCTCTTCGTTTTGAATCGCTTTAGAATGCAAGGCGCCATTTTCTTCCTTCTTATTGGAATGATGGCGGGTGGATTCTTTTATACATCGAGAGTCGTTTTTCCTCTGGTCAATCCATACAAATCGGCCCGTTTCGTTTCCCAAGAAATTACGTCTCGGATTCAACCGGATGAGAAATTAGCTCTTTATGGAGGATTTGTGACCGCTCCTTATAATTACTATACAGGAATTGTGCCTATTTTAGAGTTAGAAGGAGAAGAGACTCTCGTTCATTTCCTGAGATCTCCGGAAAGGGTATTCTGCATTCTAAAGTTCAGAGATTTTTATAAATTTCTGTCCATTGCAGATAAGCCAAGGGTTCAATTGATCACCCGACGCAAGGTCGGAGACGATGATATTGTTCTCGTTTCGAATCAATAAATCCCCCCTCTTTCCTCATTTATTAAAAGGAGATGAAGGGGATGATTAAATAGGAATGGAGACTTTTATGGACGTGAAGAAAACTCGAAGGGTTCCATTATTTATTGGAGCACTTCTACTGGTCATTTTTGCTAAACCCAATTTCCCCGGGGTCATTGTCGGAATCATCCTGATCATCATAGGAGAAGGGATCCGTATCTGGGCGGCGGGCCACCTACAGAAGAATGAGACCCTCACAGTGACCGGTCCGTATGCCTATGTAAAAAATCCCCTTTATATGGGTTCGATTCTCATTACTACTGGCTTTTGTATCCTTGCAGACAATATTTATCTCTTGGCCGCTGCTACCTTTATATTCTGCTTCCATTACATCCCTTATAAAAAGAAGGTTGAGGGCGATCGGTTAAAAAAGATTTTTGGGAGTCCATTTGAGGATTATGATCAGAAGGTCCCAGACTACCTTCCCAGGAGGACGCCTTATTCGAGCCAAAAAAATCCGTGGCGATTTGGAAACCTCATTGAAAACAGTGAAGAAGGGATTCTTATGATTATCGTTGTTGGAATATTACTGATCTTGAGTCGGCCTTTTTGGGGAAATATCCTCTAATGCTTCCCCCCCTCACCCCCTCCCTCTCCCCCTCGGGGAGAGGGGAAGGGTGAGGGGGATAATTTGGATATTGCGGATTGGAATTTGTTTATGATTTGAAATTTGAGTCTCTTAAGGGATATACGTGAAGCGAGAAGATTTTGAGCATTCGATTCCTCTTGTAAAGGGTAGTTTTGGGAAGCCTGACCTAAATCGAGTGGAGGTGGAAGGCCGCACCCTCATGGTCAAGGATGTTTGGAGGAAAAATCTTTTTTTTCGTTGGACATTGGGACTCTGGCTCATTCATAAGGAATGGAAGATATACTCTCAGTTGAAGGGAGTTCATGGTGTTCCTCAGGCTATTGAGCGAATTGATCACTTTGCTTTTGCCATGGAATTTGTCCCAGGAAGACCCATCGAAAGAGGAGAGACCCTTCAACCTTCTTTCTTCCCCCACCTGGAACAAGTGCTGAGAGAAGTCCATAAGAGAGGAGTCGTCCACTTGGATTTGAGACATAAGGGAAACATCCTCATTTCTGAAAAGGGAGAACCCTTCCTCATCGACTTCAACAGCAGTTTCTACTATAAAGAAAAAGGACTCTTTCGTCGTTTTATCTTTCCCATCCTGAGGTGGGTCGATAATGGCGGTCTTCTGAAATTGAAGGAGAGGATAGCCCCTGAATTGATGACCCATGAAGAGATGAATTTTCTCAAACGCTTTAATAGACTCCGAAAGCTCTGGATCTTCAACTAAAAACGGCAGATGCGTTTATGCGCGGATGTGCAAAAGCGTTAACGCATATACCCATTAACGCATCTACGCATTGACGGTGATAGCCCGGAAAAGCTCGTTCTGTTGGAGGGCCATCTCCCGTGCTCCCTTTCTTGTCCCTTCATGTTCATATCCAACGAGATGGAGAATCCCATGGACCATCAGGAGGATGACCATTTTCATCTCATCCAGACCAAATCGTTTCATCTGGCGCCGAGCTGTCTCAACTGAAATCACCAAGTCCCCAAGGAGATGGGGATGGAGGGTGGAGAATTCGCCTTCTCTCATTGAAAAGGCAAGGACGTTGGTAGGTTTGTCCAATCGAAGGTATCGCCGGTTCAATGCTTGAATCTGAGTGTCATTGACCAATAAGAGACTTACCTCAGCATCAGGAAGTCCCAGTTCGGTCAATATCCTTTGGGCTGCCCTTCTTATCTTTTTTAAGTCTAAAAGGGTATGTTTTTGTCGATTTCGAATCCAGATCTTCATCGTTTAGCTTCATAGAAGACTCAGAGGTTGGGGAAGCAGGATAGTCGATGCGCTGGTGGAAAATGGCTGTTAAAATCCGGCTGAAACTTTCTTCGATCTTGTGAAGGTCTTTCAGGGTTAATTCGCACTCCTCCAACTGCTCATCTATGAAGATGCTATTCGTAATCCGTCGAACCAGATTTTTGATTCTGGATGGGGTGGGATCGGAGAGAGCGCGTGAAGCCGCTTCCACGGCATCAGCCAGCATCACGATGCCTGCTTCTTTGGTCTGGGGCTTAGGGCCAGGATAACGGAAATCCTTTTCATCGATCGTCTCCGTTTCTTTATTCTCCTTTTCCTTGGCCTTTTGATAGAAATAGGAGATCAGACTCGTTCCATGATGCTGCTGAATAATATGAGCCATCCTTTGTCCCAAATGATTTTCACGGGCCAACTCCAACCCATCCTTTACGTGAGAAATGAGAATGAGGCTTGACATGCTCGGAGTGAGATGATCATGCTTATTTTCCATCCCTCCTGCATTCTCAATAAAGTAGAGAGGTTTTTTCAGCTTTCCAATATCATGATAGTAAGCACTGACCCTTGCCAATAGGGGGTTGGCGGCAATCGATTTGGCAGCAGCTTCTACCAAACTCCCAACAATGATGCAATGGTGATAGGTGCCAGGGGCTTGAAGGATAAGGTCTTTGAGAATGGGATTGTCCATATTTGCCAATTCAAGCAATTTGATATCCGTCGTGTAGCCGAATAGACTCTCGATGATAGGTACGATGCTAAGGACTAAAACAGATGCAAGGAGTCCTCCTAAGAACCCCATGATCAGATCTGCAAGAAGAACCATCTTTAAAGGATTTCCAGAGATCAGGTAATAAGAGAGGATCAATAAGATATTAACCCCTCCTACGGTAAGTCCTGCCTTGATGAGAATGCTCCTCTGTTCGCAGCGCGCTACCTTATGGGCACCGATGATGCTCCCCACAAAAGTAAAGATAAAGAAGAAGAGTTGGTTTCCCATCAGGGTGGCCGAGAAATAACTGGACAGGATGGCAAAGACGATCGCGACCTCTGAATTGATTACAATTCGAATGAGCATCGCACCGGTAGCAATGGGAAAGAGGTAAGAGTAAGAAGAGGATGGAATGGAGAAGAACTCCCCTCCCAAGACATCCGTCATCAGTTGAAAGAGTTTCAGGAGACCCATGATACCCACAAGGCTGGTGGAGAAGAGAAGGAGGTCTTTCTGGGAAAGAATGATCTTACGAATATTCTTTGTTGAGAATTGATAGAGGCTGGCTAAGACGAGGAAAGTCAGGAGAACGAAGCCGATCAGGAGGGAGAGGATGTGGGTTCTTTCTTGCGCCTTTTTCAAGGCATTGATTTTGAAAAGATGCTCTTCCTGCACCCGTTCTCCACCTCTCACAATCACCTCCCCCCTTTTGACTTGAAAGTAGACGGGTTTTACCATTTCCGTTACCTTCGCCTTTCGTTCTTCGGTCTCATTCTTATTGAAGGTAAGATTGGGCTTCAGGAGGTGTTCGGCAATTCTTAAGATAACAGGGGTCATCTCCTTTCCGAAGGGCGTTGAAAGGAGATCCGCTTGAGCCCGAAGCTTACTCCTTCCTTCCTTGAAATCAAAGAAGGTAAACGGAGGTAGACTCTTTCTCTCCTCACGAGTCTGGATGTTCCGAATGACCACTCCTTTATCAGAATCTGGATCAAGGAAGTCTTTATCATTGACCATCCATTTTGTCAGGATGGGAGCGATCAGTTTCAATGCGGCCTCTCCGATAGCAGGATTGAACCGTTCCCTTTCAAGAATATGCAATTCCCTTTGGGTGAGAGAAAGGCGAAGGGAAGATTCCCATTCTTTTTTACGCAGTGCATTCTTGTCGATCCCTCTTTCAACCTTTCGAAAAGAGTTAGCCAATGATTCAAAAGTGGACCGAACCCGATTTTCCGCATCGATGAGGACAGCAGGATCGTAATCATAAACAGAGAGGGTAGATCTCTCGGCTTCGATCCGTTTCTCCTGTGTTGACTTTTCATCTTCGACCAAAAGATCCTGAGTTGATTTAATTTCCTTGCTGGCGATATCTCCTGCCGTATACTCTTTTAGAGGAAGTTGAAGGGTCGGAGAAAGAAGAAAGGTGAGGATGAGAGCAGTCCCAATGCCGATAAACCATTTTTGATAAGAGGGGGTTTTGATCCTCTCCATCCATGCAAGATCTCTCAAACCATTGGTGGTTTTAAAAAAAGGAAAATGAGATAGGAATTTCTTTATGAATGATTTCATTCGTGAGATTCTTGCTCCTTTGGGCGATGGCGCCTTTCATTCATTCTTTCATAAGCTTTGATGATATCTTGAACGAGGGGGTGTCTGACCACATCCTTGTCCGAGAAGTAATTGAATTCGATCCCTTCGATTCCTTTGAGAATGCCCTGGATTTCGATTAAGCCCGATATCTTATTCTCAGGAAGGTCTACCTGGGTGATGTCCCCCGTGATCACGGCCTTGGATCCAAAGCCTAACCGTGTAAGAAACATCTTCATCTGATCTGATCCAGTATTTTGGGCCTCGTCGAGGATGACGAAAGAATCGTTGAGGGTTCTTCCCCTCATGAAGGCTAAAGGGGCCACTTCGATTATACCCTTCTCCACCAGCTTGGAGGCTCGATCAAAATCCATCATGTCATGGAGGGCATCATAAAGGGGACGAAGATAGGGGTTTACTTTCTCTGCAATATCTCCTGGAAGAAATCCCAGTTTTTCACCTGCCTCTACAGCAGGACGGGTCAGCACAATCCTTTCGACCTCCTGCTTCATGAGAAATGAAACGGCCATGGCCATAGCCAAATAGGTCTTGCCTGTTCCTGCAGGGCCGATGCCAATGACCAGATCGAACTTCCGGATAGCATCGATATAACGTTTCTGAGCAAGACTCTTGGGTGTGATCAGCCTCTTTCTTGAAGAGATATAGACGGTATCGAGGAAAATATCTTCCAGGTTGATCGTTCGATCGTCAGAGATCATTCGAATCGCATAATCGATATCCGTGGGATAGAGGGGATAACCTTTTTTCAGGAGGGCATAGAGGTCGCTCAGAACCCGTTTTGAAAGGTGGACATCAAGGTCTTCACCCTGAATGGTCAAAACATTGCCTTTGGCATTGATCTTTACGCCGATTGTCCTGGCAATGCGCCTTAAATTTTCACTATGAGTGCCGAAAAGGGCATTTGCAGTTTGAAGATCTTCAAAAACGACCTTTTCGACAAATTCTTCTCGTAGAGTCGAGTCTACGACTTGTTGCTCTTTCAAATATTGACCCATTCGGCGGCGCCAAACCCTGTCTTTGAAGGTGGGGTAAAAAAGCGCCGCTCAGGGTCAACCCTGAGCCCTCGGCGACCTCAGTCGAGCCGTTCGTGCCGAAGGCATGCCCAACCTTTAGGTCGGGGAGTCGAAGGGTTGACCTTCACCCCATTAAAGCTATAGGAGAAAGTATAAAAATCATATCATTTTAAAGCTAAGATTTCAATACTCTTACCTTTTCCCTTTACCCCGTTAGAAAGCCCCGCTGCTCGCCCCGTTAAAATTTTTAATTATCCACCAGGAGTTCTTTTTGGTAACCTACTTCTAACGGGGCGAACAGCGGGGATGATAGCTGTTCCTTTTTCAGCAAACACGGGGTTTAATGCCCCGTGTGAGCCTTCCCGTTAGATAGTAGAAGACTTTCTAACGGGGTTTACCCCTTCACCTTTTTCACTTCTTCAATGATCGCAGGGATGATTTCGCCCGCGGAACCACAGATTAGATAATCCGAAATCTGGTTCGTTAAGGGAGTGGGCTCCATATTGATTTCAATGACGGTTGCTCCTCTTTCCTTAGCCGTGATAGGGATGGTTGCCGCTGGATAGACGACTGCTGAAGTGCCAATTACGAGCACTGCACTGCAGGACTTGGATTCTTTAAATGACATGGTTTGAGCCTCCCAGGGGATAGGTTCTCCGAAAAAGACCACGTCAGGCTTCAGGAGAGAGGAGCAATGAGAGCAACGGGGAGGGAGACTTTCTGGCGTGAGGGAGCTCCCATCTATTTTTGTAGAGCAATGCAAACATGAAAGAGTTCTGTGCGTGCCGTGGAATTCGATCACATTTGTGTTTCCTGCAGCCTGATGAAGGCCATCTACATTCTGTGTGATGACAGAGTAGAGAAGACCCATCCGTTCCAGTTCGGCCAATCCAATATGGGCGGGGTTTGGTTTGGCTGCCATGATGAGTAAGAACATCTCTTTGAGCATCAGCCAGACCTTATCCGGATTCGAATGAAAGGCATAGATCGTTGCGTACTCCTCTGGATCATACTTCTGCCAGAGACCCTGAGCGCTCCTGAAATCAGGGATCCCACTTTCTACAGAAATACCTGCTCCTGTAAAAGCGATTGTCTTTTTTGAATGAAGAATGTCCTTTGCTGCCCTTTGAATGAGTTGATGATTCATGGATTTCTCCTCCCCCTCACCCCGCCCTCTCCCCCGAGGGGAGAGGGGAAGGGTGAGGGGTTATTCATTTCTTAAAAAACTTTTTGATCAAGGAGAGGGGACCTGATCTCAACATCCCGTCTCCCAAAGTTTTTCTTTTCACATTGTTCCAGGACTCCCAATGGACGATCTTCTCTAATTCAACTCTTGGAGGAACCTCAGCTCTCTCTTCGGAATAGCCTAAGGTGATGAGACCGATCACTTCGATGTCCTGAGGGATCTCAAGAATCTCTTTCACCTTTGGTTCATCAAAAGCACCGATCCAGCAGGTTCCGAGGCCGAGGCTTGCGGCCATCGTAATCATATTTCCTCCTGCCAGGGTGGCATCGTATCTACCGTATTTTCCCTTTCGGGTATCGAAACCGAGAACGAGGACAACCGGTGCCTTTTCCACATGGGAAGATTTGATAAAGAAGAATCGGGCTACCTCCCCGATCCTTCTTCTCGTCTCAGCATCTGTGACCACAATGAAGTGCCAGGGTTGGAGGTTTGCTCCAGTGGGAGCCCATCTTCCTGCCTCCAGGATCTGAAGGAGCAAATCTTGAGGGACGGGTTTGTCTTGATAGATCCGAATGGACCTTCGAGATTTTAATAAGTTTAGAATATCCACTTTAGTTTAAAATCTTATCAAAAAGAGAGAGATAGTGTCAACTCTGCTAAATTTATTACCTTTTCTCTTCATGAAATTTATGATATGATATAAAAACGAAAGGAGAGAAGATATGTCCTTAAATAAAATGAAGTTAGATAAAGTTACTTTTCCACTAAGTGTTTTTGAAACGGCAGATTCAAAAGAGGATCTTGAGGACTGGCTCCTATCACAAGATCCTGAATTCATTAAAAAGATGCGTAAGGCAAGACGTGAGGACATTCAGGGTAGAGGGAAGAGCTGGAGGTCCATTAAAAAAGAATTATGTATAAAGTAACATTACTTTCCGATGCCGAAGAGTCATTTAAAAAGCTTGATCGGACTATTCAAAAAAGGATTGCTCAAAAGATTGACTGGCTTGCTAACAATGCGGATAAAATCATTCACCACCCTCTGACTTCTTTGCCTGATGATCTGCGAGGCCTTTGCAGAATAAGGATAGGTGACTATCGTATTATTTATTGGGTTTACACTGAAACCAAACATATCAAGATTTTTGATATTGAACATAGAAGTAAAGATTATCGTTCTATAAAAAGGTAATTAATTCGTCGACCTAATATCCTTCTGGAGGTTCACCCCGTTAGAAAGGATGGGGGTTTTTACTCCGCCCTTTCTATAGGGAGTTGAAATTTTATCCATATCGTCACCGCCGTAAATGGCGGGGTTTTCTAACGGGGTAAAAGATGAAAAGTTATCCCCAGAAGATGCCTTGGCGTGCGCTCTAAGGGGATTTTTCTTTTCCCTTGGAGCGTTCCTCAATTTCATTCTATACAGATCGAGAAATACCTGAATTCTGCGCACAACCAGATAAATTTCTTATTTTAACAACGATTTTTAAATTAGAGCATCACCCATTATCGTTGAAATACTATTTAAACGAATTTCAAATTGTCATTTTTAAAGAAGCGATCACAAATCATACATGCCATGTATTGCAGCGCCTTTCTAAGATACTGTTATAAGGAGGCAGGGAGAGATTTCCTTGGTCCTAAGATAAGTGTTTCTAATACTACTCCCGAAGATATCGCCCAGGCAGGCATAAAAGGCGGAGCAATAGGAATTTATAGACCATAGCCACATTTCCCCTCGCCCCACTGGGAGAGGGATAGGGTGAGGGGTGGATGCCTCTAGATTTGAGGAATATATTTGATGACATATGAAGATGTGACCGTATGCCGTGTAAGACACGTGGCTTGCTGGTTAAAGTCCAGCCGTGGGAATTCGGCAGTTCGCCCACGTAGCTTGAGGGAGGTGTG
>Ga0315285_10002418_pt1 | contig 19450 bp, 11 predicted proteins | sample YL17G09_36_MG_FD_203698 | JGI IMG/M metagenome (GOLD analysis project Ga0315285, IMG submission 203698) | Sediment microbial communities from Yellowstone Lake, YNP, Wyoming, USA - YL17G09_36 | ecosystem: Environmental > Aquatic > Freshwater > Lake > Sediment | place: USA: Wyoming | collected...
CGGCTGGCCTGCGTCTGAATTCTCAGCCAGCCTATTGGATGGCGCGGGCGAGACGTCCGCGCCTACGGGCTCGTCACCCACTCCAAGGGGAACAGGGCCAGCGTGATGGCATCGTAGGGGTTCTTTTCGCCGGCTTCGTAGAGGCAGGCGATGGTGTCGTCCGGCAGCACGGCGAGATCGGAATAGGCGGCTGGCCCGGGGTGGAGCGTTTTGGCGACGGGCCAGGTCTGGCATTCGTCATAGCTGAGTTTGACAGTCATGTTTTCGCGCTTGGTGCTGGCGGGATTCGAGAAGAGGACTATGTTCTTGCCGCCGCTCGCCGCAGTGCTGTACCGGACGGCGCTGGCCTGGCACACGGGCTCGACAAGCGCCGGGTCGTCGGCTGCGGGCGACCACGTCAGGCCGCCGTCGGCGCTGGTCGATACCGCCCGCAGGCGCGTATTGCGGTAGTTGCGCATGTTGAGATACACGCGACCGTCTTCGAGTTCGACGGCGACGCACTCGTTGGTGCGGCCATCCAGCACGCCGCCGATCTGCCAGGACTGGCCGGCATCGTCGGAGTAGATGATATGCGAATGCCAGTTGTCGGTATCGGTGCCTGTGGAGTGGTCGCACGGGATGACAATCCGGCTGGACTCGAGCTGGATGCCGTGGCCGGGGCCGGTCGCGTACCACCGCCAATCGGGCCGGCGCGTCGTCGCCGAGATCTCGGCCGGCGGCGACCACGTCTGCCCGTCGTCGGTGCTTTTGGTCAGCCAGACCGTTCGCGGCGGGGCCTCGCCCTTCAGGATCTTTGGCTCCGGCCCGTCGCCCTTGTTCTGCGTGAGCGGGAGCAGGATAGTGCCGGAATCCCTGTCCACGACTGGGCACGGGTTGCCGCACGTATCCGCCCCAGCATCCGCGACGACCTGCATGGCCGACCACGTCCGGCCGCCGTCGGTGCTCCGCCTCACGACGGTGTCGATGTCGCCCGAATCGCTGAGGCTGGTTTTCCGAGCTTCGCAAAAGGCAAGCAGCGAGCCGGTCTTCGTGACAACCAGCGCCGGAATCCGATACCCAAAGTAGCCGTCTTCTCCCGCCCGAAACAGGACCTGTTTGCGGACACCTTCCTCACCCATCGCCGCCACAGCCATCATAATCATGGCGCAAATGCTCACGATCTTCTTCACAACGCCTCCTTGGTAGTTTTCTTCCTCCGGACTCCGGTCTCCAGACTCCAGCCTCATTTGGTATCATAGCCTTATGCCAGTAGATGAACAACAGGTCAATCTCGTTGTGGTGCTTGGGCCGACGGCGTCGGGCAAGACGCGGCTGGGCGTGCGGTTGGCGCTCGAGTGGGGCGGCGAAGTGGTTTCGGCGGACTCGCGGCAGGTGTACAGGGGGCTCGACCTGGGTTCGGGCAAAGACCTCGATGAATACGCCATGGACGGCGCGGCCGTGCCGTATCATCTGATTGACATCGCCGACCTCGACCGGGAATTCAGCGTATTCGATTACCAGAAGCGCTTCTACGAGACATTCGAGTCGCTTGAGGCGCGCGCCATGCTGCCCGTCGTCGTGGGCGGGACGGGCCTGTATCTCGAGGCCGTGCTGGGCAAATACCGGATGGTTGAGGTCCCGGAAAATCCCGAGTTCCGGGCGGAACTCGAGGCGGAATCCGGCGAAGCGCTGGTTACCCGGCTCCTTAACCTGAAAGGCCGGCTGCACAACACCACCGACCTCGCCAGCCGCGACCGAATCGTCCGCGCGATAGAAATCGCCGAGTACTCGGCCTCGCACGATCCCCAGCCCGCGCCCGACATCCGCCCGCTGATCCTCGGCACGCAGTGGGACCGGTCGATCCTCCGGCAGCGCATCCGGGTCCGGTTGGCGGAGCGGATCGATCACGGGCTCATCGCTGAAGTCGAGGGCCTGCACGCGCGGGGCGTGCCGCTCGAGCGGCTCGAACAGCTCGGGCTCGAGTACCGGTTCGTCGCCGAGTACATCGAGGGCAAGATCCGCAATAAGAACGACCTGATCCAAAAGCTTGCCGCCGTCATAAGCCGGTTCGCCAAACGGCAGGACACGTGGTTCCGGCGGATGGAGCGGAACGGGTTCAAGATCCACTGGATTCCGGGGGCCGATTTTGCCAAAGCTGCCGCGGTTGTCGAGCGGCCCCTGCTCGAGGCGGGCTACAAGCGCGCAGGGTCCCGCCATGACCGATAACTTTCGCAAGTACCTGGATAAGAAGGCGGACTTGCAGGCGAGACGCCTGCACCACAACCTTTCTGCCGGGACTAACCAGATCGATGCCGTGGTCGTGATCCCGGCGCTGGCCGAAAAAGACCACCTGTTCCGGACGCTCGACTTTCTTGCCCGGAATCCGGCCGACCACCTCGCTCGGACGCTCGTCATCTGCGTGATCAACAACCGGCGACAGCCGCTGGCCACGCCCGACCAGGTCCGCGACAACCAGGAAACGATCGCGCAATTGGAGGCGATGCTGAAAACCGCCACGCCCTTGCGCCTGGATTATATCGATGCGTCGTCGCCGGGTTGTGAGTTGCCCGACAAAGCTGGCGTGGGACTTGCCCGCAAGATCGGGCTGGACTGCGGCCTCGAGCTGCTGGCGGACAGCGGCCGCGAAAACGGGTTGCTGGTATGTCTGGACGCGGACACGCGCGTCGAGCCCAACTACCTCGACGCGCTCCGCAAGGCATTCGGCCAACCGGACGCGTGGGCGGCCGTGGTCGATTACGCCCACGAACACGCCGAGCCGCCCGAAGAGGCCGCGGCCGTCACGTGCTACGAATTGTTTCTGCGCTACCACGTGCTTGGGCTGGCATACGCGGGGTCGCCCTATGCGTTTCCGACCATCGGCTCGACCATGGCGTGCATGGCGCGCGCATACGTGGCGGTGGCCGGCATGAACCAGCGGCAGGCCGGCGAAGACTTCTATTTCCTGCAGCAACTGGCGAAGACAGGGCCGGTACGCCGAATCCGCGACACGACGGTTCATCCTTCGCCGCGGCCGTCCTGGCGCGTTCCGTTTGGCACCGGCCAGCGCGTGGGCCGGTTCCTTTCCGGCGGGCAGGACGAGTACGTCCTCGACGACCCGCGCGCGTACGGCGTGCTGAAACGCTGGATCGAGGCGGTCCGGCAGGGGTTGGACGAGAAGGCGGAAGGGCTTCTGGCGCGGGCGGAAGTGGTTAGCCCGCCGTTGCGGGTGTTCCTCGAGCAGGCCCGTTTTTCCTCTGTTTGGCCGGGGCTTCAGAAGAATAACCCGGACGTTGAGAAGCGGTTGGCGCAGTTTCACAGATGGTTCGACGGGTTCAAAACAATAAAGATGCTGCACTACCTGCGAGACAACGGCTACCCCGAGGTGGAGATGTTTCGAGCGATCCGGGAGTTGATCGACTGGTCGAGTCAACGCGCGCCAGCGCTGGCGTGGGAAAGCCTGAAGGACGACTTGCGGGGACAGGCTCTGCTGCTGGATTTCCTGCGGAGCCTGTAAGCGGACGCTTCTCGGGGCCAAAACCGCGGGCGATTGACAGCGTCCAGTTTGACCCCCGAGCAGACGTTCATGTATCGTCGTGTTTTGGGTTATTTTCGCCGGGAACAGTTCTTTGAGGGCGGCGGCTGACTGTCTAACCAATTCGGGATATGCATATAGTGAGAAGTTGTAACCAAAGCGCGAGGTGGATCAAATGAGCACGGCAAAGATACTTCTCGACGGAAAAGAAGTGGACTGCCCGCTCCTGGTGGGTACGGAAGCCGAGGTCGGCATCAATATCAGCGCCGTGCACGACCGCCTGGGGATCGTCACGTACGACCCCGGGTTCCTCAGCACGGCCGCCTGCACAAGCTCCATCACCTACATCGACGGCGACCGGGGCATCCTGCGCTACCGCGGATACGCCATTGAAGACCTGACCACGGCCAAGTTTCCGTCCGTGGCGTTCCTGCTCATTTACGGCCACCTCCCGTCGAGACAGGAATTGCTGGACTGGCGGCGAAAACTCACCCTCAACAGTTACATCCACGAGGACATGCTCAAGTTCTTCGAGGGCTTCCCGCCGCTGGCGCACCCGATGGCGATTTTGTCGGCGATGGTGGCCTCCCTGTCGGCGTATTACCCGGATTTCGACAAGGAAGAGGATATCGACCTGAACATTGTGCGATTGCTGGCCCAGGCCAAAACGATCGCCGCCTATTCGTACAAGAAATCGATCGGCCAGCCCAGGATTTACCCCCGCACCGAGTTCAGCTACATGGCCAACTTCCTCCGCATGATGTTCGCCACACCCGCCGAAGAGTACGTCGTGTCCCCCGTCGTCGAAGACGCGCTCAACCTGCTGCTGATCGTACACGCCGATCACGAGCAGAATTGCAGCACCAGCACCGTCCGCGTGGTTGGCAGCAGCCGGGCCAACCTGTTCGCGTCGGTGTCTGCGGGCCTCTGCGCGCTGTGGGGCCCGTTGCACGGCGGCGCCAACCAGGCCGTCATCGAGATGCTTGAAGGCATCCACGCCGAAGGCGGCGACTACAAAGCCTTCGTGAACAGGGTCAAATCAAAAGAAGTGCGCCTGATGGGATTCGGCCACAGGATCTACAAGAGTTACGACCCCCGCGCCAAAATCCTCAAAGAAGCGATGGACAGGGTGCTCAACCAGCTTGGCATCAACGACCCGCTCGTCGAACTCGCCAAGAACATCGAGGAAGACGCGCTGCGCGACTCGTTTTTCATCGAACGCAAACTCTATCCCAACGTCGACTTTTACAGCGGCATCCTATACCGCGCCATGGGGATTCCCACCAACATGTTCACCGTCATGTTCGCACTCGGCCGGATCCCCGGATGGATCGCCCACTGGCGCGAAATGCATATGAGCCAGGACCAACGGATCAGCCGGCCCCGGCAGATCTACGTTGGGCCAGGCCTCCGCCCCGCACCCCAGTTCGACGAAGAAGGCTTTACCATCGAGTAAACCGTCTGAGGATCGCGCATCCGTCAAGTATGGAGTGCGGCAGCTTGCTGCCGCTTTGTGGCGTACACGCTTATCCTTCAAATCATGCCGCACTCGTCAGAGAGAACCTTGTTGTCGAAAAAAGCGGCAGCAAGCTGCCGCACTTACAGATAGGTCGCACTTCGTAGGCTACGCCCGGGCGGGGATGTCGACCTGGCGTTTTTCCCGCGCGGCGATATAGGCGTATTCCATCAACTCGGTGAGTTGCGTGCCTTCTTCGAGCCCGAACGGGATAGGCGCACCGCGCAACACGCCGTCGACCCAAATCTGAACTGTGGCGGGCAGCGGCTCGGGCAACTGTTCGGGCGTTACCCAGCCTTTCGCGTCGAGCTTTTTGGATCGTATCCGCACGCTCTTTTCGTCGGGCCCGCCAACCAGCAGGCTGCCTTCCGTGCCGGACAACTCGAGGCTGAACGGGCTGTGGGTGGACATGAAACTGGTCTCGGACACGCCGATGCAGCCGCCTTCAAACTCGATCAGCGAGACGGCGTTGTCTTCGACCTCGTGGCGGGTCATGTAGGTGAAGGAGGACAAGATCCGCGCGGGCTTGCCGCCAAAATACCTGTTGAGATACATGGGGTGCGCGCCAAGGTCCATCATGGCGCCGCCGCCGCACGTTTTCGGGTCCCAGAAATGCTTGGGCAGCCAGCCGCCGCATCCGCCGTCGTGGGCTACCCGGACGCGGACAAGCGACAGCGTGCCGAGCAACCCGTCGTCGACGGCCTTTTTGGCATAGAGGATCTCGGGCTTCGTGAGGTAGGGGAACGAAATGCAGAATTTCACGCCGGCGGATTTGACGGCGTCGGAAACCCGGTTGCACTCGGCCACGGTCAACGCCATGACCTTTTCGGTGAAGATGTGCTTGCCGGCCTGCGCGGCCGCCACCATGATGTCGGCGTGCATGCTCGACGGCGCGTCGATGACCACGCCATCCACGTCTTTGCGCTTCAAGAGGGCATCGAGATCGCCTACAAATTCGGCATCGAGCTCCTTTGCCCACGCCTGGCCGCGGTCGGGCTCTTCGTCCCAGACGGTGGTGATTTTCACGTCGGGCATTTTGGCCAGACTTTTAGCGTACCCTTTTGCGTGCGCGTGCCACGCGCTCAGCATAGCCACATTCAGCATTTTCGATCCTCCCGCCGTGGTTTTGGCGGCTTGCGATTCCGTTGTACCCAACGCGGCGGCCGCGATTACGCCGCCGGTTTTGAGAAATGACCGCCGATCCATGGTGTCTCCTTATGACAAAACCGCCTACGGTTTGTTCATGTACTTTTTGTTGTACTGGCCCTGCTCGGCGAACCCGCCCAATTCGGGCCGCATATTGGACATGCGCGGATAGCTGTCAAAGATTTCGCTGCCGCGCGCCCGCGGATCCTGTTGGTCTTCCAGCAGTTTCATCAGGCGCTTTCTTAACCCGGCCTGGATCTCCGCGTGATCGGGTTTGCCGGCGAGGTTGTGGAGGCAGCCGGGGTCGGCTTTGATGTCGAACAACTCTTCCTCGGGCCGCTTCCCGAACGAGTGGGCGAACAGTTCGGGCATTTCGCCGCGGTGATCGAGCATGTAGGATTTCGTGGGCGAATCGTCGATATCGTAATAGCCGTCGGGATCGCCCGCGGGCCACCGGTCGGGCTTGAAGTTGCGGATGTACAGGTACTGCGAGGTGCGGATGGCGCGCGAGGGGTAGCCTAAGTTGTCGTACCGCGCATGGGAATGCCGCTCCCGGCCCGTCAGGATGTAACCGGCGTTCTTGCCTTCCGCGCCCTCGAGGAAACTGCGCCCGACCATGCCGGAAGCGAGGCCGACGCCGGCCGCGTCGAGGAAACTGGGCGCGAAATCGACAAAACCGATCAGGTCGCCCGAGACTTTGCCTGTCGCGACCCGTTCCGGCCATCTGGCCGCCAGCGGCACGTGTATGCCGTACTCGTAGAGATTGGCTTTGGCGCCGGGGAACGACATCCCGTTGTCGCCGGTGACGATGACGAACGTGTTGTCGAGTTCGCCGATCTGTTCGAGCCGGTCAAGCATGAGGCCGAGATGTCTATCGAACCACTCGGTTTCGAGCAGGTAGTCGAGGATGTCTTCGCGGACGATCGGGGCGTCGGGCAGGAACTGGGGCACCTGGGCGTCCTCGATCTTCTTGCCCGCGCGTGCGCCCGAGCCGGGTTCGTAGACGCGGTGCGGCTCGTTCGCGCCGTACCAGTAGTAAAACGGCGCGCTGTCAGGTCTCGCATCGAGGAACTGGGCGAAATTGCGTGCGTAATCCTCGGTCGAGATACCGGCGGTTGGTTTTTGCAGTTTCAACTTCCGGTATTCGGGCCCGGCCGGCGGCCGTTTTCGCCCGCCTTTTTTCCAGTCGCCCGGCCCCCAGCCTTTTCCGCCGCAACCGATGTGATAGCCGGCCTGTTCGAGCAGGTCGGGAAAGACCTGGAGTTTGTTTGGGAAAATGCTTGCGTGTGTGCCGGCTTCTTCGTTTTGCCAGATGTTGCGGCCGGTCAGGATCGAGGCCCTGTTTGGCGAGCATTGCGGCGCCGAAACAAACGCGTTCGTGAACAGGCAGCCTTCCCGGGCAACCCGGTCAAACCCCGGCGTGCTGATGCCGGTCGCGCCGTACGCGGACGCATGAGGGTAACTCCAGTCGTCGGCGATCGCGAACAGGATGTTGGGCCGTTTTGGTGCGGCGGCCCGCGCGCCGATGGTCAACAAACCTGCAGAAACCCCTGTCAAAAACCCACGGCGACTCAACCTGGCCATGTGGCGTTCTCCTATTTCCTTCCTCAGAATAGATTGTCAATGTCACTGCACATTCTTCAACATGAACAGAATGTCCGCCTCCATGTTGTTGGGTATCTCAAAATCATCACATTGCCAGTCATCGATTGCTTGTGCCGTAAGCAGGATACGATTATTTGACAACGAAACGATATTCAGCGGCCAAAGCTTCCCTGTCCCAACTGATAGAAGTTGCTCTAGCACCCCAGATGCGCTCATTAAAATGGTCAAACAGCCAGGATCACTGAGTTCAATGGAAAAGGGCAAAGCAGGAGTTGAGTACTCTGTCTCGTAAAGGGTAGTCATAGCAACTGCAAGTGAGTCGTCGGGCATGAAACCCATCACAACCCAACCATCGGAAACCAGATTTGCGTGATTGATTAACCCAAAGCCAGGAGGTGTTCCGTCAGCCTTTGAAATCAGCACAAACACCGGCCAAGAAGTAGCCTTGACAAAATCTGGCTGGCCGTTAATCAACTGCAGAGATTCGCAGTAGCCTCCAAATGCGATTGTGCCGTTAGACGAAAGTAGCAACTGTAGCGTCCAAAAGCTCTTGCCTATGATTCCCAAACGTCTCAGTATGGCACCCTTGGAATCCTCTTCAATGATCGAATGTCTCTCTACTAAACTACCGGGTATCATTTCCCTTTCCTGCCAAGAAATCTTCCTCCCGGTCGCGGTGTTCCTCCAGCCGGCAACAGGCTGAGTCAATATATGTATCGTTCTGGTGCTTGTATCCACAAGGAGTGTAAATTTGTTCTGGGCCCACCTTGAAACAGACTCTCCAGCTTCAAACGTTAGACCGGTTTCCTCCTTATGCCCTGGCAGCAAGATCAAACGGGTTCCAGAGGTGACAACTCGAAGGTCTCCCTGAAGTAGCAGGAATTCGGTTCCATCCACTGGCTTCATGCCCATTTGTACGTTTGCGTTACTGCTGACCAAGCAAAGTGAGAAATCTTCGTTCGCGGCGTTAACGCTACTCAAAGAAAGGCGAAACTCGTGCTCGTTCGTCTCAAGTACTGAGTGGGAGGTGATCTTGGCTGCTAAGCCGCCTAAAAGGTGGCGTCCGCCGGTCGAGAAAGAAGTCTCCTCTCCCCCTGTGTGGACTCTGACGCCCCAAACCGCCAAGCAGGGGGCCTCTTGCAGCGGGTAACGCTTAGATTTGTGACACCCACTTTGACTAGCAAGACTCACTGAAACAAGTAGCCACACTAAACTCGTTATACTCTTATGACGACGTCTATCGCCCACCCCTCTCCATCCTCCATGTCTCCTAAAATAAATGGTGACTGTCCCTATTTAAAAAAAAACAAGACATCGAGCTAGTAGGCCTGTGCGGCGATGACCCTGCGGTCGCTTGGCGCGCCGCACACCATGCACTTGCCCGCTTCTTGGGGCGCGTCGAACGGGATGCACCGGATTGTGGACCGTGTTTCTTCCCGCATCCGATTCTCGCAGGCCGCCGCCCCGCACCAATGCACCCGGTAGAACCCGCCACCTTCGACGTTGGCTTTATAATCCTCGTAATCGTCGCAATCGCGGGTCCGCTCGACCATCCGTTGCCGGGCCTTGTTGAACAAGTTTCGCTGGATGTCCTCGAGCATCGCATCGAGCCGCTCGCGCAACCCGGCCATCGGCATCGGCGTTTTCTCGCCGGTATCCCGCCGCACCACGACGACCTGGTTGGCCTCGCAATCGCGCGGCCCGATCTCGATCCGGATTGGCACGCCCCGCACTTCCCATTCGGCGAATTTGTAGCCGGGCTTGTACTGGTCCCGGTCGTCGATCTTGTAGAACAGCATGTCCCAATCGCGCGTCAGTTCCCGCGCCCGGCCGAGCACCAGCGCCATCTCGGCGTCGTTGCGCCAGATCGGCACAAACACCACGGGCAGCGGCGCGAGCTTCGGCGGGATCACCAACCCGTTGTCGTCGCCGTGCGTCATGATCATCCCGCCGATCAGGCGCGTCGACACGCCCCAGCTCGATGCGTACACGTACTGGAGCTGTTTATTCGCGTCCTGGTACTGGACGTCGAACGCCTTGGCAAAATTCTGCCCGAGATGGTGCGACGTCCCCGCCTGGAGCGCCTTCCCGTCCTGCATCATCGATTCGATGCAATACGTGTGTAGCGCCCCCGCGAACTTCTCCTGATCCGTTTTCTTCCCCGCGATTACCGGCATCGCCAGAAACTCCTCGGCAAACCGTTTGTAGACGTTCACCATCTTGAACGTCTCGGCCTCCGCCTCCTCGAACGTGGCGTGGGCCGTGTGGCCTTCCTGCCAGAGGAACTCGGTCGTGCGCAGGAACAGGCGCGTCCGCATCTCCCATCGGACCACGTTCGCCCACTGGTTGATCAAAATCGGCAGGTCTCTGTACGAACTGATCCAGTTCTTGTACGTCGCCCAGATAATCGTCTCGGACGTCGGCCTTATCACGAGCGGTTCTTCGAGCAGTTTCCCGCCCGCGTGCGTCACCACGGCGCATTCCGGCGCAAACCCCTCGACGTGCTCCGCCTCTTTCTTCAAGAACGATTCCGGGATAAACATCGGGAAATAGGCGTTGACGTGACCCGTCTCTTTGAACATCCGGTCCAGGTTGCGCTGGATGTTCTCCCAAACCCCGTAGCCGTTGGGTCTGATCACCATGCAGCCTTTCACCGGCGAGTAATCGGCCATCTCGCCTTTCAACACCACGTCGATGTACCACTGCGCGTAATCGTCGGACCGTTTCGTAATGCCCTTAGCCATACCGCCTCCGAAAAATGTCATGCGTAGTTAGACAATCATGAAAAGATACCATTTCCCCCCGCCCCCGCGCCAACCTTCTGTTGTCTGATCGGTCTGATCGGTCCGATCGGTCCGATCGGTCTGATCCGTCAGATCCTATCCTTTCTCGGCCCCGCCCGCCTTCACCCGCGCCATCCATTTGTAGTAGCCGATGCTGATCGCCAGCAGCCCAGCGCCTACTACTGCAAACGCCGCCACGCGCAGCAGCGGGTCCTGCTCGCTCATGTCGATCAGGAACAGGCGCAGCAGCGACAACACGATCACCGCCAGTCCCGCGTACCGGTAATACCGCCCCTTGAACACCAGCGACAGCACAAAACTGCCCGCCGCCACCACAAACCACCCGATCGTGATAATGGCGCGGTTGGATTCCGTCAGATGCGGAATCCGGTAGGCCATCACGAGCATCAGGCCCGTCCACAGCGCCACCGGCAGCATGTCCGGCTCCAGCCCCTGGATGCCTAATCGCCGCACCCCGAGCAGATCGATCACGCGTTGCCGCGTCTTCTCGCCGCACCACGCAAACGCCCGTTCCGCCGCCAGCCAGAACACCGCAAGCGCCGCAAACGCCACCACCAGCCCCCTATCCAGCGATTCGAGTTCGAACGACCGCGCCGCCACTCCGCCCGATGCGAATAGCGCCGCCGCTACGCCCATGACGAAAGCCGCGGGCGAGCGCAATACCACGCCGTACGCGCAAAACGCAAAGCACGTCCCCGCCACCGCCGGCAGGAACCATTCACCGATCCGTTCCCCGTCGTAGTACGTCAGCAGCACCACCATGCACGCCACGACACTGGCCGCGGACCCGATGTAGCCGGTCCGCGTCCTGTCGCGATACCGCGTGTAGAACCTGTCCGCCGCCACCAGCAGTACCGCCAGACCCACGACAACCAGGCGCCACCGCGGCTCGGCCTCGATGTCTATCCCTTTTATGTATGAGATGCACGCCCAGAGCAGAAAACCAAGCCCGATTGACCCCATCGACGCCGGGTGCAGCACGAAAACCAGCAGGCCCGCCGCAATCGCCGCCCCCGCCATCGCTACCGCGCAGTTGAACACGGTCAACTGCGCGTTCAACGCCAGCGCCGTCAACAATGCCGCGATCCCGTACAGCACATACGGCGAATCCGGGCTCTGGTGAAACTCGAGGCCGCGCCGCAGGCCAAATCGCCCACCTTCCGAAACCAGTGCAACCGCCGCCAGCGCGCAAATCCCGCCCGCCGCCGCGTATGTAACAAAGCCGCTCTTCAACGTCACTTCATGCGCTCCAACAGGAAACGCTACCGCAGCCGCCGCCAGCACCGACATCAAACCGAACGGTTTCGACTCGAGCAGAAACGCGCACGCCGCCAGCGCCAGCGCAAACAACCCCAAAGCCGGCAGCCGGTGCCCCTCAACCAGCAGCGCGTACGTGTGGCAGAAGAAGAGCAGTGCCCCGCCCAATGCGTATAGGTAGGGAAACAGCAGGCCGCCCGCCGGTTTCTCGATGTCGTCCGCACCGTCCGGTCGTTCCGCCAGCAAGTCCAGTTGCCACAGAATGACGGCCAGCTCTTTTGCAAACGGGATGGCGCGCGGCGACCGTTTCGCCCAATCCGTGCGCTGGTAAAGTTGCGACGCGCCCAGGAACGCCAGCACCTCGAGCCCCGCCTTGAGCACCTGCGTCCAATAGTCTTCGCGCGCGTACGCCACGTGCGTGTTGAACGCCAGCGGCGCCGCGTACGCCAGCGCGAGAAGCGCCACGCCGAATGCCAGCAGGCGCGTCACCACCAGCCCCGACCGCCGCGCCGAGATCAGCAGCACAACCGTCTCGATGGCAAGCCCCAACGCCAGCGTGCTGCCCCCGTACCGCGTCGCCAGCGCCAGCGTCGCCAGCGCCGTCGCTTTCACAAAATACACGTTGAACAGCGGGTCGCCAGCGCGAAGGCGGAGGTACCCGAGCCCGATCAGCAGCAGGGCCGCGGCGGTTGCGAACCGGAACAGGTCCTGGTGGTCGCGGGTGAACTCGAAATGGCCCACCAGCACCGTCCCCAGCAGCAAAAAGCCTGCCGTGTTCACGGTCACCAGCCCGCTGCGGAACCACGTCGGCACCAAGTCTCGGCGCACCTGCTCGTGGGCCAGCAGTTCCGCCAGCGCAAACGTCAGGAAAAAGATCGACAGCACACCCATCGACACCCAGAAATCAACGTAGGGGTTGCCGCCCTTGCTGTACGACAGGATCAGCGCGTCGTTGATGTAACACCCGACCACGCCCAGCGACGCCACGTAGTACCACCGGTTGCGCAGCAGGAAAAACGCGCTGCCCGCACCCAAAAACACCAGGCCCGCCATCGAAAACGGCGCCGGCCGCTCGAGTGTCAGCGTCGAGATAAGCACCGTCAGGTGGCCCAGCCCCGTCACCAGCACCGCGATCTCTTTTGACCTTCTCGCTTGCGCCGCAACCGCCCACGCCACCACCACGGCCGCCAGCAGCACCAGCGTCGGGACCGGCGAGTCAAACACGCGCGCAAACCGCACGTAATGGGTTGCAAACGAGACAAAATACATCACCGCGAACCCGCCGCCGTACAAGACCCGCGCCAGGCCAGGGTATTTCTTCTCGAACCGCCACGCCATCACCATAAGGCCCGCGCAGATCGCGTAGCCGATCCCCACGCGCAGGTGCGGCAGCCACTCCGCGCCCCAACGCTCGATCGCCAGCGACAGAAAAAACACCACCGCGATCGTGATGCACACCATCGCGATCCGCGGCAGGCCGTACGTCCCCACCAGCACTTCCCAGCCCAACTCGCGGCGCCGCGCCTGCAGTTCTTCCCACCGCTCTCTGATAAACTTCGCCACTGCGCCTTCCGGGGCGGGTTCAGGCGGCCGATACGACGGCGAAACCGGCCGCGGCGTCTCGATGGGGGCCGCGTGCGACGGCGGTTCGGGCACGCGCGGCTCGATAAAAGGCGGCGGCGGCGCTGGCTCAACGGCTTCCGGGGGCTTTGGTCGCCCCGGATAACCCACCTCAGACTGAAGCCGCGTCAGCCGCCGCGAAATCTCCGAGGTCCGCTCGACCACCTCATTCAGATCGCGCCGCAACTCCCGCAGTTCGTCTTCAATCGCCATCGCCTCAACCCCTCGCTAACATTTATCGTTCTTCTTTGCTTACTTTCTTCTTCCACAAAAAGAAAGTAGGTGGCGCAGGCGTCTCGCCTGCTCTGTCACTTATTCGTTTTTCTTTGCCTACTTTCTTTTTTCGCAAAAAGAAAGTAGGTCTAAAACTCTGGTATCCGGGTTAGCCGGCCGGTCTGATAGTAGAAATTCACCAGCGACCGCGCCAGGAACTCGTCCCCCATACCGACCGCCACGACCGTCGCTTCCTTGGCGCCGTACCCGCCCTGCCAGGCCGCGTTGATTGTCGGGAAATAGCCGTACGTCTTGTTGCAGTATCCGAACACGAACGTGTTTGGAATCGCGCAACGGCTCTTGAGGTCCAGACCGTACTGCACGAAAAATTCGCCCGGCCATCCCACGATCGCTAGATCGTCGCCCAGCGTCACCGTCACCAGGTCCGCGTCCATCCCCTCCGCCCATTCCTTCTTCAGCCGCTCGATCATCGGCCGCACCAGCATGGCGCCATAATGCTTTTCGATCGGTGCAATCACCTCCGGGTCGTTCATATCGTAGCGCAGCCGGATCGGCACCGCCTCGGTTTCCGCGGTCAATTGCACACCCGCCCCGTCCCGCATCGTGATCTCCTTCGACACCCGCGCCACCTCCGCCGCGATCGCATTCCCCATCTTCTCCACTTCCTTGAACGCCCCGTCTTTGGGGGCCGTCTTGTCCATGAACGGGTTGATATCGCCGCAGGCCCCCTGCGCGAACATGCACGTGCCGCCCAACTCTTTTTCGACCGCCCGCTGCATCACACCGGCATAATCCGCCGAGATCTCGAGGTTCTCCGGCCCGAGCACGACATTGTGGCACGTAAAATTCACCAGCGTCGCCAGCGGCGTGCCATCCAGGTTCTCAAACCGGATCACGCCTACCATATGATCCACCGGCTCCGTCGGGACACGTTCCGGGTTTGCCCAAAACATCTCCGCCGTACCGTCCGCATTCACCTTGCGCCGGTTATGCCCCTCGACGGCCTCGCCCTTGCCCACGCCGTACTTCACTGGGACCATCGCGCTGTTCGCCGCCACAACAATCCCGATCAACTTCGCTTCCAAATCTTTTATGAACGGCTTCTCCGCCGACGGGAAATTCGGCGTCGCATCCGGCCCCGAGTGTGTGTGGCTCGTCACCAGCATTACCTGCTTGATGCCCGTCTTCTCGAGGATGCCTTTCTTCGCCCCGGCCACAATCTCGCCCGTCAGCCCGCCCAGGTCCATCGTCACGATCGCCAGCGCCGTGTCCTCGTCTTTCAACACCAGCGCCTTCGCCTTCAACGGGTCGTGTACGCCCGTCGACAAATTCGCGCCCCGATCCGAATACCCCGCCATCTTCCCGCCAACCGGCGGCGTGATGTCGTCTTCCGCTACACCGGCCACTAAAGCCGCCCATGCCGGTAAACTGAAAGCCAATATCGTAACCAGCGCCAAGCTCTTCATTGAGAAACCCTCCCGTTCATCCGTTCACCCGTTGCCACAACTCCTCGTGCATTCTAATCCAGTTCGCTCGCCTACGCCACTGGCAAATGAGATCATAGCTATTTGGAGTACGGTGGCTTGCCGCCGCTTTTCTTGGCTAAGCGCGCGACGACACACCGTAATGATCACGTCTTTGACCGTAGAAGTCCCCATGAAAGGGAGGTCCTGCAGAATAAAAAAGCGGTGGCAAGCCACCGCACTCCATACAGCCTTGCATTCACGAAAACTGCCCGTCACATGCGCAGATCATTCCTCCTTGTTTCCATCCAAGCCCTCGTGCGACTTGAAACTCACCTCAACCGGCGTCGTCTGACCAGGCACCACCGTCGCGGTCACCTGCTGATGTGGATTTTCCCCGTTCTCAACGTAGACAACTGCGGTGAACTCCACCTCGCCTAACGGAAGATTCTGAATTACCAGGCCCGTGGGTTCTCCCGAATAGTACGGCCTACCTAGACAGTCACCCTCTATTTCAACATGGCAGCGGCCGGTCGGCTCTCCATCCAGCAGCACGTGAACCTCCAGCTCGCCCGCCGGCTGCAGCGTAAAAGTTGCTTCGGTAGGATTCGCCCGCGTCGGCGTCACATCCACGCAGTCCGGCGCGTACGCCGGATGCTTGGCCACCAGCCGAAGCGACACGCCCTCAGCCAGCGTGTTGGTCTCAAACGATCCCGTTTCGTTGGTTCTGGCCAGACACTGTTCCATGATCGGCCCCGCGTTCGTCGGTCCCAACAAGATTTCCGCGCCTGCCACGGGATTGCCCTGGGAGTCGGTCACCGTGCCCCGTACCACGGAGCCGGGTTCAAGCTGGACCGCTATCTCGTTTGGCCCTTCTTTCAACTCCACTTGCTGCTCCCAGGCCGCGTATCCCTGAGCGCCAATCTTCAATTGGATGCGCATCGCCGCGAAATTCTTGAACTCGAACCGGCCCTGCTCGTTACTGAATGTATTAATTACGTAAGTCTGTATCGTCTCTGATTGGACCTGCGGTTCCGTCCAGGCGTTCAATTGAAAGACCGTAACAGGCTTGCCGGTTCTGGCGTCCGTCACGTTGCCCGCGAACACCGCCGGCCGGACCAATTTCACCGTGAGGTTCTGCGTGCCCGCCTCAACGTTCCCAACCGCAACCGGCGAATATCCCGCGCAACTGGCTATCAGCGTATACGAGCCCTCTTTCAGCCCCCTCAGCACGAACCGCCCGTCACGCTCAACCCCTGTCAACTGACCCCATGGGATTCCCACACGCGCCCCCATGAACTCACCGCCCTCTGACAGCACGATGCGACCCGAAATCGACAACCCGCCCTGAACTTCCGGGCGCAACACCAGGTTCTTGATTACCTGGTTCTGCGCAAGCCGCACATTTTGCGTTACATAAAAGTCGCCCCCAGGCCCATACTGGTTCGCGCGCACCTCGTAGGACCCCGCGGCAAGGTTTTCCAACGCAAACTCTCCGCTCGGCCCCGTGTTCGCACTCGCGCAGGTCCACCTCGTTCCAGACTCCAAGGTCTCGTCGAGAACGCTTGCACTCACGCTGTACAGGACCAGCGGCTTGCCTTCGGCCGACAGCGCCGTGCCGTAGATGGCCCCGTTGGCTGGCACGTTCAGCGTGAGCAAAATCTCCTGCGACGCGTCAGGCGCCTTCACAACTTCGCTTTGCCACGCATCCTTCTTGCCAACGACGCGCAGGTTGTCTGCTGAAAAAAGAAAGAACGAAAACGTGCCGTTCGCTCCTGTCTTTCGCTCATTCCCGACGTTCGTGGCCGTGACGTGCACGGTCGCGCCTGCAACCGGCGTGCCCGCTCGGTCAACCACCCTGCCTTTCACCACCGCGGCGGGTTTCACGGCAAAGTCCACATGTTCCACCACCTGCCCAAACGTCACCGCCGCCGTCGTTTCCATTCTTCCCGCTTCGCCGAACAATGGAACCCGGCCTTCCTCGCCTGTCGGGAACCTCACCCGCAGCGAGTGCGACCCCGGCACCAAACCCGTCAGCATGTATTCGCCGTTGGCATCTGTGGTTATAGCCGGCCCACTCGGCCCGTAGATGCGCATGCCCGCGAGACCCTCGCCTGTGTCGCGGTTATAGACCCGCCCCAGAATGCTCGCGCCCACCGCCACCTTCACTTCCGCCGTGGTTTCCGCCCCCGGTTTCACTTCAAACTCCACGTCCGGCGAGATGTTCAGCAGAACTGCGTCACCGGTCTCGATTTTGTATTTCCCCGGCGCCACGTTCGCAAGCCGAAACGATCCATCCGGTCCCGACTCCGCCTCGACCGCTACCCGCCACCCGTACTGCTTTTCATCCGGCCTTTTGGGTTCTAACGAGGGGTTGCCGAGGAAGTCCCTGTTCCCTTGAAACGCTCTGACTACCACCCGGTCGCGCCCTTCGCCGCTTGCCGCGTCCAAGACGCGCCCCGGAATCGAACCGGCGGCTTCGAGTTTCAGAACCAGTTCCCCCTCAAGCATCTTGTAATCCGTAATGGCGGGCGGCAAGTTTGGCGACAAAATGTAAAACTGCCACGCGCCCGGGAAAATAAACGGAAACGAAAAACGGCCATCAGCCCCCGTTACGGCCCGGACCGCCGCCACTTCCGTGTGACCAAAGACGTCGTTCGGCATCAGAATGTGTCTGACCGGATAAATGACCGCTCCCGCCACCGGCGCCCCGTCAGGCCCCGTGAGCACTCCCGCAGCACTAACCCGGGGACGCATCCATAGGCGAAGCGTGCTCGTCGGTGCTTCCGGCCGCACCCAATCGTCGTTAACCCCGCACATCGTCGCCGTCGTGGCGATAACGCAGTACGTCCCCACCGGCAGGTCTTCCAGCACAAGCCGCCCCTGCCCGTCCGCCTGGCCTTTTTTCCTGAAGGTCTTCTCCGGCGGCATGTCACGGGGACCCCACGTCAGCAGTTCCGCCGCCACGTCCGCAGTGCCGACCGGCTGTTGGGTTTCCCCGTCCAGCAGGATCACCTCAATTCTCCCCGGCCCCGTCAGTTCCGTCTCCTGCTCCTGAACCGCTGCCGGTTCCGTCGCCTCCGCCGGCGCGGTCGCTGCCGCCGATTGCTGAGTCACAGGCGCGGTTTGCTGCGCTGTCGCCGCCACCGGCTCGGCCGGCTTCGACTGCGCATATTTCACCCCCACAGTTACCCCAACCCCTATCGCCACCACCGCCAGCGCCCCTATCAACACCTTTACCACCGCCAGCGACGCCGAACCTGCCGCCGCTCGCGCCTCCCACACCACCGGTGCCGACGCCACCGCCGCCATAATGCTCCGTTTCGCCCGCTTCCCATCCGCCGACTTGTCGGCCGCCTTGCGCGACTCGCCAATCGACTTCAGAAACTCGCTCCCCAAAGCCTCCCGCGCCCGTTGCAACCGTTTGTTGGCCGCCGCCCTCGTTATTTCCAAAAGCGACGCAACCTCACCGACGGTTTTGCCCCCGTAATAAAAAAGCATCAGGATTTCGCGCTGCTCCGGCTCCATCTCCTGCAGCTTTGCCCGGACAATCCGCTGCAACTCCGCCCGCTCCACCGGCGGGTTCTCACCCGGTTCCGCCACCGTCGCCACATCCGCCACCAGCACCTCGCTCTTGCGCCGCCGGATCCACGACACAGACGCGTTCCGTGCAATAGCCATCACCCACGGACCAAACTTCTGCGGCTCCATCAGCGTGTCCAGCTTACGGTAGGCGCTGACAAACGCCTCCTGCGCCACATCCTCCGCGTCCACGGTATTTTCCAGCCGAGCACGCGCCACCGACTGGACCGCCCCGTAGTACCGTTCCACCAGCACCCCAAATTCGTCCCGCCGGCCCCCAAGGACCCGGCGAACCAGCCGCGCGTCCGATGTCAACTGAAGAGGTATCAGCATCCGCTCACCCTCCTTTCACCCCCAAGACGCACGAACCCCATACCCGAGGACACCCCGAACCACAATCTTTTCAAGCGCATTGTACTGCCGCCGGTTAAACAATAGAAAAAGAGTCGGAGCGCGAGGTCCCCGCAATCGTTGGGCGAACTAGTAGAAGCGGCGTTCCCACCGCTTCATTTCCCCACCAAAGGCACCGTCCCTGGCGTCACAAAGATAACAACTCGAAGTTTCAAAGGTGCCAGATGTTCCCAATCGGTCGCGGTAGGGACACGGGTTGCCCCGTGCCCCCCGCACGGATCCCGGCGTGCGGCACTACCGCACCGGGCTCTTGCCTTGGGTTCTGACGCAAGGTCGCGCCCTGCGTATCCGGTCCAGCGCT
>Ga0315285_10002419_pt1 | contig 19449 bp, 20 predicted proteins | sample YL17G09_36_MG_FD_203698 | JGI IMG/M metagenome (GOLD analysis project Ga0315285, IMG submission 203698) | Sediment microbial communities from Yellowstone Lake, YNP, Wyoming, USA - YL17G09_36 | ecosystem: Environmental > Aquatic > Freshwater > Lake > Sediment | place: USA: Wyoming | collected...
CTGGCCGACGAGTTCGGCCCCGCCACGCTTTTCCGGCCCTACCGCGACGTGCGATTCAGCGCCGACAAGAGCCCGTACAAGACCACCTGTGCGGCTCGGATCGGACAGGGTCCGGCGCCGGGCTACGTGTCGTTCTCCGCGGACGAACTGTCCGTCGGCGGTGGCCTGTACATGCCTGATGCGGCGACGCTGCAGCGCTACCGGACCGCCGTCGACCGGGAGAGGTCCGGCTCCGAGCTCACCCGGATCGTCGAGGCCCTGCATACCGCCGGCTACCAGACGATGGCCCACGAGGTGCTGAAGACCGCGCCCCGCGGATTCCCCAAGGACCATCCCCGCATCGACCTGCTCCGGCACAAAGGCATCGCGATGATGAAGACCTGGCCGGTGGGAGCCTGGCTCGGCACCGCCGAAGCCAAGAACCGGGTGGTCGGCACACTGCGGGCCGGGGTGCCGCTCAACGAGTGGCTGACCCGGTACGTCGGATGACGCCCACATGACACGTCAGGTCCACGACCTCGTGGTCGTCGGGGCCGGAATCGTCGGCCTCGCGGTGGCCCGGGAGTGGATGGCGCGCCGCCCGCAGGACGCCGTCTCGTTGCTGGAGCGTGAGGCGGAACCGGCACAGCATCAGACCGGACACAACTCCGGAGTCATCCACGGCGGCATCTACTACCAACCGGGCTCGCTCAAAGCGCGGCTGTGCGTCGAGGGTGCCCGGGCGATGTACGAATACTGCGACGATCACGCGATTCCGTACGAGCGTTGCGGCAAGTTGATCGTTGCGCTGCACCGTGACGAACTGCCGCGCCTCGATGACCTCGAGGTGCGTGGTGTCGCCAATGCCGTCCCGGGTCTGCGCCGGATCGGCGGCGCTGAAATCGCCGATATCGAGCCCAATGCCGTTGGGCTGCAAGCACTCCACGCGCCGAACACCGGGATCGTTGACTATCGCGCTGTCGCGCGGGCTCTTGCCGGTGACCTGGAGAAAAGCGGGGTAAGCGTGCGGTTCAGCACTCCGGTCACCGCGATCGATCCCAGCGGGCCGGCCGTCGTTCACACCCCGGAAGGACCAGTGTTCGCACGCTCGGTCATCGTATGCGCAGGCCTGTGGGCGGATCGGCTCGCGCGGAGATCGGGAGCGTCGCGCGACCCGCAGATCGTGCCCTTCCGCGGTGCCTACCTCGGCCTCAAAGCCACCTCGGCGCCCAGGGTCAACGGTATGATCTACCCGGTGCCGAACCCGGAACTGCCGTTCCTCGGCGTCCACGTCACCAAGCACATCAACGGCTCTGTCACGCTGGGTCCCACGGCGATGATGGTCGCCGCCCGGGACGCCTACTCGTTGCGCCGACTCAATGGGCGCGACACCTGGGAATCGCTGACCTGGCCGGGCACCTGGCGGGTGGCCCGGCGCTACTGGCGGGTCGGCGTCGACGAGATGCGTATGGCGGCCAGTCGGCGGGTATTCGTGGCGGCGGCATCCCGGTACCTGCCGGGGCTGTCCGTAGGCGACCTGGACGGCACTGCCCACGCCGGTGTCCGCGCGCAGGCGGTCGCGCGGGACGGCTCGTTGATCGACGACTTCGTGATCTCCCAGGACGACCACGTCTCCCATGTCCGCAACGCCCCGTCCCCGGCTGCAACCTCGGCCTTCGCCCTGGCCGCCGAACTCGTCGACCGGGTCACCCGGTCCGGGGGCTGAGCCTGCGCCGACACGGGTAGCCTTAATGCCGATGTCTGGCGAGTCGTCGAGGAAAGAACGTGGGGAAGGTGCCCGCGTCTCCTATGCGTCCGCCGGGGTGGATATCGAGGCCGGCGATCGCGCCGTCGAATTATTCAAACCGTTGGCCAAGCGGGCGACCCGGCCCGAGGTTCGCGGTGGCCTGGGCGGATTCGCCGGGCTGTTCGCCCTGCGCGGTGGATATCGCGAACCGGTGCTGGCCTCCTCCACCGACGGGGTCGGCACCAAACTGGCCATTGCGCAGGCGATGGACATCCATCACACCGTCGGACTCGACCTGGTCGCAATGGTGGTCGACGACCTTGTGGTCTGCGGGGCCGAGCCGCTGTTCCTGCAGGATTACATCGCCGTCGGTCGCACCGTGCCGGAGCGGGTCAGCGCCATCGTCGCCGGCATCGCCGAGGGCTGCGTGATAGCCGGGTGCGCTCTGCTCGGCGGCGAGACCGCCGAACATCCCGGACTGATGGAGCCGGATCACTATGACGTCTCGGCCACCGGAGTCGGAATCGTCGAAGCCGACGACATCCTCGGGCCTGACCGGGTGCGGCCCGGGGACGTCATCATCGCGATGGGATCCTCGGGCCTGCACTCCAACGGCTACTCCTTGGCCCGCAAGGTGCTTCTTGAGATCGACCGGATGAATCTGGCCGGCCACGTCGAGGAGTTCGGCCGCTCTCTGGGCGAGGAACTTCTCGAACCGACCCGCATCTACGCCAAGGATTGCCTGGCGCTGGCGGCCGAAACACAGGTCAAGACCTTCTGTCACGTCACCGGCGGCGGTCTGGCCGGCAACCTGGAGCGGGTCATCCCGCACGGACTGGTGGCCGAGATCGACCGCGGAAGCTGGACTCCTGCCCCGGTTTTCGGGCTGATCGCCCAGCGCGGCCGGGTCGAACGCGCCGAAATGGAGAAGACGTTCAACATGGGTGTCGGCATGGTCGCGCTGGTCGCGCCGGAGGACACCGACCGGGCTTTGGCGATCCTGACCGCCAGGCACCTGGATTGCTGGATCCTGGGCAGCGTCACCAAGGGCAAAGACGGCCCGCGGGCCAAGCTGGTGGGACAGCACCCGCGGTTCTGACGAGGACCGCACGGTTCCAGATCAGAGCGACGGCTCAGCGGCGCCAGTCGTCGTCGTCGAACGGTTCATCCGAACCGTTGACCGACCGACCGGGCTCACCATCACCCGAACCGGCCAACTCCTCCCGGAGCCGATCGAAGTCGGTTTGCGGAGAGCTGTATTTCAGCTCTCGGGCAACCTTGGTCTGCTTTGCCTTAGCCCGGCCGCGGCCCATGGGGGAACCCCCTCGCGCAATAACGGAGCGGCCCGAAGTCGGGCGGCTCCGATCTAATGTGGTGTTTGTCCTGACCACACTTTACCGTGCCGTGCGCGGAAGTGTCGGTAGGGGCGTTCGCCGTGCGGTGAAGTCAACTGCCTCGCCGGTTTTTCGAACTCAGCCGTTCGACCGCCAGCCGGCCTGCGCCAGTGGCGTCAGCCGGGGGCAGGGACTCCGGGTCCATTCGCGCCGTGACCGGGTGCTCGCCGCCCGCGGTCAGTTCGGTGTCGGCCGGAAGACCCCGTTTGACCAGCGCAAGCGCGATCGGTCCGAGGTCGACGTGGTCCACGACAGTTCCGAGCCGACCCACCTGACGGCCCCCGGCCAGCAGCGGGTCGCCGGTCGCCGGCCGCTCGTCTGAGCCGTCGAGGTGCAGCAGCACCAGCATCCGTGGCGGTCGGCCCAGGTTGTGCACCCGCGCCACCGTCTCCTGACCGCGGTAGCAGCCTTTGTCCAGATGCACGGCGCCGTCTCCCGGTGGGCCGATCCAGCCGACCTCGTGGGGGATCGTCCGCTCATCGGTGTCCAGTCCCAGCCGGGGCCGTAGCGCTGCGACCCGACGCGCTTCGTAGGCCCAGATGCCGGCTGGCCGCACGCCGGCGTCGGTGAGCCGCTGCAGCGTCTCCGTTTTCGCCTCCCGCGGCACCAGCACGTCCAGTTCGACCTGGCCGGCGTCGGCCGGGATTCGCCGCGCGAAACCGCCGCCGGGCAACGCCGCCGCCGCCGACTCGTCGGGCAGTGAGTCCAGACCCAGTGCCGCCGCCACCCCGGGATCGGCCACCAGCGGCCCGACCAACGACAGCACCGCCAGATCGGCAGCGGCCGGCTGGACGTCGGACCAGAACACCATCTTCGTGAGGTAGTCCAGAAGCGCCTGGCCGCGCCACGGCTCGGTGTCCAGGTAGGTCACCGGACCCAATTCGGTCTGCTGCCAGTGATCCTCAACCCTGCCCTGCCCATCCAGACTGAGGTTCGCCGTGCAGGCGCCGTCGGCGAGGTCGGCCACGTGTTGGGTGGAGATCGAGTGCAGCCAGGCTCGGCGCTCGGCTCCGGTCAGGGCGATCACCGGGCGGTGGGAGCGGTCCACCACCACCGCGTCGTGCTCGGCTGCGCGTTGCTCGCCCAGTGGATCTCCGTAGTGCCAGGCCACCCCGGCGTCGGGCGTGTTATCGGGGGCAGGCACGGCTGACACACCTCAACTGTACGAGCCGGCCAGTAGGCTCTGGATCCATGTCCGTCCAGGCGTCGGTGCTCGTCACCCTGGAAGGAGCGGTGCGTGACCCCGGCCAGCCGTTGTTGTTCGCCGATGACCTCGCCGCGGTGCGGGGCGACGGTGTGTTCGAGACGCTGCTTGTCCGTGACGGCCGCGCATGCCTGGTGGAATCGCACCTGCGCAGGCTGGCGGCGTCCGCGGCGCTGATGGACCTGCCCGAGCCGGATCTCGACGCCTGGCGCCGGTCCATCGACATCGCAGTCGGCCACTGGGCCACCCAGACCGCCGAGGAGGGCGCCCTGCGGCTGGTCTGCAGCCGTGGCCGGGAAAGCGGATCCGGCCCCACCGCCTACCTGACCGTCACCCCGTTGGCGCCGCGGGTGCACAGCGCCCGGCGTGACGGGGTGTCCGCCGCGCTGCTCGGCCGGGGGCTGCCGTCCACCGGGGTCGAGGCCACACCGTGGCTGCTGGCCGGAGCGAAGACACTGTCCTATGCGTTGAACATGGCGGCGCTGCGGCACGCCGCCCGCCGCGGCGCCGAGGATGTCATATTCGTCAGCTCCGACGACCACATCCTGGAGGGCCCCCGCTCGACGGTGGTCATCGCGGTCGAGGGTGATGACGGTGAACCCTGTCTACTGACTCCGCCGCCCTGGTACCCGATCCTGCGGGGAACCACCCAGCAGGCCTTGTTCGAAGTTGCCCGGGCCAACGGATACGACTGCGACTACCAGGGGCTGCGCCCCGCGGATCTGTTTGCAGCCCAAGGGGTCTGGCTGGTATCCAGTATCACTCTGGGCGCGCTGGTGCACACGCTCGACGGACGCCCGCTGAAGCCCTCGCCCCTACGCGATCGGATGGCAACGCTCGTGGAGACTGCCGTCCTCAGCGATCGCTGACCGCGAAAATGTCTTGGCACAACCGACTTCACCCGGTACGGTCGTCCGTACACAAGGAAGGAGGTGGTCCGAGACTTTGAGAACTTTTTGGACATGTGAGGTGGCTGCCCGCTAGCAGCGCCAGTGCCGGAATCACCCCCGCGCCTGCGCGCGCCGGCGAATTCCAGGCAGCTACCCGGCCCCCGAGCTCCCGGTCCGTCCAACCTGGAACGAAAGCTCGGGGGTCGTTCCATTTCCGGTTCACTTCCGCCCACGTCGGCGGCGCCTGCCTGCGGCCTGCTCCAACTCGGCCAGTGCCGGTTCGACGGCGTCCGCGAGGTCACTGAGGTCGTCGGCGATCTCCGGGGTGCTGACGAATCCGAAGTCCATCCAGTCCCGGTAGCTGAAACAGGTGATGTTCAACCCGACGTCCATCAACAGCGGCCCGATCGGCGTGAATTCCTCCACGATCGCACCCGCGGCGTACAGCGGGACCGGGGGGCCGGGAACGTTGGAGACCACCAGATTGATCGGTGGCACGTTCTCCCCGAGCCGGCTCGCGGTGTAGGCCCGCGCGGCCAGCCGGAACAGACCCGGCGGTGTGGTCTCGGTCAGCCCCATCACCTGATGTGCGGTCATGGCCTCGGCCAACTGCTTGGCGCTCTGTGAGGTTCGGTAGATCGCGCGGATCCGCTCGGCCGGATCGGCGATCTGGGTCGGCAGGCTGACCGTCATGGAGCTGATCGCGTTTCCCACCGCGGTGGCGTCGGTGCGCGTGGAGACCGGTATCTGCGCCACCAGTGGGCGCTCCGGCAGTTCCCCGGCGCGGTCCAGGTATGACCGCAGAGCGCCGGCGACCACTGCGAGCACCACATCGTTGAGCTTGACGCCGTAGGCGTCCTTGACAATCTTGGTGCGCTGCAGTGACACCCGAGCGGCGCTGAAGCGTCGCTGCTGGGATATCGGCGCATTGAATCGGGTGGTGGGTGCCTCGAAGTAGCCCGGCGGTCTCTCCTGCACCGTGCGGGCCGCGAGTTGCTGGCGCACGGTTTGATCCAGTAGCCGCAGAATTCGGTACGGCATCACGGCGACGTTGGCCGCGGCACCCAGGAGTTGCAACTCGAGTCGCGGGACGCCTTGTAGCACTCGTGATTGCGGTTTCGGGACGATCGGCGCCCGCGGTTCGCGAGTGACGTCGAACAGAATCTCGCTGACCCCGGCCCCGGACACTCCGTCGACCAGGCAGTGATGGATCTTGGTCAGCAACCCGACGCGCCCGCCGGCCAAGCCTTCGATGAACCACATCTCCCACAACGGCTTTGAGCGATCCAGCTTGTAGGACCACAATCTGGCCACCAACTCGTCGAGTTGCGCGCGTCCCCCCGGTGAGGGCACCGCAATGTGACGGATGTGGAAATCCAGGTCGGGTTCGCCCTCGTCGCGGTACCAGGGCCTGTCGAGGCCGAACGGACTCTCGGCGACCCGGTAGCGAAGCTGCGGTAGTTCGGGCAGCCGCTCACCGATGAGCTTGCGCACGTTCTCGAACGAGAATCCGGGGGCATCAGTGGGGTCACAGATCGCCAACGCGCCGATGTGCATGTGCCATGCAGGCGTCTCGGCGAACCAGAATGCAGCGTCCACACTGGACATACGGGTCATGGTGCCCAGGGTAGGACCGCGTGGCTGCGTGAGGCTCGGCTACGGCGAAAAGGTCACCCGGATCAGGGTCCGGCGGGTCCGGGAGCCAGAGTGGAACAGGCCTTCATCGCTTCGTCCCAGGTTGCCTGGTCGACCCCGGCGGGCGGGCCGAGTACCCCTGCGGGACTGCTGGATTCGGTCACGCCGTGGGCCTGAAGACAATCCGCGAGGGAGCCGTGGGCTTTCGCCGGTGTCGTCTCCCAGTCGGTGCTGGTGGGTTGCGACGGGGCCTGGTTCGAGGAGCAGCCGGCGAGCAGCAGTGCCACAGTGACCGCCGCCGCGGGACCCAGCCGGCTCATCCGACGTGCCTGGACAGTCGGGCGGACAGATGCGGAACCAGCCCGCCGTCGGCGTCGACCCGCTCTTCGACATAGGCGAGGTCACCACCCTCGACGATCCCGTACAGGCGCTTGGCCCCGCCGACCAGCACGCCGGACTGGCTGCGGGCGAGTGCGTCGGTCACCAGTTCCCACGACGACTGGGTCCGGGGCTGGCCGTAGAACAATTCGACGTAACCGGCGGAGTGCGCGAGGAGCAACTCGATCGCCTGTGACTCGCTCGGATCGGTCGGATCGTGGACGAACCGCCAGAAGCCGGTCTCGCGAAGGCTCGGGCTGTGGAAACCGCCGTCGTCGTCGAGCCGCCAGGACCGCGCCTCCCAGTTGAGGTAGTCGCCGCCGTCGTGGGAGACGATGATCTGCTGGCCGAACCGGTAGTCGCCGTGCGGGCTGTGGCCCTCCCCTTCGCCACGCCACACGCCGACCAGGGGCAGCAGGGCCAGCATCGCGTCGTGGAGGTTCGCACCCAGACGCAGGTTCGCGGTGTCGGCGACCGGGATGTCCTCGAAGACCGGGACGTTGCGCGCGGCAGTCTGCTTGGCACGTTCGGCGGCAGTGGCCAGGGCGCGATCGCCGCTGCCCTTGGTGTGGTCGTCGCTCACGAATCGTCGGTAATCAGTCGGTACACCGCGTACACCCCGAACCAGGTGATCACGACCACCGCCACGACCAGCAGGATCTCGAAGAAGAGGACCACGGCGACGAGTCTAACGCTGCGTCAACGGCTGCGGAGTTTCAGCGCCCTCAGGCGACCTTGACATCCACTTCGTGCAGGCCGGCCCCGGCCGGAGCCAGGGTGACGTCGCCGTTGCCGGCCGTCGACAACGCCAGCACGGTCCAGGTGCCGGGCGCGGCGAAGAACCGGAAGTCGCCGGTCGCCGAAGCAACCAATTCGGCGGTGAACTCTTGCGAGTCGTCGAGCAGGCGGACCGAGGCGCCTCCGACGGAATGCCCGGAGTCATCCACCACCCGGCCGGTGATCACGGTCTCCCGATCGAGGTCGACGCCGGCAGGAAGGGTCCGTCCTTGTTTCGGTGCAGATAGCATGATCATCGTCCCAACTCGATCGGGGCCCCTGGGGAGCCGCATTCAATCCAACTGCTGTCTTCGCTATTGATGTTCTTGTAGCCCAACATTTTCCGACTCTCAGACGAAGTCAGGCGGCCCACGGGCCGCGGCGCAACCGCACCGCCAGCGGGTAGATCTGGCAGCCCAGGCAGATCCCGAACGCCGCGTTGAGGAACGCGGCCGCCAGGGCGAAAGCGGTCGCGACCACGCCGACCAGTGGCGTCCCGGCGACAAAGCCGAGGACTCCGACCACCGCGAAGATCAGACCCACGAATTGCGCGAACTTCAACGGTGCCACGGGTTCCCGTTCGGTGACCGGACCCAGACGCGGGGCCACCAACTTGGCGAAAAGCAATCCGTAGGGATGACGGCGCGGACCGCGCAGTGCCCCGATCGCGAAGACGACGGACTGAGCGGCCAGGATGGCCGCCGCCGCGGTGCTGCTGACGGCCGAGGCCACCAGCGCCACGATCAGGACTGCGGTGGTGATCCATGCGGCGAATCGGGGACCGCGCACGTCGACCTGGTCGACGGCGGTCTTCGGGATGGTGATCGACATCGGAGACTCCTGTTGCTGGAACGGCTGAACGAGACAGGCCGGGGGCACTGCGAGGAGAAGGCGCGAAGTGGGTAGAGGTCGCGGCTACTCAGCAGCTACAGCAACAACAGCAACAACCCGCGGTGCGGCACAGATCAACTGCGCGGCGTTTGGTGAGCATCTGCTCAAGGCGGGTTGCCACGGCAGCCATCCTACCCGGCAACAGGGGTATCAGGTCAACATGGGTTCCAACACGGCCTTCAAATCGGCGGCTTTCGGCACCCCGGCCGAGCGGTATCGCTGCCGTCCTTCGGCGTCGAAGATGAATGTCGTCGGCAAGGAAAGCACCGACAACCTGCGCGCGGCACCGGGATTGGCGTCCATGTCGATCTCGACGTGAGCCACCTGCGGTAGGTCGGCGCAGACCTGATGGATCACCCGCCGGACAGCCGCGCAGGGCCCGCACCACACCGCGGTGAAATGAACGATGGTCGCAGTGGTGCGCGACAGACCGAGTTCGGCGGTGTCGAGGTCTTGCGGGTGTACGGTGTCTCGCAGCGTCCCGGAGCGCCGATTGTGCAGCACACCCGCCGCGGCGGCCAGGCTCAGCGCTGCGGCTATCGCCGCCCCTGCGGTGACGACGGCGCTCATGACTGCCGGAATCCGTCGAGCCGCACCGTCACATCCTCGGCGACGCCTTCGATGATGATGTCTGAGCCGCGCGCGCCCTCGGCCGTCGGCCGCAGCCCGAACGGCAACTTCTGACCCGGCAGGGTCGCTCCGAACGCGCCCAGCACGGCAGCCCGCTTTCCGTCGGGCACGGTTTGATCGGCAGTGTTGGGTCCGGTGACGACCCCGGTGGGGGTGAACACCAGGGTGCTCTGATCGGGGCCCGCGATGGACAGGTCGACGGTCACGCTGACCAGTCTGTCGAACCCGGCCTTTGTCGGGGTGCCGGTGAAGACCAGGCCCCTGCTTCCCGAGATCCCCGATTCGGTTGTGCCGCCGGTGGAGTCGTCGGTCTCCTCGGCCGGGGCTTGAACGTTGAGGTCCTTGATCCCGATGAATCCCCCGATGTGGCGGGAGTCGATGATGATGCGGCTCTCGAGAATGCCCAGCGGCAGATCCGCCCCGGGCCGGATCAGCCAGGAGGCCTGCGACAGGCCGATGTCGTGCATGGTGGCCTCGAGTGTGACCTTGCCCACGACGGGATGCTCGACGCCGCCCGCCTTGATCTCCAGTTCGCCGTAGCTGTGCCGCAGTGCCTGCGGGATGAACGGGAAGCCGAGGATGGCCACCCAGGGATCGGACACGAGACCGGCCGCGGCACGGATGTTGCGCGCGAGGTGGTATTCGGCGTAAATGGCCGCGCCGGTGTCGGTGCCGACCGCCGCAAGGGCGACTACCAGCACCGGAACGCCCACCGTGGTGATCCACTTTCGCACCCCGACATTCTGGCCTACTTACCGCCGTACCGGGCGGATCGTCGAAACAGCAGGTCGCGGTTTACAGTGGCACCCAAACCGGGAGATTTTCTTGGACCTGTTGTTACTCACCGCCGACCCCGATCCGGAGTCGGTGCTGCCCTCGTTGTCGCTGCTCGCGCACACCGTGCGCTCGGCTCCGACTGAGGTCTCGTCGCTGCTGGAGGCCGGTTCCGCCGACGTCGCGATCGTCGATGCTCGCACCGACCTGGCGGCTGCGCGGGGACTGTGCCGGCTGCTGGGCAGCACGGGCGCCCCGGTGCCGGTGGTCGCAGTAGTCAACGAGGGCGGCCTGGTCGCGGTGAGTATCGACTGGGGGATCGACGAGATCCTCCTGCCGGGCACCGGTCCGGCGGAGATCGACGCCCGACTGCGGCTCCTGGTCGGCCGCCGCGGTGGAATCGCCAACCAGGAGAGCGCCGGCAAGGTCAATCTGGGCGAATTGTTGATCGACGAAGGAACCTACACAGCGCGGCTGCGTGGCCGCCCGCTCGACCTCACCTACAAGGAGTTCGAGCTGCTCAAGTACCTCGCCCAGCACGCGGGCCGGGTCTTCACCCGCGCCCAGCTGCTGCAGGAGGTCTGGGGCTACGACTTCTTCGGCGGCACCCGCACCGTCGACGTGCACGTCCGGCGGCTGCGGGCGAAGCTCGGCCCGGAGCACGAGGCGCTCATCGGCACCGTCCGGAACGTGGGCTACAAGGCGGTCCGTCCCGCGCGAGGCCGTTCGGCCTCCGCCGAGGGCGACTCGCCGGACGGCGACGGGAACGACGTCGAGACTGCCGAGGACGCCGGCGCCGGCTCGATGTCGGCCTCGCTGCCCCGTCAGTGACGGATCACTGCTGGCGTCGCCTCCTGTCGCCGGCCGAGCAGGATGGGGTGCGGGCGCTCGTTGCCGAGGCCGAGCAGGCCGATGGTGTGGCCCCGGTCGGTGAGCAGGTGTTGCGCGAACTCGCCGCCGGGCGCACCGAGCACGTGCTCGTCACCGGCCCGGACGTCGCCGTCGTCGGCTATCTCAACCTGACACACGAGACCGCTGAACTGGTGGTGCACCCCGGGGCCCGGCGGCGGGGTATCGGGAGGGCGCTGGTGCGGGCGGCCGTCGAGCGCAGCGACGGGCGCGTTCGATTCTGGGCGCACGGAACCCTGCCGAGCGCTGAGGGATTGGCCGCCGCACTGGACCTGCGTCCCGTTCGGGAGCTGGTCCGGATGCGGAGGCCGCTGCACCATTTGCCCGAAACCGTTGCACACCAGGGCATTTCGATTCGGACGTACGCTGGGGACATCGATAATGCCGAGCTGCTGCGGGTCAACAACGCCGCCTTCTCCTGGCACCCGGAGCAGGGTGGCTGGACTGAGGCCGACATATCCGAGAGGATCGCCGAACCCTGGTTCGACCCTGACGGCCTCTTTCTGGCCTTCGACGACAGCAGTGGTGCCCTGTGCGGCTTCCACTGGACCAAGGTGCACGACGACACCTTGGGGGAGGTCTACGTGCTCGGGGTGGACCCGGCCGGACAGGGCCGCGGGCTCGGCAAGACGTTGACGCTGGTGGGGCTCAACCACCTCGCCGGCCGATTGAAGAGCCGGCAGCCGGCCGTGATTCTCTACGTGGAATCTGACAACACGGCGGCGATCAGAACCTATGAGGCGCTGGGCTTCACTGTTTCCGGTGTGGACACCGCCTACGCGCACCGCTGACGGCGCTGCTGTTCATCGTACGTTCACCGTTCATCCTCGAACTGGCAAGAACGCTCGCATACCTTTCGGCAGTACGCCGGAAATCTCTCAGAAGGTAGGTAAGGGTGAATTTGACCAACTTCGGCAAGGTGTTCGTCGTGACGGCATCGGTGGCCGCGCTGACCGCGCTCACCGCGTGTGGCAGCGACAACAATGCGGGCCAGTCGGGCTCCGAGGCCGCAGGGACGGTGGCCTGCGGCGGGAAGAAGTCGCTCAAGGCAAGTGGTTCGTCGGCCCAGGCAAACGCGATGACCCGGTTCGTCACCGCCTACGAGGCGGCGTGCCCGGGCTTCACCCTCAACTACACGTCCAGCGGCTCGGGCGCGGGCGTGTCCGAGTTCATCGGTGGACAGACCGACCTCGGCGGCACCGACTCGCCGCTCAATCCGGACAAGGGCCAGGTGGAGAAGGCAAAGGCGCGGTGCGGCGGCAACGACGCCTGGAACCTGCCAATGGTCTTCGGGCCGATCGCCATCACCTACAACGCGCCCGGCGTCGACGGGCTCGCCCTGGACGGACCGACGGCGGCGAAGATCTTCAACGGCACGGTCAAGACCTGGGATGCACCGGAGATCGCGGCGCTGAACGCGGGTAAGACGCTTCCTGCCGCACCGATCGTCGTCATCTTCCGCAGTGACGAGTCGGGCACCACCGACAACTTCCAGCTGTACCTCGACGCCGCCTCCGACGGGGCGTGGGGCAAGGGCGCGGGCAAGACCTTCAACGGCGGCGTAGGCGAAGGCGCCAAGGGCAACGAGGGCACCTCGGCCGCGATCAAGAACACCGCCGGGTCGATCACCTACAACGAGTGGTCGTACGCGAAGAACCAGGACTTGTCGATCGCCCAGATCATCACGTCGGCCGGCCCGGACCCGGTCGCGTTGTCCGTCGAGTCGGCCGAGAAGGCCATCGCGGGCGTGGAGATCAAGGGTGTGGGCAACGATCTGGTGTTGGACACCTCGTCGTTCTACAAGCCGACGGAGCCCGGCGCGTACCCGATCGTGCTCGGGACCTACTCGGTCGTGTGCTCGAAGTACCCCGACAGTGAGGTCGCTCCCGCCGTGCGGGCGTTCCTGACCGTGGCGCTCGGCAACGGGCAGGAAGGTCTGACCGACAACGGCTACATTCCCGTGCCGGAAGCCTTCAAGGCGAAGCTGACCACGGCGATCGACGCGATCGCTTGAGAATCACCTCCCCGTGACGATCAAGCCGGAACCGACAGCCGTGGGCTCGCCAAAGTCGGCGGAACCACGGCCGTCGGGGAATACTCCGACCATGCGGGCCAAACCACCACCGAGGTCAGGCCTTCGCGACGGTGGCGGTCGTTGGGGTGACCGGATCTTCGGGTCCGTCGCTGTCGTCGCGGGGGCCGTGATCATCGCCGCGATCGCGCTGATGGGGCTGTTCCTGATCGTCCAGGCGGTGCCGTCACTTCAGGCCAACAAGGCGAACTTCATCACCAGCGCCGAGTTCAGCACCAACGACGCCGACAATCTGCGGTTCGGCATCGCAGAGCTCTTCAAGGTCACCGTCCTGAGTTCGGTCTTCGCCCTGATGATCGCGGTGCCGATTGCCATCGGGATCGCGACATTCCTGACGAACTACGCGCCGCGCAGGTTGGCGAGGGCGTTTGCGATCCTGGTCGATCTCCTCGCCGCCGTACCGTCGATCGTGTTCGGACTCTGGGGGATTTTCGTGCTGGCGCCCTGGCTGGAGCCGGTGGCGCGGTTCCTCAACGAGAGACTCGGCTGGTTCTTCCTGTTCGCCGACGGCAATGTGTCGTTGTCCGGCGGTGGCACGATCTTCACCGCGGGCGTGGTGCTGGCGGTGATGATCCTGCCCATCATCACCTCGGTGACCAGGGAAGTGTTCAGCCTCACTCCCCGGGGGCAGGTCGAGGCCGCCCAGGCCCTGGGCGCAACGAAATGGGAAGTCGTCCGGATGACCGTCTTCCCGTACGGCCGCAGCGGAATGATCGCCGGCTCGATGCTCGGCTTGGGGCGCGCCCTCGGTGAGACCGTCGCGGTTTTGATCATCCTGAGGTCGGCCGCCCAACCGGGCGGCTGGTCGGTGTTCGACGGCGGCTACACCTTCGCTTCCAAGATCGCCTCGGCCGCAGCGGAATTCAGCTCGAAACTGCCGACCGGCGCCTACATCGCCGCGGGCTTCGTGCTCTTCGCCCTGACGTTCGTGGTCAACGCGCTCGCGCGGCTGGCAGCCGGAGGAAGGGTGAGCGGAGGATGACGCAAGCCACGCTCGACGCCCCGATCAAGGGCCCGACGTTCCACCCGATCAGCCTCAGTCGCAAGATCAAGAACAACCTGGCCACGATTCTGTTCGGCACCTCTTTCCTGATCGCCATGGTGCCGCTGGTGTGGCTGCTGTACACCGTGCTGGAGCGGGGGTTCAAGGCGGTCGTCACCCCGGGCTGGTGGACCAGGTCGCTGGCCGGGGTGTTGCCGGATCAGTTCGCCGGGGGCGTTTACCACGCTATCTACGGCACGATCGTCCAAGCCGGGATCGCGGCGGTGATCGCGGTTCCGATCGGCATCATGGCCGCCATCTACCTGGTGGAGTACGGCACCGGCACCTTCGCGAAGATCACCACCTTCATGGTGGACATCCTGGCCGGGGTCCCCTCGATCGTGGCCGCGTTGTTCATCTTCGCATTGTGGATAACCACGCTGGGATTCCCGCAAAGCGCGTTCGCGGTGTCGCTGGCGCTGGTGCTGCTGATGCTGCCGGTGGTGGTGCGCAACACCGAGGAAATGCTGAAGCTGGTTCCCGACGAACTGCGTGAAGCCTCCTACGCCCTGGGCATTCCGAAGTGGAAGACCATCGTGCGGGTCGTCGTGCCGACGGCGCTTCCCGGCGTGATCAGCGGAGTACTTCTCGCGCTGGCCAGGGTGATGGGCGAGACGGCGCCCGTTCTGGTGCTCGTCGGCTACGCCAGGTCGATCAACTTCGACGCGTTCGACGGAAACATGGCGTCGCTGCCGCTGCTGATCTACACCGAGTTGATCAACCCGGAGGCCGCCGGGCGTTCGAGGGTGTGGGGCGCTGCGCTGACACTCATCTTGCTCGTTGCGGTGCTCTATGTGGCGGCTGCCTTCGTGAACCGGTTCCTCACGCGGCACCGGACCTGAGACTCGAGGAGAGAACAAGCATGGCAAAGCGGTTGGACCTCAAAGACGTCAACATCTACTACGGCTCGTTTCACGCTGTCGCCGACGTGGCACTGGCGGTACCGCCGCGCAGCGTCACCGCGCTCATCGGGCCCTCGGGCTGCGGTAAGTCGACCGTCCTGCGTGCACTGAACCGGATGCACGAGGTCATCCCGGGCGGTCGCGTCGAAGGCTCGGTGCTGCTCGACGGCGAGGACATCTACGGTTCCGGCGTCGATCCGGTGAGCGTACGCAAGACCATCGGGATGGTGTTCCAGCGGCCGAATCCGTTCCCCACCATGTCGATCAAGGACAACGTCGTCGCCGGGCTGAAGCTGCAGGGGGTGCGGAACCGCGGGGCGCTCGACGAGACAGCCGAGCGGGCGCTTAAAGGCGCGAACCTCTGGAACGAGGTCAAGGACCGACTGGACAAGCCCGGCGGCGGACTCTCGGGCGGTCAGCAGCAGCGGCTGTGCATCGCGCGCGCGATCGCCGTGCAGCCCGATGTGCTGCTGATGGACGAGCCGTGCTCGGCGCTGGACCCGATCTCCACGCTGGCCATCGAGGATCTCATCGGCGAACTCGAGCAGGATTACACGATCGTCATCGTCACGCACAACATGCAGCAGGCAGCGCGTGTGAGCGATCAGACCGCGTTCTTCAACCTGGAGGCCACCGGTAAGCCGGGCAGGCTTGTCGAGGTCGACGACACCGAGAAGATCTTCTCCAACCCCACCCAGAAGGCGACCGAGGACTACATCTCGGGCCGCTTCGGGTAGGCCCGTCTCAATAGGTGGCGATGTCTTCTTCCTCCGGCAGGAGCCCCGTCACCTGGAAAATCACCCGCCGCGAGATTTCCACGCCGTGGTCGGCGAAGCGTTCGTAAAATCGGCTCAGCAGGGTGATATCCACCGCTGCGGCGACCCCGTACTTCCACTCGCGATCCATCATGACGCTGAACAAGTGCCGGTGCAGGTCGTCCATCGCGTCGTCTTCCTCGCGGATCTTGCGGGCCTCATCCGGATCGCGCGACAACAGTACCCCCCGGGCGCTGCCGGCTAATTCGACTGCCACACGGCCCATCTCGGCGAAGTAGCCGTTCACCTCTTCGGGAAGGGTGTGCTGGGGGTGGCGACGGCGGGCGATCTTGGCGACGTGCAGTGCGAGAGCGCCCATCCGCTCCACATCGGCGACGATCTGGATGGAGCTGACGATGGCCCGCAGGTCGCCGGCCACCGGCGCCTGCAGTGCCAGTAGCACGAAGGCGGCTTCCTCGGCGCGGGCGCTGGCCGCTGAGATCTTCTCGTGGTCGCCGATCACCTGCTCGGCCATCACCAGATCGGCTTGGAGCAAAGCCTGCGTGGCACGCTCCATGGCGACCCCGGTCAGCCCACACATCTCGGCCAACTGAGTGTTCAGCGCGTCAAGCTGCTCGTGGTATGCGGTGCGCATCGGTCAAGCTTACTGCCGCAGGAGCGACGACTATGCAGCGCGCAGTTGAACGATAAATGAATCCGGCTACTCGCACCTGACATCGGCGCCGTTGGTCACGGTCAGGTCCGACGGAAGCCTGGTGGGGGTGCCGCCGCCGGCGTGGGTCACGTAAACGCTCAAGGGCGAGCCGCTGGCCTGCGGATACTTCACGGCGGCGAAATCGGTCCCCAGCACCACCTGCACCACTTCGCCGAGCCCGCTGATCCGCTCGACCCGTGCGCCCGGCAAGGTGGCTGCCACCGTCGCGGCGGCCTGCTCGTTGCCCAGCGAGTAGTAGATGGTGGTCGTGTATACCGCGCTCCAGTCGGAGTAGTAGTCCGGCTCACGCACATCGAAGCCGTACGTTTCGAACTCCACGGTGGCCGTCTCCGCCAGGTCGGTGCGGTCGGTCGCGTTCGCCACCTGCACGGTGACGTCTCGCGGGTCCGCCGCCACCGCCTTGACCTCCTCGGTGGTGATCGTCGTCGCGGTGGACTCGGCGGATGAGGTCGCGGACTCGTCTGTGGTGGGTTCCGTCGCGCTGCTGGTGGTCTCCGTGCGCGGAACCAGGGTCTCGTTGAGGTCGTTCTCCCCCGGCAACGGCTCGTCGTCGATGATCGAGTCGAAGAGCGCGCGCACGTCCTCCGTTCGCGGGACCTCGTTGCCCTCCCAGTCGGCGATTCCGGTGGTCGGGACGGTCACGAAGGTGATGCGCCCGGCGTTGATGCCCTGCAGCGATTGTCCGAGCCGCACCAGATCGCGGGTCTGGATGTTGTCGACGTAGCTGTCGTCGATGAACGTGTTGACCACCGCATCGAGCTTGTCGAGGTCGAACAGCGTCTCCGAGGAGATCATCGAACGCAGCAGCGAGGACAGGAAAAGCTGCTGGCGTTTGATGCGGCCGTAGTCGCCGTTGTCCTCGGTGGCGATGGATCGCGCCCGGACATAGTTGAGGGCAGTGGAACCGTCGAGTTTCTGCCGCCCGGCGGTAGCCAGGACGGTCCCGAGTTCGGCGTCTTCGAGCGGTGTGGTGCTGCACACCTCAACTCCGCCGAGGGCGTCGACCATCTTGGCGAATCCGGCGAAGTCGACGGCCATGAACCGGTTGATCGCCAGGCCGGAGATCCTCTGGATCACCTTCACCAGGCACTTCGGGCCACCGAGGGCGTAGGCCGAATTCAGTTTGGTGGTGGTGGGTCGCTCGTTGTCGCTCCACTCACCGGTGTTCTTGTCATAGACCGGCCCGTACTTCCCGGTCTCGGGGTCCCATGCCTGGCAGTTCATCGGCGCGATCGCGAGGTCTCGGGGGAAGGACACCGCAACCACCCGTTTCCGGTTGGCGGGGATGTTCACCAGCATGATGGTGTCCGAGCGGGCCCCTTCTACGACCGTGGCGTCTCCCGCAGCCATCTCACCGTTGGCGCCGATGCGGCTGTCCACCCCGATGATCAGGAAGTTCTGGTCACCGGACTGGGCGTTTGGGTCGCGGATGTCGCTGGAGTTGGGGTCCAGTGCGGCGATGGTGTTCAGCAGTTTGTTCTTGGCGGACTGCCATTGCCATGCGGCACCGGTCAGGGCCAGTGCGCACACCGCGATCAACGCCGCTATGGTGCGGGCCAGCAGCAGTGCGGGGCGGCGCTTGCGGGGGGCCTTCACCGCTCCGGGCGGAATGGACTGCGGTATGCGTGCGCCGGCCGGCGGTACCGGGAGAGGGTTCGGATGGGCGGCGAGGGGCTGGTGTGCCCGCGCAATCGCGGCGAGGTCGGGAATCTCGTCCGGGATGGTGATCGGGACTGTGGCATCGTCGCTGGGCGGTGTGACGTCGACGCTGCGCCTGGTAACGGGGTTGACGCGCTGGCTTCCGGTGAGCTTGGCGATCAGGTCGGCAACCGCGATGCCCTCGCTGTGATTTCCCGAAGGCCCGCTGGGCGCGGGGGCGCGCTCCCACGGTGCCCGCCCCGACGGGCGGGGCTTCTGCCCGTCACCCGGTCCACCGGAGCGGTCTCCCTGGCCAGGAGTGGCGTTCTCGCCGTCACTCATGTTCCAGACAGCCTCCGGCTCAGATGAATGTGATGGGGGCACCAGTGCGCTTGGACACCTCGGCGCTGATCTCTGGGCACCCGGCTCGGGCCGTCGGCCCATAGCAGGGTTGCCATGTTACTGATCGAACCTGAGAGCCTGCTAGTCCTGATTCGAGTCCCGGTATCCCGGGGTTCAGCCGCCCGAATTCATCACATCGGCGGCGGTGGGCACCGTGGCGTCGTCCGGGTCGTCCAGCCAGCCCTCCGGCAGGGTGACCGAGCCGGGGGAGCCCTGGCGCCCCCGCGCCCCGTGCGCGGCGGCCGGGAACGGCACATCGGGATCGAGTTGGTCCAGCAGCAGGTCGAGTTCGTCGACGCTCTTCACCAACGCCAGTGCCCGGCGCAGGTCGGAACCGGCCGGGAAGCCGTGCAGGTACCAGGCGATGTGCTTGCGAATGTCGCGCAGGCCCTTGTCCTCCCCGAAGTGGGCGGCAAGCAGCGTTGCGTGGCGGCGGATGATGTCTGCCACCTCCCCGAGCGTCGGCGGGGCCGGTGCGGGGACTCCGTTGAACGTCGCGGACAGTTCGGCGAACAGCCAGGGCCGGCCCAGGCAGCCGCGGCCGATGACGACGCCGTCGCACCCGGTGGCGGCCATCATCGCGCATGCGTCCCGGGCTTCGAAGATATCGCCGTTGCCCAGGACGGGGATGCTGGTGAGGGCCTGCTTGAGTTCGCCGATCCGGTTCCAGTCGG